>Ga0115560_1000613_pt1 | contig 27564 bp, 36 predicted proteins | sample COGITO_mtgs_1105_5_FD_87278 | JGI IMG/M metagenome (GOLD analysis project Ga0115560, IMG submission 87278) | Pelagic marine microbial communities from North Sea - COGITO_mtgs_110509 | ecosystem: Environmental > Aquatic > Marine > Epipelagic | place: Germany:Helgoland, sampling site Kabeltonne... | reverse complement strand
ATTTACCCCCTTATACAATATACACACTTTTATTAAAGGGCTGAAATATTATTATAGTAGATTTATTTATACTATTATAGTAATGAAAAAAACCCATCTACATTTTACTATAGAAGATTAACAGTTAATTTAATATTATATTAAAATTGATTTTAATATTTTCTATATTATTTTTAATAAGTGATGTTATTAAATATAATAGGCGAACCTAAAGATACTGAAAGTGTCTTCTGTTATATCCCTAATTTTATAACTGATAAGGAGATAAAAAAACTGAAAACTACGCTATCTCAAATAGAATTTATACCTAACTATAACTATACCGAAACTAAAATTATAAGATATCAAAAATGGTATCAGCAAGATAATAAATATTTTTGTAACAAATGGGGGAATAAGTATAAACGATGGGAGAGTAATGAATATTTTACAGAACTAGTAAATTTCCAAAAGCTTATTACCGCAAGATTAAAACAATATAATTTTGAAAAACTTGGGATAAACATCCCTGATTTTAATAGTTGTCTTATAAATAAATATTTAGAAAATAACTATATTAGACCTCATCGAGATACGGATAAAGCTTTTGGTAAGGAACCTTGTATTGTTGGAATTTCTATCGGCTCTCCTGCTAAAATATCATTCAAAAGGGTCCTATATAAAGGTCATAATAAAGGAATGTCAAAGCAAGATAAAAAAAATAACTTTTTGAATTTTAGCTGGAATTTAGAACCAAACTCCGTATTTATAATGGCTGGTTCTTCTCAAAAATATTGGACACATGAAGTCGAAAAAAATAACAATAAAGATACTCGTATTAGTTTAACGTTTCGAAAACAGATTTAAACCTATAGTTTATATATACTTTACTTAACGCAATCTAGATTTTTATTAAAAAGGATTTTTTATACTATTATAGTAATGAAAAAATCTAAATTTCTCTTAAATGATAAATCATGTAAAAGTGAATATATGATAAGATTTGACGATATTAATGACAGAGGTACTCGGAATAATTCTAAAAATCACCGATTATAACTCAAGCTACTTTCCAACTTTATCAGATGACCAAAAAAATTTTTATTATGCAATCAGGACTTAATAACTTAGAATTTAAAATATTAGAAACCAAAAAATTACATAATATCGTTGAGTTAATTAAAATAAGTATTTAAAATTTCTAAATTATTATATAGTATATATAATATATCACATGAAAATTTTAACAATACAATATGTTAACTACTGGAATGATCCTTTTAATGATAGATGGTTGTTTCACTTTATCAAAGAGAATTTTAAAGAAAAATACCAAGTTATTGAAGTACAAAATAAAAAAGATTGCGATATATTAATAGCTTCTGTAATGGGACCTTTAAATAAAATATCTTACTATAAAGCTAAATTAAAATTATTTTTTACTGGAGAAAATTTAAATAGATATTCACAATATAATAATATAAATAATCTGAAAAAATATTTTGATTTAATAGTTGGTTTTTATCCAACAGATTTAAAAAATAAAACAATAAGATTCCCCTTATGGTTTATGTACTATAACTTTTATAAGATGTCTGATGATAGTAATAATATAATAGATTATATTAAAAATAGAAGAAATATAAACAAATGCATACAAAAAAAAAAATATTTTGCTTCTTGTGTTTCAAGCCATAGTAATTTAGGAGTAAGAAAATATATTTGCGATAAAATGTCTGTTTTTGGTAAAATAATATATCCTGGAAAATGGCGAAAAAATTTTTCTATTGGAGCTAAAGCTATAGATAAAGTTGAATTTTTAACTGGTGTAAAATATAACATTTGTCCTGAAAACTCTAAATCGTTGCTTTATCATACTGAAAAAATCTTTCATGCATTAGAAGCAGGATGTGTTCCTATATATTGGGGTGTTGATTTACCTGAAAAAGATATAATAAATCCTAAATGTTACCAATTTATTAATATAGAAAATAAAAATTTAGCCGAAAAACAAATTAAAGAAGCTGTCGAAAATTATGAAAAATATATTAATGAAGAAATATTTTTAAAAAGTGCTAAAAATATAATTGGAGAATATTATGAATCTCTTAAAAAAAACATTACTGTTTATATAGTAGCCTAGAAATGTAATAAGTTTTTTCTTAATTTATATTAATGATGCATTTAATTACTTATGGAGATTTAAAATTTAATAATGCTAAAAAAAGATTAGTTAAAGAAGCTTATAATACAAATTGATTTGATACAATTACTTCATATGGACCAGAAGATTTAGATAAAGAATTTTATCAAGATTTAATAATATTTTACACCTTTGAACATTTAAAATGCCAGCATATTTATAAGTATGCTATTAATACATCATTCTTGATGTATCCATTTAATGTTGAAAATTTATAATTTTCATTTATTGAAAGTATTTTTATCTTTATTTGTTCTAAAAAATCTATATTACCATAACTGGTTTCACCCCATGGGAATGCTGATTTTATAATACGCAAATCATCTATCAATATAATATGGTCTTTTCTTTCAAGACTTGCAATTGCTGATAATTCTTCAAGTAAAGGACAATTTTTTTTATAATTATGAATATTCCTCCCATTATCCACGTGTGCATCTAAAAAAAACATAGTTTTATTATTACACCTTTGAACATTTAAAACGCCGACTTATTTGTCATATTTAAAATAGTCAAAATTATTTTTATACATTTGAACATTTAAAACGCAGATTTTAATCTGCGTTTTACATTATATAATATAACATTATTATATTATAATAATGTTTTATTCACAGGACAAACAAGATGAGTATTTAGAAACACATATTTTCAAAGGTTATAAAAATGGTTTTTTTATAGATATTGGAGCGCACGATGGAAAATCCATAAATAATACATTGTATTTTGAAGAGAATAATAATTGGACAGGGGTAAATGTTGAACCTATAAAAAAAGTATATAATTATTTAGTGGTAAATAGACCAAATTGTATAAATATAAATTGTGCCGTTTGTAATAATGATGGAAAAACTGAATTTATATGTAATAAAGGATATACTGAAATGATTTCAGGAATTAAAGATACTTTTGACCCTAGGCATACAAAAAGATTACAAAGAGAAAATAAACACCATGGGTCAACTACAGAAATAATTGAAGTGGAAACTAAAAAATTAGAAACAATATGTGATAGTCATAAAATATCACATATAAATTACTTATCAATTGATGTAGAAGGTGCCGAGTTTGAAGTAATTAAATCTATTAATTTTGATAAAGTTTATATAGATGTAATTGGATTTGAAAATAATTATAAAGATACAAGCATACCTATTATAAAATATTTAGAAGAAAGAAATTATGTGGTTATTCATAATTGTATAGATATTTTCATGATACATAAAAATTCTGTTTTTTATGAAAAATAAATTAAATCGGCGTTTTAAATGTTCAAAGGTGTAAAATCATCGCCTGTTAAATATTTTCCCATATTAGTACTGTCATCTAAATATAAATTATATCTACCCTTCTCTATATCTTCATTAAATATTTTTTTACCTAGTTCTACCCAATCTCTTCTTATTTCAATACAATAAACTTTGTCAAAATCACACATTAAAGCTTGTTTTGATGATACATTAGTCCGCGGGTCCCATAATCCAGTTTCAAAATAGTTAATACAATTGTATTTTTTTCTTAAATTTTCTATATCAAACTCAATAGGCATTTATATATATAGATATATCTTTAAATAATGGAAATAAGTATATAAATAAAAGATAATAATGAAGATTATTGTCTGACATCAAGTCTAATTATGGAAATGTTCAGTTTACGAAATGCAAAGGATGTGGATTATCTAAGTAACAAAAATATTTCTATAAATATTGAAAACATAGGCCTGCATGATGGTAAGTGGGAAAATTATTACCATATTAATAAAGACGATATAATTTATAATCCTCAGAATCATTTTTATTTAAATGGCTTTAAATTCGCAACCTTAAATATAGTTAAAAAAATGAAAGAAAACAGAGCCGAGGAAAAAGATATTAGAGATATAGCATTAATATCTACTTTAGTTTGAAATATGACCTATATTTATAATAAGTCTATCTTTTGAATCTAGACGTGATGGTAAATAATATTGTTTAATTATTCTGCTACTAACTTTATTTATAATAGTTTCAATGTTTATATCTTCCCAATTACATGTATGATTTCCCTTATTTGGTCCTGTACCAAACAATCTAACATCATCTATAATAATTAGTGCCTCGTCTCTATGATATAATATTATATTGTTTATCTCCTCGTATAAAGGACAATCTTTCTCACCCCTGCCAGTATTACCAGCACTCCAATGACCATATAAAAATATAATAGATTTCCCATATATTTCTTTCATAACTGTACTCATAACAGATGAACTATCTCCTAAATAAAAATTAATCTTATCACCGTTGTATCTGTTCTTAACGTTTTGGTAAAACTCTTTTTTTATCTCAATAGTATATAATTTTACTGATTTATTTGAAGATATCCAACAAATACAATTCATAACACATAAAGAATTTTCAAATGAATTAAGTAATAGTAATAATACAATATATAATAAGTCCGGTCGTGATAGAAATTATGTAAATAATATTATTTACTGTAATAGGGCAGGAAATTCTATATTTAATAAAATAGTTCATTTAATTACATATAAAAGTGATAACATAATTAATAAATATATCCCATATCCAGGTAAAACGGTAACCACCGATTCAGTAATCGAGGAAATCAGAGATGTTATTAAATATTTAAAACCTAATAAATCTATTTTAGACAAAATTGATTCTGATTTTTTTCAAAAAAATAAAACTATAGGAATTCATATTAGAACAGCGGACGGGGGGTTTAAATTAACCCCTAAATATAAAGTTTTTGATTTTTTATCAACTTATTTGAAAAAAAATCCTACATATAAGATTTACTTATCTTGTGATGATAGTGTTTTCGAAAAAAAAATTATAGAAAAATATGGTGATAAAGTAAATTATCTTAAAGAACCTTTTGGAAATACATATCAAGATAAATTTGATAGAAATACATTTGGAATTAAAAACGCTGTATGTGAAATGTTCAGCCTTTCAAGATGCACAGAATTTTTTGGAACTCCGTCGAGTTCATTTAGTTTTATGGTTTGGTTGCTGAGAAATGATAAACAGTTAAATTTTTGGTATTAATAAGCTATTATTAATAATATTTTATTTGTTTTACAAACTCATATCTACCTACCTATAAAAATATTATTAATGTTTATAGTTTATTATTCCACAATGTTTATTAAAATATTTTTGTAAGGATATATCTATTTTTTTTTCATATTTTTTAATATAATTATTGTTTACCGCTAATATTAAACCGTCGGCTGACACGGAGTTTGCTATTGTATGTTGAGCCAAAATTGTAATATCAAATATTTTTATATGAAAATAATAATAAATTACTATTATTTTATTTTAGGATACTTAAAATATTAACCTTAATTATAATTTATAACTTAAAATATAATTTCTTTGCTTTTTTGTATTTTTCCAAGGCTTCATTATTTTATAATAAACTTCTAGTTCTTTAATATTAGCATTCGACCCAAAAAGATATTCTATATTGTCAGACATCTTCATTAAACTTGTAACAAAAGTTCCTACGCTAAATATAATATTTTTACTCCCAAGCAATAACCTTATATCTTCTTCTAAATTATTTTTTTTATACACAGAATTTTTATACATTTCTAATAATTTATTAACAACGGGATTTATTTTGTCTTCACAAACAATTATTATTTTTTCATATGCATGTTTATTAATTTCTTTTGTATAGTATGATACTGGGGGAGGGACATAACCTGGATGAGGATTAGATGAAAATATATCTCCACTCCTTATATGTATTACCAAGTAATTTTCATTTAATTTTTCTATATTTTTTATTAAAAAAGATTCTTTTAATATTCTATTTCTTTTTTCATTATTAATTTCGAATATTTCTTTTGGATAAGATAGTTTGGACCTATCAAAGAAATTCCATCCAGCATGTATAATTTTATTATTATTATATTTACAAAAATAATCTGATATTATTTTAAGATTAAACAAATTATGTTTTACTTGAAAAATAATATTATGTTTATAATATAAGGCTACATCTATTATATTAGACAATTGTATAATATTATTACCTAACCTTCCTATAAAATTTTTTATTATTATCATATAATATATAGTAATATATATATTTAAAACTTTATTATTAATATGATTTATAAGATGAATAATATAGATAAAATATATATTATTAATTTAAAAGAAAGAAATAATCGTTGGAAAAAATGCGTTGAACAATTATCTAAATATAACATAACTAATTACGAACGTTTTGATGCTATTAAACCAGATTTAAGTAAAATAAATCCTATCCAATATTCTAAAAACAACTTAAAAATTAATAAAAAATACATTATAGGAGCTTTAGGTTGTAAATTAAGTCATCTAAATATAATTACTGATGCAAAACTAAATAATTATAAACAAATATTAATACTTGAAGATGACTTCTTATTAACCAATAATTTTATTGAAAAATTTTCTAATATTTCTGAAAACATACAAACACATAATATTAATATAGATATGTTATATTTAGGTTTTAGTATTGTTAGACAAAACCCATACAAAAACACTGTAATCAATAATCTTAAAAAATTAACTAACGGTCATACCACACACGCATATATATTAAATCAGTCTTTCTATAATACCATAATTGATGAAATAGCTAATTGTTATTGTGAAGTTGATGTGTGCTATGCTAAAATGCAAAAAAAATATGATAATATTTATGGTATTTATCCATGTCTTATATCACAAAGAGCCTCATTTAGTGATATTATAAATAAAAATGTTAATTACGATAAATATATTAAATTAGATAATAAATAGATATTTAATAAAAAACAAATATATTTAAGTATATTATAAGTATATATTATATATGAAAGTTTATATTAGTCTTACATCTATTTTTCAAAAACAAAATAATCTATTAAAAACCTTAAAATCTATTTTAAAACAAACATTATTACCCGACGAGTGTTTCATTTATTTATCCGAAGAGCCTTACTTAATAGATAAAGGATTTAAAAATAAAAAGTTAAATGAAGAATTAAATGAGTTTCTTAATAAAAATACTATATTTAAAGTAAAATGGTGTAAAAATATTGGACCATATAGAAAATTATTATATTTATTAAAAGAAAAATGGGATGAAAATTGTTTGATATTGACCATAGATGACGATATTGAATTCCATCATAATTTGGTAAAAGATTATATCAGCGACTATAAAAAGTATAAATGTTGTATATGTTATCGAGGTAAGACATTTGATATTAAAAATAATGATTTTTCTAATTTTAATTATGATAAACCCGACAGACCTATATTAAAACAATTATTTAATTTTGCTAACAGCGGAGTTGGAACTGTTACACATCCATCGTTTTTCCACAAGACTGGAAATTTAATTTTTGATTTAGATTTAATTACTGAATTATGTAAAACAACAGACGATATTTGGTATTATTTTTGCAGAATAGCTAATAATATAGAAACTATTGTTATAAATAAACCTCACTATTTACGATTCAACATGACTAATTTTAATAATACTTCTCTCTTTAGGAATTTTAACAGTATAAATAATAATAATACTAAAAATTTTCAAAAAACAGCTAAAAAATTTATTGAATTAAATCTACTGTAATATCTTTTACATTTTGTACTTTAAAAAAATTATATAATCTATATAAATTTAAATAATTACGTTTATTAATAAATAATTAAATCATTTTATATTTTATTAAATGATTTATTCACATAATGACTCGAAGGGAATTCCTTTGCAAGATAAGCTTAATAGAATTATTAATAAGAAAAAGGGAGTTTTTATAGAATTAGGAGCAAATGATGGTTTATTTCAGAGTAATACTGTCTTTTTCGAGAAAGAATTGGGATGGAGAGGAATATTGATAGAACCTTCATTAAAAGGTTATGAAAAATGTAAAATAAATAGACCTAATTGATTCAAAATATAATATAGGCAATATAATTGAAAATTAGGCATATTATACAGTTAAAATATATCCCTAGATAAACTTTAAAAAAATACTGTTTTAAATGTTCAAAGGTGTAAAATTAAATTTTATAGATTACCTAGCTTCAAATAATTAATATAATAAATTTGATTTAATCTACACCATCGCCTTTAAAATTAATGAGTACTAATAAGCCAGTTCAGCTTGGTTTATGTTGTTTAAACATAACACTTAAAAATCTTAACCCCCCTATATATCATTCCCGGAAAATAATAAAACGAATTATTGTTAGGGATGGTATTGATGAATTAAAACGGCGAATTCTTCTTAATTTACAAGATTTAATTAAAATGATTTTATGGAATGAAGAGAATGGTATTAAGGTATTTCGTCTTTCTAGCGAATTATTTCCCCATAAATCAAATAAAGAATTTATTGAGTATGATTTTGAATTTGCAAAATCATATCTTAAAGAAATAGGTGAACTTTCGAGAAGCCTTAACCAAAGATTAACCTTTCATCCAGGACAATATAATGTTCTTGGAACTCCTTTTAATGACAAACTAAAAAAAACTATAGATGATCTTACTTATCATGCCGAAGTTTTAGAACTGATGGGTATGGGAAAAGATTCTGTTATAGTTATCCATGGTGGTGGTTTATATGGTAATAAAGAAATGACGAAACATCGTTGGTGTGATAATTATAATACATTAGAAGCTAATGTTAGAGACAGAGTAGTTTTGGAAAATTGTGAAAGAATGTTCTCTATCAAGGATTGTTTAGATATATCAAATGAATGTGGGGTTCCTATTGTTTTTGATACACACCATTTCGAATGTTATAAACTTCTACAACCCGAAGAAGAATTTGAATCGCCTGAATACTATATACCTCTAATTTTAGAAACTTGGAAAAAGAAAAATATAAAACCTAAATTCCATGTATCTGAGCAAAAACCCTGTGATGTAAGAGAATATAGATGTGGTTGTCATTCAGACTATATTGAAACCATCCCTAAATATCTATTAGAAATACCCGACAAATACGATACACATATAGATATAATAATAGAAGCTAAAAAAAAAGAATTAGCCATTTTTAAACTTTACAAAAAATATCCCTTTTTAAATTGTAAAAAGAGACCTTTTAAAATTAATATGAAAATTAATATTATTTAATATAACTAATACCGTATATTAGTTTTTTATTCAAAAAAATAAATTTGATTAAGTCTAATCTAAAATTTAATTGGTTAGTAATTACAATAAACTATGTCTTCTCTTTTACCAAAAGATGGAACGCGATGGGCCAGTAAACCAAACCCAGGACCTTGTGATGGATGTATACTCCTACAAGCAAAAGTCGTAGAATTAAATAAACGCCTGTCGCGTCGGACGCGCGAAATGTATAATATGTCTCTTACAGAGGCAGTCCCACAACTAAAACGCCAAATTGAATTTCTCCGTAAAGAAAATAAAACACAGGCAGAAACTATTAAGAGAGGCGAAGATAGTTGGGAGGTGATGCTTGAGAGAGAAGCTGAAATCGAAAAATATAGTAATCGATTAGCTTCACAGGAAAAGAAACAGATTCTTGTTCAGCAAGATATTGAATGGAAAAATAAAATGCTACTTGAAAAACTGGAAAAATACAAGGAGGCCATTGATATTATAGATGGAATAAGTGACACCGTTGAACTTGAAATTGAACGGGATGGAGCGCTACACAGAGTATCATGGATTAATAAAAAAATTTGTGAAAGAAAAACGGAGGTATTGGATAAAATCTCCCTTCGAACCAGAGAGCTAGAAGCTTCTATAATGGAGACTACAGAAGCTATAAAGCTTTTGGTCGCGAAGCAATCTTCAAAGTTTTGGGATGAAGGGGTATGTTTCAGCGAAATCACAGAAGAACAAAAAGAACGATTTTGGCGGCATCGTTGGCTCTTCAATCGATATAGTAGAAATAATCCTAATGATCCTGATTTATTATGGGACGCGACTAAGAACGATGACTTAAAATATTGTCTTCGTATCGATCTACTCTGGTCAAAAGAGAGGCTAAATTCTTGAATATAATATTTATATCTATTAACATATTTTTTTATAAATATATAGTAAGAGATGTATAATTTTATATATGACCCTATTTCAAAAAAACAATTTAATATTCTTTCTAATAAAGGTAAAAAAATACTGGTAAAATATATAAATCAATTGGGAGGTAAATCAAAACATTATCAAGAAATACAAAAAATATTAAAAAATAGTAAAGTATATGCACCTTATAAATATTTTAAGGGTCTAACACCTGAAAAGACTAAACATAGATTAAAAAGAATAAAGCAAGGTAGTAAAACCAACTCCGGTGATATTAAATCATATAGACCATTTGCTACAGATTATATAAAAGGTAAATTAATAAAAACTAAAAAATCTAATTATACTAAAATCTGGAATACAAATTATCCTAATAGTAAAAGTCTTAAAGAAAAATCTAAAATAACTGGGATACCACTAAGTATTATAAAGATTGTGTATAATAAAGGTTTAGCCGCTTGGAGAACTGGACATCGCCCAGGCGCAAATATGCAACAATGGGGACATGCCCGTGTTAATTCATTTATTCTTAAAGGGAAGACATATCATACAGTTGATAAATATCTAGCGGATGAAGCTATAAAAAAATCCAAAAAGGCTAAGAATTGGTTCCAAAGTGTAAATCTTTTATAAAGTTTAATTATTTCCATATAAAATTTTTTATATAGTATTAATTAATGTTTCTTTTTTTCGTATTATGCGGTTACGCTTCCATAGCTTTTGCTTTGGCTACTCAATTACCACAGATATATACTATGCTTTTACATAAAAGTGGTAAAAATATATCATATCCATATTTAATAATTATTCTTGTTGATTGTCTTTTATATTGCCTTTATGGTATTGGATTTATTTTGGATAAAAATTATGACGGGATTCCTATTATTATAACAGGTGTTATTCCATTTATAATTACCTCTATACTTTTTTTTATTAAACTTACATTCGGTATTCAAAAATATTTAAAGAAAAAAAAATCTAAAAATATAAAAGATGCTACAGTTGAATCTATAGAAGAGCAGTGATACTTATTATATATCGTCTATGTACTATGTAGAACACGTGATTATTGTTAGTTTTTTATTTTCTTGAAATTAATTTTTAGCAGGTTTTTTAATAAATTCATTTATATTACAACATGGAAACGTGTATTAAACATAATTTAAGTAAACAAGATAGTGACTCCGAATCAGATATTTTTGATGAATTTATCGATGATATTTCGGATTTTGTAAACAACGAAGAAAATGCTGATAATTGTTTTAGGAATATAGTTATTAAAATAAGGTCCCTCTTATATAAACTTGCCAATCATTTATAAATATACTTCTAATAAATGTGTTAGAATTATATTAAAATACAAAAATTTGATATTAAAAGAATTATATGCTTATATATTAAGCTTGCATGCTAAACTAATATGACTTTATATTATAGAAATAGCCACATTAGGAATATCAGAAACAGGGGGGCATCTTTAAAACGCTCTTATAGGGAAGACTATTTCTATAGTATTAAGGATTATCCTAAACATAGAAAATTGTATTTACAAGTTAGATATATCATTAGAAGCCATGGTAAACATTAATTTAGTAACGCCATATAATTACTTAAAATTTTTTTTCCTATTTTACTAGTAACCTTTTCCTTATCACCAGTATTGGGATTTATTATATACTTATATAAATTACTTGAACCTCCTAATCTAATATGGATACCCGGTTTATTATATCTATTATATCGATTAGTATTATAATCATTGTAATTTTTGTTACACCTATATTTTCTACAAATTTCACTCGCTACACTTTTAGATTCCCCAAGTGATTCATTCAACGCTACTCTTAATAATTCTTCTGGACTACTAAACATGTCCCATTTGTTTCTTCTCCCCCAGTTTAAAGTAAACGAGAGCTCCTCTGTATTTTCCAGATTCGTAGTATTCAAAGTAATTATAACATTACTATTGTCGTCATATCCTATATCTTTAAAATGCAGCGTTCCACGACCTCCGGATTTCCAAACTCCTATTTTACTATTTTTTTTTAAAAATGCCTCTCCTTCATTTTTAAAAATTTCCTCTGTCGTTAAATTTTTTTCATCTTCGGTTTGAGCTCTCATAGCAATATCTCCTAATATTTCTAAGCTCGGTGATTGGCCTCTCGCGGTAAATCCTATTTTCCATAATTTACTCACCGACCAATTAATTATTTCATTTTCTTGAATTAAGCTACTTTCTACACCTCCCATAATAACACTTTGTAATATATTAAGATATTAATCTCCATATGTTTTAAATTACATCTGGTTAATATATTTGTTTAAATTATTACTCATCGCATTCGATTTGGCAGCTCCGCGTTCTATAGATCTATTAAATAATTTGTTTATACATTTGACAATAAAATTTTTAAATGCGGCTAAACACATTACAATAGATTCATATATTAACATGTCCCTGGAAATTAAATTTTAAAACTATATAAAGTTTATTAAATAAATTATTGTATATACAATGAATCTTTTAAGTCTTTTTACGTTTTTACTACCTGGTAATATTTGGGATACATTATACATCAACCCCCCTAATAGAATTATGCGATTTAATATACTTTTACAACAGCAAAATATAGACATTTTAGAACAGGAATTAATTAAACGAACAAACCCATATTCAGAACATTATGGCCAATGGCTAACAACTGATAAAATTGAACATATTATCACGCCTTTAAATTATGACCCATTAATTAATTGGTTAAATAAAAACAATATTGTTTATATTAATAATACCGATAATTTAGAATGCTCTGGGACTAAAAATCAAATAAACGGCCTATTTAATACTTCTTTGGGGCAAAATAAAAAAACTATATATCATTTACCCGATGATGTTAAGCCACATATTGATATGATTCTTGGTTACAGAAATCATTACCAGCGGGATATTCTCAAACCCCGAGCTAAAAATACCATAGCCGGCCAAATGATAATTTCACCTGAAAGTATCCACGCATTATACAACGTTACTTATGCAACTCCTTCTAAATACTCATCACAGTCGGTGGTTGAGTTTTTAAATGACCAATGTTATAATAACGATGATTTGCAAGTGTTCTTAAATGATAGTAATTATCCTAATAATACGGTCCCACACAATCATTTTTGGGGGAAGTGCGACCCCGCAACCCAGGATCCTGATATTGAGGCCACCCTGGATATTCAATATCAGACTGGTATCAATAATAATAGTTTACTCTACTATGTTTCTGTTTCGGATTGGCTTTATCAGTTTTCTAATTTTATTTTCAAAAGTAAAAATCCACCAAAGGTATTGAGTATGTCTTATGGTTGGGCTGAATGGGACCAATGCGACTCTGCCGTATTTCCAACTTGTTTACTAAATGTAAGTGCTCAGGAATATTCACAAAGAACAAATATTGAATTTATGAAATTAGGACTAAGGGGGATTACTTTAGTAGCGTCTTCTGGGGATGCGGGTGCACCTGGTAGGACAAATGAAGGGTGTAATGGGGATAATACTCTTAATCCAGCATTCCCAGCCTCAAGTCCGTGGGTTTTAGCGGTCGGGGGGACAATATTTATGAACGCCACAGAAATTAAAAATCCTAAAACACCGATGTGTGAAAAAAACAGTTGTATTGGCGGGGGAGTAGAACTTAATTGTAATATAGACCGATGTGGTTGGACTTCAGGTGGTGGGTTTAGTAATTTTTTTAACCGCCCGCCGTGGCAAGATAATGCATCTACCCACTTCTTAAATATCAGCACAGATTTACCACCAAATAAATTATATAATAAAAATGGCAGAATTTATCCAGACGTATCGTTAGTCTCACATAATTATCTTATTAATACACCACAGGGATATTCCACTGTTGATGGAACGAGTGCCAGTGCCCCCAGCGTTTCGGCTATGATTTCAATCTTAAATAATATGAGAGTATCCAAAGGAAAATCTACTCTTGGACCCGTAGCACCATTATTATATAATATGGTTAATAGTTGCGACGATTGTTTTAAAGATATCGAAATTGGTTCAAATAATTCTACCGAAGAAGCGGACTGCGAATGGGGCTATCATGCTACGAAAGGTTTTGATGCTGTTTATGGTTTGGGTGTTCCAAATTTTAGGGCAATTTATAACTATGTAGATAATTTATAAATAATATCATTTATATATATATATATATGAATATCAATCACTTTTCTGAAAATAACTTTGTTAAATATAAAAATATTTGTTTACCTTATTTAAATAATTTAAGAAAATGTAAACTACCTAATTTTAAAAAAACACACGATATGTGTACTATTTTTATTGATAATAGAAGTAGCAATTTTATTGAATTTATTATAAGAATGACTATTTTAAAACTGGGTGAAAATATTTCACATTATATTGTATGTACTAAAGATAATTGGGAATATATGCTTAAATTATGCAATAATATTTCCAGTAATATTAATTTAATAAAGTTAAATGATGGTATCGAGATAGATAGTCAATTAAAGTATTATAGATTACTAACTAATAAACATTTTTGGAGTCTTTTTAAAAGTAAAAAATGTCTAATTTATCAATCAGCTACGTATATTTTTAATGAAAATTTATTTAAAAATTATATATGCTATGATTATATTGGTGCCCCATTTCATATTAATTATTATAATAAACGGGAATTAATCGTTGGTAATGGCGGGTTATCAATAAGAAATATTGAACTTATGAAAATATTATGTGAATATGATAAATCGTGGTTAAAAAAAATATATAAGAATGAAGCCGAAGATTTGTTTTTTAGTATTCTTCTTTCTAGTATTTCATTTACCGGAATTCCTAAATTTCCTGATAAAAATAAATATAATTTTCCGGATATTCGGACTGCTATGGAATTTAGTATTGAAAATTTTATGTATACTAAACAAAATAAATCATTTGGCGGACATCAATTTTGGTTGACATTAAATAATTGGGAGGAAGAAATAAAAAATAATATTGAAACAACATTAAATAAATACGTCCCTGAATCAACTGTTAATATAAATAGTAGTAATAATAAAACACAAATACGAGACGATGTTAATAAAACTATATATATGACCTATAAAAAATCTATTCCTGATTTTGTTTTTAGTCGATGGAATAATTTAAATAGCGATTATAAAATAGATTTTAGTTTAGATAAAGATTGTATTGCATTTTTATTAAAAAATTTTAACGAAGATGTTACTAATTTATTTAGTTCAATTAAAGAAGGTATGTATAAAGCTGACTTATGGAGATTGTGTAAACTTTATATAAATGGTGGAGTATATGCCGATATAGATCTCGTTCCTTATTTAAATATTGATACTTTAGACAAAGATGTTACATTTTACACTTGTTTATCTGCTTTAGGTAATAGTTGCTTTCAGGCCTTTATTGTTAATTTCTCTGAAACTAAAAATCCTTTAATATTTGCCTGTCTTTTATCATTTTTAATAAACAAACCTTATAATTGCGATCTGGGTCCTACTATTGATATGTATAATTTATTAAAGTATAATTTAAATGTAAATAAAATCGAACCTGATATCAAATATATCATAAATACAATTAAAATACCCATTAAAATAGGTCCTTCTAATACAAATACCAAAGGTATGAATCTTTTATATTTTCCGAATGAAATTAAATATCGGATTGATATTAAAGGGAAAAAGTTTAAAGATACATTTCGTTTTAATATAGATAATAATAAACTACATGTACAAAGAACTGATTCTAATACGGGATGGGGGCAAGATTTAAGTATAGATATATGTATTGATTCAGAACAAGTTATATATTTCTTTCCTGAAATTTTAGGACATAATAATGATTGGAAAACTAGTTATATAAATTATAAAAATACTAAAATATTTGAGAGTAGAGATCCTAAATACCAAAGAGGTGGTTTGGGATTTGATAAATTAAAAATTAACGATAATTTATTACTTGAGACTATCCAAGTCGTGAGCCGTTATGGTGGTCAATAAAATACCTAAAAAAATTTGATTATTAATGTATTAATTATTAATCATATTAATCCTATTAGAATGAGCTGTGTAATTTGCTGCAATGCTATTTCTACTGCAAAGAGCATTATGCCTTGTTGTTTAGCAGAAATGTGTACCGCTTGTTTTGGAAACTGTATAGCTAAAAATACTGGAACTGAAGAAGGCAATACACGCAATAAATGTGTTTTTTGCAGAGAAACTATATTCGACAAAGTTCAACCTAGTAAACAAGATTCAATTTTACTAGAAAGCTATAAGGAAACAGTTTATGACCAATCTCTTCAATTAAATCGTTTAGAAAAAATAATTGATGACTTTGATGATGAAATTGAAGAATATGAGCTTAAATTAAGTGGTGAAAAAGATATTAACAAATATATGAATACTATTCTTACCAAAGAGGTTGAAGATAATCTAAGAAAGAAATTTATTATAATGCGCCGTGGAAACACTATACAAAATCTACGCAAGCAACTTAAAGATTTAGAACAAGAAATGAATAGACCCAAGTGTAGTAAAGATATAAATGGATTGTGCTGTTGTCCTATTGGGGGATGGGGGGGAGACTCTTCTATTTATGAACAGAATTATAATTCCTCTTCACCCGAATTGAATTATTTAGACAATATGAATTATTTAGACAATATGAATGATGGAAGTTTAAATGATTGGTTAATAACAAATATTTTTGAAGGAGCTGGTAACGATTATATAGATATTGAATCTTTAGATTAACATACCTTAATAAATTTATATATCTACCATAATTTCAAGCTCATCTAGACGTTCTTCGTGTGTCTTAAGAATATCCAGTATCAACTTAAATTTATCACTAGTTTCCGCATGAATAAGTGGTGACGGAGAGTCATGTATAATCGTTTGTCCATATATTCTAATATCTCCGAGTTTGGCATTATTAAATGAGTATAATGGATATTTTGGCATTTTAATAGGAGTTATTTTTAGTTCTTGACACTCGACCAATTTTCTGAATGTAACTTTTAAATATTGATAAAAGGTCGTTCTGAGTATTTCATTTGAAGGTTGGGTAACATTAATATCTATACCAAATGTATCATCTATAAATTCGACAGGAACATCGTATAAACTATTTTCCTGTATAATTTCTTCTAACATAAGCAATGAGTCCTTCGAGCTAAGTGATGTCATTTATAATATAAGGCAAAAGTATCTTTAATATTTTTTTATAAGGTAATTTGTCGTGGCGGTCTGTTTCTTGGTCGTTATTTTTACCAGTCAGCTATATATTATATATATTACTAAAAAATGTTAAAATGTCTTAATAAATTTACAGTTTTCACATATGTTATCCCAACTAATTTTACTTATTTCCCCACAACTATTACACCTTAATTCAAAGTGTTTTTCTTTTAAAAATAGATGCATATACATTTGTTTTTCAAAGCTGGTATATATTATATCTATAAAGTTATCTTCAAAGTCTAAATCCAATTGAGTAAAAGTATAAAAAGTTCCTGTTACGCCTATAAAAATTTTATCAATTAGGTCATGAAAATAATAGTTTATATTTTTAAAATGCTCTATTTTATATAATTCATGCAACGCACCAACTAACAGTATTTTTAATGGGTCAAATTGCGGGGTAATAGTATGTTGGTGCCAAAAATGGTCATAATTACAAGTTTTAAGGCCGCGAATTAAATAACTTTTATTTGTAAAATTTCTTTTAGATATTTTATTACACCACTCTGTTATTATTTTTTTGGATTTTTTTAAAAAAAGTATTTTAAAGCATTGGAATTCCCCAAACGTATTAAATATTTTATGTGGGGGGCCTTTTAATTTATTTTCTAATTCCTTAATTTTATTAGTTTTTGCAACCATATCAATATCATATAATGACTTTGAACATAATACTAATTTTTCCATTATAATAGTTGTATATATTTTTTATATTAAATACAATACTATATAATTATTACATAATGGGCTTTATTCTTCTTACTGGTGGTCTTGGATTTATAGGTTCTCATATAGCTGTTACACTCTTGAATAATGGTTATAAAATTATTATACTGGATAATTTGACCAATTCTAAATTAAATGTTATTGAAAAAATCAAAAAAATAACCGGAAAAACATTTACATTTTATAAAGATGATTTAAAAAATAATATAGACTATATATTTAAAGCGCACGATGTAGACACAGTTATACACCTGGCATCCCTTAAAGCTGTAAATGAATCTATTAATAAACCACTATTATATTATAAAAATAATTTAACATCTACAATTAATTTATTGGAAACTATGATTAAATATAGGTGCTTTAATTTAGTTTTTTCTTCTTCGGCAACTGTATACGGAAACTCAGAATCTCCTATATGCGAAACCGTGGAAACGGGAAGAAACTTAACAAATCCTTATGGTAAAACGAAATATATGATTGAAGAAATAATTAAAGATGTCTGTAATAGTCATAAAAAATTTAATTGTATATCGCTTAGATATTTTAATCCCGTAGGTGCCCACCCATCAGGACTTATAGGTGAAGATCCCTCCGGTATTCCAAATAATTTAATGCCTTATATTTTAAAAGTAGCCTATCGGAATAATATTGATTCTGATATTAAGGGTTACGAGTTTTTATCTATATTTGGACAAAATTATAATACTGAAGATGGAACAGCTATTAGAGATTACATCCATGTTATGGACTTAGCCAGAGCACATCTACTATCTATTAATAAAATATCCGAATTAAAAGGTGTAAATTTTTTTAATATTGGTAGCGGTAAAGGATATTCAGTATTGGATGTAGTAAAAACATTTAGGAGTATTAATAATGTATCGGTGCCATATAAATTACAGCCTCGGCGACCAGGAGATAATGAAAGTGTTTATTGTGATACAACTAAAAGTAAAAATATATTAGGATTTTTGACCGAACTTAGACTAACAGATATGTGCATAGATTCATGGAATTTTCAAACAAGAATTAAAATTTGATTAATAATCAATCCTCTGAATATATTTTAGAAATTATATATTCAAGAATGACCGATATTGTAGCTATCAACCCTAAAGGTCTCAGTTGGAGTTTGGTTGAAATGCCTGAACCATATCGTTTTAGGGCTTGGAGAGCAGTTGTCGACAAAATATCATTCTATAAGCCATTTGAACCTCTAAACCAATGCGAGTTCGAAGAATTTTTCCACTTTGGTGCCCATTGCCAAGGTTATGACTCTAACCGTATTGTTGTAAAAAATTCACAAAAAGCGCTGTATAATCCAATAGTTAAAGTTAATATATCTAAGGATGGTCTTTGGTCATTAAAGTAAAATCATAAAAATATTTTAATTATAATATAGTAATTATGAATAAAATAAATAGACGTGGGTGCGAACTATGTAATTGTTCTAAATTTTTATTTTTTAATAGCGATATTAGATATAAATGCAAATGCGGTCATGGAGATGTATGGCATAAAAGATGTTCCGAACAGAAAAAGATAAAGAAAATATCAGTTAAGCAAAAGATAAACAATTTCATAAAACCTTTATTAAATATTTTTAATGATGAAACACTTAATAAAACAGCTTGTCCTATTTGTTTGGAAAACTTTAATATAAAGAATATGGCTATTCTTAATTGTGGGCATATTTTTTGCAGAGAATGTATACAAAATGTTAATATTACTTGTCCCATGTGCAGAACTTACATAACAAATAAAACTAATATATATATTTAAATATATACTATTCTAATAGAATTAATATAGTCAATTAATAAAATTTTGATAATATTATATGATATAACCCTTGTATCATATAATAAACAATATGGCCATGATATATGATACCGAAACGTCTAATAAATCTGTGGCAGCACAGCGGTACAATTTGGAATATAATGAAAAACCACTAAAGAATTACCAAAAAGACAAATTAAAGTTCAATCGTAGCATGTATGATTATGAGAGTTGGCGAGTATTTAATAGGACTATTCCACATATAGAAGAATATTCGCGGACCGAAATGTATAAAGACAGGGGGGATATGAGTGAGAGGGAAGAACTTGCTGCTATTAATAAGGAACTACTTGGATTTAAAAATAAGTTCGTCAGTGATTGTTGTAGTTTAGGAATTCCTTCTTCCTTTGTAAAAAAAACTAAACCATATAAGGAGATGTGTGCTATTACCCATTCGTATTCGGTATATTCAAAGAACAGTGGGCATAATCCTAAAAATCCTAAAATTTACTATAAAAATGCGGAACCTAACCTCGATACCAAACACCATATAAATAAGTTTTCACATTTTAAACTGAAGCTTCGGCAACTTAGTGCTTGCGGAGCGCGAAAAATTAAAAATACTCCTTTTCTGATGTGTGATTATAAAACGGATGCGGTCCGGGATTCTGGAAAGAAAGAAGAACCCACGGTTTCGAACCAGTAAAATAACTAAATAAAAACATATTTTTATTTTGATATAAGTATTATTTCTAAATGATATTTAAGTCAAAAATATGTATATGATTAGTATTACAGGTGCCTCTTCTTCTGGTAAAACAACTATAGCAAATAAGATTGCCGAAGAAGTTGGAAAAGAAAAATGTTATGTTCTATCCCAAGATAATTTTTATAAATCAATTCCAGATGGTGTAGATTCGGCTACATATAATTTCGATGACCCGAAAGCAATTGATTTCGATGCTCTCATAAAGGTATTAACTGCTCTTAAGACCCGTACCTATTCCGAGATACCGAATTACTGTTTTAAAACTCATAAACGAACAGGATATAGTGCGATAGATTTCGAAGGCTCGGTTATAATATTAGAAGGTATATTGACTATGTGTAGTATATCTATAATAGAAATGATGGATATGAAAATATTTGTAGATACCGATTTAGATGTATGTCTTATGAGAAGAATAAGGAGAGATATAGGTGAGCGCGGGCGTGATTTGGATAGCGTTCTTCAACAGTATAAACAATTCGTTAAACCAGCGTATCATAAATATATTAGTAATTTTAAACATAAATGCGACTTGATAATTCCTAACCATATTGAGAATGAATGCGCTTTTGACGTTTTAAAAAGTTATGTAGTTAATAAAACCTCAAAAGTTTATTAGTGACTGCTTCCCATTACCAGTAACAAATATTATATGTTATATATTTTAAGTTATTTTAATCCAATATTAATATACACACGAACAAAAATATGGCAAAAATTAAAAAAGTATTAGAAAGTTTTGAAAAAAAACAAACAGTATCTATTAAGAATAATAGTAATAATACTATAAATGATTTGGAAAGTATTATACGGCAGGATTTATCTTATGATGTTCCTATTACTTATAAAGTTGGGTCGGGTGATTTATTGCGCTTATTGGCGGTCCAAATGAACACATATAATAGTACTTCTTTTAATCATAATGTTCGAAATACTACGCTTTTTAAATATAAACAAATGTTATTTCGCGAAAAGCTTAATAATCACAATAGATTTATTAGAGGTGATGTTACAAATAATGAAAATCCACCCAATCCTATTGTTAAAATTAATGGAGCAAGTCTGGGGCACGGGTCAATAAAATCAAACACCCTGCTTTGTCATCCAGTAACAACTATTCACGCGGAAACCAGCGATAAATTTGTAGCGATTTTAGATATTTTAAAAAAACAAGAAAAGCGTATTAATGAATTAGAATTGAAATTATCAAATAAATAAAAAAACAAAAACATTTTCAGCTAACATTGCCATTATTTAAGAAATTTTGATAAAGTCTTCATATTCAATATGGGGTGCATTACTATACCAAATATCCTGTGATTTTGCTATATAAGCTTCACGAATTTTTTTATTGTAGTCTTTTGGTTTCTTTCTTAAATAAGTTGCTACCTTCCAGCCAAAGTTTCGAAAAGCATCTATTCTTTCCGATGTTAATAAAATTCCTAAAATAGTATGTTTTATTAATGGTAATTCTTCATAATATTTTTTGATCGAAGTATATTCAATATAATGCCGCCGCCAATCAGGTAATAATCTTTTACAGGTAGGTTCCCAAAATTGAACTGGTTTTACGAGGTCGCCTCGTTGCCATATCGCTACTGCTAATTGTATAACAGCAAGTGTTTCCCCCGTCCGCATATATAATGGATATTTGCTTGAATTAATAATAGCACTTTTACCATTATATATAATAGGGTGGAATCTATTTATTAAATATGTTGAACGGTCTTTTCCGAATTTAAAAAGATTTTCAAATATTTCTTCGATTGAGTTAATACATTCCTGTTCTTTTGTTATTAGATCTTGCATATTAAACAATTATTATTTAATGTAGTAAAAACCGCTTTAAATAATAAATTCTAATTTAGTTAAAATAATTTTATGACTGGTAAAATATATAAGTAACTTAAATTTGATTTTAAATGGACACCATGTCTCTATATTAAAAATGTTTCATGCTATTATTCTTGGTTCTTGCGTTTGTCTTTTGGGATATTATGGAATAACTGGATATACTACAAGTGTTTATGGGATTATGCAAAATAATAGAAGAGATATTAGGCATATAAATAATAAGGTCTCTCAAATGTCAGATATAATGACTCAACAATACCTAGACCACTCTACCAAATTAGATGAAATGAATAAAAACTTTATGGGTAAATTTAATAAATTAGACGAAATGAATAAAGACTTCACAGACAAATTTAATAAATTAAATATTAATATCGAACTGGTTCATAACGATGTATCTGATACAAAAATATTAACCAAGGACATTCACGCTATCATGCTTCAGTTTTCGAAAGGTAATTTATTGGACGAACCACCACCTGCAGCTGATAATAGCAAACCATTAACTAAACGAATATTGTCTGCTATAGGTCTATAAATATAGAGTTATTATCCATCTAAAATACCCTCTATATAATCTCCAACATATTCCATTATACCATCCTCATCGTCTTCATCATCGTCTTCATCTTCGCTTTCATCTTCTTCCTCGTCGCTTTCATCGTCTTCCTCGTCGCTTTCATCGTCTTCCTCGTCGCTTTCATCGTCTTCCTCGTCGCTTTCCTCTTCTTCCACTTCCTCAAAAATCTCTTCGCCTATTTCTTCTGTCTCGTCTTCTATAAAATCCTTAGTATTTTTATCTTTCTTTTTCTTTTTGCCTTTTTTTCCTCGTTTGGGCTTTTTTGCTATTTTATTTTTCTGTTGTGGTTTTATTGGGGATGTCGTTCTACTATTATTTTCTATTAATTGTATAGAACTATTTGTAATATATCGATTACTATAATTATATTCTGCTAAAATACTACTTATATAAGTTGTCATATAATCCTGTTCCATTTTTTTTATATCCCCTGTGGATTTTACTGAACGTAATTTATTTTCTCCTTGTTCTTGTAAATTATTATCTGATTTACTCCGTTTTAGTTTCTTATTCCTTAATTTTCGTCTCTTCGGGGTATTAAAATTATTGGACTTACTATTTTCGATTAATTGGGGGTGTATTTGTTGTAGACGATTAAAATATTGTTTTAGATTTAATACAGAAACCACCCCCAAGATTATAAAATCCAACGATAACACCGCCAAAAACGGAGTCACTAAATAATAGGATATTTTATCTAAGAATGTTAATCCATAGGCTAATCCAGCTGTCCCACTTAAGATTTTTAAAAGATAATATACTAATGCATTTGGTAAAATTTGTTTTTTTAAAAATATAAATGCCAATTTAACAACACCTATAAATATAGATATAAATAAATACATATATCCTACTATTATAGAAAAAATCTCTATTTCTCTCATTTATATTATAATGAGTGTTTAATTTTAAATAAACATTTTTTATTTAAAATATTTTATAATATATGAAGGATTTATTTTTTATTGGAATTTCTTCTATGTTTGCTGAAATATGTACTCACCCCATAGACTTTGTTAAAACCCAAAAACAATATAAAAAAACTAATATTTCAACAGTCGGTATTTTTAAAAATGTATTCAAAACCGACGGTATAAGAGGATTTTATCCATCTATAGCCCCGGCAGTTGTAAGACATTGGGCTTATACAACAACAAGGGTATCTGTATATGAAAAGATAAGAAGTGAAGAATCCTCTATTGGTCAAAAATTATTGGCAGGCGCTCTGGCTGGGGGAACAGCCCAGTTAGTAGCTTCACCAACAGACCTAATTAAAGTTAAATTACAAACTCAAAAATTAACTAATAATAAATCTTATACCCCGTTTCAAATAATCAAAAGTGTGTATAAAAAAGATGGTGTCCGTGGATTTTATTATGGTTGGAAACCTAATGTTTCGAGAGCTGTATTGGTGACTGGTGGAGAATTAGTAGCCTATGATACAGGTAAACAATATTTACTTAATTACATGGACGATACCTTTTACTGTCATGCTTTGGCGAGTATTAATTCTGGGTTTTGGTCTACATTTTTAAGTACTCCAGCCGATGTAATAAAAACTAGAATTATGGCTGATAGTAAAAATACTATGATTGGGACGGCTAAAGAAATTGTTAAAAACGAAGGGGTTTTGAGTTTGTGGAAAGGATTTATTCCTATTTGGAGTAGGCTAGCTCCTTGGCAATTTATTTTTTGGGTATCATATGAACAAATAAGACTTGCAAATAATATGGATTCATTTAAATAAATCGTTATAAATGTATATTTCTTAAAAAAATTTGATTTAAGAGATATACTTAATATTAATTAAGTAAATGGGAAATATTTTATCGATTCTTGTATATCTTAGTAATAGAGAAGTTACTTTGGAACATATGCCTGAAGTTGCTGAATTTAAAAAAACACTTTATCCTAAATTTCGTCTTCATTGTGGAAAATTGCACGAATACTCTACATTAAAAGACCATGGTGAATTTGGTAAATCTTTTCAAACTAAACATGGGGAATGGGGACCAGGCCCATTCAAAGAATGGGAAAATATGATTGTAGATAAAAGTGCCTTAGATTATAAGTGGCTTCATCCATATGTTAAAGATATTAATGGAAAATATTTCAAAGAAGATGATGGTAGTTTGTCCTACTGTAAAAATTGCGAAGCATATGGGGATTGGGAAAAAGTTGGAAATGATATTATGATTTGTATAGAACGTTGTTTAAGTTGTAAAAATGCAGAATATGAATTTAAAGTACAAAGGATACAAAGGCGATGGCGAGAATATAAGAATATTAATACAAAATTTGAATGGGATTGGCGACAAAGTTGTTTTGTCCCTGAGGGACAAACTTTTGGTGCGTTGTATAATCTCGATTAAACAAATAGCTTAAATATTATTCCAATTTTTTATTATATAATAGTTTTTCAATTTGAAAGATACATAGCTCATTTATATCATTCTAACATCTAAAATATTACAGTAATTTCTTACAATCTTCTATTAACTTATCAATTATGTTTTGTTTCTTAATTATTGCATTTATTATGTGTTGATGTTCATTACTATACTCATTAGAAGACTTTAATATATCGCTGTGAAAATTGTTTTTTAATATTAGCAATAGCTCCATTAATCTACTATTAAAATTATTTGAGCGTATATCACTTGATTGTATATTCAAAACATATGGTAAATTAACTTCAACAAGTATTTCTATAAATTTATTTAGTTTTGTATTAGCTTGTTTACTATTTTCGTGTATATTTTTATTGAAATAATCAGAACTAATAAAAATATCACTAATCTCTACACTAATACCTTTGTCTGTATGTTTTGTAATTTTAGCACCAATTCTATTTATTAATAAACCAGCTTTAAAAAAATTTAATTCATTTTTGGCAGTGAATAAAATTTGGGGCAATCTTATAAAATATATATCATCACTATTATCAAAAAAACCATAATTTAATGCAATTCTTACTAAATCCTTCGCTCCATAAGAGTCATATATTTGCTCTCCTTTTTTAATATCTTTGTATGTTTTAATTATTCTGTCCTTTATTGGAGTTAAATCTTGTGTATGAGCCGTATTTGAATGATTAAATAAATCCAAAATAGGACAAAAACAATTAGCCCAAGCATATTTAGTATAAAATAAAATACCCCATTCTATTTCTTCTTTATTATATATTAAATTATATTCTTTTAAAAAATTATTAATTAAATTAGAATTGGAAATTAAAAGTTTATCACCATTTTCTATATATGTATGTATGCTTGTAGATACTCTTTTCAAGTCTTTGTATATTTCTGAATTTAAATCTATTACCCCTTTTTTTAAATCATCTAATTTAGGTAATAATTTAAAATATGATTTATAAATACTATTTTTATTATTTTTTTCGTATAATAAATATGCTACACAATGAATATATTTGCTATATTTGGTATTTATTTCTTTGTTATTGAATACAATACTAAAATTTTTGTTATCAGTAATACATAAATCATGTGGTATTTGAGTTATTATAGTATTAGCAGATATGTCCTCAGTAGCATAAATTCCTGTTATACCATTTATAGTTTTTTGCTCTATAGAACTATGAACTATTAATCCGTTAGATTTTAAAATTTCTAAACTTTTTAAAAAATCATTATCCATTTATATAGATTCTGTTTTTTATTTAATCGCTTATCCGTAAATAAATTATATTTATATAATTATAATGAGAAATCATTTACATATAATCGCTCACAGGGGCGCTTCAGCTTATTGCGTCGATAATTCTATTGAATCAATTAGTAAAGCTGTAAATATGGGAAGTAAAATAATTGAGATTGATGTAAGATTAACTAAGGATCTTAAACTTGTTTTAGCCCACGATGACTTTTATGTAATTGATGATATTGAAAAAAACATTAAAAATAGTCTATTAAGCGAGTTAGGTAATATTGTTGAATTAAATGATATATTAACGAATACACACGAATATATAATTTTTTATTTAGATATTAAATGCGATAACGATGAGATAATTATTGCAGAAAAAATAAATAATATTTTAAAGAATTTCCCTAATAGATTATTTTATATAGCTTCTTTTTCCGATACATTTGTATCATTATTTAAAAGTATTTATACAAATTACAAATTAGGAATAATATTTCAAATATTTAATAAAAATATATACAATATTTTAAAACACAAAATAAAATTTGTTGTAAGTCAAATAACACAAACAAAGGAATTTGAACGCTTTTTAGAAATAAAAAATAAAACTAAATATGTATATACTATTAATAATTTATCATTAAT
>Ga0115560_1000592_pt1 | contig 27952 bp, 12 predicted proteins | sample COGITO_mtgs_1105_5_FD_87278 | JGI IMG/M metagenome (GOLD analysis project Ga0115560, IMG submission 87278) | Pelagic marine microbial communities from North Sea - COGITO_mtgs_110509 | ecosystem: Environmental > Aquatic > Marine > Epipelagic | place: Germany:Helgoland, sampling site Kabeltonne... | reverse complement strand
CCAAAAGTAGTGTTTTGTCCTACTTTTTCCAAAAGTAGTGTTTTGTCCTACTTTTTCCAAAAGTAGTGTTTTGTCCTACTTTTTCCAAAAGTAGTGTTTTGTCCTACTTTTTCCAAAAGTAGTTAGACAAAGGATTCTTTAATATGAATGAAAATTCTTTTCCCAGTATCAACGCAAGTTTTGAATAAACTTTTTATATTATCAATATTTGCTTGTGTTTCATCCGCAAAAACAACCCTTATAATAGAATGTTCATCGTGTGGATGTTTTTTAATAAAACCAACATAATTTAATATTTTCTTATCTTTGAAAAATATTTCATGTAAAAGATATTCAATAATTTTTCCAATGGTGTAACCATATCCTTTAAGGATAATATCAAAAGAGTATTTAATATTGATTTGGTCTGTTAAAATTTCAAATTTATCTTCTTCCATTTTTTTTCCAAATAATTCCAAAGAATTAAGTAATATATCACATGATTTTTTTAATAATTCTTCGTTTCTATCAATACCAACCGTTTCTACGACAAAATCAAAACTATCTTTTAAGAAATATCTTTTACTATTAAGGATATACCAATTTTTCTTTCTTTTTTGAATTTCATTTTGCGGTAACATTAATTTTTCTAATTTTTCTTCTTCGACTGACCATGCCTCTGTTTGTTTAACAGGGTCTTCTGTATTTTTGTATGCAGCTGTCGAACAAACATTATATTGTCCGCTTTCTTTTGCATTTGTTACAAATAATTTAGATTGAAACTTTAATTTTTGACCTTCTGTATTCTTCGAAATAGGGGGTTTTAATCTTGCAAATAATATATGTTGTTTTGTAATGCTAGATGGTGGGAATATCTTTTTTTTAAGTTCATCTGAAAATTTTCTATTTGTAGTAATATCTGTTATATCAAAATCTTCTGTTGTGATAAATTCTATTGATTCACTTTTATTTTCTTTATCTAAAGAAACGATTAAATTATCCACTGGTGTTTTATCAAAATCTTTAAGGTGGACAGGAATGCAGGCCAATCTTTGTTTTAAAATTTCATTAGTAAATGATGATGTATTTTCATAAATAATAATTGAATTTAATTTTTCATTTGAATCATTATATGGTTCTGTTTTAAAACCAATTGTATCAATATCACTTAACAATGTTCTCCTAATAGCATTAATAATGCTAACATTGCATCTTTCTATTCTAAAAGTATAAGCATCATTGTTTTCTTTTTGGTCTGAAATTTCGGGTAGTTGAAATTTACTTTCACTCATTTTATATATTATTACTAATTTATTTTATATATTTTTAAACTATAAAATATTTCAATTTAATATTTAATAAGTTAAATTGAAATATTCAAAAACTTTTGTAATAATAAATGAGTTACGTTTTATATTATAGTAAATATTGTGAAAATTGCAAAAAAATATTATATAAAGTTGGTAAAGATAAAGTCAAAGATGATATTCATTTTTTATGTATTGATAAAAGAAAAGTTACAAAAGGAAAAGTTTATATTGTTTTAAGCGATGGTAAAGAATTATTGATGCCTGATGAAATAAAAGAAGTTCCTGCTTTACTTTTATTAAATAGAGGTAACAGAATAATATATGGTAACGAAATTTTAGAATTATTTAATCCTATTTTAGAAAAAAATAATGTAACAAATCTTAATGGTGGAGAACCTTTAGCATTTTCTAATTATGAAATGAGTGCAACGTTATCTGACAATTATTCCTATTTAGACCAAAACCCAGATGATTTATCTACTAAAGGTGAAGGTGGATTAAGGCAAATGCACGCATTTGCAACATATAATTTAAAAGATGAGATTGAAACACCACCCGAAACATTTATTTCTGAAAAAATAAAATCAGGAAATGTTTCAAAATTACTAACCAAAATGCAAGAAGAAAGAAATGAAGAAATGAAAAATAAAAAAATGGTTGTATAATAGTTGTATAATGGTTGTATAATGGTTGCTAAATGGTTTATAATATAATATTATAATTATTTAAAAAAATAATTATAATATTATTAATTATATGGATAAAGATAAAAAGTTTATATATAAAACTTTTAACAATGAATTTTCATTATTTTTAAATTTTTTATTAGAAATTTTTGAAAATGACGATGAAATTAAAACATTTAATACTGTTATTAAAATGTTAATAAAATATAATCCAACAAAACTAATTTATTTATTTAATTATTATGTAACAAAACCGTATGATGATATTATACAAAAAGGTGATTTTGAATATTTTGAAAATAAAGATTATTCAACCGACTTTGTCGATTTAAAACAAAAAGCAGAATATGTTTTAAAAACATATGACATTTTAAGAGAAACCATTGCAAAAAAACCCATTGAAGACAAAAAAACAGCCATGAAATTTATTCAAAACTTGGCCGGATTATCAAAATTATACTATTCTTAAAATCGTAAATATTTTATAATTATAAATATCTGTAAATTAGTATTTAAATATTCCATTATAGATTAAAATATTATGAATACTGATGGACCACCAGATGAGTTAAAAAAAATTGTTAAAGATTTTATTACTGATATTCTGAATACTTTTCCAGAATATAAAGATAAATTCACTGATAATGAACTTGAATATTTAAAAAAAGACAGCAATGTTGAAAAACTAAAAGTAAGCTTTGATTATTTTAAAACAGTTTACCCAGAGAGATTTTTTGATATATTATATGAAAATGAAGAATTATTTACAGACAATATAAAAAATACAAAATTTTTTGCAAACATTGATTTCAAAGATATTTGGAAAGAAAATATAAGCGATAACACTAAAAATATTATATGGAAATATTTACAATTAATGTTGTTTTCTTTATCAAAAAACATAGATGGTGACACGTTTGGTGATACTGCAAAGATGTTTGAAGCTATTGATGAAGATGTATTAAAAAATAAATTAGAAGAAGTTATTTCATCTATGAATGATGTATTTGATATATCCAATAATCAATTTGAAGAAATGATGAATAGTATGAAAGAAAATATGCAAAACATGGATATGTCGGGAAACATGGATATGTCGGGAAACATGGATATGTTTGAAGAAATGATGAAAAAAATGCAAGAAAATATGAAAGGCAACATGGGTGGAAACATGGGTGGAAACATGGATATGTTTGAAGAAATGATGAAAAATATGCAAGGAAATGATGTTTCTGGAAATATGGATATGTTTGAAGAAATGATGAAAAATATGCAAGGAAATATGGATATTTCTGGTGACAACAAAAATATTCCAAATCCAGATGACATCCAAGACCATTTAAATTCTTTAATGGGTGGTAAAATTGGTAAATTGGCACAAGAAATTGCAGATGAAACAGCTTCGGAATTAGATATTGATACAGATAATATAAATGGTATTGGTGATATTTTTTCAAAATTATTCAAGAATCCCGGACAACTTATGAATATGATTAAAAAAGTTAGTTCAAAATTAGACCAAAAACTTAAATCTGGGGAAATAAAAGAGGCAGAATTAATGAAAGAAGCTAGCGAATTGGTTGAAAAAATGAAAAATACACCCGGAATGAAAGACATGGAAAAAATGCTAGGTAAAATGGGTATGGGTGGAAATGGTGGAAAAGTTAACATGAATATGTTCCAATCCATGATGAAAAGCAACATAAAAAAATCTTCCCAAAAAGAAAGAATGTTAAATAAATTAAAACAAAGAAAACAAGAAAAAGAACTTATGGAAAAAATAAAACAAGCACAACGAAAACCTTCGCAGCAAGATATGCAGGATTATGATGAATATATACAAAAAACATTTAAAGTTGACGAAACAAAAATTAAAAAAAGTAAAATAAAGAAAAAAAAGAAAAAAAAGAAAAAGAAAAATGCGTAATAAATTTCTAAATTAATAATTTGTTTATAATAATATATTTATATATATTATAATGACTTTAGGAAATAGCAAATCAAATGGTCGAAAAAGTGTTTCGAGAAGTGGCTCGAGAAGTGGCTCGAGAAGTGGCTCAAAACGCGGTTCAAGAAGTGGCACAAGAAGTGCATCGAGAAGTGGCTCAAAACGCGGTTCGAGAAGCGGAACAAGACGCGGTTCAAGAAGTGGCACAAGACGCGGTTCAAGAAGCGGTTCAAAAAGCGGTAATCGCAAAAAAAAGAAAACACATAAAAAAGCATCTATGAGTAAAAAAACAAAGGGCGTAAAAAAAATAATCAATAACTTAAAAAAATTTAAAACTACACAACAATTAGATAAAATGATTAAAAATTACGAGCAAAAAAAGTCCAAAGGTTCCAAGAGTTTGTTTTACTTAACTGATTATGATAAAAAAACTGGTAAATTTAAAGGAGACCAAGTGTCAATGAGCGAATTTATTAGACGAATAAAAAAAATAAATAAAGCTGATTTTATTAGACAATGTAAGGCTATTTCAAAAAATAAGAAAGGTGGACAATTTGGTGGTGGAATTTCGGCTAGTTTTTTCATGATGTTTATAAATATAACTTTAGCTATTGCAGTATTATATGTTCTTTGCACTGGTTCCGCAGCACAGGTGTCCATTGCAAGTGGTTTTGGTGCTTTAATACGTGGAAGTTGCAATTCTTTTTCAGAACTATCATTTAGATATATTGGTTTAGGTAACCCTATTTGCAATGCATGGAGTTCAGCGACAACCACTCTTTTACTTGGAGTTACTGGAAATCCAGCCGCATTGGCAAAAATAACAGGTTTAACAGTAATGATAATGAAATCACCACAGTGGGTCCCAAGACTTCACTGTGCATTTATGGTAAAAATTGCAGAAGTATGTGTTCTCGGTGACCTAATGGAAACAGAAGAATTAGACGTTCTCAAAAATATGTATACCCCATATGGTCGAAGACTTGGAGGAATCGAAGATGAAGGAGATGGACCAGAATTTGAAGTATTGGAAGACGAATAAACTTATATAATATTTATTTTATAATAAATACTATATATAACTTATTATGGAACAATTTTGGATTTATGACATATCTCAATTATTTAATTCAGAGAGAATTATGGAAATATGGCCTTATAGATATCTAACTATTGAAAGACAATACAATGCTATAACAAGAATTATTTTTTATTTAACTATTTTAGGATATTCCATTACTCAATCCTTTAATATGATTGTATCATCTGTAATTGTTATACTATTTTTCATTGTCTTGTATCATGTCCAAAGTAAAAAAAAAGAAGGTTTCGGCGATAAAATTGACTCTTCAGATTTTAAAAATATTATGAAAGATAATTACACATTCCCAACAAAAAAAAACCCTTTGATGAATGTTATGATGGATGATTATAAATATAACAATAAAAAAAAACCTGCAGCACCTTCATATAATGAATCTATTTTAAGAAATATTAATAGCACCGCACAAAAACCAGAATTATTAAATCAATTAACAGACCACGAAAAACTATATAGAGATTTAGGAGATAATTTAACATTTGAACACACCATGAGAAATTTTCATACTATGCCCAATACCACTATACCCAACAATCAAAGAAAGTTCGCTGATTTCTGTTATGGAAATATGGCGTCATGTAAAGATGGCGATGATGTCCAATGTAGCAAAAACATGCGACGTTTAGGCAACGCAATGTTTTAAACATGTTTTTTAAGTTTTTACAAAACTTCAAAAAAACATGTTTAAAACATTATTTATTTTTATTTATTTTATTTTATTTATTTTATTTTATTTATTTTATTTATTTTATTTTATTTATTTAATATTTTTAATATTTTTTTTATAGTTTTGTAAAAACTTTAAAAAAAATATAATAATACATATATACAAATGGCAAGTTTATATAATTTTTCTTTTGATAATTTAACAAGAATTGGAGACGATGTTTGTGGTTTATCTGAAAGAGATATCCAAAACAATAACTTCGGAACATACTCCACGCAAAACTATTTCGAAAAATTCTGCGGTATGAAACAACCCATTAAATTCGCCACAAAACAACCCAATGTTTTCTACAAAGGTGGTCACGGTGGTGCAGGTGGTTGTACTGTCGACAGCGACTCCAACTTACGCATTGGCTCCATTCAAACCAATCCAAAATGCCGCATCAGTCTCCACGAGAGACCTTTCAAAACGGTTCCTTACCTGGCCAAAGGTAGACCACAACCAGTTAAGGAATCGCGATTGCAACAAGGTGTATATGTTGGCGACAAAAAAAGTTGCAAAAACGTCACCGAAAAATCCTTTAGAACAACGGATATTGATTTAGTACCTTCTTTAAGAGAATCTATTCAAAACCCTGATTATTTGATTGAAGATTCCGCCAATAAAGGATGGGTGCGCGGAGGAATCCCATCCAGGGAAATCACAAGGGACAATGATTACTTTAACAGAAAATACAAGTAAATATTTAAAAAAATATTTAATATATATATATTATTTTTTAATATGTATATTATTTTTTAATATTTATATATTATATAATGGAAAACAATTCTGAAGAAAGTTATAAGAATTTGGAAGAAAAATTTAATAAAATGAGAACTTCTTTCGAAAATGGAAGTTTGAAGATACAAAATGTTTCTTTAGAAAAATGGATGGAACCATGGGAAGGACTCTTAAATCACGAAGAAGAAAATGGAAGATTACGCTATGCAATTAAAAATATGTTTCATATAGAAAAATATACATCTGAAGAATTAGAAAAAAAATGCAAAAAAGAGGGTATTGTGGAGGAAAACGACCGTGATAGGAAAAATAAATTACTAAAAGCATTTATTGATGCAGGACAATGGTGGGGGGGGGCAAGAAAATCACGCAGAAAATCACGCCGGAAAAAACGCAGAAAATCACGCCGGAAAAAACGCAGAAAAACAAAACGCCGGAAAAAACGCAGAAAATCACGCAGAAAAACACGCAGAAAAACAAAACGCAGAAAAACTAAAAATCATAAATAATGAAAACTATTTTATAATAAAAACAAAAATTTATTATTATAAAATGATGAAATACAATTTCGAATATAAATTAAATTATAGAGAGAATTTTGACAACAAAAACCAAAACACTTCGGATACTCTCTATAGAAAAGACATTATCCACGTTTTCAATATGCAAGATGATTTCAAAAACAACGAGGAAACATTTTTCAAGAAGTTATCAGATAACGCCAATGAAATTTATAAAGAGTTAAAAAATCATAAACAAATAGATAATATTTTAAACAAAATTGAGGAAACATTGAGAATACCTTTCAAAATGGAAAAGGACGTAATTTTCCTCTATTTATTTCGTTATGATTTGTTTTATTTATTCCATAAATGCTTACAAGATTTAAATCTTTATACTGAAATAACAGCGATAAATAATAATATACTTTTGGAAAACATTCGATAATTCTCTCCAAATTATTTTTATGATTTGAAAATTAAATATTATTTTATATTATAATATCAAATGGCATCTACAAGTTTAAAAAATTTACCAGGATTATATTGCAGGGAGACGAGTGCAAATAGACTGAATAGTGATTATTTAGTTTTTAAAAACAAAAAAATACCAAAAACATCTGCAATGCCTGATTTAGGTATAAATGTTGGTAATATGGCAGGTGGATATACGCATAATATATTGTCGAATAATACTGCCGATTTAGAAAGTTATCTTTTTGGGATAGGGACCAGTAATTTAGTAAAAACTTTTAATAAACCAAATCCAAAATTGAATCAACTGGACAATTTGAAATTCTTCGAAAAACCTGGATATAATATGCCTAATCCTCTTGTTGTCGAAAACAGACAAAGACCAACAGGACCTTTTTGTTAATTATTTTTAATGTTTTTTTACAGATAAAAACATTAAAAATAATTAAAAATAAAAATAAAAATATATCAAATTATATATCATATGTCAAACGTTATTAACAATTTTGAAATAACAAATGACTTTACAATTACAGATGGACCTGTTCAAGTTAAAACAAATGATACAACCGGTAGTTTAGATGTTAGTGGTAATATTAAAATTGGGTCTTCAACATCTGATAACGCGAAACTTATCGTAGAAAATGCAAATAATTCCATCATCGAATTAAAAGCAAATAATGCAAATAATTCCATTATTGAATTAAAAGCAAATAATGCAAATAACATTGTATCGACAAAATCAATTACTAATAAATCAGGTGTTTTAGAATTTACTTCAAACGCTTCTTTAAACACCTGCTTATATGAATTTAACGTTGGTGATAACGATTCCGTTGGTTTTATGAATTCTACTGGGAATAATAAACCTGGTATTGTTTTCGGTAAAGCTGACCCTGATAATTTAAGCGTCAATGATTACTCAAACGCACATATATTTTATAGCACGATTGATGGTAGTGCTTATAATGCTTTAAATTTAACTGGGGAGAAATTAATATTTAATACCTCTACTGACGACTTTTCAACGCTTTCACTTGCTATGATTATAGACCAAAGTGGCAATGTTGGTATGGGAACAAACCCAAAAGTTTCTTTAGATGTTGGAGGGACCGATGCTATTAGAATACCTTATGGGACAACTGCACAGAGACCACAAACAGATGCGAGTGGTTGTATCCGTTATAATACGGATACAAGTTCTTATGAAGGATTTGGTGCTGGAAGTACATGGGGGTCTCTCGGTGGTATAAAAGATGTAGACCAAGATACATATATTAGTGCAGAAAATTCAGCGGGAGCTGATAATGACCAACTAAAATTTTATACAGGTAATTCAGAAAAAATGATTATAGACCAAAGTGGCAACGTGGGTATCGGCACATCTTCGCCAATTTATCAGTTGCACGTCGTTGGGGGTGCACCCAACAAAGCACAAGTAGTCTTTTCGGGACACGACTACGGTTTATATATTAATACTACTATGAGGGACGACAAATATTGTGCCCGATTCGATGGCAACGGGCAGGTGGTGATGTATCTTAAATCCAGCGGTAACGTGGGTATCGGCACTTCTTCGCCCCAAGCAATGTTACATATCGAAAAGAACGGAGACCCAAGGATACGTGTTGTGGGTAAGGATGAAAACGACACAGCAGGAATAGATTTTTGTGAAAACAACAGCAATTTACAAGATGGTGGTGGGCTATTATATGACGGAGATAGCAATTTATTTAAATTACGAACATATGACAATAACACAGTACACGATGGACTTGTTTTTAAAAGAGGTATGGATAAAATATATTTTCCTAATGGCAACGTGGGCATCGGCACAACATCACCTGGTGATAAGTTGACAATATCTGGAAATGGAGCTTCTGGAACTGGTCGTATTCGTTTTGAAGATACTGATACGTCGGGAGATCCAAGAAATTGGTTTGTTGGCCCATACAGGGATGTCGAATCAGCATTTCAAATCATTCCATCAAGTGTCAAATTAGGTGGCACACCTGATGTGACGAAAGCCTTATGCATTAATTATAACGGAAATGTGGGCATCGGCACTACTTCGCCCCAAATTCTGGCGGCAGGATTACAAAGGGGGTTGCATATTAATTCAACTGCTGGTTCTTGGGAAACAAAAACAGGAATATTAATGTCAAACAATACGAGTAGTACTAATTCTACGCATGCTGCTATTTTTACAAATAGAGGTTCTTCGGGCACAACAACATCTGGTCTTTGGTTTGTTGTAAAACCTTTAGGGAGTTCCGGGTTTTCTAATCTTACAACATATACTAGGATGGTTATTAACAATGGTGGCAACGTGGGCATCGGGACGGATAATCCAAGTTATAAATTAGAAGTTGCTGGTCATATACTTGCTACGGATGGTTGGTTGTACACCACAGGCGATACTGGATGGTACAATAATACACATTCCGGAGGGTTGCATATGACCGACGAAAAAATAATTCGAACTTTGGACTCTACTGTATACATAAAAAAGAGTATTCTTGAAACTAGCGACCTATTATACTTACACTCCCATGGGACCGATAATGCCATGACAAGAATAAAGTTTGAATCACAGGGTGGTGGTAGTGGTGGTGTGGCCAGTTATATAAGTCAGGGGCGCACACCGGGTGGTGGATTGACCGGCCACGAATATGGTATGGGTATGGGGAGTGCTGGGACGACTTTATGGGTAACCAATGGAGGACATGTGGGTATCGGCACACATAATCCCAGTTATAAATTGGATGTTAATGGCACAATGAGGGTTACTGGCACAATGAGTGTTACTGGCACCATTACTGGTAATGTTAGTGGTGGTTCTGGATACGTTAGTAGCCCAGATGACAGAACCAACGTTCTTGGCATTTCATACGGATTGCGCTCCAAAATGGGACGTTATAGTCTCTCCTCCTCGTCAAACTTTACAGAAATGATAACGATGAACAGTTGGGGCACCAGTTCCGCAGGGTATGCATGTGCTTTGGGAATCCGAAAAAATAGCATAGCCATGAGATGTTATCATGCTACACAGTGGGGACTCCCCTTGAATTCATATGCTACTGTTGATATGGGCTCAACCGTAAGTGATTCACGAATAAAAAAAAATATAGAAATTGTTCCAGCTAACATAGCTTTAGAATTATTTAGAAAAATTCACGCGTATAGGTATGATTATATAAATACAGATGACGATGACGACGAACATACCGGAACAAGTTTTGGATATTTGGCACAAAATGTTAGAGAACATTATGAAGTCGCTACGAGATTATCATATGATGCCATTCCAAACGAACATAGAATTATAGAAAATCCACAGTGGACAGAAATACATGACAATTCAAACAATAAATTATTTAAATTAACAATACCAGATTTAAAAGAACCATCCGGAAATACACTTTATAAATTTAATCTTTTTTTTGATAATATCGATGAAAATTCGGAAGAATTACCCGAAAGACTTAATAATGTAAAATCTATGGAAAATGACCCATATTCATTTATTTTTGATGAAATAAAAAAATTACCAAAAACAGTATATATATATGGTAAATACGTAAATAATTTCCACAGAGTTTTTAAGAAAAAATTACACTCCCTTCATTATGCTACAACAAAGGATATCGATAGGATACAACAAGAAGAAAAAGCAAAACTAGCGACAACAGAAGCAAAACTAGCAACAACAGAAGCAAAACTAGCAACAACAGAAGCAAAACTAGCGACAACAGAAACAGAAATAGCAACATTGAAAAATAACGATACCGTTTTATTAAATAAAATAGCAACTTTAGAATCAAATTTTTATAATTTACAACAACAAGTGCAAGCTTTAATAAACAACCAATAAAGCAACCAATAAAGCAACCAATAAAGCAACCAATAAAGCAACCAATAAAGCAACCAATAATCTTAATTTTTATTTTATGTTTTTTATATTTTTTGAAAAAAAATATAAAAAATATAAAATAAAAATTAAAAATATTTATATAATTTAAGTATGGCATTCACAAGATATAATTATGATTCATGTAGGGTAAAAAAAAATCTTCAACAAGCAACAGGACCAGGCAGATATATTTTAAATGTCCCGGGTAATGCAGGAGACAAACCAAATGTATTTAATGATCCACAACTTCGCATGCAAAAGTGGGGTGGTAATTTACTGGGTGTTTATAACGGTCATCCAATCGATATTGACAGTGATTTAAAGAATGTAGGAAGAAAGTTAAAAAAGTTTTGCAACGATGAGAAATTTCCACAAAAAACAGTGAAAACATATAATGTGAATTATAAAAGTAATAATACGAGTTTTACGGATCAGACAAGAGCAACTCATCCATCTTGGTTATATAGAGATTTAGAACAAAATCATACATATCCATTACTTTTAGACCCACAAGAAAATGTTTGCAAACGTTTCCAAAATAATCTTAATACAAGATTGCTTGAACGAGATAATTACACACCTGATTTCCCATCTTCAACACTTATTGATAATTAATTTTTTTTTATACTTTTTATATTTTTTTATATTTTTCAAAAAATATAAAAAAATATAAAAAGTATAAAAAAAAATATAAAAAGTATAAAAAAAAATATAAAAAGTATAAAAAAAAATATAAAAATTTAAAAAATTTAAAAAGTATATATATATAATAATGGCACAAGTAGCAATTCCTTTAGCAGCATTAGGCATGATGTATATTTTATCAAATCAAAAAAAAGAAAGTTCGAATTTAAAAGAAGCTTTTAACAAAATGCACAGACCATCCAAATTACCAAATATGAATAAACCAGTAAAAAATTATCCTATTTTAGACAGAAAAGAATTAGAAAAAAATGTTAATGATTATGCTGGTAAGAAAAATACAGCAGATAACTATTACAACCCAGGTAATTATGAAACTTTACAAATGTCAAATAAAGAACAGCAACAGTCATTCAATTCTTTAACAGGTGAAGAAATGAGATTAGGTGAAATAACACATAACAATCAAGTTCCTTATTTTGGTTCGAGTGTAACTCAATCAACAACTGGAAATAATGAAAGTATTTTAGATAAATATACCGGTTCAGGAACACAAGATATAGCAAAACAAGGACAAGCACCACTTTTCAAACCTAAAAAAAATATGAATTGGTCGCATGGTATGCCATCTACAAGTGATTTTATACAAAAAAGAATGAGAGGCAATATATCGCAAAAAATGAATAATACAAAACCATGGGAAGAAATACGTGTAGGACCTGGATTAAACAAAGGTTACTCAAACGCCGGACAGGGTGGATTTAATTCCGGAATGGAAGCGCGAGACAATTGGAGACCCAAAACCGTCGATGAATTAAGAACATCCACAAACCCGAAAGTAGTCTATTCAGGACAAACACTCGGTGCATATAAACCAAATAAGTCTGGTGTTCATGGTAGAGTTGAAAAAAATAGACCCGACACATACTTTGTTAATAGCGAAGACCGTTGGCTTACAACTACCGGTGCAGAAAAAGCACAAAAAGCAAGAGGAACTATTACACTCAAACCTGAAAATAGAGCCTACCAAACAAGGGAATATTATGGTAATGGTGTCCCAGATGGCAATGGAACCTATGTTAAACAGAACTACCAACGCTCCGAAAAACCACAATTCAAATCTCTTAATATGGGCGTAGCCACTGATAAAGATGGCTGGAACGTTAAAGGTAAAGATATGAGAGAAATACAACAAGAAGGTTATCGTCCTTTAGCAAATGCCAGAAATTTAACAAAACAACAGAAAGAACTTGGTCCGGTTGCAAGAGGATTTAAGGCAATGGTCACACCTATTTTAGATGTTTTGAGACCATCCAGAAAACAAAATGTTGTAGGTAATATGAGACCGATGGGAAATGCCCATAATAAAAATAGTGTTAGTCATAATGTTATCTGGAACCCTGCTGATAAACTTAAAACAACAATTAAAGAACAAACAATTAGGAACGATTATGTTACACAGGGTGGTAAAAACTATAATGGTGCTCACATCACAGCAAAACATACACCTGTTAACCAGAATAGAGATAGTACTACTGTTCCATACACAGGGTCTTCGTCAGCAAATCAACCAAACGCGCGCGTATACGATGCAGAATACAATGCAGAACTCAATCCAAATAAGGAACAACTATCGAAAGTCAACCGATTTAACCAGGGTAATAGTTCCTTATTTTCAGCGACACAAAATATGTGTAATCTTACTAATAAAGCGGTTATACCCGACCAACTTAATCCAAACTTTACAAAAAGAAATGCTAATACTGGAAATATTGGTGCAATGTCTGGAAAAAATGTTAGAGAAAACGCTATATCATGTGGTAGAAATCAACCTGATGTATTGAATGCTTTCAATCAAAATCCATATTCCAAACCATTAAATAGTATAGCTTAATTATATTTTTTTATATTTTTTTATATTTTTTTATATTTTTTTATATTTTTTTATATTTTTTTATATTTTATTTTTTCTAGAAAAAATAAAATATAAAAAAATATAAAAAAATATAAAAAAATATAAAAAAATATAAAAAAATATAAAAAAATATAATTAAGCTATACTATTTAATGGTTTGGAATATGGATTTTGATTGAAAGCATTCAATACATCAGGTTGATTTCTACCACATGATATAGCGTTTTCTCTAACATTTTTTCCAGACATTGCACCAATATTTCCAGTATTAGCATTTCTTTTTGTAAAGTTTGGATTAAGTTGGTCGGGTATAACCGCTTTATTAGTAAGATTACACATATTTTGTGTCGCTGAAAATAAGGAACTATTACCCTGGTTAAATCGGTTGACTTTCGATAGTTGTTCCTTATTTGGATTGAGTTCTGCATTGTATTCTGCATCGTATACGCGCGCGTTTGGTTGATTTGCTGACGAAGACCCTGTGTATGGAACAGTAGTACTATCTCTATTCTGGTTAACAGGTGTATGTTTTGCTGTGATGTGAGCACCATTATAGTTTTTACCACCCTGTGTAACATAATCGTTCCTAATTGTTTGTTCTTTAATTGTTGTTTTAAGTTTATCAGCAGGGTTCCAGATAACATTATGACTAACACTATTTTTATTATGGGCATTTCCCATCGGTCTCATATTACCTACAACATTTTGTTTTCTGGATGGTCTCAAAACATCTAAAATAGGTGTGACCATTGCCTTAAATCCTCTTGCAACCGGACCAAGTTCTTTCTGTTGTTTTGTTAAATTTCTGGCATTTGCTAAAGGACGATAACCTTCTTGTTGTATTTCTCTCATATCTTTACCTTTAACGTTCCAGCCATCTTTATCAGTGGCTACGCCCATATTAAGAGATTTGAATTGTGGTTTTTCGGAGCGTTGGTAGTTCTGTTTAACATAGGTTCCATTGCCATCTGGGACACCATTACCATAATATTCCCTTGTTTGGTAGGCTCTATTTTCAGGTTTGAGTGTAATAGTTCCTCTTGCTTTTTGTGCTTTTTCTGCACCGGTAGTTGTAAGCCAACGGTCTTCGCTATTAACAAAGTATGTGTCGGGTCTATTTTTTTCAACTCTACCATGAACACCAGACTTATTTGGTTTATATGCACCGAGTGTTTGTCCTGAATAGACTACTTTCGGGTTTGTGGATGTTCTTAATTCATCGACGGTTTTGGGTCTCCAATTGTCTCGCGCTTCCATTCCGGAATTAAATCCACCCTGTCCGGCGTTTGAGTAACCTTTGTTTAATCCAGGTCCTACACGTATTTCTTCCCATGGTTTTGTATTATTCATTTTTTGCGATATATTGCCTCTCATTCTTTTTTGTATAAAATCACTTGTAGATGGCATACCATGCGACCAATTCATATTTTTTTTAGGTTTGAAAAGTGGTGCTTGTCCTTGTTTTGCTATATCTTGTGTTCCTGAACCGGTATATTTATCTAAAATACTTTCATTATTTCCAGTTGTTGATTGAGTTACACTCGAACCAAAATAAGGAACTTGATTGTTATGTGTTATTTCACCTAATCTCATTTCTTCACCTGTTAAAGAATTGAATGACTGTTGCTGTTCTTTATTTGACATTTGTAAAGTTTCATAATTACCTGGGTTGTAATAGTTATCTGCTGTATTTTTCTTACCAGCATAATCATTAACATTTTTTTCTAATTCTTTTCTGTCTAAAATAGGATAATTTTTTACTGGTTTATTCATATTTGGTAATTTGGATGGTCTGTGCATTTTGTTAAAAGCTTCTTTTAAATTCGAACTTTCTTTTTTTTGATTTGATAAAATATACATCATGCCTAATGCTGCTAAAGGAATTGCTACTTGTGCCATTATTATATATATATACTTTTTAAATTTTTTAAATTTTTATATTTTTTTTTATACTTTTTATATTTTTTTTTATACTTTTTATATTTTTTTTTATACTTTTTATATTTTTTTATATTTTTTGAAAAATATAAAAAAATATAAAAAGTATAAAAAAAAATTAATTATCAATAAGTGTTGAAGATGGGAAATCAGGTGTGTAATTATCTCGTTCAAGCAATCTTGTATTAAGATTATTTTGGAAACGTTTGCAAACATTTTCTTGTGGGTCTAAAAGTAATGGATATGTATGATTTTGTTCTAAATCTCTATATAACCAAGATGGATGAGTTGCTCTTGTCTGATCCGTAAAACTCGTATTATTACTTTTATAATTCACATTATATGTTTTCACTGTTTTTTGTGGAAATTTCTCATCGTTGCAAAACTTTTTTAACTTTCTTCCTACATTCTTTAAATCACTGTCAATATCGATTGGATGACCGTTATAAACACCCAGTAAATTACCACCCCACTTTTGCATGCGAAGTTGTGGATCATTAAATACATTTGGTTTGTCTCCTGCATTACCCGGGACATTTAAAATATATCTGCCTGGTCCTGTTGCTTGTTGAAGATTTTTTTTTACCCTACATGAATCATAATTATATCTTGTGAATGCCATACTTAAATTATATAAATATTTTTAATTTTTATTTTATATTTTTTATATTTTTTTTCAAAAAATATAAAAAACATAAAATAAAAATTAAGATTATTGGTTGCTTTATTGGTTGCTTTATTGGTTGCTTTATTGGTTGCTTTATTGGTTGCTTTATTGGTTGTTTATTAAAGCTTGCACTTGTTGTTGTAAATTATAAAAATTTGATTCTAAAGTTGCTATTTTATTTAATAAAACGGTATCGTTATTTTTCAATGTTGCTATTTCTGTTTCTGTTGTCGCTAGTTTTGCTTCTGTTGTTGCTAGTTTTGCTTCTGTTGTTGCTAGTTTTGCTTCTGTTGTCGCTAGTTTTGCTTTTTCTTCTTGTTGTATCCTATCGATATCCTTTGTTGTAGCATAATGAAGGGAGTGTAATTTTTTCTTAAAAACTCTGTGGAAATTATTTACGTATTTACCATATATATATACTGTTTTTGGTAATTTTTTTATTTCATCAAAAATAAATGAATATGGGTCATTTTCCATAGATTTTACATTATTAAGTCTTTCGGGTAATTCTTCCGAATTTTCATCGATATTATCAAAAAAAAGATTAAATTTATAAAGTGTATTTCCGGATGGTTCTTTTAAATCTGGTATTGTTAATTTAAATAATTTATTGTTTGAATTGTCATGTATTTCTGTCCACTGTGGATTTTCTATAATTCTATGTTCGTTTGGAATGGCATCATATGATAATCTCGTAGCGACTTCATAATGTTCTCTAACATTTTGTGCCAAATATCCAAAACTTGTTCCGGTATGTTCGTCGTCATCGTCATCTGTATTTATATAATCATACCTATACGCGTGAATTTTTCTAAATAATTCTAAAGCTATGTTAGCTGGAACAATTTCTATATTTTTTTTTATTCGTGAATCACTTACGGTTGAGCCCATATCAACAGTAGCATATGAATTCAAGGGGAGTCCCCACTGTGTAGCATGATAACATCTCATGGCTATGCTATTTTTTCGGATTCCCAAAGCACATGCATACCCTGCGGAACTGGTGCCCCAACTGTTCATCGTTATCATTTCTGTAAAGTTTGACGAGGAGGAGAGACTATAACGTCCCATTTTGGAGCGCAATCCGTATGAAATGCCAAGAACGTTGGTTCTGTCATCTGGGCTACTAACGTATCCAGAACCACCACTAACATTACCAGTAATGGTGCCAGTAACACTCATTGTGCCAGTAACCCTCATTGTGCCATTAACATCCAATTTATAACTGGGATTATGTGTGCCGATACCCACATGTCCTCCATTGGTTACCCATAAAGTCGTCCCAGCACTCCCCATACCCATACCATATTCGTGGCCGGTCAATCCACCACCCGGTGTGCGCCCCTGACTTATATAACTGGCCACACCACCACTACCACCACCCTGTGATTCAAACTTTATTCTTGTCATGGCATTATCGGTCCCATGGGAGTGTAAGTATAATAGGTCGCTAGTTTCAAGAATACTCTTTTTTATGTATACAGTAGAGTCCAAAGTTCGAATTATTTTTTCGTCGGTCATATGCAACCCTCCGGAATGTGTATTATTGTACCATCCAGTATCGCCTGTGGTGTACAACCAACCATCCGTAGCAAGTATATGACCAGCAACTTCTAATTTATAACTTGGATTATCCGTCCCGATGCCCACGTTGCCACCATTGTTAATAACCATCCTAGTATATGTTGTAAGATTAGAAAACCCGGAACTCCCTAAAGGTTTTACAACAAACCAAAGACCAGATGTTGTTGTGCCCGAAGAACCTCTATTTGTAAAAATAGCAGCATGCGTAGAATTAGTACTACTCGTATTGTTTGACATTAATATTCCTGTTTTTGTTTCCCAAGAACCAGCAGTTGAATTAATATGCAACCCCCTTTGTAATCCTGCCGCCAGAATTTGGGGCGAAGTAGTGCCGATGCCCACATTTCCGTTATAATTAATGCATAAGGCTTTCGTCACATCAGGTGTGCCACCTAATTTGACACTTGATGGAATGATTTGAAATGCTGATTCGACATCCCTGTATGGGCCAACAAACCAATTTCTTGGATCTCCCGACGTATCAGTATCTTCAAAACGAATACGACCAGTTCCAGAAGCTCCATTTCCAGATATTGTCAACTTATCACCAGGTGATGTTGTGCCGATGCCCACGTTGCCATTAGGAAAATATATTTTATCCATACCTCTTTTAAAAACAAGTCCATCGTGTACTGTGTTATTGTCATATGTTCGTAATTTAAATAAATTGCTATCTCCGTCATATAATAGCCCACCACCATCTTGTAAATTGCTGTTGTTTTCACAAAAATCTATTCCTGCTGTGTCGTTTTCATCCTTACCCACAACACGTATCCTTGGGTCTCCGTTCTTTTCGATATGTAACATTGCTTGGGGCGAAGAAGTGCCGATACCCACGTTACCGCTGGATTTAAGATACATCACCACCTGCCCGTTGCCATCGAATCGGGCACAATATTTGTCGTCCCTCATAGTAGTATTAATATATAAACCGTAGTCGTGTCCCGAAAAGACTACTTGTGCTTTGTTGGGTGCACCCCCAACGACGTGCAACTGATAAATTGGCGAAGATGTGCCGATACCCACGTTGCCACTTTGGTCTATAATCATTTTTTCTGAATTACCTGTATAAAATTTTAGTTGGTCATTATCAGCTCCCGCTGAATTTTCTGCACTAATATATGTATCTTGGTCTACATCTTTTATACCACCGAGAGACCCCCATGTACTTCCAGCACCAAATCCTTCATAAGAACTTGTATCCGTATTATAACGGATACAACCACTCGCATCTGTTTGTGGTCTCTGTGCAGTTGTCCCATAAGGTATTCTAATAGCATCGGTCCCTCCAACATCTAAAGAAACTTTTGGGTTTGTTCCCATACCAACATTGCCACTTTGGTCTATAATCATAGCAAGTGAAAGCGTTGAAAAGTCGTCAGTAGAGGTATTAAATATTAATTTCTCCCCAGTTAAATTTAAAGCATTATAAGCACTACCATCAATCGTGCTATAAAATATATGTGCGTTTGAGTAATCATTGACGCTTAAATTATCAGGGTCAGCTTTACCGAAAACAATACCAGGTTTATTATTCCCAGTAGAATTCATAAAACCAACGGAATCGTTATCACCAACGTTAAATTCATATAAGCAGGTGTTTAAAGAAGCGTTTGAAGTAAATTCTAAAACACCTGATTTATTAGTAATTGATTTTGTCGATACAATGTTATTTGCATTATTTGCTTTTAATTCAATAATGGAATTATTTGCATTATTTGCTTTTAATTCGATGATGGAATTATTTGCATTTTCTACGATAAGTTTCGCGTTATCAGATGTTGAAGACCCAATTTTAATATTACCACTAACATCTAAACTACCGGTTGTATCATTTGTTTTAACTTGAACAGGTCCATCTGTAATTGTAAAGTCATTTGTTATTTCAAAATTGTTAATAACGTTTGACATATGATATATAATTTGATATATTTTTATTTTTATTTTTAATTATTTTTAATGTTTTTATCTGTAAAAAAACATTAAAAATAATTAACAAAAAGGTCCTGTTGGTCTTTGTCTGTTTTCGACAACAAGAGGATTAGGCATATTATATCCAGGTTTTTCGAAGAATTTCAAATTGTCCAGTTGATTCAATTTTGGATTTGGTTTATTAAAAGTTTTTACTAAATTACTGGTCCCTATCCCAAAAAGATAACTTTCTAAATCGGCAGTATTATTCGACAATATATTATGCGTATATCCACCTGCCATATTACCAACATTTATACCTAAATCAGGCATTGCAGATGTTTTTGGTATTTTTTTGTTTTTAAAAACTAAATAATCACTATTCAGTCTATTTGCACTCGTCTCCCTGCAATATAATCCTGGTAAATTTTTTAAACTTGTAGATGCCATTTGATATTATAATATAAAATAATATTTAATTTTCAAATCATAAAAATAATTTGGAGAGAATTATCGAATGTTTTCCAAAAGTATATTATTATTTATCGCTGTTATTTCAGTATAAAGATTTAAATCTTGTAAGCATTTATGGAATAAATAAAACAAATCATAACGAAATAAATAGAGGAAAATTACGTCCTTTTCCATTTTGAAAGGTATTCTCAATGTTTCCTCAATTTTGTTTAAAATATTATCTATTTGTTTATGATTTTTTAACTCTTTATAAATTTCATTGGCGTTATCTGATAACTTCTTGAAAAATGTTTCCTCGTTGTTTTTGAAATCATCTTGCATATTGAAAACGTGGATAATGTCTTTTCTATAGAGAGTATCCGAAGTGTTTTGGTTTTTGTTGTCAAAATTCTCTCTATAATTTAATTTATATTCGAAATTGTATTTCATCATTTTATAATAATAAATTTTTGTTTTTATTATAAAATAGTTTTCATTATTTATGATTTTTAGTTTTTCTGCGTTTTGTTTTTCTGCGTGTTTTTCTGCGTGATTTTCTGCGTTTTTTCCGGCGTTTTGTTTTTCTGCGTTTTTTCCGGCGTGATTTTCTGCGTTTTTTCCGGCGTGATTTTCTGCGTGATTTTCTTGCCCCCCCCCACCATTGTCCTGCATCAATAAATGCTTTTAGTAATTTATTTTTCCTATCACGGTCGTTTTCCTCCACAATACCCTCTTTTTTGCATTTTTTTTCTAATTCTTCAGATGTATATTTTTCTATATGAAACATATTTTTAATTGCATAGCGTAATCTTCCATTTTCTTCTTCGTGATTTAAGAGTCCTTCCCATGGTTCCATCCATTTTTCTAAAGAAACATTTTGTATCTTCAAACTTCCATTTTCGAAAGAAGTTCTCATTTTATTAAATTTTTCTTCCAAATTCTTATAACTTTCTTCAGAATTGTTTTCCATTATATAATATATAAATATTAAAAAATAATATACATATTAAAAAATAATATATATATATTAAATATTTTTTTAAATATTTACTTGTATTTTCTGTTAAAGTAATCATTGTCCCTTGTGATTTCCCTGGATGGGATTCCTCCGCGCACCCATCCTTTATTGGCGGAATCTTCAATCAAATAATCAGGGTTTTGAATAGATTCTCTTAAAGAAGGTACTAAATCAATATCCGTTGTTCTAAAGGATTTTTCGGTGACGTTTTTGCAACTTTTTTTGTCGCCAACATATACACCTTGTTGCAATCGCGATTCCTTAACTGGTTGTGGTCTACCTTTGGCCAGGTAAGGAACCGTTTTGAAAGGTCTCTCGTGGAGACTGATGCGGCATTTTGGATTGGTTTGAATGGAGCCAATGCGTAAGTTGGAGTCGCTGTCGACAGTACAACCACCTGCACCACCGTGACCACCTTTGTAGAAAACATTGGGTTGTTTTGTGGCGAATTTAATGGGTTGTTTCATACCGCAGAATTTTTCGAAATAGTTTTGCGTGGAGTATGTTCCGAAGTTATTGTTTTGGATATCTCTTTCAGATAAACCACAAACATCGTCTCCAATTCTTGTTAAATTATCAAAAGAAAAATTATATAAACTTGCCATTTGTATATATGTATTATTATATTTTTTTTAAAGTTTTTACAAAACTATAAAAAAAATATTAAAAATATTAAATAAATAAAATAAAATAAATAAAATAAATAAAATAAAATAAATAAAATAAAATAAATAAAAATAAATAATGTTTTAAACATGTTTTTTTGAAGTTTTGTAAAAACTTAAAAAACATGTTTAAAACATTGCGTTGCCTAAACGTCGCATGTTTTTGCTACATTGGACATCATCGCCATCTTTACATGACGCCATATTTCCATAACAGAAATCAGCGAACTTTCTTTGATTGTTGGGTATAGTGGTATTGGGCATAGTATGAAAATTTCTCATGGTGTGTTCAAATGTTAAATTATCTCCTAAATCTCTATATAGTTTTTCGTGGTCTGTTAATTGATTTAATAATTCTGGTTTTTGTGCGGTGCTATTAATATTTCTTAAAATAGATTCATTATATGAAGGTGCTGCAGGTTTTTTTTTATTGTTATATTTATAATCATCCATCATAACATTCATCAAAGGGTTTTTTTTTGTTGGGAATGTGTAATTATCTTTCATAATATTTTTAAAATCTGAAGAGTCAATTTTATCGCCGAAACCTTCTTTTTTTTTACTTTGGACATGATACAAGACAATGAAAAATAGTATAACAATTACAGATGATACAATCATATTAAAGGATTGAGTAATGGAATATCCTAAAATAGTTAAATAAAAAATAATTCTTGTTATAGCATTGTATTGTCTTTCAATAGTTAGATATCTATAAGGCCATATTTCCATAATTCTCTCTGAATTAAATAATTGAGATATGTCATAAATCCAAAATTGTTCCATAATAAGTTATATATAGTATTTATTATAAAATAAATATTATATAAGTTTATTCGTCTTCCAATACTTCAAATTCTGGTCCATCTCCTTCATCTTCGATTCCTCCAAGTCTTCGACCATATGGGGTATACATATTTTTGAGAACGTCTAATTCTTCTGTTTCCATTAGGTCACCGAGAACACATACTTCTGCAATTTTTACCATAAATGCACAGTGAAGTCTTGGGACCCACTGTGGTGATTTCATTATCATTACTGTTAAACCTGTTATTTTTGCCAATGCGGCTGGATTTCCAGTAACTCCAAGTAAAAGAGTGGTTGTCGCTGAACTCCATGCATTGCAAATAGGGTTACCTAAACCAATATATCTAAATGATAGTTCTGAAAAAGAATTGCAACTTCCACGTATTAAAGCACCAAAACCACTTGCAATGGACACCTGTGCTGCGGAACCAGTGCAAAGAACATATAATACTGCAATAGCTAAAGTTATATTTATAAACATCATGAAAAAACTAGCCGAAATTCCACCACCAAATTGTCCACCTTTCTTATTTTTTGAAATAGCCTTACATTGTCTAATAAAATCAGCTTTATTTATTTTTTTTATTCGTCTAATAAATTCGCTCATTGACACTTGGTCTCCTTTAAATTTACCAGTTTTTTTATCATAATCAGTTAAGTAAAACAAACTCTTGGAACCTTTGGACTTTTTTTGCTCGTAATTTTTAATCATTTTATCTAATTGTTGTGTAGTTTTAAATTTTTTTAAGTTATTGATTATTTTTTTTACGCCCTTTGTTTTTTTACTCATAGATGCTTTTTTATGTGTTTTCTTTTTTTTGCGATTACCGCTTTTTGAACCGCTTCTTGAACCGCGTCTTGTGCCACTTCTTGAACCGCGTCTTGTTCCGCTTCTCGAACCGCGTTTTGAGCCACTTCTCGATGCACTTCTTGTGCCACTTCTTGAACCGCGTTTTGAGCCACTTCTCGAGCCACTTCTCGAGCCACTTCTCGAAACACTTTTTCGACCATTTGATTTGCTATTTCCTAAAGTCATTATAATATATATAAATATATTATTATAAACAAATTATTAATTTAGAAATTTATTACGCATTTTTCTTTTTCTTTTTTTTCTTTTTTTTCTTTATTTTACTTTTTTTAATTTTTGTTTCGTCAACTTTAAATGTTTTTTGTATATATTCATCATAATCCTGCATATCTTGCTGCGAAGGTTTTCGTTGTGCTTGTTTTATTTTTTCCATAAGTTCTTTTTCTTGTTTTCTTTGTTTTAATTTATTTAACATTCTTTCTTTTTGGGAAGATTTTTTTATGTTGCTTTTCATCATGGATTGGAACATATTCATGTTAACTTTTCCACCATTTCCACCCATACCCATTTTACCTAGCATTTTTTCCATGTCTTTCATTCCGGGTGTATTTTTCATTTTTTCAACCAATTCGCTAGCTTCTTTCATTAATTCTGCCTCTTTTATTTCCCCAGATTTAAGTTTTTGGTCTAATTTTGAACTAACTTTTTTAATCATATTCATAAGTTGTCCGGGATTCTTGAATAATTTTGAAAAAATATCACCAATACCATTTATATTATCTGTATCAATATCTAATTCCGAAGCTGTTTCATCTGCAATTTCTTGTGCCAATTTACCAATTTTACCACCCATTAAAGAATTTAAATGGTCTTGGATGTCATCTGGATTTGGAATATTTTTGTTGTCACCAGAAATATCCATATTTCCTTGCATATTTTTCATCATTTCTTCAAACATATCCATATTTCCAGAAACATCATTTCCTTGCATATTTTTCATCATTTCTTCAAACATATCCATGTTTCCACCCATGTTTCCACCCATGTTGCCTTTCATATTTTCTTGCATTTTTTTCATCATTTCTTCAAACATATCCATGTTTCCCGACATATCCATGTTTCCCGACATATCCATGTTTTGCATATTTTCTTTCATACTATTCATCATTTCTTCAAATTGATTATTGGATATATCAAATACATCATTCATAGATGAAATAACTTCTTCTAATTTATTTTTTAATACATCTTCATCAATAGCTTCAAACATCTTTGCAGTATCACCAAACGTGTCACCATCTATGTTTTTTGATAAAGAAAACAACATTAATTGTAAATATTTCCATATAATATTTTTAGTGTTATCGCTTATATTTTCTTTCCAAATATCTTTGAAATCAATGTTTGCAAAAAATTTTGTATTTTTTATATTGTCTGTAAATAATTCTTCATTTTCATATAATATATCAAAAAATCTCTCTGGGTAAACTGTTTTAAAATAATCAAAGCTTACTTTTAGTTTTTCAACATTGCTGTCTTTTTTTAAATATTCAAGTTCATTATCAGTGAATTTATCTTTATATTCTGGAAAAGTATTCAGAATATCAGTAATAAAATCTTTAACAATTTTTTTTAACTCATCTGGTGGTCCATCAGTATTCATAATATTTTAATCTATAATGGAATATTTAAATACTAATTTACAGATATTTATAATTATAAAATATTTACGATTTTAAGAATAGTATAATTTTGATAATCCGGCCAAGTTTTGAATAAATTTCATGGCTGTTTTTTTGTCTTCAATGGGTTTTTTTGCAATGGTTTCTCTTAAAATGTCATATGTTTTTAAAACATATTCTGCTTTTTGTTTTAAATCGACAAAGTCGGTTGAATAATCTTTATTTTCAAAATATTCAAAATCACCTTTTTGTATAATATCATCATACGGTTTTGTTACATAATAATTAAATAAATAAATTAGTTTTGTTGGATTATATTTTATTAACATTTTAATAACAGTATTAAATGTTTTAATTTCATCGTCATTTTCAAAAATTTCTAATAAAAAATTTAAAAATAATGAAAATTCATTGTTAAAAGTTTTATATATAAACTTTTTATCTTTATCCATATAATTAATAATATTATAATTATTTTTTTAAATAATTATAATATTATATTATAAACCATTTAGCAACCATTATACAACCATTATACAACTATTATACAACCATTTTTTTATTTTTCATTTCTTCATTTCTTTCTTCTTGCATTTTGGTTAGTAATTTTGAAACATTTCCTGATTTTATTTTTTCAGAAATAAATGTTTCGGGTGGTGTTTCAATCTCATCTTTTAAATTATATGTTGCAAATGCGTGCATTTGCCTTAATCCACCTTCACCTTTAGTAGATAAATCATCTGGGTTTTGGTCTAAATAGGAATAATTGTCAGATAACGTTGCACTCATTTCATAATTAGAAAATGCTAAAGGTTCTCCACCATTAAGATTTGTTACATTATTTTTTTCTAAAATAGGATTAAATAATTCTAAAATTTCGTTACCATATATTATTCTGTTACCTCTATTTAATAAAAGTAAAGCAGGAACTTCTTTTATTTCATCAGGCATCAATAATTCTTTACCATCGCTTAAAACAATATAAACTTTTCCTTTTGTAACTTTTCTTTTATCAATACATAAAAAATGAATATCATCTTTGACTTTATCTTTACCAACTTTATATAATATTTTTTTGCAATTTTCACAATATTTACTATAATATAAAACGTAACTCATTTATTATTACAAAAGTTTTTGAATATTTCAATTTAACTTATTAAATATTAAATTGAAATATTTTATAGTTTAAAAATATATAAAATAAATTAGTAATAATATATAAAATGAGTGAAAGTAAATTTCAACTACCCGAAATTTCAGACCAAAAAGAAAACAATGATGCTTATACTTTTAGAATAGAAAGATGCAATGTTAGCATTATTAATGCTATTAGGAGAACATTGTTAAGTGATATTGATACAATTGGTTTTAAAACAGAACCATATAATGATTCAAATGAAAAATTAAATTCAATTATTATTTATGAAAATACATCATCATTTACTAATGAAATTTTAAAACAAAGATTGGCCTGCATTCCTGTCCACCTTAAAGATTTTGATAAAACACCAGTGGATAATTTAATCGTTTCTTTAGATAAAGAAAATAAAAGTGAATCAATAGAATTTATCACAACAGAAGATTTTGATATAACAGATATTACTACAAATAGAAAATTTTCAGATGAACTTAAAAAAAAGATATTCCCACCATCTAGCATTACAAAACAACATATATTATTTGCAAGATTAAAACCCCCTATTTCGAAGAATACAGAAGGTCAAAAATTAAAGTTTCAATCTAAATTATTTGTAACAAATGCAAAAGAAAGCGGACAATATAATGTTTGTTCGACAGCTGCATACAAAAATACAGAAGACCCTGTTAAACAAACAGAGGCATGGTCAGTCGAAGAAGAAAAATTAGAAAAATTAATGTTACCGCAAAATGAAATTCAAAAAAGAAAGAAAAATTGGTATATCCTTAATAGTAAAAGATATTTCTTAAAAGATAGTTTTGATTTTGTCGTAGAAACGGTTGGTATTGATAGAAACGAAGAATTATTAAAAAAATCATGTGATATATTACTTAATTCTTTGGAATTATTTGGAAAAAAAATGGAAGAAGATAAATTTGAAATTTTAACAGACCAAATCAATATTAAATACTCTTTTGATATTATCCTTAAAGGATATGGTTACACCATTGGAAAAATTATTGAATATCTTTTACATGAAATATTTTTCAAAGATAAGAAAATATTAAATTATGTTGGTTTTATTAAAAAACATCCACACGATGAACATTCTATTATAAGGGTTGTTTTTGCGGATGAAACACAAGCAAATATTGATAATATAAAAAGTTTATTCAAAACTTGCGTTGATACTGGGAAAAGAATTTTCATTCATATTAAAGAATCCTTTGTCTAACTACTTTTGGAAAAAGTAGGACAAAACACTACTTTTGGAAAAAGTAGGACAAAACACTACTTTTGGAAAAAGTAGGACAAAACACTACTTTTGGAAAAAGTAGGACAAAACACTACTTTTGG
>Ga0115560_1000582_pt1 | contig 28249 bp, 27 predicted proteins | sample COGITO_mtgs_1105_5_FD_87278 | JGI IMG/M metagenome (GOLD analysis project Ga0115560, IMG submission 87278) | Pelagic marine microbial communities from North Sea - COGITO_mtgs_110509 | ecosystem: Environmental > Aquatic > Marine > Epipelagic | place: Germany:Helgoland, sampling site Kabeltonne... | reverse complement strand
GTAGGTTTCGGTGTATTCTATATTTACATCTGGTAAAATTTTATCGATATTTTTTTTTGTAATAATTCCCGGTCTTAGAATAGAAATATTATTATTATTATTTATTTTAATAATTGTATTTTCAATAGCATATTTAGAATTTTGGGAATTTTTTAAAACTGTAATATCTATATCTTCAAAATAATTTTTTACATGATTTATATGAGAACAACTTACCTTATTAGATATATTAGCAGAAGTAGTTATTATAGGCTGGTCTAATTCGGTAATTATTTGTTGGATTGATTCATGCGCGGAGCATTCAAACGAAACAAACTTATTAGAAGAATACGCCGGGTTATCTAAATTAGTCTTAACTACAATATTTAGTGGACCTGGCCAAAAAGTATCAGTTAAAATCTTAAGTAGTTTTTTTTCAGAATCACTAATAGCTAAAAAGGGTTTTATCATCTCAAATCCAGTAACGGACAAAGTAAATGGCGATTCAATCGATTTTTCTTTTAATAAATTAATTTTTTCAATCGATTGTTTATTGAAAATATTAGTATTGAATGTATATACACCATTTCCAGACAATATGACTACTTCGCCATCATTAATTTTATCAACTATAACAGGGATTGTCGCTTCTGATATATTTAATATTTTCATTTTAATTTAGTTGAGGGATATATTTCTTATATTCAAATTTTATTTAATATATGCTTTAAAATAATTTGTGTTAAATATCTATATGAGTGACTTAGAAATAAATTTCCAAAAAACCGTGGAATGTATTAAAACTTTATCGCAAGATCTTTCAAACGAAGAACTTTTAGAATTATATGGATTATATAAACAGGCTACATTAGGAAATAATAATACCAATAAACCAAGTATATTTAATTATAAAGGGTTAAAAAAATGGCAATCGTGGACTTCTTTTAAAGATATAACTTCTGACATGGCCAAAACTAAGTATATTTTACTGGTGCAAAAATTAGTGAACGAATATTCATAGGCTCTATTTATAAATATGAGTATTCTTAATAGAATAATATTAACATTTATGCAGAGTTATATAAAAAAAATCACCGAAAAATATCCAAATTATCCCGTCCGAAAATAACGACATGGTAGGTCTCTGGGCTAAACATTTATATTCGAGTTTAGGTTGGAAGAATTATTTAAAATAATATTTTATTTTTTTGTTTTTTTCTTACTTTTTATCTTACTTTTTTTTTTACCTTTTTTCTTATCTGTAGTAATAGTTTTTTTTTGTATAGATTGTAGCATTTTAGCAACAGATGTATCAATTTCTTTTGCTTTTTTTTTAGTTAACACTTTAAATAGTTTAGATTCTTCGCGTATGGTATATTCTTTTCCAAAATCTTTTTTATTTTTTTTTAAATAATCTAAAGCTTTAACTGTTAAATTGGGTTCTCGTATTGTATAGGTGTTATCTTTATTTTTACCCGTTACCCATACATATGTAAGTGTTTTTGATGTTTTATTTCGAACAACCAATGCAAAAACAATTTTATCTACAAATAAATCTTTCATTTTAGTATATACTATAATAGTAATAAAATATATTTAATCAAAAGTGATAATAATTGCTTTTTGCTCTTTTATTTTGGGTTCTTGTGGATTCGTATGTAACTTTTTTATTGTAATCGCGGAAGCTGCTATTATATTTGTCCATGGGTCGATTTTACCAACATGGTATAACATAAATTTATAACCGCTCGAATATTTTTCTTTAGAAAATACAGTATAACCAAGATGTTTTAAAACTTGTCTGAGAATAGTTATGATGTTTTTTTCAGACAAGCTATTTAAATAAGTTCTTGCTTTACATGGTATATAACATTTTTCTAATTCTGGTTTGAGTTTTATTAACTTTGACACCGAACCCCTATGTAGTAAATCAAGACGCGAAAACGAGGTATTATCATCTAACCCATTTAATCCAAAGGCGCACAGAAGTTGTCTGATTAATCCGGAGGTCGGATATACCTTGAAAAGTTGGTCTTTGATCATTAAATTAATATAGAGACAGATTATTAAATGGTAATACAAAAACAAGAAAATTAAAAATATACACATAATTTTATATAGAACTTTTGTGGTAGTAAGACGACCAAATATAAATAATGATAACACAAAAATATCGTATTTATTAAAAAATGCATGAACGAATATTTTTAAATATATGGTTTAAAATTATATTTCAATCGATTAAAAGCAAAATTTTGATATTAAAAATATTTCAGTTATAATATGAATATGATGAGAGTTACTAAAAGAAATGGCGAACAGCAACTTGTTAGTTTTGATAAAGTTACTAAACGGCTTAAATTACTATGTGAAATGGAGCCAAAGTTAAAAAACGTAGACTATACAGGAATTGCGCAAAAGGTAATTAGTCGTATATATGATGGCGTCAATACGTATGAATTGGACGAACTTGCTGCTGAACAATGCACTCAAAAAGGCGTGGAACATATTAATTATAGTATTCTTGCTTCTAGAATTGCTATTTCCAATAATCAAAAAAGAACCTCCCCCTCATTTTCAGAAACTATTTCTATTCTTTACAATAATACAGATGTAAATGGGAAACCGTCTCCTCTAATCGCAGATAAAGTATATTCTTTTGTTAAAAAAAATAAAACTAAACTTAATAGTTACATCGATTATCGGAGAGATTATAATTTTAATTATTTCGCCCTCAAAACTTTAGAAAAAGCATATCTTATGAAAATTAATAATATTATTGTAGAAAGGATACAGCATATGTTTATGAGAGTAGCTGCTGGATTATACCCCAATAGTATTAGGGATGTGTTGGAGACATACGACTTACTATCACAGAAATATTTTATCCACGCCACGCCAACACTTTTCCACAGCGGGACCCCTAAACCGCAATTATTAAGTTGTTTTCTATTGGAGGTAGGAGATAGTGTCGAAGGGATGTACACCGCCATGAAAAATTGCGCTTTAATATCAAAATGGGCTGGAGGAATAGGGTGCCATATTCATTCTATTAGGGGGAAAAACTCAGTTATCAGAAGCACAAACGGTAAATCTAATGGAATTGTTCCTATGCTTAGAGTTTTTAATGATGTAGCCCGACACATTAATCAATCGGGGAAAAGAAATGGTTCTTTTGCTATGTATTTAGAGCCTTGGCATCCGGATATTATGGAATTTTTAGAATGTAAAAAAAATCATGGTGATGAAGACGCGAGAGCGCGGGACTTGTTTTATGCCATGTGGATTCCAGATTTGTTTATGGAGCGGGTGATGAAAAATGAAAACTGGACTTTGTTTTGTCCCGATAAATGTAAAGGATTAGTTGAAGCGTATGGGCAAGATTTCAAAAACCTTTACGAGCGCTATGAATCAGACGAATCTAATATAATAAGAACTCTACCCGCAAGAGAAATCTGGATATCTATTTTAAATTCACAAATGGAAACAGGAACTCCTTATATTTGCTATAAAGATGCTTGTAATCTGAAATCAAATCAAAAAAATCTTGGAACTATTAAAAGTTCTAATTTATGCACCGAAATTATAGAATATTCTAATGAAAACGAATATGCTTGCTGTACGCTGGCTTCTATTGGATTACCTAAATATCTTATCCCTTTTGACAAATCTTCTTTAGGCAAAGTTACTATTTATACTATTGAAGGATGCAAGGCATGTGAATGGACTAAAAGACTATTAGATTCACATGAAATAGGATATACAGTAATAAGCGTGGTTGATGACGACGATAAAGATGAAAAGACCGCTGTAGACCCAAATACGATGACTATGACCGAGTTATATAATACTATACGGGATGTTCCTATTGAATCGGCCGCCCCGCCTATGGATTTCACTTTCCCCATTATTTATTCTAATAGAGAAGTAACTGAAGGTCAATTTGTGGAAGAAGAAATCGGTGGTTTTACAGAATTATACAATAAAATCAAACATACATTTGATTTTGTTAAACTGAAAACCGTTGTTAGACGAATAGTTAAAAATCTAAATAATGTAATTGATTTGAATTTTTACCCTGTCGAGGAAACAAAGCGTTCTAATCTAAAACATCGACCTATAGGAATTGGTATTCAGGGATTGGCGGACGTTTATGCCCAATTCAGATATTCATTTGATAGCGACGAGGCAAAACAACTAAATAAGGAAATTTTTGCCACAATATATTATTCTGCTTGCCAAATGAGTATGGAATTGGCGAAAGAAAGAAATGAACGAATGGTAGAATTTAAATCACAGATTAAGGGTAAAATCTTACCGGAATTATACGACGAAAAGGCACTTAAAAGTTGTAGAGGGGTTAAATTATATCACGAACTTAAAGTATCCCGGTGTGAGGTTGAACGAGATGAATTTTTAGGTTCATATTCATCTTTTAATGGGTCCCCTATTTCACAGGGTAAATTTCAATTTGATCTTTGGAAACAAGAACCTTTATCAAAAGTCGCGGGAGTAGAATTTGATTGGGAAGGTCTTAGAAATGATATTATGGAACATGGAATGCGGAATTCCCTATTAATGGCACCTATGCCCACGGCGTCAACCAGTCAAATTTTAGGTAATAATGAATGCATCGAGCCTTTCACTTCAAATATTTATTCGAGAAGTACACTGGCTGGTCAGTTTGTAATTATTAATAAGTATTTACAGCAAGATTTGCTTGATATTGGGCTTTGGGACAACCGTCTTAGAGACCAAATTATAATCGACGATGGTTCTATTCAAAATATTAAAAGTATCCCCCGAGTTATTAGAAATCTTTATAAAATTTCTTGGGATTTATCCATGAAGGATGTTATTGACCAGGCCGCTGACCGGGCCATTTATATTTGCCAATCACAAAGTTTAAATCTTTGGGTTAAAAATCCCGATACGAATAAATTGTCATCGATGCATATGTATTCTTGGAAAAAGGGGCTTAAAACGGGAATGTATTATCTTAGGAGAAGGGCAGTAGTGAAGGCACAGCAATTCAGTATTGACCCAGAACAAAACGACGACTGTTTAATGTGTGGTTCATAAAAATAAATAGTAAAAAAAGTAAAAATAATAAACAGTTATTATTTTTCTTTTATATATATATACAAATGCCCAAGTGTAAAAATAATCCAAAAAAGACATACAAAGGAACCGAACCTTCGCCCAAAGGAAAGGGTTGGTGTGCAGGAGGTATGGAGGAGGGAGTAACTAAAAAAGGAACGGATGGGAATAAATGGATAGTCGCTTCAAATAAACTAGGCCACAAGCGGTGGGCTAAAGTTAAAAAATCTACAAATAAAATAAAAGCTAAATCTCCTAAAAAATCCCCTAAAAAATCCCCTAAAAAATATCCAAAAAAGTCACCTAAAAAATCCCCTAAAAAATCTCCAAAAAATACCCCGTTCATAAAAAAACTATTTAGAGCCTTCAGCCCGTTGTTTCGGTCCAACCCAACATATATTGATCCATCTAAATATGTATATTTAACAGTAAAACCATTTTATTACACTGCGGAAGCGCTCAAGGCACAAATGGCCTCCTTCTCGACGCACCCGGTAGAATTTAAATTTAAAAAAAATGATATATCTGATGTGGCTATCGAAAAAATTTATAAAAAAATACTAACAGAGTGGTTTTTTCTTTTTCAAGAAAACGAAGACTACGTAACGCTGGTTAAAACTGAAAAAAAACAAAATAAAATAAAATTTACTCTGAAATACGATAGGGAGAAAGTAGATATTAAAGACCAAGAAGAAAAGCTTGTAGAGGGTATTTGGGATATGACCAGCGCGGGCGAAGAATTATTTATTAAAAAGATTAATAAGCAAAAAATATATGTACTTTTATATCCACAGGATACAACCCTCACTCAGTAAAATATTATAAACCATAACTGGTGAAAAGTGTTTAAATAATTCACGTGTGAATTATATGTATATAAAAATTTTATTTTATTATATAAATATAATGGATTACAGAGAAATATTCAGAAATGCCCTGGATTGCGATAACAAAAATATTTATAATTTATGTAATAAAAAAACCCACCCAGAACAATTAAATACAGGAGATATAATAGATATTAATAATATGAAATACCTCGTGTTATATAAATATGGAAAATTCCACAAATTATTATGTATTGAGGAGTACAGAGAACAATTAACTGATTTAAAAAAACACGATTTTATATTAGTTTTATCAAATAAAATCAAAGATAGAATTAAAGAATACGAAAAAAAAGATTTAACAATAAGTAGGTATGTAGTAAATAATTATTTTGATAATCAATAAAAGTTAATTATATTCGTTATCATAGCAAAGGTAGTTAATACGCAGAGAGGTTTCGCGTCCTAATCGCTGTGCTCTACCAATCACCTGTTTTTCCAAATCTTTACTCATGCGATGATAGATAATTATCTCATCTGTGAATTGTAAATTCAGACCTGCTCCAAAATGTTTGGCATTAAGCAGAAGAACATTAAACTTCCTGTCTTTAAAGTTTGAAATAATTCCCTGAATGGTCGAACTGGCACCTTTGATGCCGCTGTATTTAATATTTAAATCGTCCAGTTCTTTTCTTATATTACTCAGAGACGATTCGTATTCGGAGAATATCATGATTCTCTTATTACTATCTTTTTTAACAAGATTTACTAGATTTTCCATTTTACCAAGAAGTGTATTTTCGTCGTCTGTTTTTGTGACCGTTTCGGTGGAATCATTAATTATAATATTCACGTCCTTTATTTTAATTTTCGCCCTGCAAAGTGGGCACTCTTTTGAAGTTGACAACGCCATCGTAATACATTCCAAACAGAATACATTATTACAGCAAGGCGTTATAGAAGGTTCCGCAAAATTACAATAGCAAATAGGGCAATTTTTGGATTCGATGTTCCCCACTCTCTCCTCTATACCTTTAATTTTAGCTTCTATACTAGTAATTTTTTCTTTATTAGATTTAATAACTTGTTTACAATTTTTAAGCAAAGTCTTCGTTTTAATCAGTTCCGTATCTATTAAGCTTGTGGTTAATGGGTCATTCTGTAAAGGATTATTTAAAGCTTCCAACGACGTTACCGATTTGGTATGTTCAACAATCTTCGCTGTTTTTTCAGCAATTTTTTCTAATAGAATATTCTTTTTATCTTTAAGCTTTTGTGTAATCTGTTCTATTAGTTCCTTTTCAGTTCCACCCTCACATCCAAGTATTTCAATAGCTTTCTTTGTATCTCCGGCATTAAACGCTTTCAGAGCCTCTTTATCAATAGCATTTTTAATTGCACTGAGATGTGGTGGTGTATAGCATTCTATAAAATTAATTAGCGGCTCTGGTATATGAATAGAGTGCTCGATAAATTTGTTATTATTTCTAATAATATTAAACAGTCCTCTAAAACTGCCTAATTTTCTTTGACTGGAATATGAATGGAATATATTAGCTAAAATATCTTTTAAGAATCCTGTTCCAGAAATTCCAGCAGATATAGTTTTATAAGTATGGGTGGAGTAATTATATTCTCGCTGCCCATACGGATATAGGATATTATTAATCGACGAAGTTATATACCATACCTGTTTAGCATACATGTATGGAAAGGCTGGTATTTTAATAGAGTCTACCTCGTCTACAATGATTCGCTCGAAGCAATATCCTTGGATAAAATATTTAAAATTACTTAGTCGTTGATGATTTTTTTGAGCAAGAATTTTCCAGTCGTTTTCAGATATAAGCTTTTCCATATCATTTTTTATACTACTATATCTCTTTTTCAATTCTTCACCTACTTCGCCAGAAGAATCGTCGCAACTGATATTAGCAAAGTCTTTATAAAATTCTTTAGTTTGTTGTTTAAGTTTATTTAGTTTATAGCTCATTTGTAGATTTTCCGACTGATAAATCTCTTTATTACTACCTGATTTTACACCTGGTGTTACTCCAAGAATAATATTTATGCGTATATATAGTTTTTTATACATAGTAGATTTTACTAAAACGATGTCATGTTTATTACATTGTTCTATAAAGTGCTTTTTAGAACTACATAAACTAGTGTAATTCTTTTTACCAGATACAAAATACGCCTTCAATTTAGTAAACGTTGTGATATAATTTTTCCATTGCAAAAATATATTATGAGGGACTATAATTAGATTAGTTTTAAGACGAATCGTTTGTGGTTCAATACCTAAACTATACAATATATCGTAATTTCGTCCATACTGAGAATAAGAATGTGCTTCTTTTTTAGATGAATAGTATACGGAACTCGAAAGAGACGTTGTAGGTTTAGCGGCAATAAGAGATAGAATACATAGGGATTTACCACTTCCTACATTATCACAAAGTAAATTAACGTTATAAGAGTTAGAATATCGATAAGTGCTTGTTTCTTGAGAAACCATTTCATACAACGTTCTCATTTGATGGGGTTTAAGCTCTACTAAAATTTTTTGGGGGGTTTTTAGACATTTTCCTCCAGGAGAAATGGTCCCCTCGGTATTAATATATTTCACCAGTTTACTAAATGGTATTACTACTTCATCTCCATGTAAATCTAAAAGCTTTAGTTTATCTTTTTTAGCAAACATGTCATAATAGTTTTTAAACCCCAATGACTTTGCTTTAGAATCTACAGATTCTTTAATAAAATTATCCAAGGGCTTATAGTTATATTCATTTTTGGATTTTATACTATGTTCCATAGTTTTTTAAAATATAAAATATTTTTATTTATAATATCAAATTTAATATAAACCTAAACTAACTGTTACTATATAGTTTAATGGCTCTGAGTTTACCACTTATAAATAATTTTATTATTGAAAAAATAGAAACAATAAATAACCATATTGATTTTATAGAAAAACAAGAAAGTTCTTATAGGAGCGATATTATAGCTGAAATAAATGTTCTTAAAAATACTATTAAACTACAAGAGTATGAAATTAAATATATTAAGCATAATATAGATTCTAATAAATCAGATGACCATGCGCCGCCTGGATTAACAGTCGCCCATAAAAATATACACTCATCGGTGCCCTATAAAAAGCCTATATTATTAGATATATCGACACAGACAGACGATTTAAGTAAAAAAGACATTATCGATAAGCCCCAGATAGAGAAAAATAAAAATAAAAATAAAAATAAAAATAATACTAAGAATAATTGGACGGTTGTAACAAACAAAAAGAGCCACCGGTAAATAAGTTATTAAATTTTTTAATAGCTATTTATATTTATTCGTCCTTTGAACTATCTGCCCATGACATTTGTAATATTTCAATTGAAAAAATAATTAAATAAATAGTCCCTATAACATTATAAGTAGATTCACCTAATCTTGAATGAAATATATAAGCCATCGAAACTAATAAATACATTACTACTCTTATGTACTCAAACATTATTTAATATATACATATATTATTTATTTCCACCAATTACAATTAACTTTGTAGACGAGGAGCGACCCCCATAGTTTCTAATTCTTGCACAAATAATTTAAACGCATATGGAACTCTTGCTTCTAAATAGCTAAATTCTTTATTTTTACAATTGTTACAGAATGAAATTTCTTTTTCCTTATTTACCATACAGACTAAACCACACAGCTTGCATATATGCAGCCTATAATTATCGGATCGGTCTTGTAAAGTTTCTTTTAGGAAACAAGCTGCCCCGTGGGATAATATACAATCTCGTTCCATTTCTCCGAATCTTAATCCACCATCACGGGACCGACCTTCTACAGGTTGTCGGGTTAGAATAACGTTGGGTCCTGTCCCCCTCGAATGAATCTTGTCATCAACCATATGCTTTAGGCGTTGGTAGTAGGTGGGACCCATAAATATATTAACTTTTAATTGTTCACCAGTTCGCCCACTGTATAAAATTTCATCGCAATTTCTTTCATAACCAAGGCTTTGTAATATATTACCTATCTTATCAATATTAACTTTAGTAAAAGCTGTGGCGTCGCCAAACATTCCTAAATTAGTAACGGTTTTACCTACAAGACACTCGATCACTTGTCCAATTGTCATTCTGGAAGGAACTGCGTGCGGATTCATAATAATATCTGGCTTAATACCATTCCTGGCAAAGGGCATGTCTTCCTGGTCATAAACAACACCAATCGTTCCTTTTTGTCCATGACGAGAGGCATGTTTATCACCAATAGTAGGCTTTCGCGTAGTTCTTATTCGGACTTTAACGAATTTATAACCATCGCCATTATATGATTGAGTTACCTTGGACACGTATCCATACTCGTTAGGTTTAATAGAGGTGGAACAGCATTTAAATAATTTTTTAGAATTACTATTTGAATAAATGGGATGGACCTTTCCAATAATAATATCACCACTTTTAATAAAGGTTTCTAATTTCGGGAGGCCATTACTTTCAAGTTTATTATAGTTATTACCTCGTGTGCCCAAAGTTACATTTTCATCGGGTCTTTTAAAACTTTCTTGCATTTTTGTATTTGATGAATGGCGTTTCTTTTCTTCGTCTTTATACGTTCTGTAAAAGTCAGAAACAAATAAACCTCTATCAACCGAACTTCTATTCATAATAATACTATCTTCCTGATTATATCCAGAATAAGAAGCTATAGCTACTATAGCATTTATTCCCGCGGGCAAATCATTCGATGGTAAATATTGCATAATTCTACTATTAATAATTGGCAATTGAGGGTACCTTAGAATATGTGCCAACGTATCAACCCTATATCTAAAATTAGTAGTATAAATACCCATAGCTTGCTTACCCATAGCGCTCTGGTATGTATTACGGGGAGCTTGATTATGGTCGATAAAAGGGATAACTGACGCCATAACTCCTGTTTGGAACGAACAATGTATTTCGCAATGACTATATTTATTAATCATATTCTGTGTAAGGGGTTTTTTACTTACTGCTATAAGACAGCTGTCTTGTTCCTGAACATCAATAAATTCGATAACCCCCTCCTCTATTGGTTTATGTCCCTTTCCTATTTCCGTTAAGGAGCCAAGAATTAAATTATTCCACCCAATTTTCCCCGAATCAATTTTCTCTAAATGTTCGTCAGTTATTACTAACTTATTATTTTTAACTATATATAAAGGCCTCGTGCATCTCCCGGCGTCTGTATAAATTTCTATTGTTTTGGAGAAATACTTCCAAACAATGCTGGTATGGATATGTAATATTCCCGACCGTCTTAGATTTTTCAAAGTGTCGACAATTTTTTTAGGTCTATCTACGCAAAATCGCCAATCTCCATTAATAATAATTTTATATGTATTTTTTAAATCAACTGGATTGAAATTTTCTATATTTTTAATATATGGTATATTATTTAAAACGTTAATTACTAAATTTATATCAGAATATTTCGTAACATGACAAGAAAGTGCTAAGTTTTTTACAACTCCAACAGAAGCGCCTTCTGGAGTCTCGGCACTATAAATATACATACACTGGGTATTATGTAATTTACGAGGGGCGATAAGTTTAGAACTTTTTTCGATAGGTGTATTAATTCGTCGTAAATGTGAAAGTGAAGAATTATAGGTTAATCTGCTTAAAACCTGCGCAATCCCCTGTTTATTCTTATTATTTTTAATACCCCAGTTACCCGTGGCAAGAGCAAATTTTAACCCGGTCGTAATCGTTGAAAACTTGATAACTTTATAGATATTTGTTTTGTTGATAATTTTATTAAAATTATTATCGGCTTTCCAAGAACCTGACGAGAATTCCTTATTAATATTGGTTTTCATGTCTTTAATTGCCTTTGTATAATATTGCCTAAACAGGTTCGTCATTAATACTCCTGCGGTATCAATCCTTTTATTTATATAGGAGTCCCGGTCATCAATCTTCCTTTTATTTAAAAATACATCTAATAGTTGTTTTACCATATGCCCTATAAAGAACGCCTTTTTCTTATAATTATTACCAATATGAGGCAGTAAATCGTTTTTTATAATATCTTTAAGGTAAATCATTCTACGTTCGTGTTCCGATTTATCCCTCTGGTATCCCATCATATTTACATATCGGCATAAATATTCTTGGGCCATCTCTTGACTGGTTATATTATGTGTTTCTTCTAAAGAGCTTCGTAAGAATTGAGTGTATTCCTTCCATTTTTTTTTTGGAACATCGTATAGAATATATTCTACAATTTCATAATCGGTTACAACACCTAAAACTTTAAAAATTACAAATAAGGGAATATCTTGCTTAATATGGGGTATTGATACTTTAATATTTTTACCCTGTATAGATTGCTTCGAAGTAATTTTAATCTGTAGATTTTTAGGAGTTAAAACCGTTTTATCTGGAACAGACCTAATTTCAACAATATGGGAATATTTTGGCTGAAATTTACTATTTTTAAAACAATATACCTTGTTTTCAGCTTGTCTTTCTTGTGATACTAATACTTTTTCAGTTCCATTAATTATAAAATACCCCCCTTCATCATATTCACATTCTTCGTAATCTATTTTTTTATTTAGAGATATATTAGATAAAATACAGGCCTTTGAACCCAACATAATAGGTAGTTTACCACACTTAATATTATCTAAAACAACCTCCTTATTTATTCGTTGCTTTGTTAAACCCTCTCCGTATTTTTCGTATGTTTTGAATTTGAATTTAATATAGATATCCCCTGCATAAGTAAAATTTCTTAAACGGGCTTCATTCGGGTACATAATAGATTGGGCACCATTATTTTCATAAATTCTGGGAGATGTTATCGATTCGAATTCTATATCTATATATAAATCGTATCTATGTTTATTAACTTCTAAAACTTTAAATTCTATATGGTTATCTATAAATTCTGTAAATTCTTTTTGTAGTTTTTTTTTCCGAAGTTCTTCTATCTTAGGTTGGTCAATTAAATCAATAACGCGGGCGGTAGTTCTTTTTTCAGAATAGTTCTTTTTATACGTTTTATATATATCAACTATTTCGTTGTATTCAACCCATTCAGGTGGTGATGTGCTAAACTTTGAATCTGGTTTAACGCGATAAAATTGTTGTTTTTCTACAAAATCATAATTTAGAATTATAGAATTAAACTGTTCAATTACAGATTTCAAACCAGATTCCAAAAATTGATTATAAGAATCTATCTGATGTTGGACTAAATATTTGGGTTCGTTCATTATTAATTTTAATAATTTCCACGCCCCAGCATCCCAATTATAATTTTTAGATTCCATTGAATAAGATATATTACACGAAGTTTAAGTAATTTTTTCAATCAAATTTTAATAATAATTAAATTATGTAAAATATATAATAATATTATTTATATGAAAAAAATTATTATAGAAAATAAGAAACAGGTGAAGAAAAGCTACAAAAAAATTCGAAAATTGAATAATAATATAACTAAAACTATTACATCCAAGTCTAATAATAAAACTTCTGACAATAAAAATATTAGAAATACTTTACAAAAAAAAACTAAAAAAATTATATTAAAACCACAAACAACTAATAATATAAAAAAACAACAAGTTAATTTTAATAAATTAGTTATAAAAGAGTCTAAAAACATCGAAAATATTTTTAAAATAAATTCTCTTAAACATAATTCCAATATTAAATATTTTCAAAATTTACCACAATCAAATGATATTTTTGTTTGTGCTGTTTTATCTAAAGAGTTTAATATAATTAAATCTTAATTTTTAATACTTCATCCATTCTTACTCCCCCAATATAATCCCGCGGATAAATGCCGTATCCTCCCTCCTCCAAACCTCCACTTGGTCATCTATATCACGAAGGTTTTGTATGTGACGGGACCCCAGCGCGTTGAGGATCGGCTTCCCCGAACCAATCGTGAATAGTTTCTCACGCACCTCGTTTCGATAACAACGGTGAAGAACCCCCAGCTGTTCACGCCCTTTAATCATATTCCATTCATGGTTCTTGGGTTCCCATGCGTCTATTGGATTTAGAAGAATACCTGAATGATGACGAGTAATACCCAATACTACATCTTCTTCATCATTCAACGCAGCACCCAGAATATCAAGCACCTCATCCCGCGTGAGACCAGACACATCCTGTCCGTTGATTGTAACGATTCTGTCCCCAATACCTGGTCGTGCATTTTTCTTAAGAAACGCATTGTATAGACCACCATCGCATGTCATTGAATCTACCTCAACCCCACCGCTCACACTTGGGCGAATTTCTACGTTCAACTGCTTCTCGGATACAGTCAGTTCAAAAGTCGCCATTGTTCGTGGTAGTATAAAATAGTAGTAATCTAAATTTAGTGCGTCCAGATAAATCAAATTTATTTATTATTAATATTTTCCCATAGTTATGTTTTTGGAATATAATTAATGTATTTAAATCAGTCATTTTCCTTATCGGTGTTGCTCAAATATATAATTAAATAAAAAATAAAATATAGTAATATCTACAATTTATTAAATAATTCAATATAGTAAATTAAATATTTTCAAAATTTATCTCAATCAACCGATATTTTTATTTGTTCAGTTTTATCTAACGATTTTAATATAACTAAATCTTAATTTTTAATACTTTAGTCATTTTATTAATAGCATCTTCGAATTTTTTACTATTGTCAAATAAAACCTTAATTATTTTGAAAAATTCATTAAGCTCTTTAAGACCAAGACTCAAAACACTCTTAATATGGAAACAAGTATTGCATTTATGTGCATATTTTATAGCATCTTTTTTAGACTTTATTTTTTTGGCGTGGTTTTTACAATAAGATTTTATACTACCTTGTGGGAATAGTTCCGGATAGGTTAACACTTCTTTATAAAATTTAATTAATATTTTACAAAATTTATAAGAATTTTTTATCAATGGTACTATTTGAAAAATACACCCTTTGCAAAATCCCATAAAATCGTCAAATGGGTTTTTAATACAAATCTCCATTTTATCCGTTATGTCCGATAATTTTTTAGAAATCTCCTTTGTCTGAATAGTATAATTTTTTATAACTTTATCAGCACCCTCTGAACAAATTTTAGCCCTGTTAATCATAAATAATAATAACTGCGATAGGTATTTTAATTTAGCAAAGATTTCTTTTAGAACGGCGAATATATTATGAAAATCCCGCTGTGTCTGCTTAATACTTTTTTCAATTTCGCCTATAGCGGCTGTTGCGGGAAATAAAAGAACATTAATAGTTGTTTCTCCAATTTCTTTAATTAGTCTGGGAAAATCGGTTACTAGTAAATGAGCTTTTGAGGACAGCCCTGCTACATCACGCATTACATTAGCTCCCTTTTCAATAATAGTTGGACTTTCTACAAGTGATTTAAAAAATCCGACAATATAGAAATCTTCTTTAATTTGTGCCTTTTTACAAGTAGACAAAGCTAAAACAATAACTAATATTATACATATAATATATAATTTATTATTCATCTATAATAAATATATATATAAAATCTACACTTCTACACATAAATTAAATTTTTATTATACCAGTTATTTTACTAAATTCTCGCTCGATTGTATCACTAACTTCAAATAATCTACCGATAACCCCAGCAAATTCTTGTAATTCTTCTACGCCTAATTTAATAATACTTTTAATGTGCAAGCAGGTGTTGCATTTTTTAGCATAATCCAAGGCAGCATTTTGTGATGTAACTTGGGTCCAATGGTTAGAACAATATGTAACATCGCTTCCTTGGGGGAAAAGCTCTGGATATGTAAGAACTTCACCGTAGAACCTTTTTAAAATAATAGTATATTTAAATGCCAATTTTAAAAATGGTAAAATTTGACTAATACAATTTTGCCAATATTTTTTCATATCTAAAAATGGATTCGTGGGACATATTAGCATTTTTGCACGAGCAGTATTTATTTTAGAAATAACATCTTTGGTTCGTGCTGTATAATTTTTAACTATTTTCGCAGCACCAGTAGCGCATTTCTGAGACCTTTTTAACATTATTATTAAAAGGTCGGAAAAATATTTTATTTTATCAAAAATATCCTTTATTACCTCAAACATTTTTTTGACTTCCCTATCTACCGTATCAAATACATTTTTTATTTCTCCTAATCCGTCTTTAGCAGGTTTTAAGGCGAAATCGACTGCTGATTTAGCAAAGCGTTCCGCCTCTGTGGGTATTTTACTGGCTACACTAACCATTTGCTGACCTACATTCGCTACATTATTTATAGCCTTGTTAATATCATCAATTAGTCCAAAATGTTCTTTATAACTTCTATGACTCGAAAGTATAACACAAAATAATATAATACATCCAATCGTAAAAATAAAAATATTATTATTCATTTCACTTATAATAATTAAACATTATTTTTTAGAAAAGCATTAACATAATAAACTCTATAATTAAAATAGATATACCCGTTATTATGAAAATAGAACTGATTATTTTCCTATAATTTATTAAGTTTTTATACATATAATCGTTTTCTCCTAGATGGTATCCCTTTTTTATATAAAACCCCCTAACTCCAGCACCTGATATAATAGCCATTCTTTTGAACCCGTTACGAATGCTTATACTCTCGGCTTTTTTTAGTAATTTGGTACCTAAACCCTTATGTTGAACACTTTTTCTGTTTTTGTTACCAATATTTACATGTTGCCCATATACGTGAAGTTCGCGAATTAAAGCACAATCTTCTAAAGACTTTAGGGAATATTTATAAACATGATTAAATCTTAATCGAATAAAGCCGTATAAAATTCTTTTATCTTTGGAACAATATTGTATAAAATACTCTGTACCACAGGATGCGGGGTATTTATGGATATCTAATATCATATCATCCCAATCAATATTTTTATATTTTACCTCTCTCTCGCGAATATCTTTAGTTAAAATTCCAGCTTTATCCATCTTCCGCTTTGCGAGCTGTCTGAAATTACTACATTTAAGACCACCCTCAATAGAGATATGAGGAATATCCCTAACAACTCTATTAATTCTAATATATTCATTAACATGAGTTAACGCATGTATAACAACTTCCATGAGTTTATACGATGTTCCTTTAGAATGGTCTTCTGCGTATGGTTTATATGTCCCAGCGTCAAACCACTCTTTAATTTTAGTATATGGCGTTACTTCTGTTGGATATAATTTCCACTGATCAGCCTGCATTAATGGATCATCTATAATCTCGTTTAATACAGTGATATCTATTTCGGGACTAGACCCAGGTAAGTCAAACATAATATGTATATCGGTCTTAAATCCATTAGATTTTAACATTAAAATCCCCCACTTATTATCAAAGTTTTTACATCCTCTATTAATTTTCTTTAAAATTCTATCTCGTGTCGTCTGAACTCCTATCTGGACCCGAGTGACACCTATTTCTCTGAACAATACTATTTGAGAAAAATCGATGGCGTGAGTTTTTTTATCTAATTTAGCGACATAATCCGGACGTGTTTCAATAGTGAGCCCAATAATGCGGTTCGTTGAAGTTTCATTAATTAATTTCTCCTCCTCTAAAGATTTCATATTTCTAACTTTACTAAAATTATTATAATGTTTCTTAACTTCATAGTAGGTATTACATGCGTAATATGCACAAGTGGCAAACCATCTAATATATTGTTCTGGGTAAAAATTGAATGTCCCACCTGAAATAATAAGCTCGATTTTATTTGAATACTCGGTTGTATTATTTATATGACCTATTGACTCTAACTGAAATATTCGCGATAAAACTTGTCCAAATGGATGGTGTAGATTTTCACTCGCTCTCTTATTACCGGGTTCGGTGCTGAGATATGATCGGGGTTGGCTTGGGTTACCATCAGAATCCTTTTCGAATGGACAATAATGACAATCCATAGGACACCCTCCTTTCTTTACCAGTTCGGAATTATCGCTACCCATTATAGACCCAGAAGTAAATATGGTAACTGATACAATTCCACTCCGACTCCGCGCGCCTTTTATTCTCATAAATTTTTCTAATTCATGATTAGGAGTTATATTGAAATTATCAAGTAAATATCTATAATGAGCGAAAAGCTTTGTTTTAGAAATAATAATATTGTATGTGTGCTTTTTACGCATAGTCACCATAAATTTATCATAATCCTTATAACTATTAAATCGGTATTTGAATGAATCAGTAACAACGTCCTTTAAAACATCTAAAAGTTCTTGTTTTATTTCCACGTGAGAAAATTTAGTTCCATCTAAAAACACTTTTTTTATATTATATTCTACAAACTTGCCTGAATATTTAGGATCCAGACAACCGTTCATAATTGAAAAGTAATTTTTATTAATAGATTAAAAAGGAAATCAAATTTTTTTATATTTCAATATATTAAGAATGGATAATCAATATACAGCATTTAACAATAACTCTTCTAAATTAACAAGATTTCCACCAGTTCAAATATGTAATATAGAAAAAGATAACCAAATGAATAAAGAAATTTACGCGAGAAATATACCTTTCGGTAAAAATGATAATTTAATCGGGTTCAGAAGTTCTTATAAAATATGCCAAAAATACAAAAATATGCATAAAGTTACTGAACAACCAAACACTCATCAAGAAAAATATAATAAAAATGTTGACGTTGAAAGTAAATTTAGATACAATAATACAAAGTCTGAATATCCTTTAAATACGAGAGGCGGTGTAAATAGTCAAGAAACTTATTCTGGTCAATTTAACTTACTAAACCCAAAATGTTCTTTTAAAGAATAGTAAATTAAAATGTAAATATATATTATATTTATATTTTATGGATTCTTATAATTATGTAATACACCCAGTAACAAAAAACAAAATACCAATTTATACGAAATTAGGAAAGGAATTGGTTTTAAAGTTTATGGAAAGTAAAAGTAATTTCAAAGGTGGCTCAAATCCTGACGTTTATATCAGGAGCTCAGGTAATATACAGGTTAAAAAAAATAAAACTATCAAGAGTTTTGTACCTAACACACAAATTCCATCTAAATCTGGTAATTGGAAAAAGGTACCTAATAAACGCGGGGTGACTAAAAGATTTGGACACAAAAAATGGGTATATATTGGGAAATATAAATTAGACGATGACCAAAAAATTACTTATTATTTCAAAAGAAAAACGGGTTATAAAAAGGGCGATAAGGTATTTATTATTAAAAAAACTACAGGTCCCGATGAGGATAAGTCTGGAATACTTTACTCCCACGAGTGCGTATCCTCTGATAAGGATGACTTATGTATTGGATTGCAGCAAAATACAATAGAATTAGGCCTGAAGAAGAGATATAAAAAGATACTAGCTTCTAGAGAAAGAAAGGAAAAAGCCCGAAAAAAACAAGTTAAAATTGATACGGATTTCAAACAAAAATCAGATAAAGCAAAGGCTAATTGGGGAAAAGTTAGCAATACAATAAAGGCTACCGCTGTATTTAATAAAGGTAAAGGATATTTTTCTAAATTTACAGAGCATATTTTTCCAACCGACGAATTAACAATACCGGCGAAAATGGAAATATATAATCAGGATATCGCTACTTTACATAAAGACGCAAAATACGAGCAAATTAAAAAAGAAGACGAGTGGCATTTAATTGATAGTATTGGAGGAATACACCCTCATGACACTTCTATACATTCTGGAAAACATTCTTTACTTTACTGGGCACATCAGGCAGGATTTTATGGACCAGAATATTTTAATGAAATAGATACTTATGTTTTTTTACCTAAAATTTCTGAAGATAAGATATTACTTAAAGACGCTTTAGAAATGTCAGAAAAAAAATTAAAAGCTTGGATTAATAAGCGTAAATTAAAGAACGCTGTTAAAAAATCACAAGCAGATACAACATTCAGTCAAGCTGGTGAGAAAAAACAGGCAGAAGATGCGAGTAAAGCTGAATCGGCTAAAGAGGGTAGAAATAAATTAAAGAAAGGATTGAATAAATTGAAAGCGGTGCAGGCGTTCGGTCAAGCTGGTGAGAAAAAACAAGCAGAAGATGTGAGTAAAGCTGAATCGGCTAAAGAGGGTAGAAATAAATTAAAGAAAGGTTTGAATAAATTGAAGGCAGTTCAGGCATTCAACCAAGCTGGTGAGAAAAAACAAGCAGAAGATGTGAGTAAAGCTGAATCGGCTAAAGAGGGTAGAAATAAAGTAAAGAAAGGTTTGAATAAATTGAAGGCAGTTCAGGCATTCAACCAAGCTGGTGAGAAAAACCGAATAGATACAGAAGCGAACCATTTAATGCGAGAAGGTGCGTCTAAAAGATGGGGGGAACCTGAAAATAATATTAAGGCCGTTGATGGTTCAGATGGAGACGGTAAATGTTACCCTAATTTTCTTTTTCAAAGATTTTATCAAGACGGAGATGGTAATTGGCTTAGCAACGATTCGGAAAAGGACTACATCGATGCTTGGAAAAAATCACCCCTATGTACTGAGAATCGAATTTATAAAAATACTGGTGAATGCCGTTCAAAACATTATTTCAGAGAAACGGATACTACTTGGGAAAATTGGGATAATTCAAAAAATTGTGATGTCGCTAAGTCGAATTTAGATATACCTATCGGTGAGCAAAAAAGATGGGATGATAATAAATGTTATAGCAAAAATGCATTTGGTCGTTTTTATGAAGATCCGTTTACATATAAAATAGATAAATCTTCAACCGAAAAAGATTGGGGGTCTTCGTCAAAATGTTCAGATAAAAGAAATATGCCTGGGGTAGTTGGTGGCGCAGACTTATCTGAATCTTGTGGCGACCAAGAATCTTTTAAAAAAAAATTCGGCGAAGACTGGATTGATAATTGGAATTCTCAAAAAGCACTAGATTGTAAAGAAGGTTCCCCTTCAACTGCGCTGGTTACTACAGGGGATGGTAATAAACCAGATACATCAACCGCACTGGTTACAACAGGGGATGGTAATAAACCAGATACATCAACTGCACCGGTTACAACAGGGGATGGTAATAAACCAGATACATCAACCGCACTGGTTACAACAGGGGATGGCAATAAATCAAATATATCAACAGCACTCGTTGTAACTGGAAATGACGCTAAACCAGATACATCAGTAGCACCGGTTGTAACTGGAGACGATAAGAAAAATCCCCCGTCACCTACCCCAGTTACAACTGGAAATGTAACTACCATAAATTCTCCAATACCAACTATTAATAAGTCACCTATTAATATACCTAATGTTACGGTAATGCCGTCCATACCAATATCAACAACATGTAAAAATTTAAATACGGATGAATTTAAAAATTTAAGTAAATTAAATAATGCCCCCTTCCCTAAATCCGATACAACCAATTATGCAAAACTTCCCACACAAGAACTGAAAAAAAATATTATAATATTTGGGTTAAATGCTGTTAAAGAAGATGGACAGAATGAATGTCATCTGGCCAAACATAATTATTTGATGGCTGTTAAAATATGGGGGGTTTTAATAACAAAAGACCCTTCATTCTGCACAAATGGGTGGGAAAAAAAAATGGCTGGATATGCTAATAGATACTATGAATTGGGGGTATAAATCAATCGATTCTTAAGACTGCGTTTTTTAAAATTTGTTCCATCTGACTATTAGGAACCCACTTCTCCCATTTTTCTTCTATACCGTTAAAGAATGTACAGCTTTTACAAGCACAAATAGATTTTTTAAATTCTACATATTCCGCGTTATTTATAATTGAAGACAATTCTTCTTCATCTTCAGAATCGTCGTCCTCCGCAAGAATTTCTTGCCATTTACCAATAGCTTCCATAATATTATCTCTCTGTAGAAATTTAAAAGTTTCCGCTTTAAGGCCTAATTTAATGTCTTGTTTTGTAATAGTATCTCTCCCGGAATGTTGTACGTATTTATCGGCAGAAATTATCGCCTTTTCCATAAATGCATAAACTAATGCATTTAAATTATTAATTTCTTCCTCGCCAAGAGCTTCTTCTTGTAAGTTATTAAATCCAGATTTCATAAAGCTATAGTTAGAAGCCATCTTATATTTATTTAAATATAAAAAGTCTTTATATCAAATTTAACATTATTCGTAACTGTCATCTATCATATATTTTCGAAAAATATGGTATTCTTCTCCGAGGGCATCATTATTAAATCTAAAACAATTCCAACAAAGCCGTTTCTTTTCATAGTAATAATCGACGTTTTTATATTTTTTGCGTTGGCATCCTCCAACACACTTATTTTCCAGATTTTCATCAAAATCAGGGACATGTTGTAACCAATTTCGTGAATTTTTAAATATTTTTTTTATTTGTTGACGATATTCTTCTCTCCTGCGAAATAAGTCTGTTCTTAATTTAATATCTCTCGTATATTCCTTATAAAAATTACATACAGAGTCCTTTTTAGATAAAGGAACTTTGTCCCAAATATTCTTTTTAGCGCATCTAAAATATAGACAATTCTTTTTTAAATTAAATTTAATATCACATGGTAACCCACAAGAACAAAGAGGCAAACTTTTCATATATTCGTTTATAGGTTTGTTATATTCAACATCAAATCGAGTATATCTCCCCCCGCGTATTTTTTTCCAATCTTTGCCCTGAATCATTAAACATTCAGCTATATTATTTTCAATTTTCAATTTATCGTATTTAATACCTATATCCTTTTTACCTAATAATTTCAATTGATTAAAATATAAAAAAAACCTCGAATCGTCGTAACAATCACATATATAGTTATTATAATGAAAAAAATGTCCTAAAACATTTAATTTATATACAGCGATTACTTTAATAGGTTTATAAACGCTGGTATTTATCCCTCCCTCACCCCTCTCGTGCTCCCAAAATCTTCTAAATAATCGGGAGGTTTGGCCTACATAAAAAATTCCTTTTTCGCATTCTAATATATACACCCAATACATTTATAATATACTCGTCTATTACTTTAAATTAAAACTCGATATAATTTTTATCAGCGTTTTCAATTTCAGTCAAATTATACGGATTATATTTAATGGACCCGATTACTTTTTCTAAATGAGCTTTTTTTGTCTTAGTATAATTTAATAATTTTTCAGATATAATAGCTTGTCCAATTTCCCATGGGATTTTACCGATACCTGACCAAATACACCTGACCTTTTTATTATCATAGCTATGACCAAGCAAAACAAGTATTATACCAGTTTTATTTATATAATTATTAAGCAACCGTCCTCCTTCTTCGTCTTTCGTAAATATATTTTCTAATTTAGAAATATTTGATCCCAACGATTGACCTATGGGATATTTATTAGTTGAAAATATCTCTATTAAATCGACATGAACCGCGTCAGACACCTGATTATGTATTGTATTTTTAAAACTTACTATGGCAGAATTATTTTGAATAAAGCTTATAAGAACGCCTTCTAAATCATTAAGTTTTTTTAAATAGATTTGTTCATTTTTTGTCAGAACCATGACTGTTTAATATTATTAAATAAAAAATTTAGTAATATCAAATTTTTAGATAATTAGATATATGACTCAATATGAGAGGTAATATTTTTAAACTCTGTTTCAGATGCATACTTATGCGTAATGATATTCGAATGTTTATCATTTAATTCTTGGACAATTTTTTTTAATTCATCGAGGTCGTCAAATACAGGTGAACCATAAGTGCGATATTTTGTTAAAAGACTTTTCCAATAGATAAAATAACGCATTTTGTATTATGTATACTAATATCTCATTTCAAATCAAATTTTTATAATTCATCGCCGTGATGAAATCTCCAAAAAGAGGAGTATTTATGTTTTAAAACTGGTTTACTTTCATATGGAGTTATTACCTTAGTTATTTTTGTAATATTTTCTTTTTTAGTAAGTTTTTTTTTAAATTTTTTTTTTAAATTTAACCGAATTATTCGTCTAAAAGTCATTTATTATACATTTAAGATTTTTTTTAGATAACACTATTTAAATTTACTGAAAATAAATTAGTTCTGTAAGTAAAATTTAATAAGATCATAAGTAGAAAATTTTATTGCTACTTCTGGAATAGCTTTAATGAAATTTAAACGGAATCCTTTATAAAAGCCGCTGATACCATTTTTAGCATACATTTTATTCACACAATCGAACATACCGTTGTATATTTTTTTAGAATTATTTACTTGTAAATGTTTTTTTATTGTATCGGTTGGATACATAATTGTCTGGGAAATAAGCCCTGCAGAAGAGCCTGCGAAAAGCGAATTCAATACAATACCTTCTCCGACCGATATATTATTTTTAATATACTGATATGTAGATAATTGTAAGCCTACATAAATAGGCGATGAAATAATTGAAGTCCCCAATCCACTATAAAATCCCCTAACACCGTTACGCTTCAAAATATCATGTATTCTACCTGTAATTCTAGTATTACTATTCATATTATTATCCTGAACAGATACGGTTCTTAGTAAATCTAATGGATATGTTATAATAGTTTGAACAAACCCTGAAAAAACCCCAACGCCTAAAAGTTCTGAAAAATATAGATATTTCTTTTCTTTCTTTAGCGATTTAATACAATAATCATTTACAGGTAATTTAATAGCATAAGTAGGGACGGATTTAATAATATTGATGGTATTACCTTTAAAAAACCCTCTTAAACCCTCTGTTTTATATATTTTATTAAAACTGGAAGAGACACTATTATAGTATGTTTGATTATGATAGGTTTCTATCTGTTGTAAAATTTTAATTCGTGTAATGGGGGCGGTGTAGGTTTTTGTTAGTACAGCACTTAAAGAACTAGCTAAAATAGCATTTTTATATTCTTCTAAAAAATGAAGAAGCATTACTATTTAATAATATTATAATTTTTGATATGTATTTTAAATTTTTATAATAATAGAACACTCAAATAATTATATTTAACTATAATAATATGTATAAAAATATTAATGATCCTCGTTCTGGTAAATCCTTTAATATAGAAAGTAGTTATGGATTAGGTGTATTAAAAAAATATGTTAAATTGTTACATCAACATGGTGGAAAATGTGGATTATGTGGATTAGATGGACATAATAGAAGAACGTGCCCTCATAAACAAGAAAAACAAAAAACACCTCTCATAATAAAGTTTTTCAAACAACCTGTTATAAAAAAAACTCTCCCTCCCACTAAACCGGAAATTCAAAAAATCACACAAAAAAAATCCAGAAAACAAAGAACGTGTAAATTATGTGGAGCGGTAGGTGTTACACAAAAAACATGCCCTCTTAACCATGCCGCAAAGAAGGTTAACTATAAAAAACATAACACAGAATCTCTTGAAACAATAGCTTCTCCTTCTAACGGATTACCTATTATAAAAAGTATTGTTGGTCCAACAGATATGTATTATTTAGAAGTAATATGCCCTAATAAAACTATTAAAAAAATATTACTATTTAGTGATACACATACTAATATCATAAAAGATGCTAGTAAAACTCAGCCTAATTGTATGCATTTAGATGATGTTTTTGATATGATTATTGACAAGGCTGAAACCGAAAATAAATGTATAGATATGTTTGTAGAAGCTAAATTAAGAAAAAATAACGCCCCTAAATATTTAAAAGGTGGTAAGTTAAAGATTAATAAACAAGTACTACACCAAATTAATTCTAAATATTTAGAATGTTCACGACACGCACAAAACAATTCGCTAGGGAACGGTGTGCCATGTAATAATTCTAATTTAAGATTTCATAATTTAGATGTTCGATTTGTTCAACCAAAATCCGGTCACCGACGAGTTAATAAATTAGACTCCCTCTTATACTATATGCAAAAACCTTCCAATACAGAATTATCGCATGAAAAACATTTTGACTTAATTGCTAAATATATATTAGGTTACAATTTAAATGTTACCGATATGATGGAAATTAAAAAAATTATAGATATTATCCTTGTGGATAATAAAGCATCTTTAGAACCTAATACTCCTATTGCAATTAGAAAATATACCCCCAAACAAGTTATGCGTGAAATGAAAAGTTTTAGGAAAACAATTATTAAAGAATATAAAAAATTTTCGAAAACTAGTAAAAAATATTTACCCCATGAATTGGGTGGGAAGGTGAAGCTACTCGATTTAAGAACTACGGTAAAACAATTAGTAAATAATAATTTTAATAAAGTTCAAAGATTTGACGAATACACCCATTTATTTACTGATTTATATGTGTTATCAAGAATATTTTTAGAATTTAAAACTAATAAAAATAAAATATCTAGAAGTCCAGAGGGTTGTTCGGTAATAAATGAAAGCGGGAAAAAAACAATTAATATTTCCCCAAATAGAGTTATTATTTTAGCAGGAGGTGACCATATATCTTTTTATAAAAATATATTGAATTATTACTTCCCTGATGCATATAAATTTCAAACTGGTGATTATAAAAAAGATAAAATAATTAATAGTGACGAATCGTATGTGCACACCCAGCCACGAAATATAAAAGTATCATCGTTTACGGAAATATTCAACCGGTTTTTAGAATAATAAATTAAAGATATTTATAGTATATATTTTTAACTTAATTTAATGTATTTTATATTTAACAAGTCGCCAAAATATTCTGGAAATAGTAGGACTCTCGAGCGCTTAGCTGAACTTCTAAAAATAGAGAAAACGGAATATCTTTTGAACGAATTAATTGCTATAAATGCGTATAATTTTGGCAAAATTAAAAATGACAAAAAGTTAAATTTTATTATAATTGTTGGTGGAACCGATATTAATTTTACTATCAAAAAAAACCCTGAAAAATACGAAAGTGTAAAAAAAGTATTTATAGACGCTAAATATGTGGTTGTATTTAGTAAATATATGTGTAAAATTATTGAAAAATATTATAAAATTTCACCCGATAAAATAAAAATTATACCTCAGTCTGTTCCTAAAAAACTTAAATCCTCTAAATACGATTTAAGGGAAGTTTTTCCACAAATAGAAGGAAGAAAAATTTATATAAGTGTAGGAAATCTTAGACCAGTTAAAAGACCTAAATATTTATTTAATTTTTTTAAAAAATCGACAGACTCGTGCCTTATCCATATAGGTAAAATACTTGAAGGGCAATATATATTTCCTAAAAATGTATATCATATTAATGGATTATCTAAAAAAAAAATATATTCCTGTATGAAGCAGGCGGTGGGTCTAATAAATACTAGTATTTCAGAAGGAATGGCTTTAAGTATTTTAGAATCGATGAAATTGAAATGCCCTGTTTATGCGTTTAACAATTTAGGTAATTTATCAATCATTAAACATGGATTTAATGGTTTCATATTTTATGATATACGAAGTTTAAAATTTTTATTAACTTTGCCTACAAAAAAAATTATTAATACTGCTTATGATTATGTATATATTAAACATTCATGTAGAATGGAGCGTCACGAATATTTGGAATTAATTGACTAGATATCACCGGTTATAACAGCATAAAACTCTCTCTCGACCGCTGCTTTATTTTTACAGCGATAATATGAACAAATAATGACTAAAAATAGTTCCGAAATAATAGCTATAATGTAGGGAATTATAACTGTAGGAGAAGTGTTATCAATTAGTTGAAAAGTAATAATTGAAACACACCCACATGATTGGATAAGAAGACTAGTTATTGATAGGGAGCCCACTTTCTTTTCTTTCAAAGTAGTAATTATTTGAGGTATCCACATACAAATGCTGAAAATTCCTGATAAAATATTCAAAACTATATATATTATAGGATTTTTATAAAATACAACCATAATTCCCGGAAAAACTATAAAAATAGTGATAAATTCAAGGATATGATATACCGCGTAAGTATATTTATCTATTACTCTTTTCGTATAAATAAAATACAAAAGATAGTAAATTTCTAATAAAATATAAGGCGTAGCTATTTGTAGTATAGATACTCCTAATAAATAACGGTCCATATTATTATTTGTTTCTATTATCTTATAAGTATTATTTGAAATAATTCCTAAAAAACTTAACAGACTACTTGTACATCCACCTATGAGCATTAAGCTACTAATACCATCAATATTTTTTAAACTAATGATTTTATAGTATTGAATCCCATAAGGTATTAAACTGCCTAATATAATTATCCAACCTAAAATACTGTCCAAAAATTGCATTAGTATGTAATATATAAACCACTTTAATTAATAACTT
>Ga0115560_1000573_pt1 | contig 28518 bp, 27 predicted proteins | sample COGITO_mtgs_1105_5_FD_87278 | JGI IMG/M metagenome (GOLD analysis project Ga0115560, IMG submission 87278) | Pelagic marine microbial communities from North Sea - COGITO_mtgs_110509 | ecosystem: Environmental > Aquatic > Marine > Epipelagic | place: Germany:Helgoland, sampling site Kabeltonne... | reverse complement strand
TTTTTATTGGTATTTCAGATTTATCATTTGGTAATTCATATATACCAGGATTGTTTATAAATCCTGTTACTGCAACTGTAGGCCCTTTAAACGGAACAAATATACGTGCACCGTTTTTAATAAGTGGATCAAGTTCAAGTGATGCATTTTGTAAAAAATTATAAAAATCTACTGTTTGTGTTGTTTCACCGATTTGACTTAATGAAATATTTCGCAATGAACCGCTATCAGAAATACCCCCTGAATATGCAATAGCTCTGCTTAGTGGAGTATAGGCGGGTACAGCAATTGTTCTTGGAGATTTTACATTACCAGAAATCTGTACTGTTACCAATCTGGCGTTATTTAATCTAACAAAAACTTCAGCTGACGCATCATCCAATAAAATTTTACTAAGAACTAATTTACTGACTTGATTTAAGTTCAAATTATTAACATTTAAAGGATATACATTCTCAAGTGTGATAGTTCCATCATTCATAACTTGATAGTTTTCATTAGATGGACTCAATCCAGTAATAGTAATCTGAATTGTATCCCCTGGCGCCAGTTGATAATTTTTTCCAATAGTATTGAAAAAAAGTAAACTATCATCTTGTGGCTGGTTAAATTCGTTTGATCCATAAATATTTAAATCTTCTCCAACAAGAGAATGAAAATATCTCATTAACATGGATTTTTTGTTAATATCTCTTTGGTTAATATTTTGAGATAAATCTATCTGAAGATTGTTATCTGTATTTGCTACATTTTGATTTTCAGATATCAGCTTTTGATCAAAAATGGTTTTGTCTTTTTGTGGAATATTATTTAATATTGACGGGTTTTCAGTTAACACTTTTTGAAGATTTGCATCATTAATTGATTGAGCAAAACTTGGTTGCCACGCAATTAATAAAATAAATACAAATAAATTTCTCAATATTAGAATTTTCATTATCTATCTTTCTTTATTGCATGTCGCATTAATACAAAAGCTACCCCAAGAAATAATCCCAATACTAGTGAAAGCGCTAATATTGATATAGGCTTTGGTGCTGTTGGATATAAACTTATTGTAGGATTTATATATGGCTCTGCAATAAAATATTTTCCCCGTGATGCAAACATTAGCTTTTGCTCTTCTTTACCTATAAGCTCTGCTAAAGCTTCCCGGTGCTCTCGTGAGCGCGCAGTGCGAAGTTTATCTTTGTAAAAAGCTAACGGCTCTGTCGAAAAATCAACATAACGCTGCCTCATAATTTTATCGCTCGCTTTGGTCGCTTCAATGATAAGTGATAGTATTAATTCCGGTTTTGATGTTTCACTTGTAAATTTTAAAAATCCAGTTTCTTTATCTTTGCCTATTTGAATATTTTTATTAATAAAATTAGAAAGTCTCCTTGGGTTAGGAGGCATATAATTTACTTCTATATTTCCAGTTAATAATTTCTTAGCATCACTAACAAGAATTTGAATTTTACTTTTCGGTGGTCTTGAATAATTATTAAGTGTTTCATCCCATTCAGATCTAAATATATCTCTAATGATTTTTTTATTTTCAAAGATTATTTCTGAAACTTCTGGCGCAGTTATGAGTTCTTTAAATATATTAAAATCAGTGTTTGTACTGGTTGGCAATTGAATGCCCGCAAGTGATGCGAAACCACCCAACCTAGAGAATGATGAACTATTTTTTGTTTCCCCCACAGGTTTTAGATTATACTCAACGGAATATTTTCTTTCTGCATTTTGGAGGTGAAAAGAAGCAAGAAAAACAGATATAATAATGATAAGAATTATATAAATTTTGCCACCCCAAAGAGTAGAGAATAAATCCCTTAAATCAATTTCATCGTTTAATTCATTATTTTGGTTCATGAGTATAAATTCAATTTTTGAGGTATTTGATAGATAACTATTAAATCATACAAAGAAAAGTATTATTTAAATTATACAAACAGCCGCCTATCACTATATGCCCTATTTGAAACTTATTAGCTCCACAAACAGATTGTTTGTACCATTTTTAATATTATCATCAATCTTATATACAAATAACTTTAATCGAATTTATAATTTGAGGCTATATACTTAATAGCCTCAACATAACCTAGAATATTACCACAATCAAAACGTTTACCATTTAAAAGTATTGTCTCAACCATATTATTTTCTGCCTGCTTGTTGATAGAATCTGAAAGCTGAATTTCACCTGCAAAACTAGTAGACTGATTTCTTAAAATATCAAAAATATCTGGCGTAAGGACATATCGACCAATACTGGCTAGGTCTGAAGGTGCATTTTCAAAGTTTGGTTTCTCTATTAGGCCTGTAACCAATCCTGTTTTATTATTTGGCACAATGACACCATATTTTGATATATCAGGTCCATCAACTTTTATGACACTAAGTTGAGACTTGCCAGTTTTTTCATATCCACTGATAAGATCTGATATAATACCGTTACCACTGTATGTCAAAAAATAATCAGCTAAGAGTAATACAAATGGCTCACTACCCACAAATCGCTCAGCGCAAAGAACTGCATGGCCAAGCCCTAATTGTTCTTTTTGCCTAACAAAAACACACTCTATACCTTCTGATAAAATATTCTTGACCATGTCAGCCATTTCATTTTTACCCTTTGAGCGCAAAGCCAATTCAAGTTCATTATTACCATCAAAGTGGTCTTCAATTGCACGTTTTTTACGTCCAGTAATAAATATTAGTGTATCTAAGCCTGCAGCGATAGCTTCTTCAGCAGCATATTCTATAAGTGGCTTATCTATGATGGGCAAAAGCTCTTTAGGCATTGCCTTTGTCGCAGGCAGAAACCTTGTGCCTAATCATGCTACTGGGAAAACTGCCTTTCTAACCTTTGATTTCATTTTAATTAATCCTTTATTTGAAAAGTAACCTTGTCAAAAAAAATTTAATAAATCCGGGCAACATAAGCCTCAAGACTTAATCAGTAAAATTTAGTGCCTGCTTTAACTCTGCCGGTGGCTCTGGCAAATCCTTAAAGACTCTCCACGCTATCTTTGTACTGGGAACAATAACCGCCCAAGCTGTAACAAAAATTGCTACAAAATAAATATATAGGCTCTTATTCGCTACAAACCACTCCTCAAGCGCTCCCTTATACGGAGCTATAACATTCGCGTAAAAATCAACAGAGGCTGTTGCACCGTGCATTATCTCTTCCTCACCACGAAACATAATCGAACCCACCCCAGAGAGGCCAGGCCGAACTTGCTTTATTAGACTCTGAGTGTTTTTAGAGTAAGCCCGAAATGTTTGAGTCGTTAGCGGCCTTGGCCCAACAATACTCATATCACCAAAAAGGATATTCAAAAGCTGCGGTAGCTCATTAATTTTGGTTTTACGCAAAAATGTGCCTACCGGAAGCACTCTAGGATCTCCTCTCATAGTAACCGTACCAGTACCAATGTTTGGGCTATTTTTTAGCATAGTCGCGAACTTAAATAGCTTAAATTTCTTACCACCCTTGCCGATCCGTTCCTGTAAAAAGAACACCTCGCCTTCGCCAGTGAGTCTTAGTATTAAAACTAAAGGCACCAACAAAGGAGAGAGTAGCAATAACGCTATTCCAGAAAATAAAATGTCAAAAAAACGGTCCATACTTACATCCTCTGATCTAGATATTTACCCGTCTCTTTATGAGCAAACTCAGGCAGCAGTCCGAAATACAATTTAACAATATCATCTTTGGTCCAAGTACCTTTTTCCCTTAGGGCTTCAATTCCGTTCATGAAGTCATCTAACTTAAAAACATCAAAACCAGGTTGATTTTTGATAACCCCAACCGTCTCAAAACGATTCATATCTAAATCTTCGTTATCAGTAAAAAATTCTTCGAAATCCTTTTCGCCCGTGGTGTCACTCTTGAAAAAATAACAAGGCCATTGTTTATTGGCAATCAACTCTTCAGCCCTATCACGTGCTTCATCCTCAGACTCACATTCGTGTGGCTCATAACCACGCCCTTTTAAGTAACGAACAGCAATCTCGGCAAAGGTAATCAGATGTAATTTCTCACTTAGCTTAGGGAAGAATATATCCCTGTTTTCCCCAAGTAACCCAGAGAGCAAACACAATTCTCCAGATTCTTGGGGTGTTACAAAATAACGTCGTACATCATTTGGCGCGGAGAAAGGTTGTTTTTTAGCAAAGCGCTGGTTAAAACCATGCAATAAAGACCCGTCAGAAAAAGCTACATTGGCGAAACGAGCCATTGAAATCTCTTGAGTTAAGCTTTCACGCATAAGGAACATTTCCATAATTCGCTTACTAGCTCCCATCATATTCACTGGGTTTGCTGCCTTGTCTGTTGAAACGCAGAAGTATTTTTTAGCTCCCATTTCTTTTGCTAACCGCAAAGTCTTTACTGTATTGAATACTTTTACCATGATCATACGCATGAGCGTGTATGGATCTTTTTCACTCCTGACATGTTTTAGAGCAGATAGGTTAAACACATAATCATAAGGGCCCTCATCTTTTACTAAAGCTTCGAATTCAACAGATCCACAATCAACAGCAAATGTCTTAAATTCCCCAGTTCCATAGCCTTCTGCGCTTCTGATGTCTCGCACCAATTCAACCATGTTGTTCTCAGAGATATCCACCACATGAAGTGCTTTGGGGTCACGCTTAAAGATTTCTTTAGACACTGCTTGACCAATAGAGCCAGCACCACCAATGACGAGCACTCTTGATACCGAAATTAAATCATGTAATCTTCCATTGACACTACTTATGTCCGAGGAAAAAACTTCTAATTCTCTACCAATAATATTTAATATATTCATTTATATCCTATTTTCAATCTACTATTCACCTTGAGACCAAACCTCAGATAAAGACTTTTGGATTGAGAAAGGTGGTTCCCATTCTAGCTGGCGTTTAGTGTGAGTCAAATCGACCTGCATAGACCTACAGAGTCGATTGTAGATTCCTGATTTTCCAAAACAAAAAAATATCAGCCTCAGCAAACCGAGTGGAAATTTTATAAGTCGACACTCATAGCTTCTTGCCTTGGAGAGCTCATAGAGGAGTTCTGGCAAGCTCAGATCAAAGTCATCACTAACTAAAAATATTTGATTTTTTGCTTTTATATCTTTTATGCAAACACAAATTAAATCTACTAAGTTATCAATACTCACCATGCTTCTTTTATTATTAACTGAACCTAGCGGTAAAGGAATTCTCATAGAAATCAATTGGAGTAATTTCTCAAAATTTCCTTTTACTCCAGCTCCATAAACTAAGGGGGGCCTGATTATTACAAACGCCATATTTGAATCTCTGCACAACCGCATAAGACCAATTTCCGCCTCTGCTTTTGAAACACCATATGCATCATTGGGATTTAGGGAGTCAGTAATAGAAAAAGGCTGCCCAATTTCAGTGTTATCTCCCAATACTTTTATTGAACTAATAAAGATAAACCTTTTAACACCAGCTTTGATTGCTTGCTTCGCTAAGTTCAATGTGGCTAGAGTATTTGTTTTACGATATTCGCTTAAAGGATCTCGTGCAATTTCGTTCATCATATGGGCTCGCGCGGCTACATGAACAACCACATTGACGTCAGAAAGGACCTCTGTATAGTCACTAGACTCTGTTAACGGGATGTACGTAAAATTTCCCCCTTTATCTGGCGAGGTTCTACCCACAGTTAAAGCTTCTTTGAATAAGGGATGTTGTAGCAACCTGGCGCCAACGAATCCACTACCACCTGTAAGAAGTACTTTAGACATCTATAAATCTACACCTCACTTATCGTATTTTTTCTTATTAAAGCAAAAAAGACTAGTTTCAATATTAACACTTGAACTTATATAAAAATAAAATCCACTAATGCCAAAATAGTTGATTTGGCAGCTATATGAAAGATACTTAGAATCTACGTTCAGGCTTTAAATTATTTAGCTTATGAGAAATTGACGAACTTTAGAAAAATATTTAGAAAAGAGCATGAAATAATTCGTATAAATTCCATTTTCTTGGAGAGCTCGATACACCTCACGATTTAGCAAAAAGAAACTTTTAATCCCTTGCGTACTCGCTCCTCCAGATTGCATCCGGACTAAAACTCTAGGAAGGCGCTTTACTTTAAATTCAGCATCTTTAACCAGCCTACATAAAAATTCATAATCAGCTGCAATTTGATAGTCTATTTTGAAATTTCCAACTCTATTATAAACTCTACGCCTAACAAATATCGCCGGATGAGCGGGCATCTTACCCCATGCCAGATTTCTCTGAGACAGATCGTCTGAGTGATAAATCCGAGTAACCTTTTCAGGATTATTTCCGTTAAAGAAAGACACATCTCCATACACGATATCAACTTCATCATCCTCAAATAGCTTCATAACATTACTAACGGCTTCTTCATCAATATATAAATCGTCTGAATGAAGAAAGGCTATTACCTCACCGTTCGATAAATTTATTCCTTTATTTAAGGCATCATAAATTCCGTGATCTTGCTCTGAACAAACAATGTCAGAGGCGGACATAAAAGGTTTAATTAATTCAACAGTCTCGTCCGTGGACACTCCATCAATAATAACTAACTGCACATTACCATAGGTTTGACTTCTGACGCTTGATATAGCCCTAACAATTGTTGACGCTCGATTATATGTCGCTGTAATTATTGATATTTTCATTTGATTTTCAAACAATGAGTAGTAACACTCCCTAACGTTATAATGACCACTACCCGTTTACTGGCAGGCGTTCCCGCTGTGAGAATACTCATAATACCTCTCAAATATTAATTAAAGTCAAATTAAAAAAATATGTATAACTATATCAACTGCTGGACTATTGGTTAGAGCTTAAGTCTAGTGGGGCGCCTCGCGCGCGTACTTAAGATACCATTTATATGAATCAATTAACCTATAATTGAATGAATACAATAAAAATATATATGAAGTATCAATTTATCTTATGTAATACTTGTCTGTTACCTAACTTTGTAAAATTGTGACCTATCATGAGATCTAGGTCCCCTAGTGGAGTGTTCGCACGTAATTTTTAGATAAGAGACGATAATGCACAAAAAAATACAGAACCACCAGCGCTCACGAAATCTGTCTGTTTTTCTTAAAAATCGCAGGATTACCCTGATATATACCATACTCACATAGTTCATCTATCGCTACAGATTGAACAGACAAAATACTGTGCGACCTGCAAACGACACCTGGACAAACAATTGCCTTAGCACCTATCCACACTCCATCTTCCAAAACAATTTCTTTCACCATAAGATCAAATCCAACACTCTTATAATTGTGATTTCCAGTAAGCAAATAACAACCCTGCGACAGACATACATTATCACCTATGGTCACCAACCCCAAATTATCAATCCAAACATCCTCGCCTAACCAAACGTTATCCCCCATTATTAAGAGCCAGGGATACTTAATATTTACTCTCGGCTTAATAATGGCATTTGATCCAACTCTTCCGCCGTACACCTTTAATAAACCCACCTTTAAAAAAGTTGGAAATGGTAGAGATGTATGGAAGATAATAAAGTTGATGCAATACCATGTAATCCTCTTAAAAAAGGAGCCCGGTCGATAAAAATCATTGTTATATGAGCCTAGTTGTGTGGACTTTTTCATTCTACCTTATACTCCAAAACCAATTTCCCGTAAGCAGAAATCATCTTGCCTGTAACAGCATCTAACTCAAAATTTTCAGTTACGAGCCGAGAGGCATTTTTACCTTTAACTGCTGCCCCCTCTTGACTCCCTAGCATTTTAACGATCGCGGAGCCAAACTCGCTACTGTCACACGAACTAATTGTCCCAGCATTGTAATGACCAATAATCGGGGATATGTTTACTTTGTTGCTAACAATCACCGGTTTACCACATGCCATTGCCTCAATAATAGACATTCCAAAACTTTCTAAATATGACGGAGCAACTAACATTTCAGACGATTTTAAGAATGTAATTTTATCCGAAAAATCAAGCTCTCCGGTAAAAGTTATGCTGCCTGATATCTTCAAAAGATCAATTATTGCTACGATATATTTTTTATACCCATCATTATCTGGACCAGCAATGACTAAATGCGCATCAGGATATTCAGCCATAACTTCAGGCCATGACTGGACGAGAATGTCAAGCCCTTTGATATAGTTAAGGCGCCCAAGAAAGAACACAAGTTTTTTATTATGCAGACTTCTGTATTTTTCGGGCAGCGACTTATCAGGAGCCAATTGATAGCTCTTGATGTCAATTCCATTTGGTATAACTAGTTTTTTCTCACTAATTTTTGAAAAGTACGAATGTTCACACTCATCGTCCGACGTGTAATGAATCAACGCAGCATTGATAAATACCTTTCGTTCAAATAATCGGAGATATAATTTTTTTTTAAAGCTCCCCTTTAGTCCAATAGCACCTTTATCCAACATACCTCTTGGCGATATTATGTATGGAATATTGAACTTTCTAGCATACCTTGCAGCTACCAACGTTGTGTAACTATAAATAGTATGTATATGCACCAGGTCGAATTCATTAACTTTTATTTTAAGAAAATTTTTAAGATCTGATGATCTGAAATAAGATAATGGAAATTTCACCGCAAAATAATAAACTGTGACTCCATCAATTATAAACGGTTCATTTAATGGTACGCCTGTTGTACCTAATCCATCAAAATTTGTCGCAAAAACCGTAACCGAGTGTCCCTGATTAACTAAGCTCTTACATAGTTCATGGACGGAGCGAACTGGACCACCATAGCTAGTTGCAGGCAAATACGCGGGTATAACATGTAAAATATTCATTACTTTTTAACAAAAATAACTTGCAAGTGATCTCCAGCTCTCACAAGATGAATAATCTTCCTAGCACAATTTGCTAACAATCCATTAGTGCTTTTACCTAGCAATAGAGATCTTAACAACCCTAACAAGTATTTAGCGGTCCCACTTAAAGATAACCTTGCAGGATTAGTGGCTATAGCTGTCGATGGCTTTGCACCATTATTTTTATGAGCCAAATCAACTTCACTGACACCCTGATCATCCAAGGACGGGTTATTCGACAATCCAAATGGGTATGGGCTACCGCAAATAATGAGCTCCTGAATAGACATGTTTATTTCAACCGATAGGTGGTTAACGCTTTTTTTAGTTGCAAAAGTTAGATGCTCAACCAACATAGACATCAACCACTTATTACCATTGCGCCGTGCAGCGTAACTATTCCCATATGGCCAATTAAATATTATTCTTCCCCCAGGCTTCAACAATTCATAAAGTGATTTAAAAGTGTTTGTAATATCCTCCATATGCTCGGTAACAGCCCATAGAGATATTATGTCGAATTCGCCTAAAGTCTTTTTTAGTGAGGGATCTTCAGAACCAATTTTAAAAAACCTATTCTCTGAATCGGAACTAATTAAGTTAGTCGGTAAAAATGGATCACACCCATAACTGTCCCAACCGGAACCAATCGCGGCAGTAACAAACGAACCTGAGCCACAACCATAATCTAAATGTCTATTATTATTTTTGTTTGGATTCCCTAAACGATCTATTCTAGAAGCATGAGTTTCTGGATCATCATCATGCCCACCAACTTGTGAAAAGTGGGTATAAGTATCGCTGTATATAAGATTCATCAATTTTGCAGTTGGCATGCGCGTTTTGTATAAAATTCCGCAACGTAAACACTCATCTACTCCCACAGAAATGCCCAATTGATCAACAGAAAATCTATTCTTAGACTCTTTGCCTCCACATTGGGGGCATAACGCAATAAATTTGAAATATTCGTTCATTTTCCTATCCTCATCAAAAAAATGTTTTGCTTGCCGCCAGCGATTTAAGACTGTTAAATCGCGCTAAAAGTAAGCCAATAACTAGAAAAGTCAGGGGAGTCCAAACTAAAAAGTTCCCAGACTTTATACCCCATACTGCGGCCGCTATCAGACAGTAACTTATGGCTCTTAATAAATAATCGCCCACAAATTGTTTACGCATTCCCTCAACCCTAAGTAACACTAAAGCAAAACTGGACATCAATAATACAGTGGCTAACCAACCGAGAGAGAGAAGGGTTTTATCCCAAAAGCCCTCAATTTCATAAGTAAAAAAACTATCTTTCCCTGCAACTATATTGCTACCAGGACTTGTTATTCCAAATCTCCCGGTTAGCACGTTTACCTGTTCAAATGCGTTTAAGAAGAGGCCTAATGCCCAATTTAGGTAAAAAAATGCATCATCAAGGGTAGCCATACTGAAAATTAATTGTGCAAGGATTGGATCAATACTTTGAACGCTGAAATATATTATGAATGGAAAAATCACCACCAATATAGTTATTAATACAACACCCTTTAATTCTTTTCTATTTGCAAAAAAGTCATATGTCACAAATAAAAGGATGAGAAATGTTGCTATTCTTCTTCCAGAAATAACTATGCCTATTAAAAAAATTACCAGAAACAAATAATCAAATCGTGTGATTTTCTGACGGCACCTAATCGACGAATAGAGCAATAAAAAAAGCAGTAGATTGATAAAAGCAAACTTTTCAGGTAAGTCGAAAAGTGAAGCGGTAAAATAAAACACTCCAAATGCCGAAGAATGCTCTTGATGCACGCCTTCCGTACTTTTTAATATCTCTAAGTTGAGAATACCTGATGACTGTGCAATGCCCAGTGAAGTGATTACAAAACCGACATAAAGAAATTTCCGAATGAAATCATCCATACCTTTATTTCCAAGCTTCGAGAAATATTGGTATCCTAGTAGGATAAGAGCTGCATAAAAGAAATACTCTCTGAATCCTAACGCATATAAGTATGGGGTGGTTTCAGATAATGCTAAGGAAAAGAGTGAAACAACAAATACAAGCATGTAAATAAAAAATGCCACCCATAATAGATCAAACTTTTTCCTAAATTTTATATATGGTAATTGAGCAAAAAAAAGCGGTACAATTATTAGATCTTTCAACAAAAATGCCTGCGTGCCTATAGCCGGAAAACTTTTCCTAACCAAACCCTCGAACAAGATTAAAAACAATACTATTAGAAAAAAAAATTTATTAAGCATGATTTTTCGATACTCTCAGAATGAACAGTAACGTGAACACATAAGCTAAAGTACTAATAAAAAATACGACTGGCAACATCTGCATAGTGTAATACAGGTGAACCCAATAAAACGAAATAACAAAAGCGCATATTTGAACGATTTGTGCAAAAGCGACGCTTCGGTTTTGTTTTCTGTAATATGCCACTATTTTGATGAAATTTGCATAGGGTAAAAGTGCAATATAAAAAGAGAGGCCTCGCGAGAATTCAGCGGCTAATGCCCAGTCTTCCCCCAATAAAAATAAAATAGCGGCTGGGCCCAACATATAAAGACCTATTCCACAACATAACCCAAGAGCAATAAGCACAATCGAAATTTGCCGGACAAGATTTTTTTTACTTTCTAGAGAGTAAATAGGATCACTTAACTTCTCATAGAATAAAGGTGTCAATGGCATTATTAAAGTTGACGGTAGTTCCGCATAATATCTAGCCTGCTGCAGATTGGACAGAACCACTGGGATATAAAAAATATTTACTAAGTATTTATCAAGTCTTGTTGACACAATGTCTAAAAAATTAATAGTCCAAATTCTATAACTTTGGAAGAGTAATACTTTCATTACTTTCTTTTTGATTTTAAAATTTGGTAGGATAAAAGCCAGACTTCCAACTCTATATGAACAGCCCATCCACAACAATGCTTTATAAACAATCTCCTTAACTACCAAGACATATACTGATTGAAAAAACGCAATGATTACGAGCGATGCCAATGTAGAAAACATTGTTGCGACAATATTTATATTTGAAACTAATTTGTATTCATCTCTAGCCTGCAATATTGTGGTTGATAGACTTCCAAATGCATTTAACGCAAAAACGATAGATAAAGCCATTACAACATTTTTGTCTATGTTAGGTATAAAGCTTTTCCCAGAGTTGAGCAATATTAGCATCAATGACAAATAAAGGAAGAATGAAACCAAGATCAATGCGCTTAATCTCGTCGAAACATAGGCTATTCTTTTCCTAAAATGGTACAACGGTAAGTTAAAACTAGCAGCAAAAGGTATACCCACAATCTCTCTAAATAACTGGGAAGCTATGAATACATAAAATACTTCTGGGCCTAAAATACGAGCAAAATATACGGATGCTGAAACATTAATGATACTTGTAACAACAAATGCCGAAAAAATCGTCTTAATGTGTTTAAAAACAATATCAAACATTATGGAAGATAGACTTCAGGTTTCGTAGCAATTTTTTAGGCAGAGGATCATCAAAGCCAATTTCACCTTCAAATATACTTCCGTCCTCGAGCAGCATAGATGAGTGTAAATTTGGAAACCAAATTGAAGGCATTCCGCCTAAAAATGCCGCCCACATACTAAATGACGAGCCTGATCCAATCATCACAGCGCCGCTTGAAAGCGCCATAATGTCTGAAATACTGTTGCCAGCAAAGACGCGAGAAACATTCTCTTTGCATAAAATGTTTGCCAGTTCATCTGTTTTACCGTCTGAACATACATAAACAGGGATAGTATAATCTGTATATGCTCTTATTTTATCAATAATATCCCCATACCATGATAAAGGTAATCTATAGTTTAACCAAGGTTTTATTTGACTAAGATCACTAGGGACAGGCTGGAAATCTCCCATTCTTATATGAACAACTATGCCATCACTTAAATCGTGTTTATTGATATTTTTAATATTTTTATCAGTCAACATAGCGAACAAATTATTTTTTATGAGTGACCTATAACCAACAAGATCCCCAAAAAAGCCATCATGCCCAGAGCATTCAATCATAGCAGGCCTGCTTATTGGTTTCTTGAGTGGCTTATCTCCCATCAAAGACAATAGCTCACTTTCTGGATACCTTCTAACGACAGACAATAAAAAGTGCTTTTTAAGCCCCGTCACACCTGTCGGCTTATCAAATAAGTCGCTATATGTTCGAGCATCCTTTTCGCCCCTAAGTATTGCTCCCAACTTAACTGAATTCCAGCTGGGACTGATCAACTCAAGTTTGTATTTTTCAGCTAAAACGAGTGCCCTGGCATATGTGATCAATAAATTACCAAGACCTCGACCACCAAGGCGTCTTCCTAAAAACTCGAACGTTCCTAACTTAGGATAAACATATAGCTTACTCAAACTCCTTTACCCTCAATCTTATAAAGGTAAATTGCTCTATAGCCATCATTCAGCGTATCTATAGAAACATAACCGCCAACAGTAGAGCATTTTGGGTGTAGATCACATCTGCTACCACCTCGTGCTAACTCGTTGTTATGATTTAGGGTGTCAATTACGACTGATGTTCTTTTCGCCAAATCATATAGAAGTAAAGTCTCCTTACAATCGTTATTCAAGTCAGGATAGGTATCGGTTACCATCAGATTTTTATTTTGGCTGAGAAAACTAGGATGACCATCTTTAGAAAGTATGCTAACCGGCAACCTTTCCTTTATGTTTGTTTTATCTGTAAACACTATGTAACTATCGCCGCTTACCATGGAACTAAATAAAGTATTTCCATCTACAGAATTTCCACCAGCTATTTTCTTATAGAACGGTAACAGAGGTTTAACAAAGAATTTGACTATTGCTTTATATTTCCGCAAGCTATTTATTGGGTTGCTGAGTCCGCCCCAGCCGACGATCTCATTACTATTCCTCCAACAATAATGACTCATCCTACCACTGTCATTTAATAAATATAATTCACTCCCATCAATATTTGCCGTATATAACCGAGAGTAAATTCCGCTGTCTTCAGTTATCCATCGATGCATGAAGACAAATCGCTTGTTGTCTGGTGCAACCATTAAGTGCTCAACGTAATGGACAGCCGACACCATATTTGAAAGTTTTTTAATTTCCACTAATTGCTTTAGTGTAATTATTTGCTCTAAGTTGTTTGTTGATACATCAATCCTCCACACCCCATCATTTTCCATATAATCCTTGCGCTTAGACTCGTTTTGTATCCCCATATAGCTGTATGCACCTCGGTACCAAGCATGTCTCTCATTGTCGATGCACAGAACAAAATCACCCTTCGTCGATGCAGAATAATAAGCCATAGGCAGTTGTACCTTAGTATTTGTAACAACATCCAAAATAATGGCTACGAAGCGGCCATCAACCCTGTCGTTATATATAATTTTCCCCTGATATCGTGGACCAAACCACTGAAGCATGCAGCCCTGTTGCCAATTCCAAGCCCTTGTATCCGCCAATTTATGAAATTTGTCAGAAATTTTCCAGTCGAAATAACCTATCTCTAACACATCATCAGATTCTGGCGTTCTATCGAAAAAATTGCTCCTGCATGCTAAAAGTTTCTGATTTTCGACATCAAGCGGCGACTTGTCATAATAACCGAAGAAATAATTGCCATTATCTGGTGTTTCGAAAACCCTCTTCATTTATTTTCCCTGTGTAACATGACCAATTGCTTGCCCTATACCCTTGACGTCCTCTATAAAATTCCATTTTTCTACAATATCAAATGAATTTTGACCCATTCTTGTTAGTTCATCTCTATTTTTATTGAAGAAATCAATTTTACTCGAGATTCTATCAATGTCACCGACGCCAACTATAAACCCATTATTACCATCTTTGATTAAATCATGGGCGGTACCCACCGCATCAGATACGATAATTGGCAACCTAAAATTCATTGCTTCATTCATAGCTTTGGGTGAGGGGTCATAATCAGATATAACTACGCTTAAATCTGAAATTGAATAATATTTTGAAATCTCACTCTGGTTCACAAAACCCGTAAAGACAGCACTGATGAGATGTTTTTTAACAAAACCTTCAATAATTTCTCTCTCAGGACCATCACCTACAAACAATACTGTAATGTTGGTGTTATCAATTTTCGAGATGGCATCTAACAAATCCAACGGCCTTTTTCGGGTAGTGAATCTTGCAGAAAATAAAACAACTAAATTATCTTCCGGTATCCCAACCTCGGCTTTGATTGCACTTTTTTTTCCACTATATAGATTTTCATAGCCCCTAAAAAATGCATTATCAACAGCACAAGGAATTGGAAATAGCTTGGACTCAGGAACCCCGTAATATTTAAAATATTTTTTATTTCCTGCACAACTGAACATGACCGCGTCACACAAACTCAACCACTTTGTGATAACACATTTTTTAATTATCCTTTTAAGCAGGTGGGGCTTATCATGCATATTAATGACCGCCTCACCTCTAAAAATTATTTTAGTTTTTGAGGCTAAGCTTAGAATCATTACAAGCCAGTCGCTCGCAGTCGTATATCCCTTAAACAAAACAACATCCGGCTTACCTTTGATAATTTGACCAAAAATCCCAATATTAACTCTAGCAAGGAAACCCCCACGATTTCTACTTCCATAGTTTTTCATAAATTCGCTTGGGTAGCCTTTCATAAGGTCAATATCCCACTTTATTTCTGATTTGAACTCATCCACATAAGTTGGCGTTAATCCAAAATTATCCTCATAGATAACTTTGAAATCTAATCTATCTACTCTTGCTAGCTCCCTATAAATACCAACGTGATATTGGACTGGGTGGGGAGCAAAATAGAAGAGTTTAATGTTACTAGGCATTTAGCACGCCTCTTATGATCGCATTATGAGCGTTTCTAAAGTTACAGTATTCAAATTGATTATTAACAAATTTTCGTCCATTTTCACCGTGTTCCTTTCTTTTAACTGTATTATCAACATAAAATTTGATTTTGTCCGCTATGTCATCAATGTCTCTGGGATTTACACTGAAACCATTTGGATATTGTTCGTTAATTGCCTCTAGACTTCCGTCTTCACATCCAGCTAGGATTGCTACTCCACAAGATGCCGCCTCAATAAGACCTAAGGGTACCCCCTCGCCTCTCCCATATTCATTCTTACTGATTAGTGCCACTACATCAGAAGAATTATAGAGGTGAGGGATGTCTTCATTTTCGACAAAACCAAGAAAAACTACCTGTTCTCGAATCCGGTTATACTCAGCATATTCTTCAATGTTGTGTTTATCCTTTCCACCACTAGCTACTAAATATAGGATCTCTTTGTTATTTATTTTCTTAAGGGCATCTATAATCAATCTATGACCTTTATTTGCTGTTTCTCTCATGAGAGCAACCGTTGTTATTATGAATTTATTATCAAATTTCACATCATATTTGTCCGCAAATAATTGTCGTGAGCTGGCTAGATCTGTAGGTCTAAAAAATTCTGAATCAATAGGATCATAGAGTAAATGCGTCGGTGGAATTACATCATGAAACTCATTTAATCTATCAATAGTATACTTACAGTCTATGACTAGTGCATCGGAATTTTCCAAACCAAACTTATACAATCCCTCCAAGTGAATCAAGATATCGGTGTTGTAGCCAAAAATAATATATTTCACTCTAGATAACTTTTTTAAAATTGCTCCTAAGAAGGATAAATTTACGTGATTAAATACTATCAGATCGATGTTTCTTTCCCTCAATAGTAGAGTAAAGATTAGCTTAATTAGTATTGCTTTACTCCTGTAGCTAATACTTACATCACTGTATCCATCATACTTTTTCTCGAATTTATCTAATGTATATACTTTTACACGGGAATACTGCTCCCTAAGTGCCTTGATCTGATACCTACTGTAGGTAGATATGCCACCAGTAGCCTCAATATCGAAGCCTATAAAAACAATGCTCTTGTTCGTATCCAAAATATTTCCCCTACTGTTTAAGTCTTATTACTGCTTTGATTATCCAAAAATATTCGCTAATTATGACTAATAGATCACTTTCACACTACATTGATAGATACTTAAAAATCTTGATTTTCTGGCTATACATCGCCTACTTGTCAGTAATTATTTTCAATACTGCATCTCGCAGTTCATTAGTGAATGTATGTCCTACTCCTTGAAACTCCTTAATTATAAATTTATTAAGCAAGCCCCCTTTTGATATTACTGATTGAATATCTATTGCACTTGATTGAAAACAACCAGGGTCTTCGTCTCCGAAAAGTACAGAAAAACTGGTACCTAACTTAACTCCACTATTTACCACCAGTTCCAAATCAAAGCTTCCTGCTGTATTCAGGGGGTAATAGAAAAACCCATGCCTATGAGTCGCCCCGTTCTTTAATAAGTCTGAAAAAGTTGCACAGGAGCCAGCCGCAATAACCTTATTTATTTTCAAGCCAAGTAATGGAGCAAAATAGGCGAACCATGCTCCTTGGCTCCACCCCAAAACTGTTACGTTGGCATTATCCTGCGTAAAGTCGCCTATCTTATCTATACAAAACTTCAATTCAGCTAGATATTCATGCCAAAGAGACGACCCATATATTGGAAGGAGCCTGGCATACTCCCTTTCTAATATTGCATGAGAGCGAACGCCGCGGTAATTTGAATTCGCTTTTCTGCTGCCTTGAAGTGGCCAGTCCCATACAAATAATGCTATTGAATTTTGTCTGCAGTATTCCTTCAAAAAGAATTTACTCTCAGGCTGCCTCATAACCTCTTCAGCGGCAGTCATAGATCCAGGAAGAAAGATTAATATCTGTTCATAATTGGCTGGAACAAACGCTCGTATTGCAGAATCAGCAAATAAAGTGCTGCTGAACTTTAAAACATACTCATCTCTGTCTTTTTCCCAAGTTCCAATCGATGCGCACATGGTAACAGGTTGACGAGCTAAAGCTTCCACTAGGCCTTCATGGTTTTGCTCACGGTCGACGTAAGAATTTAATAACTTGTCGAATAGCTCTAATTGCGGGCGCATATTAGAGGTAACTAGAGCGTCGCTAAGGATCCGAAATAAACTCTTGAACTTGTCAGTTATCATCAGCCAGGACTCACTGCACTCTCATTGCAGTCTTACCCGCTAATGTACGAAACGCATCATCCTTCCTAATTAACCGCACAGCCGTGGAGTCAAACCCATCATTTTCCTTTTTTAATTCTTTTAAAAAACTTCTTTCAACAGCTTTAATATCAACCTTACTATCCAACACAACATACACTTCCAGTTCATTATCGAGGCATTGTTTATAACTTATGGAATATACACCCGCATTTCCCTTAATAATATGGACTATCAGTATACCACTTAACTCTAAAAATCCGCCGTCTTCAGTACGCAACTTTACATTATCTCGAGAACGCCCTTTTATATTTTCAATTCTTACTAGAGAAGTACCTATCTGGACGAGAGGCTCAACGATGTCCTTTGTTTCGTAATTTATTAGTGGAAATTCGCGATCATAGATCGTAGTCAGATTTAGTTGATTGTGCTTATCAGTTTGAGCAATGAAGCTATCCCATAAAATTCTTAAACCCCGCCCTTCTGATGTAGAGTAAGCTACTACACTAGTCTCAGCCATACCATACTCAATAACTACAGGCACATTAAAAGCCTTACCTATGACATCTATATCTTTAGTTGTGACCGTCTCAGCAGTAACAATTACTGCTTGTAAATTAGACGAACATGTAAAATTAACACGATTATCAACGATATAACGAGCTAAACTATATAGTAATGAAGTATAGCCAATCATGCATACTGCAGTTTCATTTGACAGACGCTTTACATAGCGGGCAACAGTAACTGGAGATAGGTCATATGCATTAAGACGAGTTGTCGAGATCAACTTATCTGCTAGTATTCTTTTAACTTGATTAACTTGCCCCCAAGCCCCTGAGCCAAATAAATGCGAATGGCCCCAAAACAGGATAACTTTGTCCATAGGATTGATACCAAAGTCACTTCGCCCGAGATATGTATTAGCGTACTCAATATCTTTTTGTTTATTACTAGTTATAAAGCTAGTAGGCTGGCCAGTGCTCCCTCCAGTAGAAACAGTTTTATAGCTATGCTTCGTTCCAAATATTAGAGACTCATTTTTCTGAAGAATTTCTTTAGTCAAAACTGGAAATAAGGCCAGATCATCTAATGAAAATAATCTGTCTGGCAAGTTGTGCTCATCAGACCACCATTTATAAAAGGGAATCTCAATCTTTGCTTTTCTCCACACCTTATTGAAGGCTCGCAATTGATAGTCTCTAATAAACTCGAGATCACCTTCGTACTGTCGATAAAAATTTTGCTTTTTATTTAGCAACATTAATCGTCGATAGAACAACAATCTCAAACCAGCTTTAGTTATTGATTTGAACATAATACCTACTTAGACCATTGTAATGTATTGGTTAACAGAGAATTAGGGATTAGTGGCTGCTCTATCGTAATTGAGGCCATTAATTAAAACTACTCGAGTTATTTTGACAAAATAAACTTGGCAAACAGAGAATCAAGAAAACAATGGACTCCTTTTAGCAACCTTTGAATGGGGGTTTCTTGTATAGAGCAGTTTCGGGCTTTCAACGGTTATTTTTTATTACCGCCAGCAAATTTTGCGTTGCAATATAATTAGCCGCACTCCCAGTCTCAAATAATATACCGACTCTATAAATAATTTCATAACAACAAAACCCATAGTGCCTTATTGTAGATTTTAATCCATGCTTTATTGGTCGCAATGAATAAGTTTTTACTTCTGAAAAACCGGTAATACTAAGTATCTGCTTTAAACTTCTCTGTGTGAAAAAAGTTTCATGAGTGAAGTCTCCATACATAATTCCACCCTTGAACATGGCCTCTCCGTTTGGAACCCTTATAATAAGCACTCCTCTATCGCTTAAAATATTTTTCACCAAAGGCAGTAATTCCACTATTTCGTTTTTATTGAAGTGCTCTAAAACGTCAAAACATGTAACTACATCGAATCTATCTTTTGTTGTCTCCAGATAGTTAATAATATCTGACTCTATAACAGGAATTTTCTTTTGACTTAAAAACCGATTTTGCTCTTTGCCAACATCTACGCCAGTTATATTTTCGTAACCACTTTTCTGTAGATATCGCAACCATCTACCATAACCACAACCAATATCGATTATTTTTGACTTTTTATCCCTAGGGAGAGCTTTAATAATATTCTGATCTATATGCATTTCAGTTTCAAATTGTTCTGAAATTTCGTCAAAATCCTTATAGTTATCCGACGTTAAGTATTTTTCATAGATTTTTTTCCTGTACATTTTTAAACCTCTAGCAAAAAATTAGTCCGACATTATTTCTTTAATGCACTCCACCACCCTATCCACATCTTTTTTTGTTAGATCGAAATAGCTAGGTAGATTGATACCTCGCTGAAATATCTTATGAGTGACGGGTGTATTCGCATTGACATACATGGGCAGCTGAGACATCGGATAAAAAAATGGGCGACTGTCTATATCTTTCTTTTTGAGACGGTTTATTAATTCATCCCTCTTAGACTCATTATAACCAATCACCTCAAGGCAAACTAACCAGTAGACATTTTTATAACCTTCTCTTTCGTTATTTAACTTTATATTTTGAACGCCTTTTAAACCTTCTTCATACCACCTGAAGATCTGATTTTTCTTTGCAAGAAGTTCCTCAATTCTCTCAAGTTGCGCAAGACCCAATGCAGCCTGGAGATTAGTCATACGATAGTTAAATCCAACTTCTTCATGCCAATATTTTCTATCTTTACTCATTGCATGATCTCGAAGCAATTTCATTTTTTGATAAAGCTCTTTGTTGTTAGTGGTGACCATTCCTCCCTCGCCCGAAGTCATAATCTTATTACCATAAAAACTAAACGTTCCTACATCACCGAAAACACCTACTTTTTTACCCTGAATCTCTGCACCATGGGCTTCCGCACAATCCTCAACTACAAATAGATTATTTTTTTTAGCTATTAAATTTATCTTTGCCATGTCAGCAGGATGCCCATACATATGGACAGGTATAATAGCTTTTGTTTTAGTTGTAATAGCCTTTTCTACAGCACTAGGATCAACACATAAAGTATCCTCTTGAACGTCTACTGTTACAACTTTAGCGCCTGTATACTTGACTGCATTTGCCGTTGCTACAAAAGTAAAATTAGGAATAATCACCTCATCACCTGGGCCAATACCTAGTGCCACCAAGGACAAATGCAAGGCAGTAGTGCCATTGCTAGTTACTAACGCGTACTCTGTGTTGCAAAATTTTGCAAACCCTCTTTCAAAATCATCTATATAGCTACCTAAAGATGACACCCAACCAGACTTTATAGCATCCGTTACATATTCTATTTCTTTATCCGTTATGCTTGGTTGAGAAATAGGTATCACCTTATGAACATTCCCGTCTGACATGAATTAAAGCCTCCAAGTAGGGTTAACAACAATATTTTTAACGTCTATTACAACTTTAGGTTCAGTGGAAAGACGGATATAATCATTCTCAGTAATTTTTTTGAACTGTTTGTGCCCCACTGCAACAACTATAGCATCATATCTTTTATCTGCTTTCAAAGGGTTTTCGATGATCCTATTCACAAGCCATTCAGCGTGTTCTACATATTCAACCCACGGATCATATATGTCTACATTGATTCCGAATCCTTTAAGCTCTCCAACTATTTCAAGCACTTTAGTGTTCCTCGTATCAGGGCAATCCTCTTTAAATGCAAAACCCAATATCAGAACCTTAGAGCCTTTAATAGTTTTCCCAGCTAATATCATTTCTTTGATCGTCTTATCGGCGATAAATTTACTCATTCCATTATTAATTTGCCTAGCCGTTAGAATAAGGTTTGGCTTGTAGCCAACCTCCTCGGCCCTAAAGCTAAGATAATATGGATCAACGCCGATACAATGCCCTCCCACCAAGCCGGGCGATAGTTTTATGAAATTCCATTTAGTTGCTGCTGCCTCAATTACCTCATTGGTATCAATGTCCATTTGATCAAAAATAAGAGCAAGCTCGTTAATGAGTGCTATATTGACGTCACGTTGAGTATTTTCAATAACCTTGGAGGCCTCAGCAACTTTGATACTTGAGGCTAAATACGTGCCAGCCTTTATGATTTTCTTATATAGTGCATCAATTTCTTTAGCGATTTCTGGAGTTGATCCCGAAGTGACTTTTAGAATCTTCGTCACCATACGCTCTTTATCTCCTGGATTTATTCTTTCTGGAGAGTAACCGCAGTAAAAATCTTCATTAAATTTTATCCCTGATGAATATTCTAGTTCTGGCACGCATACTTCTTCAGTGACGCCTGGATAGACAGTTGATTCATAAATAACGATATCATTTTTATTTAATACTGTACCAACAGCTCTTGACGATTCAATTAGCGGCTTTAAATTTGGTCGATTATCTTTGCCAACAGGAGTGGGGACCGTAACTATGTATACATTACAGCTTTTTGTATCTTGAATATCTGTTGAGAAGGTCATACTTTTTTTAACTGATGAAAGTATAAATTTATCGACCTCAAGTGTTCGGTCAAAGCCACTCCTCAACTCATTAATACGATTTTTATCTACATCCAATCCGACTACTTTAAATTTTTCGGCAAATGCAATTGCAAGTGGAAGGCCTACGTAACCGAGACCAATAACGCAAATTTTATAATTCATTGTATTCCTTATACCAATTAACAAAGCTCTGAATCCCCTGTTTGACTCCTATACTAGGCTTGTAGTCAAACTGGTCATTCAAATCATCTACGTCCGCATAAGTATCTTTAACATCTCCCGGCTGAAGCGGCAAAAATACTTTTTTCGCTTTTTTCCCGATTGATGATTCAAGAGCCTCAATATATTCCATCAACTCTACTGGATTGTTGTTACCAATATTATAAATTCTATATGGAGCGCTAGATGATGCGGGATCTGGATTATTACTGTTCCACACAGGGTTGGGAGACGCAGGCCTGTCAAGTACTCTTATAATACCCTCTACAATATCATCAATGTAAGTGAAATCTCGACGATGCCTTCCATGGTTAAAAACAGTAATAGGCTCGCCATTCATAATGGCCCTGGCAAATGTTTGCAGTGCCATGTCAGGCCTATCGTAAGGGCCATAAACCGTAAAAAATCGCAACCCTGTGGTTGGTATTTCATATAAGTGGGAATAGGCGTGAGCCATTAGTTCATTAGCTTTCTTAGTGGCAGCATACAAACTCACTGGATGATTTACAGAGTCGTGAGTCGAGAATGGTTGAGTTGTGTTAAGGCCATAAGTGGAGCTAGATGAGGCATAAACCAAGTGCTCCACTTTATTATGTCTACAACCTTCTAATATATTGGCAAAACCCACTAAGTTAGCATCTATGTAAGCTAACGGATTCTCGATAGAGTATCGGACCCCTGCTTGTGCTGCAAGATTAACTACACTGTCAAATTTTTCGTCATTGAATAGTTGGCTCATGGCTTCGCGATCTTCAAGATTCATTCTTATATGGATATAATTTGGATGATTAAGATGCCGCGCTAAGCGCGCTTCTTTTAAATTAGGATCATAATAATCATTATGATTGTCAACACCTACCACCTCATCTCCTCTGTCCAATAGTCTAATCGAGAGTGCTGACCCAATGAAGCCGGCAGAGCCTGTTACTAATACTTTCATTTTGATTCCAATTTATTCATCTGAGTTAAACACATCTCTTGTGTAGACCTTAGCCCTAACGTCAGCAAGCTCATCTACCATTCTATTTGCTACGATTACGTCACTGATCTGCTTAAAGTCAGCCAAGTTATCTATTACTTTAGAGTGAAAAAACTCAGCCTCCCCCTTCTCTGATAGTTTGGGCTCATAAACTACTACCTCAATACCTTTAGCCTTAATACGCTTCATAATTCCTTGAATGGAAGAGGCTCTAAAATTATCTGATCCCGATTTCATAACCAGTCGATGCACACCTACGACTTTAGGGTTTTTACTAACTATAGAATCTGCAATAAAGTCTTTGCGCGTTGAGTTAGCATTGACAATTGCACTGATTAAAGCATTAGGTACATCTTGATAATTGGCTCTAAGTTGCTTTGTGTCTTTCGGCAAACAATAGCCACCATAACCAAATGATGGATTATTGTAATGAGAACCAATCCTCGGATCGAGACATACACCATCAATGATCTGCTTAGAGTCTAGGTTATGAACTTCAGCATAAGAATCTAGCTCATTGAAATATGATACTCTCATCGCGAGGTACGTATTGCTAAAAAGCTTTACCGCTTCTGCTTCAGTAGAACCAGTAAATAGAACATCTATATCTTCTTTAAAAGCGCCTTCTGCTAAAAGGTTAGCAAATTTCTTAGCTCTATCAGATATCTCACCTACAATAATGCGCGACGGGTAAAGGTTGTCATGAAGCGCCATTCCTTCTCTTAGAAATTCTGGAGAGAATATGATGTTGCCGGTATTAAGCTTATCTTTAATACTTTGTGTAAAGCCAACCGGCAAGGTCGACTTAATAATGATTGTAGCTGTTGAATTAATTGCCAGCACATCTTGAATAACCATTTCAACCGTTTGAGTATTAAAAGAGTTAGCGACAGGATCGTAATCCGTAGGTGTTGCAATAATAACAAACTCAGCGTTCTGATAAGCCTGAAACTTGTCTAGAGTGGCTACTAAATTAAGTGCCTTATGAGCCAAAAATTCTTCTATCTCACTATCAGCAATAGGTGACTGCTTATTATTAAGCATGGCTATTCTTTCAGGTATTATATCTATCGCTACCACGTCGTGATGCTGCGCTAACAATACTGCTAATGACAGTCCAACATACCCTGTCCCTGCGACGGTAATTTTCATAAAAGGGTTAACGCCTTAAGTTGCCTAAATTTTGTTTTATCGGAGGCTACAATCTATTTTATTTGAGTTAGATTTTACATAATTTGAAATTGTATTGTAATTTATGTACATTTATTCAATTCTAACTTTCAGCCCGTATCCTGCTCTAATTCAGTGATCTCTTTTTTTAATAGTTCATATTCTTGCTTTTTACGAACAAGAAATTTACCTGCAAAGATAGACTTCTCACGAATACCTTTTGGGGTTAGTAAATAAAAATATTTTGTCTTTTGTGGATTTTTTTTATAATTTCCAAACTTAATAAATCCCTTATCAATAAGCGCTGTTAACAGATAGTAAGCCGAGCCATTAGAAATTCCAATTTTTTGAGCAAGTTCCCGCGAAGTCATTTGAGGGTTACTGCTTATTATTTGAAGCACTCTGAATTTTGCATCTTCTTGTTGCTCTTTGCGACGGCTAGCCATGAATAGCTACCGCACAAGGCTTTGAGATAAAGCTTTGTACTTTTAATATAATAGTTGCTTTAGATATTTCCATCAAATTCAAAAATGAACATGAGCGAACTTACAGCTACAGTCAATACATTTTTGTATTATAATGACACTATATATAATGACATATCATATATAAATTTTATAAAGATAATTAATAATCTTGACAAAAATAATCAAAATAATACTGTTAATTTGATTATTTTGGAAAAATATTTAAATATTTTGCTCAAAAATGAACGCTAATTTATAGGTAAATTTACATGTCAAAAGAGTGGTTCATTCTACAATTTAAATCCAATTCACATCATCAAGCGGCAAAAAATTTAACCCGACAAGGATTTGAAACATTCTTACCCCTACATGATACCACTTCACGAAAATCATCTCGATTTATAAACACTTCTAAACCTCTATTTCCAGGCTATATGTTTATCAGATTTAATAGAGCAGAATCTGAGTGGAATAAAATAAATAACACTTACGGTGTATCTCGTTTAATTACTTTTAATTCTCTTCTCAAATCTATTCCTACCAGCTTTGTTGATAGTTTGATGAAGCGATACGATTCATCGGGTAAATTACTGCCTATAGTAAAATTTAAAAAAGGCGATAATGTAAAGGTTTTAACGGGGCCTTTTGCAGATTTTATTGCTACTATTGAAAAATATGAAGCAGATCAACGCATATGGATTCTTATGGATTTAATGGGCAGGAAGATAAACATTCAAACTCCATCAGATGCCCTTAAACTGTCAGATTGATTTTTTTACTCAAATTTAATTATTCTCGCCCATAACCATTTGGATTGAGTTTATGCCAGCGCCACGTATCTTCACAAATCTGCTCTAAATTTCTTTCTGTTTTCCAACCCATTTTTACAAATGACTTTGAAGAATCTGCCCAAAAAGTTGCCAGGTCTCCTTCACGTCGAGGAAAATATTTAAATTTAATTGGAACGCCTGATATCTCTTCAAATTTAGCCACCAATTCAAGAACAGTCATACTTTTCCCAGCTCCAATATTTAATACTTCAAATCTATTCAGTTTATTTTTATTTAAAGCGCTTGTATGTGCGTACGCCAAATCAACAACATGAATGTAATCTCTCGCACCCGTACCATCTATAGTCTCATAGTCATTACCAAAAATATTTAAATACTCACGCCGACCATCAGCCACCTGTGCAATATATGGCATTAAATTATTTGGTACTCCTATTGGTTCTTCCCCAATTTGGCCAGATTCATGAGCTCCAACAGGATTGAAATATCTTAAAATGGTTCCCTTTCGCTTTGAGTCAATATTTGTCCAATCATTAATCATATTCTCGATTATCAGCTTAGTGCGCCCATATGGGTTTACAGGATTAGTTGGATGCTCTTCATCATATGGTAAATATTGAGGGTCACCATATACGGTAGCAGATGATGAGAAAACAATATTATCGCACCCAGCTTTAGACATAGCCGAAAGCAGTGAAATAGACCCTCCAACATTTACATCATAATATTTTACTGGATCTACAACGCTCTCGCCAACAGCCTTTAACCCAGCAAAATGAATGACTGAATCTGGTTTAAAGGTATTAAAAATTTTATCTAACGCATTTGAATCACGAATATCTGCATTCATAAATTGCAACTCACAATTAGTTATAAGTCGAACTCGCTCAAGTGCAGCTTCATGTCCATTCGAGAGGTTATCTATTACAAATACTTCATGACCAACCTTTAAAAGCTCAACACATGTATGGCTGCCAATATAACCAGCTCCACCTGTTACAAGAACTTTCATATTAATTTTTCAGTCTTTTTGCATATTCATGCGCAGACGCAGACATAAACCCATCAACCGACCCGCAGTCAAATCTTACACCCTTGAGACGAATAGCTTCTAATAAACCATCCTGAGCATGCAAATTCAACGCATCAGCTAACTGTATTTCTCCACCAGAACCTACCGGCAAAGTCCTAAGTAAATCAAATATATCTGAGGTTAAAATATATCTGCCAATTGAAGCCAGATTAGAAGGCGCCTCATCCTGTCTTGGCTTTTCGACCATTCCTATGACTCCATGACCATTAGCTGAAGGAATGATGACACCGTACTGTGAAATATAAGCTTCATCCACCTGAATGACCGATATTTGCGAATTACCAGTTTTCTCAAATGCACCCACAAGATCAGCGGTAACACCTGGAGCGTAACCTGTTAAAAAATCATCTGCTAATAGAACTGCAAAAGGATCCCCTGCAACTGCGCGTTCAGCACAAAGAACTGCATGGCCCAAGCCCAATTGTTCAGGTTGGCGAACAAATATACATTCCACGTGCGGTGGAACAATGTTGCGCACCATATCCGCTTGCTCATTTTTTCCTTTTAAGCGCAAGGCCAATTCAAGCTCTTTATTTACATCAAAGTGATCTTCAATCGCACGCTTATTCCGTCCTGTAACAAATATAAGCGTATCAATTCCAGCCGCAATCGCTTCCTCAACTGCATATTGAATTAAAGGCTTATCAACAATTGGAAGTAATTCCTTTGGCATTGCTTTGGTAGCAGGTAAAAATCTTGTACCAAATCCAGCAACTGGAAATACGGCTTTTTTAATTTTTCTGTTCATTAATATCTTTTCTAATTTTTAAAAATGTTATTAACTCTTTAAAAGAATATATTCCAGAAGAATTGCTGCATTGCCTCTTTTGCTAAAAAATACGAATATAATCAAAAATTAGAGAATATATCATGAGTTCAAACACACCACTAATAGCAAGATCAAAACCCGCTAACTTCAATTGGGAAGATCCTTTTATAATGGAAGATCAGCTCACTGAAGAAGAACGCATGATACGAAACAGCGCTAAAGCGTATTGCCAAGATAAGCTAATGCCTAGAATTATTGAAGCTAACCGCAATGAAGTATTTCACAGAGAAATCATGAATGAAATGGGTGAACTTGGTTTGCTAGGCTCTACAATACCTGAAGATTTTGGTGGCGTTGGAGCAAACTATACATCCTATGGCTTAGTGGCTCGAGAAGTAGAACGTATTGATAGTGGGTATCGTTCAGCCATGTCAGTTCAATCATCATTGGTAATGCATCCAATTTTTGCATATGGAAATGATGAACAACGAAATAAGTATTTGCCAAAATTGGCTTCTGGTGAATTAGTTGGTTGCTTTGGGCTGACTGAA
>Ga0115560_1000553_pt1 | contig 28994 bp, 31 predicted proteins | sample COGITO_mtgs_1105_5_FD_87278 | JGI IMG/M metagenome (GOLD analysis project Ga0115560, IMG submission 87278) | Pelagic marine microbial communities from North Sea - COGITO_mtgs_110509 | ecosystem: Environmental > Aquatic > Marine > Epipelagic | place: Germany:Helgoland, sampling site Kabeltonne... | reverse complement strand
TTTTTTCAAAGGCTCAGCTAATTTTCTAACTTGCTGAGCATTGATATACTTCATTCTATAAGCGATTTCTTCTAAACAAGCAACTTTTAAACCTTGCCTTTTTTCAATAGTTTCAATAAACTGCCCAGCTTCCATTAAAGAATCGTGAGTACCCGTATCTAACCAAGCAAAACCCCTTCCCAACAATTCTACCTTTAAAGTTTTGTGTTGTAAGTAGGTTTGATTAACTGACGTAATTTCCAATTCTCCTCTTTCTGAAGGTTGGATATTTTTGGCAATTTGTACCACGTCATTGGTATAGAAATACAAACCAACAACTGCAAAGTTTGATTTTGGATCTTTTGGTTTCTCTTCTATGGAAATTACGTTTCCTTTTGTATCAAATTCAGCTACTCCGTAACGTTCAGGATCATTCACATAGTATCCGAATACGGTAGATTTCCCCTCTGCCACATTTTTTCTAGCATTTTGTAACATCCCCGAAAAACCAACGCCATAAAAAATATTATCACCAAGAACCAAACACACATCATGTGTTCCAATAAATTCCTCTCCGATAACAAAAGCTTGTGCTAAACCATCTGGGCTAGGTTGTTCTTTGTAAGACAACTGTAGGCCTATTTCAGAACCATCACCCAATAACTTTTCAAAATTAGGAAGATCTTCAGGTGTAGAAATGATTAATATATCTTGAATACCAGCCAACATTAACACTGATAAAGGGTAGTAAATCATAGGTTTATCATACACCGGTAATAACTGTTTAGATACCCCTTTTGTAATTGGGTATAAACGTGTGCCACTACCTCCTGCTAATATGATTCCTTTCATATTTCAAAGTTAATCATTCTTATTAAAATATCTAGTTTTTAAAAAATGAAGTTAATATATCTTATAAATAACAAAAGACTACAGTCCGTAGTCTTTTCAAAAATAAATCGATTTAACACCTTAATAATCTGATATTTAACTTTTTTATTTTAAATAAATAACGTATATTAAAGTATCGTAACTTGTTATAAGTTAGCTCATATTTTGTTAAACTATAAATATTTACAAGTTATATTTATGTTAAATAATTAAAATAACATACGTTATATGCACATTAATTCCTATAAAAAACCACAAATAAAGACACATAAGACACCCATAAAAGTAGAAAAATCCGTCTTATTTTTAGACTATTTAGATCATTTTATTTCCAATTCTGCTACAAAAAGAGTTCAAGGATATGGAACGGTGGGTTTGGCACACAATACAATTCGGACGTATAAATCTTTATTTCGGATTGTGAAAGCCTATGAGTTTGAGAAATCAGAGAAATTGTTTTTGAATGCTATAGATAAATATACCGCCGAATCTTTTACCCGTTTTCTGAAAATTGAACAGCAGTATAGTGATAACTACTGTGGCCAGCTCTTAAAATTATTAAAGATAATTTTGCGTGATGCTGAGAAAAGTGGTTTGGAAGTGCACCCTTATTCCAATTATATAGAATCTTTTAAACAGAAGAGTTCAGATCGAATTCTTCATATTTTAAATCCATCAGAGATAAAAGCATTAAAGGGATTACAGCATATCCCAGCAGTATATACAGATAGTTATAATTGGTTATTGATTGGTTTGTGTATCGGGCAGCGAGTCTCAGATCTATTAAAGTTGAGCCCGGATAATCTTAGAAAAGCACCTACAGGAATATATATAGATATATTACAGCAGAAAACAAAGAAGGCTGTGACTATTGGGGTGGCTGACCCTTTAGTTATTAAAATTTTAGAGAATGAATTTCCAAGAAGAGTTTCTCAAGTACTTTTTAATAAACAGATTAAAGCACTTTGCAGAATGGCTGGGATTGATGAATTGGTGAGTGGGTTTAAAAGCAACCCAAAGACAAGAAGGAAGGAAATTATAAAAGCCCCAAAATATGCCTTTGTGACCTCACATATTATGAGACGTTCTTTTGCGTCTAACTATTATGGGAAAATTGAAACGCCGATACTTATGAATATTACTGGGCATTCTAAAGAGAGTACTTTTCTGACTTATATTGGAACGCATCAAAACAAAGATGCACTAGCAGATTTATTTATGCAACAAGCGGGAGTTATTTGGTGATTTTATTTTTTTATTCCCAACTGAACAAGTTTTCTTTTGTACCAGTTCTTGTCAGTTAATAAATTAAACAACCAAACTCGATACTCTTTGTATATGATGGAATTATAAAGAATGTTTGATCTATATTTTATAAATAGATAAATCTTATTGAATATGGGTTTTCTTTTTATAGGTATTGGATTTGTAAACTGACTATTAAAATTTCTTAAATACAAAGCTGTTTCTATTGATTTGCTGTATTCTAAACTATCTACCCTATTAAAAACTTCATAACAAGCTGCTAAAAAACAATTTAAGGGATGACTTAGTTTGTTTAATGTATTTACCGCAGCCTTTGCATTCGTTTTTTTAGACAATAAAAAAACATCATAGGCATTTCGTAAAGCCATCCTTTTGTAATAAAAACCACTATCGTTTATTTGATTTGCAATAATGGATAAGTTTAATTTATTTGCATAACTCAAAACAAAAACTCCATTTACAACCTGACTGTTTTTTTGTACAAAGTTATAACTAAATTCATTCGCGTACTTTTCTATTACAAGTTCTTTATGAATTTCTATAGCTGCAAAACTACCTTTTTTTATAAGCCTTGAATAATGTCTATTTGTCGACTGGGAAGGCACTTTACTATAATATCCAAACTCTATTAAAACTCTTATAGCTTTTGGATAGTCTTCTTTTGAGAAAATAAAATCAATATCTCCTACCATTCGTTCGGCAATATCATTATAGATTTTTGCTAATAAGTTACCCGTTCCTTTTAAAAATATAGGTCTAATATTATTCGCTAATAAAACATTGTTTAATTCATTTGCTTGTAAAATTATTTGTTTATTCCGCTCCCTGTTTATATCGGTAATATGCTTCATGTAGCTCACTAACTCTTGAGGTAAATATTTTAAGAAATCAACTCTTTTAAAAATACAATACAATGCCGGAAACACATAATGGGCTGTACTCACTTTTACAACTGCATCCCAATCTATAGACGTTGATTTTAATTGCTCTTTTATTTCTTGTCTATTCTTTGCTTCCAAAGAAATAGTCAAACATTTGGCAATAAAATAAAGGGATTCTTTATAATTCAATTGATGATTTTTTTTACTCGAAAGAAATTATTTAGTTGGATCTGGATCTTGATTGAAGTGATCTTCTCTTTTCTCTTTTAATTGTTCTAGGGTAAATTTGTCTCGTACAGACTTTGTTTTTGGGAAGATATAATTAGAGAGTGTTACAAACACTTTTACCCGTTCTGTTTTGGTTAGTTTTTCTTGGTTTATAAGCAGATCATCCAAAACCTTTTCATAGAGCATTTCCATCTTTTCTTTAATGGAAGGTCCTTCTTTTTTAGCAGGACCTCTTTTAGATTTTTTTCCTGCTTTCTTTGCTGAATTTGGATCGAATGGCATATGTGTTAAAATTAAATTCTAAACCAAAAGTAAAGAAAAAAGTTTACTTTTTTAACAACCAACTGCTAGACTGTATTTTATCACCCAATCCATCAACTAGAGTAATTCCCATTTGATCGCAAATAGATCTTTCTGGTATGGTATTGTTATTTTGATCTCCACCATTGGCAAAACTCAATTCATATTCAAAACCAAAATCTAATGCAATTTTTTCAATGGTTTTGCAAACCGTTCTATCTTCATCAATTGATAAAACACAATGATCTACAGATTTTATATTAGAAACTATAAAAACACGCTCTTGTTCTTGTTGAAATTCCTTTGACCCTTTTAAGGTTCTTTGATGATCACTATTTACAATCACAAATAATTCATCTGCTAATGCTTTTGCATTATTAAAATACTCTATATGGCCTTTATGTATTGGATTAAAATATCCTGATACAATCATTCCTTTTTTCTTACGCATCTTTTATTTTTTTATCTACCAAAATCATCTTGTACTCGAATAATATCGTCTTCATCTGAAGGGTGATCTGCATCAGTATGTTGCCATATCTCAGCTACCACACAATAAACATCCAACCCAATTAGACGGTGCCGCTCTCCTTGCTGTAAAACAATCTGATCTCCTTTACGATATACTTCCATCTCGTTTTCAGTATCAGAATCACTTCTAATAATTCCTGCAACACCTTTGTATACTTGCCAGATTTCTGCCCGTCTGTTATGATATTGCCAAGACAATCTTGATTCAGGTTTTACAATTAAAATCTTGGGACTTAATTTACCTCCAATTCTTAGAGTATTAACATCTAAACCTTTAAAGAATTGATTGGCAAAAGCTTGTGCTTGAGATTCATCTATTACTAGAAAACCTCCCCAAGGTCTTTCAAAATCTTTAGATACTATTTTAAAACTTAAAGCCTCTATATCTTTTTGTGTATCTTTAAAAATCATATTATATAATTTTATTTTTTCAGAAACTATAATGCAACAACTGGTGCTTTATCCCAATTAATCATCTGATCAGCAGCATTTAAACCTACAAAATCAAAATCATTTAACCAATGCTCTAATTTAGGTTTACAATTTTTTAGTCCAACATAGGATTTAAATCGCCTAGATAATGATAAACCAGGGATTATCGGTTGAGAAAAATCAAAATCCCTTGGATGAAAATAAGTCATCACATAATTTGATTTAATTGTCCAATTTTTTATTACATTGTAAGGTAACAAACGAAAATAACCCCCACCTGAAAAAATAAACGGTTTTCCTAAAATAGTATGCGTATTTATTGGGAATTCTTTTAGCTTAACTCCATTGTAATTGATAATTGATGGGACTCCCAAACTATATTTTGGTAAACCTCCATGAGCTCTTCCAGCTGGAAAAATAGAACTATCTTTAGTAATGCCCAACTCATATAAAATTTCAAAAGCCCATTTATTTTGCTCTGTAATTGAAAAACCTGGAGCTCTAAAAGCTGTCACTTTTTCACCAGTACAATCTTCTAGGGTTTTAATAGACTTCTCTACATCACTAAAAAAAGTTTTTCTATCTTGTTGATAAGCCAATTGATGTAAATGTGTATGACTAGCAACTTCGAAGCCTCGATTAGAAATTGTCTTAACAACCTCAGGATATTTTTCTGCGATCCAACCAACAACAAAGAAAGTTGGAGAAACATTACATTTATCAATAATTTCGAAAATTATTTCCATATTACGATGAATTCGAGATTCGAAATTCCCCCAATCTTTGAGATTTTTAGTTTGAGAGTTATCTAAAATATGAAACCATTCCTCTATGTCAAAAGTGAGTATTCTCATTAAAAAAACTTTTTTCCGTTTTTATTAAATTCAATCACATCATTTCTTGTTGGAAATGAGTAGTATGTTTTTTCAATTTCAGGGTTAGGTATGAGAATTAAATTATTTTTAGAGATAAGTTTGATTGCTTTAACAATTAATTCCATACCTATTTTTTTAGTTCGTGTAATTAATTGAGCTTGTGATAAATTACCAATTTCAACTTTTTCTTGAACTATAATAGGTCCACTATCAATTCCTTCATCAACAAAAAAAACTGATACACCAGTGTATTTTTCATTGTTTTTTAAAACCCAAAAAGTTGGCATGAGACCTCTGTATTTCGGTAAAAGAGCAGTATGTAGGTTTATACAGCCTTTAGGAGCTAAATCAAGTAAATCTCTTTTAAATATTTGATTTCCTAAGATAGAAACAAGTAAGTCTGGTTCAAAAGATTTAATAATTTTTAAAGAATCTTTAGAGTTTACTGAATTGTTTAATTTAATATTGGTAATGTTATTTTCTTCAAGGAAAGTTTTAATAGATTTAGTGAAAATTTTAGAGAAAATAAATTTAAAAGAGTAATACATAAAAAATTGAAAACCAAAAACATTTAATGTCTTGATAGCTTTATCATAAAATGATTCTTTTTTTCCAAATGGAGAAACAGTATTTACGACACATCCGACTATTTCGTGATCACTAGGCAGAATTGAAATTAAATACTTTAAATTGGTTTTTAAATAAAAAGGCTCATCTTGTGTTATTATTATAATTCTCATATTTTAGTACATTTGAATAAATTTAAAAGGAATTCTAAAAATAGCGATTAGCGATCCTTTAAAAACCCCATAATTTTTTATAAATTCTTTGGAAACCAAAAGGAAACTACTAAATCCATTTGTAGTGTTACCCCCAGGACCCATTTCAATTAATGACTTAGTATAATTTGACCATTTTGGTTTTTCATTAAAAATATCATTAAAATAAAAGAAATCTGCAATTACTTTATTTGTTATATCATATTTGATGTTTTTTATAAATTCCTTTTTGTATATAGTTGGCATATGTGGAGGTTGTGCTCCAAAATTTAAGAAAAAAGGATGCCATAAATTAGATGAATGTTTTCTTTTAATTTTTTTGAATGGAATTATTTGATTTCCTAATATTAAATCTAACTCTTCTGATTCCATTCTGAATAAAAGATTTTCTAAATATTCTGTATCACCCGAAAATGTATCACCCGAATGTATTAAAATCAAATATTTAGTTTTAACCAAACTTACACCTTTATTTAAAGCATCAAAAATACCTTCATCTTTTTCTTCTACTAAGAGAATATTTTCGTGAAATGATTGATGCTTGAATTTAGACCCTCCATTAATGACAATACTAGTTGCTCCATGGTTTAGACAATTTTCATAACTACATACAGTATCTATTAACTCTTCTTCATTATTATATGCGATTGAAATAAAAGTTAAATCTTTATATATATCTTTCATTTATTTACTAATTAAAGGTTATTTTTTTTATTTGATTTATATAATCTACAATATTGATTAAAAACTACATTACTACTAAATTTATTTCCAATAACTTCTTTATTTTTCAAAACTAATGTTTTAGTTAATAATTCATCAGATAATAAATTCTCTATTATATTTACATATTCTTTAAGAGTATTATTCAAAGGCATTAATCCATTAATATGATTATTTATAACTGATTTATTACCTCCAATATTGGAACAAACTACTGGCAAACCAAAAGCACCGGCCTCAATCAGTAACATAGGTTGAATTTCTAATTCAGTTGTATGCACTAAAATATTAGACACATTAAAATAATCTAAAATATTGTCAACCCTTCCTTCAAATCTAACATATTTATTGATATTTAATTTAATTGTCAATTCTTCTAACTCTTTTCGAGCAGGCCCCTCACCAACTATAACACCTAAGATGTTTTTATCTTTTTTAGCTATTTCTTGTATTATGCTTAAAAAAATATCGACTCTTTTACCATGAGTTAATCTACCAACTGAAAGTAAAATATTTTTGTTTAATGGAATGTCTATTTTATGTTTTTGGGAATAAAAATCTTTATCAAATGAACTTAATTCAATCATATTGGGAATAATAACAAATTTATTTTTATTTATATTCAATGGGAAAATAGATTTGTGATATTCAGAAGTAATGATCACTTTATCTACAAAAAAGTTAATGAAAAACCTATTTAGAAATTTATTTCCTCTTCTTAACTTTGTTTGAGATGTGACAATACAAGTTGTTTTATTAAATGTTAGAATACTTGCTAATATCCCCAATGGAAACCCCATAGAATGAATAACATCAGGTTTATGCTTATATAAATAACACGCTAACTTAAAAATAAATTTAATTGAAATAAATGGCATAAATGAAGGTATTATAAATTTACCTAAATTAATTTTTTCAATACCTCTACAAAATTTTCCAATTTTATTTACTCCATGAACAATCTGAACCGTATCGCCATTTTTATTTAGCATCTTCGCTAGACCAAAACCAATAGATTGAATTCCTCCATATTCGATTTTTTCTATTAATATAGCTACTTTCATATATAATTTATTTTAATTATCAAAAAGGGTTAATACACCCTTTTCAAAAGAAATTGATGGGGACCAAGAAAAGTACTTTCTCAATTTAGAAATATCAGCTACGGAGTCTAATACTTCTCCTTTTCTGTATTCGTTTGTAAATTCAATTTTAAAATCTAATTTATTAATATCCTTAATTGCATTTACAAGTTCCTTAACAGATATTGATCTACCAGTTCCTAAATTAAATTCATTAAATCCTTTAAAATCAATTTCTAAACTTTTATAAATTGCCAAGACAACATCATTAACGTGAATAAAGTCTCTTTTTGGACGTGGATCTTTTAGTTTAACTTTATTATTATGTTTAATATTGTTTAATATTTCAGGAATAAGAAATGAGCCTTTTTGATTTGGACCGTATACGTTAAATAATCTAAAAGCTATTACAGAAAGTCCAAAATCTCTAGAGTATGCACTACATAATTCTTCTGAGATCCATTTAGTTTGAGAATATGGATTATGTGGATTTATAGAATGATTCTCATCTACAGGAATGTATTTTGGAGGACCATAACAATAAGAACTCATATAAATTACTTTTGCATTCCAACTTCTTGCAAGTTCAAGTATATTTAGGGTAATTGTAATATTATTATAATAATAATCTCTTGGGTTTTCAAAAGAATCAGGCACAAAAGTATATGCTGCTAAATGAATAATTATATCGCATTTTGGTAAGTTCTGAATTTTACTCCAATCTAATAAATCATAACCTTCTGATTTTGATACTTTAAAAATTTCAATATTTTTATCATTAAGAAACGTGGATAAGTTAGAGCCTATAAAACCTGAGCTCCCTGTCAAAAGTACTTTCATATTAATTGTTAAATTATTTTAAAAAATCTTTTTCTTTAATTTTTTCAATTGCTTTTTCATAATCTGAAGGACGTCCAATGTCTAACCAATATCCAGGATATTCATAGACATCAACTGGCGTCTTACTTTCTAAAAGGCTGTACATTAAATGGTCAAAACCAAAAAAAGTTTCTTTTGGAATAAATTCTAAAACTTTTTTATTTACCATGTATACCCCCATACTAACTAAAAAATCATTCTTTGGCTTTTCCTCAAACCTTACTAATTTGTTATCTTTATCACAATGTAAAAGACCGTAATCAATTGTATCAAATCTTCTAGAGGAACCAATTGTAAATACAGATTTTGAATCAACATGTTTATTGAAAAATTCATCATAATTCAAATCAGTAAGAACATCTCCATTCATGACTAAAAAATTTTCAGGTAAGTCTTTTACAAGTGTTAATGGTCCCATCGTACTTAAAGCTTTTTCCTCCAAAGTATAATCTATACTAACTCCCCATTTTGAACCATCACCAAAGAATGCTATTATAATATCTGCCATATGATTAACAGTTATTGTTATTCTTGTAAACCCATGGCTTTTTAATGTTTTTATTACTAATTCTAAAATAGGTTTATCTCCCAAAGGCACAAGTGGCTTGGGCATAGATACTGTGTAGGGCTTAAGCCTGGTTCCTTTTCCACCAGCTAAAATTATTGCATGTTTATTATCCATCATAATGTTTTTTTTATTCGAAAATTTCTTTTTTTGATTCAAAGTATTCTACGTACCAATCAACTGTTTGCTTTACTCCATTTTCCCAGCTTGTTTGCGGATTATAATCTAAAATATTCGTTGCTTTAGTTGTATCTGGACATCTTCTTGATACAGATCCACTGTGTGCTTTATCGTAAATATAATCTCCTTTGTAATCTAATAATGATCCAATATAGCGAACTAATGTGTCAATTGTAATTTCCGCATTCATATCTCCAATATGAAATATTTCTCCATTAGATACCTCACTATCCATAGCAGCTACTGTACCATTTACAGCATCATCAATAAAGTTAAATGCTCTTGTTTGATCATGGCCGTATACTTTAAATGGAGATTCTTTATCTACAAATCTTTTTACAACTTGTGGAATCACATGTTTAAATCCCATCCTAGATCCATAAACGTTATGGTATCGAACAATTACACATTCAAATCCAAAAACTTTAGCATAGTTTAAAAAACCGGACTCTCCTAGCATTTTAGTTACAGCATATGTAAATCTAGGATTTGAAATATCATCTATACATAAAGGGACATTTTCAGCTGTTGGCACTTCATAACTAAATTTCTCTATAGAACCCGCATAACACTCACTAGTTGAGGTAAATAAAACTTTTTTACAATTTGAATTTTTAAGCCATTCTAAAGTATTCATAATTAACATTGTGTTGACTCTTATAAGCTCATTTGGTATTTTCTGAGTGTATTCAACTCCAACAACAGATGCTAGCATATAAACTTGATCATAGTCATTTTCTAGTTGTTCAAATGAACTTGATTCTGTGAGGTCTGCCGAAACAACTCTGACATTATATTTTTTAACTAAATTACTTAAATCATTATCCATTTTACCCCTAAAAAAATTATCAGCGATAGTAATAACTGAATTATTTTTTTTCCCTAAACTTTGGATAATATTCATACCTATAAATCCGGCACCACCTATAATTAATATTTTTTTAGACATCTTTTTCCTATTGTTTTTAATGAATGATTAATATATTTATTTATTGAATTTTCGTTTATTGCCCCGTGTGGATCAAATATCACAAGTGACTTATTTTTATTTAAGATACTATTAAAGAAATCTGTATTTAAATACTGATTGTGAGGACATCCGATAAAGACTGCATCGTATTCTTTTTCTAAAACATTCTCATTACTTTCTGTAAATAGATTATACTCATCCCACTTTTCAACAAAAGGGTCATGCAAAGTGACTATTGCTTTAAAATTAATCAACTTTTCATAAATAATGGCAACTGGAGAATAACGTGTGTCTCCAACATTTTGCAAATATGATACACCTAAAACAAGTATTCTTTTAGAACTTAAATCTCCTTTGAAATGATTATAAACAGTTTTTAATGAGTGTAAAGGCATTTCATCATTAATGACAACTGCTTTTTCTGATTGAAGTAACTTATTCGAATTAAATAAATATTGACTAGACCAGCTTGCTAATAATGGATCTTTTGTTAAACAATACCCCCCTACTCCTAATCCTGGTTTCATAATATTTTTGTGAGTTGGTCTTAATCTTATAGCATCAATGACTTCAAATAAATTTACTCCAGCTACTTCAGCAAATTCTGTCCATTCTTGAATAAATGCTATATTCATTGCTCTAAATGAGTTTTCGAGTACTTTCGACATCTCAGTCGCATTAGTATTTGATAAACGAGTTAATGGATATTCATCAGTAGAAATAATAGTCTTGAGAAATTGCTCAACAGCATCTGCACTATCATCATTTATACCAGAATAAACACGATAGAAATTCTTTATAGAGTCAACATAATTAGGTCCTGGCATAACACGTTCATAAGAATGTCCAATTTTATATAATTGCTTAAGCCCTCTGTTTTTAAAAGTTTCCTCAAAAATTGGTTTAATGATATTAATGCATGTGCCGGGGGGTACAGTAGTTTCAACTAATAATAAAACATCATTTTTACAGTTTTCAGCTATTGTTCTCATAGCTTTCTTAAAACTAGATAAATCGACACTATAATCATTATTTAGATTTTCATCATGAACTCCTTTTTGGACATCTAGGTTAATATCTACAATAATTATATCAGCTATTGAATAAGTTTCAATATCAGATGTAGCTCTAAAATTCTTTCTTTTTATTGCCTCTTTAAAAAAAGAATTAATTTTAACATCACTACTTTGAATTGGAAATATACCTTGATTTAGCTTGTCAATTAAATCTTGATTAGATGGAAGATCAATTCCAATAACATTATATTGATTCTTGTCATTATTTGCAACAACCAAAGACATTACAGCTCCAACGAAACCTAGACCTTGAACAACTACATTTTTTTTTTTCATTTTTTCATTTTTTTTTATAAATTATAAAAAGACTTTTTTACTGAAAATTGGTTAAGCACTTTCAAGTAAACTTGATTTTTATTTCTGAAATAAGATTCATATCCTATGTTATAAACATTAACTTGAGGATTTGCTGTTGCAATATTTAGAGCTGCGCTTGACGAAAATGAATAAAGAGTTTTAGGCACACCGTGTATTTCAAAATATCTCTCAATTAACATATTAGGTTTTAGAAAGTTCACTCCTTGAATATTGTAGTCGAGTGAATATTTTTCATCTGGATGAAGAAAATATGAAAATGGCCCTTCATTTTTAACAATTTTGGATAAAAGAGCTTTTAATTTTTTTTCACTTGTCAATCCAAATTCAACCATTGGAGCACCAATAAAACCTATTTCTTTATTAATTAAATCATATTTTTGAATTATCCCATCAATATATCTAAATTCATAAGGCTTATAATCGAAAAATACCCCTAGATTATAAATAGAGTAATAACTATCAAAAGTAATCGTCGCCTTTTGAACTGATAATAACTTAATATTAAAAAATAATCTCAAAATTGATTTTATAAAATAAAATCTAAGTTGAAATCTAAATAACCGATTATATAAACTGTTATCGAGTAACAAAACTGGAGTACCTATACCATCGTCAATTAATATTTTCTTATCACTATTAATAAATGAAGAAAAAAACAATGCATTAATTCCGGTAAATTGAGTACTTATTAATGTCTTACATTTTAAATTTAACTTTTTTAAAGCCTTAATGTTTTTAAATGATTTAAAAATATTAGATATTTTATTAAAATTTAGGTCAATATTCAGTTCATTTAATTTCAGTTTATGATTAGACGCATCAATAATTAGTAATTTTTTTTTTTTAATTAAACCAATTTCAATAAAATTAAAAATAATTTTTTTTTGCAACTGAGTTTCAAAAACAGCTATAGTGTCGTACATAAGTTCTTTATTTTAAATTCATTTTACAAAAGATTATGCAATACTTCTAATAACTTGAAAAGGTTCCACTAAATCTTTACCAACAATAATACCCCATCTCTGGGCTTGTATCTTTAAAGCTTCAGGTGATCTAGGGTGTGGAAATGGTCTTTTTTCAAAATCGTATGACTCCATCCCTTTGATTTTTGCAGACAGATTGTCTTTACTAACTTCAACAAACAAATTAGGTAGAAATTGACGCGGATCAGAGGGAGATCTCCACTCAGTACCTGAGGGAGTTTCAAACGTCAAAATGGTTTTTACAATTTCATTCTTAAGAGGCCTACATGCTGTCATAACAGCTTCAAAAGTTCTTTGATGATCAATATTCAAATCACCACCATGATGAGTAAAAATAACTTCTGGAGAAAATTCGTCTTTTTCTTTTTCAATTATTTTTATAATATCTAATAAAGCGACAGTATCAAATCTATTATCAGGAAAATCATATGCTCCTACAGATGAATAACCAATATGTTTAGCGGCTGTTTTAATGTTAATTTTATGAATAGATAATTTTTTCTTCATATTATCAACATTTCTTTTTTCCGAACGAGATGTAATTCCTTCACCAAGTATTACTGCACGAATTGTACAATTATTCTCATAAATAAGTTTATTCATTGTTGCACCACATCCAAGAAGTTCATCATCTGGATGAGCAACAACGACCATTATTCGTTTATTTTGTAGGTTTATCATATTCTATATCTGTTATATTAAAATGAATAAAATCAAAATTACAATTTTCAGAAAAAGTTTTATCAATCTCCAAGTTATCTCCAATATATACAGATTTTCCTTCTTTTAAATATAAACTCTTCAATATTTCATTCGAAGGTTTTATAGCTGGTTTCTGACCGGGGGTTAGAATACAAATTTGATTAAAATATTTTCCTATATCTAAAGATAGTATTTTATTATATTGAACTCGTGGATAGCCATTTGAAATTATGATAAGATTTTTATCTAACAAAGAATTCAGCAATTCTAAAATAAAATTAGAAGGTTTAATAAAAACTGTGGGGGGGCAGTGATAAAACTGAATTAAACTATTAACACTTAAATTTATATTTCTTTCCTTAAAAAAGTCATCAAATGTTCGATTGTATCCATAAGGAGCATTCTTTTTTTTTATAGCAAGTGAATAACCTAGCTCAGTGGCTATTTTTTTTGTACTTGTATAATTTTTAAAGAATAATATAAAAATTTGTTGATCATATTGTGATTGATCTAATATTGTATTGTCAAGATCAAAGATGATGTTATTATAATTTTGAAGTTTAAACATTATTTAAAGAATAAAGCTCATCATAAAAACGATACATCATTAATCCGTCCTTAACCTCATATTCAACCGTTTCATCGTAGTTGCCTAAGAATAATTCAATACCATCAATAAGAATATCTGCACCTGCATTTATTGTTAAAATGGAAGTCCCAGCAAGTCTAGGGTTAATTTCCAAAAGATATAGTTTATTTTCAAATTTCATAACCTGAATATTGATTGGGCCAAAAAATTTGATCTTTTCTAAAATAGACTTACAAAAATTTATTATTTCATTATCCATGCATACCTTACCAATCAAACTAACATTCACAGCATTTACCCTTTTTCTCGGTACAATTACTTTTGGAATTCCATTCATATCACACAGACAATCTACAGTATATTCTTGGCCTTCTAATAAATTTTGAATAATATATTTATTCTTATCTAAATTATCTAATTCGTTTTGGCAAGTAACTTTTCTTGCTCCTTTACTACCCCTACTCATATTCATTCTAACAAATGCTGGCACATTGTTAGTTTTTTCTGAAACACGAATAGAGTTTCTTTTTGCAAACAAAAAAGTTTCAAGCTTATTAATACTAATCCTTAAACTCTCAGGAGAAGATGTTAGAATTTTTTCTCTAAATGAAATATTTGATTCTGATGCGAACAATAAATGTTCTTCATCAAGCCAAGGTAAATAAACATCAAAATTTAAGGTTTCAATAAAAGAAATAAACCTTTTTTTATCTGTAACAAGGGGAGACTCATAATATTCATCGCATAAAAATTTACCAATAGTTTCATATTCAGAATTTATACCTATTATATAATACCCTTTTGATTTTAAGTGATTTATATAGCTAACTGATGCAAGTGTGCCAGCAGCACTTATTAAAACTTTAGTCTTGACTCTACCCATTATTGTTTAATTTTAACTTTAAATAAAAAACTCTCTTTTAAGAACATGGTCTGGTGCAACATCTTTATTAAACTTCATGCCAATATAGTTTTCAATATTATCAATATCTAGCACATCTAGTGAAATTACTTCAGGTCGAGCGAAATAAATATCATCACTACTAAGTATATCTCCTTTCTTAACTTGTTTTTTCAATATAGGTTTTCTTCTGTATTTTATTCTATTTTTCATTTCATTTGGCGATAAATCCTTGTTTGAAGATCCTAGAGCTAAAACGCCATTATCAGTTTTGCTACGCCAATCTAGCATTCCATTTAAATCTAATGCAAATGAATGATCTGGTCCGTCTTGATCTTTGTCTATAGTAATATGTTTTTCAATCACTGAAACACCATAAGGTATGCTCATTAAAACCAAATCATTATTTTCTGAATGATCCGATAAACCGAGTTTAGTCGGTTTTAATGATTTTAGAAAATTAAGGAAATCTAAATTTGCTTCTTCATATTTAGTCGGATATGTTGCAGTACAATGAAATAGTGTTAAATCTACATTATTATTTAAGAAAACATCCACTGACTTTATTATTTCATGTTTATTTGCCATTCCAGTTGATAAGAGTATTGGTATGCCCAATTTTGACAGATCATTCATAAAAGGTAAATAATTACAATCCATTGAAGCAACCTTAAGTCTTTTCAATCCATATTTAAGGCATTGTTCAGCTGATTTAATGGAATGTGCGGTTGATATTACGTCTATTCCTATTGATGCGCAATATGGAACCAATTCTTTCAACCAATCTATTGGTGTTATCAGTTTATCATCGATGTAGTCTTTCCAAAACTCATACTTTGACTTAACTCCGTACATGGACGTTCTAACTAGAGGGCTAACTATATCCTTAGCTTCATATATCTGAAATTTTACAGTATCTATTTTAGCTTTATGAGCTAGATTAATTAGGTTAATAGCTTCATTTATATTTCCATTGTGATTTGTTCCTATTTCACCAATTAATTCAATGTTTTTCATAATTTTTATATTTTGTATTCTTTATAGTAACATAAAAAAAATTTCTGCTTAATAAGTTCTCTTTTTCTTAGTCTAAAACCTTCTGCTAGAAATGATTTAATTGAAGGTGTGTTTTTTTCATTTACCAAAGCTTTAAAAGCAATGCTTCCATTCTTGCTAACAACATAATCCATACCCTTTTTTAGCAATAGTTTCCCATATCCTTTTCCTCGAAAATCATGAGATATATAAAAATCAATTAAATAATAATTCTCATAATAATCAAATCTAATCTGTCCAACAGGGATTCCATTGATATTTTCAGCTATCAATAAATATGAAGTTGAATTTATTTTATCATTAAACCAATTAACATGACTAGACCATTCTATTTTTTCAGAGTTTATTGAAAATTTTCGCATGATGGTATCATTGGCCCAATTAAATACTAATTCAGTATCGCTTAAAGTTGCTTTTCTAATTTGTATCATACTATAATTCTTTAAACACTTTAATTAATCTAATATCAGAATTACCATCAATTAAAATCTCTTTTTTAACTTCAAAATTAATAATCTTATCCCATGGTATTTTGTCATTAATTATATCGTTCAAAACAATACCAAATACGCTATTCTCAAAATATTTTGCTATTAGATCCTGATTATCAACATATGCCCCTGTTATAAAAGGAATTTTACAAGCTATAACTTCAAATAGAACAGTACTTGATGGAACAACAGCAAAATCACAAGAACATATTATTTCTGCCATTTGAGAGGCATTTCTATTTGTAAACACCTCTATTTTACTCTCTGTTTTTGAAATAAAATCTATTATTGAGTCTGTATTCTTATTAGAGTACCCTAATACAATTTTAGCATTTAGATTTGGTTTAGATTTCACCATATCTTTTATTACTCTTAATGTAATATTAAGTCTATCCTCTCCACCAAAATTTATAAATACTGTATTATTTTTAATATTATTATTTTTAAGTTTTGCTTTTTTCAAAAATGGACTCCTTAATAAAACATAATCTAAACCTAATAAAATTTTAGTTTTTTTATTAGTTGAATAATCATTAACATCAATGCCTGGAGAATGATTAATTATCAAATCAGATTTAAAAAATTTATCGTGTAAATCATCAATACAAACTAATTTACATCCTTTTAGTTTTATAGAGAATTGATATTCTGTATCAAAAAAATAATTATCAAGTACTACTATTTCATCTCCTCTTAGTGTATCTAAAAAATTATTGAAATGTGATTTTCCCAAAGGTAAGTCTATGAAGCTGCGACAAACTCTTTTAATTTCTTCAATTTGAACTGGCGAAGGATTCTGAATCGCAAAAATACATTCAAATTGGTCTGACAACATTTCTGCAAGTGCTAGAGTTCTCGTAAAATGACCCATCCCAATAAGATTACCCCCATCAGCACGAAACACTATTTTTCTTTTTTGCATCAAATCATTATTTAATTTAATCTCTTAAATCCTGAGTGACAAATTGGGCCTTCTAGTAAATTGTGAATGTTCTTATCTCCAAACTCACATTTGGATATTGTACTATAAATAGAATCTAATGCATCAAAATAGTCTTCTATATACTTATTTTTATGTTCTGTACATGCATAAAAATTAGTACTTGCCAAAAATCCTTTTTTAAGCATTTCTTGGGTTATAAATGTTTTATAAGCTTGTGCGTCTTTACTATTAAAACTATAGCTACTAATAGATGGTAGTCCCGAAATAGAAATTGATAGCTTATGCGTATTGGCTAGATTTCTCCATCCTTTTTGCATTTTTAAACCTTTAGACGTAATCGTTTTCCAAGACTTAACTTTCTCCATAACTTCTAATGTTTTAAGAGCTGCACTTGGACCTATTCGTTCAGTCCAAAACGTACTACTAATAAATGAAGTTTGTGCGGCTTCCATTATCGATTTTCTGCCAACTACAGTAGTTAGTGCATAACCATTTCCAATAGTCTTACCGTACATAGCCATGTCAGGCTCAACTCCGTATTTTTTATGAATACCTCCATAAGTCTCACGAAATCCTGAAGTACATTCATCAAAAATCAAAACAATATTTTTATTGGTTGCTAATTCTCTAACTTTTTTTAAAAAATCATCTTCAGGTCCAAAGTTTCTTACCACTTCCATCTTAATAACTCCTATATCATTTTCATCAATGATGGATTTTAATTTTTCATAATCATTATAATTAAATGGATAAACAGAATTCTTTAAATTTTTTGGAACTCCTTTAGGACTTAAACCAGGTAATAAATGTCCAGATAATACATCTCCATCATTATGATTTGCAGATAAATACCAATCGTGCCATCCATGATAACCACAAATCGCTATATTATCTTTACCTGAAGCAGCCCTTGCAATTCTTATAGCTATAGAGTTTGCTTCACCACCACTTCGTGCAAATCGTACCATATCAGCCCAAGGATTCAATTCAATAAGTTTTTCTGCTAAATAAACTTCTTCCGGACAGTTTAAAGTACTCATATTACCTTTCTTAACAGTTTCCATAACTGCTGCATCTACCTCATCATTTCCGTATCCAAGGGTGTTTGTTCCAATACCCATTATAGACATATCTATTAATTCTCTACCATCTAAATCCCATACTTTACAACCTTTAGATTTAGAAAAATAGGACGGCCAATGATCTGGCAGAAACATCTCTGGCCGTTTTGAAAGTAGCATAGTTCCTCCAGGAATTAGTGTTTTAGCTTTTCTATATAAGTCTTGTCCTTTACCCATTTGTGTCATTTTTCAAGGATTTTAAGAATCCTTCGTTTCTAATAATTTTATCATTAATTTTGGTTAGGTCATTTTGAATAATATAATTTGTGTAATCAAGCCAGGATTTTTCTGATCCTAATTTTTTAATTAGACATTCAATTAAATCAAAATCTCTCTGTTCATCAACTGTCATTCGAATATGGGAATAATTATCATGACAGGCATAATTCATCGAACTAAATATATCATCACCTTTCCCGTCGGAGTTATTTCTTATGTAAGGTGTTACATGCTCTAATTCCGATTTTAGTATTGCATTTTTCCAAGCCTTCTTTAAGGCTGAAAATTTAAAAACCTCTACATCTTGACCATCTGGAAAATATTCTATTAATCCGTTAGATACATAATCATATGAATGGTTTTGGGTATATTCAACGATTGCATCAACCAATTTTGAATCTAACAAAGGGCAATCGGAAGTAACTCGTACAACCCAATCAGGGTTTTTATCTTTTAAAGCTTGATAAAAACGATCTAAAACATTTAACTCAGATCCTCGAAAAGCCTTAAACCCCCACTTCAATGAATTATTATAAATAATTTCATCTTCTTTTCTAACAGTTGTTGCAACAATTATTTCATCAATTTTTAAACATTTTTTTAATCGTTCTAAATGTATTTGAAGTAAAGATTTACCGTCTACTTCTTTTAATACTTTTCCTGGTAACCTTGAACTACCTATTCTTGCCTGAGTAACCAAAATTGTTTTTAATTCCATAGCGAAGGATTTAATAAATTTGAATTAGTAATCTTAATATTATTAATATCATCTACTATACTAGTCTCGAGTCTTTGGCCTACAACGCGAAGATTATCCTCTAACTGTTTTTTAGAGTCAACGCCAATTAATACATTATCTATAGTCTTTTGTTCCAAACAATAGTTCAGTGCTAGTTTCACGATGGATACTTTTCTTTTTTTTATGATATTTGACAACTGAAGAAGTTCTTTATTTAAACTTTTAATTGTAATGTTATTAGAGCTAATATCTTTAAAGAAGAGCCCTTGTAATAAAGCTGATCTAGTATGAACTATTTTGCCTTTTGACTTGGCTTTTCTTAATACATCTCTTCTTAAATTTAAATTATCAAAAAGGTTGAATGGAAGCTGAATCATATCTACCTCATCATTTAACAGAACTGCTTCTATTTCTTCGTTAGTGTATACAGATACTCCAATATACTTAATCTTACCATTTGCCTTCAAGTCAGTTAGTACTTTAAAACTATTAATATTTTCTTTATAACTAGAAAAACTATGAAACAATAGAGCATGTAATTGAGTAATATTTAAATCTATTAAATAACTACTGACCTTATCATTAATCGCATCATCAAATTTATGTGGCAATTTTGTAATAACCTCAAAGATTTTTTTTTTATTTTTTTTGTGAAAAGATCCAATAATTTGATGAGCACTTCCATATGCTTCTGCAGAATCTAAAATTTTGATTCCGTTATCGAAGGCATATTCTAAAATATCATGACTGTTTTCTAATGAAATTTTACCAATAGTATTATTAATACCATAAGCTAAACCCATTTGCACAGTTCCTAGAATAAGTTTACTGTTTATAGTTTTTGACATGTAATGACATTCTTAAAGAGTTACTTAATTTATAGTTATAAATTCCAACATTTGTTTTTACTTCATCGATCGCAAATCCTATTTTTTTATAAAGCATTACAGCATTTATATTTTCTTCAATAACTCCAAGAGTAACTCTAGATAATTTAACTTCGTTAAAACAATAGTTTATAATTGCTAATGAAGCTTCTTTTGCATAACCCTTGCCCCAATTTGTTTTATCTCCCATTAAAATACCATATTCTCCAGAATTAAGTTCAAAATTTATTGGATCTATTTTAATATTACCAATATGTTTATTAGAATCTTTTAAATGAATAGCCCAAAATAAAATATCTTTTTGTTCTTGTTCTTTTAAAAAATCTGCTAAAAGTTGAATTGTATAGTTTCCGCCAGATTCTAAATATTTATTTACCTCAATATCATTAAGCCAATTTACATAGGTCAATGATATGTGCTTTTGAGAAAGTGGCCTAAAAAAAAGCCTTTCCGACTCTAATTCTATTGCTTTCATTTTAAAAACATTAATACCTTTTCAATTACAAATTCTTGTTCTTTGTCACTTAAAGTTGGGTACATCGGTAAACTAATACATTTAGAGTAATAGTTCTCAGCATTATCAAGATTAGCATCATCATAGCCTATTTTTTTATAGTATGGTAATGTGTGAACAGGTATATAATGTATTTGAGCCAAAACATTATTTGAATATAAATATTCGTACAATTCTTTTCTGTTTAAAACCTCTATAATAAAGAGATGATGTGCATTATAAGTTCCAGCTGGTAGATCTTGAAATTTTATTTTTCCTTCAAAAGCTTTTTTATAAGTTGCTGAAATTTGATTTCTTCGCTCAACTCCTTTATTATTTTTCGCTAATTGAGTAATTCCCAATGCAGATTGAAAATCAGTTAATCTGTAATTAAAGCCAAGCTCTATCATTTCATAATACCAGTTCCCATGATTTTCATCCATATTCTCTTTGGTAATTCCATGAGTTCTTAGAAGCATCAACTTATCATATAATTCTTTAGAATTGGTAGTTAACATTCCTCCCTCACCGCAAGCAATATGTTTTACAGGGTGAAAAGAGAATACTCCAATATCTGCAAACTTACCATTTCCACAAAAATTTTTCTTTCCTTTACTATCTTTAAAATATCCACCAGGAGCATGACAAGAATCCTCAATAATCCATAAATTATGTTTATCTGCTAAATTTTTAAAATTCTCCATGTTAACTGGTAGACCTGCAAAATCAACAGGTATTATTCCTTTAAAAAAACCTTCAGGTTTTGAATCTATTAATTCCTTTACGGAATTAATATCAAGTAGATAAGTTTCTGGATCAATGTCAGCAAACCAAACTTCTGCACCGACGTATCTAATACAATTTGCAGAAGCTGCAAAAGTAATTGGAGTCGTAATCACCCTGTCTCCAGGCTTTAAATTTAAAGAGAGTACTGACAAATGTAGTCCGGCTGTCGCGTTATTAACAGCAACAGCATAATTAGAACCAACATATTTTGCGAATTTTATTTCAAAATCTTTTACTGTTGGACCTTGAGTAAGGAAATCAGATTTTAAGACTTCAATAACAGCGTTAATGTCATTATCATCAATATCTTGTCTTCCGTATGGAATGGGTTTCATTATGCTTCAAATTTAGTGTCTATGTTCTTTTTAATTAACTCTTTTAAATCATCTACTGATTCCCAGACTGTATTTTTACCTGATGTGTATGAGAAGTTCTCAGCGACTTTTTTAGCTTTAAAATGAGAAATAAATTCATTTAAATTCCATTTAGGATTTGAAGGAATTATAGTATAGTAGGTCCCTAGATCATAAGTATGAATTGAATCAGATTCCGTTATCATTTCTTCATGAATTTTTTCTCCTGGTCTTATACCCACAATTCTTTTTTCACATTCTGAATCAACTGCATTAGCTACATCAGTAATTTTATAAGATGGTATTTTTGGAATAATTATTTCACCTCCCCAAGCATGCTTTAATGCATGCATTACCATATCAACGCCTCCCTGTAAGGAAATATTAAACCTGGTCATATTTGGATGAGTGATAGGTAAAAAACCTTTTTTTCTTTGATTTAAGAAAAAAGGAATTACAGAACCATTTGATCCCATTACATTTCCGTAACGGACAACGGAAAATTTTATTTTATTTGAGCCAGTTATATTGTTAGCTGCTACAAATAATTTATCTGAAGTTAATTTAGTGGCACCATATAGGTTTATTGGAGCACATGCCTTATCAGTACTCAAAGCAACTACTCTTTCTACATTAGTTTCCAAACATGCTTGAATGACATTTTCAGCACCACCAATATTAGTCTTAACACATTCACTAGGATTATACTCTGCTAAATGAACATGCTTCATCGCTGCTGCATGTATAACAAAATCTACATCTCTAAATGCTCTTTTTAATCTATTTGCATCTCTAACATCTCCAATTAAAAACCTAATTTGAGGAAATTCTTGAGGCGGAAATTCTTGAGCCATAATGAATTGCTTTTGCTCGTCACGTGAAAAAATAACTAATTTTTTAATTTCAGGACATTCTTTAAATATGTGTTTTGTAAGTGCTTTTCCTAATGATCCTGTTCCACCAGTTATTAAAATAGTTTTGTTCTTTAATATTTTCATTTTATTTTATTTAAATAATTTATTAAGTTTTTCTTTGTAAATAATTTGATCAAAATACTTTAAGTATACTTCCCTCGATTTTCTTGGGTAAGAAATATTACAATTCTCATTTTTATTAATTTTTTTTAATTCATCATAGATCAAATTAGGCGAATTATAATCTATCAGTATTCCTGAACCATCTTTAAGATATTCCTTTGATCCAGGAATGTCTGAAGCTATAATCAACTTATCACAATACATAGCCTCTCTGAGAGATCTTGAAACACCTTCATTAGATGAAAAATTAATAAACACATCTGAATATTTTAAAAAAAACAAGAAATCATTTTTGAATCCATGGAACAAAACGTTGAATTGAGGGTTACTTTTAGAGATATTATCAATCTTATACATATAGTCTTGATTATCAATTTTTCCGACTAAATGTAGAGTGCTTTTTTTTGATAATTTACTCATTTGTTCAGCAATTACAAGTTGATTTTTTCTTTCGAACACTGTTCCTGTTACCAAAACATTCAAACTATTATTATTGAATTTCTTTTTAATTTCTTGATTATCAGAATTCAAAACTTCATCTATTGAGTTGTGATCACATATTGGGTTAATAAAAGTTAAATTATCTAAATTAGTGATATTATAACAATCTTTCATTTGAAATTCAGATTGAAATAAAACGTGATCAAACAAAAACAAATATTCTTTGTAAAAAGAATTATCCATTAAATTCGTATCAGAAAGCCATAATTTCATTAATTCATAATCCGCTGGATGGTTGAATATAAGTTTAGCTTTCGTGTTTTTTTTCAAGAACCTAATTACCTTAACATTGTAATTACTAGCAACTAATATGTAATCAAAATTCTTAATTAATTTAATATTTCCATCTAAAAAAGCAAATACAAGTTTGAAAAAACTATAAACTTTACTTAAACCATACTTTATTTTAGAACCTGAATTATATAATTCAAAAAATCTTATGTACGATAAATCTATTATTTTTTTGGATTTATGATTATCTTCTTTGTATGATGTAGTAGAATAATTAACATTATTTTTTAATTTAATCAAATTCTCTCCTAATTCAACTATTGATGCTACTCCTCCAGTACCTTTAATTAAGCTTGAGGTTAGTATTAAGACTTTTTTCATTTAAAAATGAGGTTAATAAGTTAAAAAATATAATAATATTAAAAATATGTAATAGCAACCCTCCAGAGGTAAAGACAATTAAGTAAATTGAAATAATTTGGAAAAGAAGAAATTTTGAAGGAGTTACTTTTTTTAGGTGTTTAAAAATGACAACTAAATACAGAGGAAGAGAGATATAACCAAAATAGTAAGTTAATCTAATAAAATCTACATGAATTGAATTTTCAACACCAATCCTACCCCAAAACTCTGATCCGCCGGGATCGATAGAGTAATGACCAAAAATAGTTGTAAAAATAGTGTTTCCAAAATCGTTAATATGCATAAGTAATTCTTGGACACGCCATTCTTTTACATCAATTGAAAATAAATATTCTGAACTCCTGTCTTGTAATAATTTTGAAAAAACACTAGAAAGGTCATTCCAATAATAACTTACTAAAGGAACTATCAAAGCAAAAATTATTGAAATAAAAATAGCTTTATTTTTAATAATAAGTAAAGAAGAGGCCGATAATAATAATAAAACCCAACTAGTTCTTCTAAAACTAAATATTAAAATCAAAACTAAAGTTGATAAAATTAAATAATCTGATAAATAAAATTTATACTGGTTTCTTAAATTTAGATATACAAAAAATAAAAAATTTAAACTAAAAATTGCTTTGTTACGGAATGGGCCCATTGTGAATAAATCGGAATATGGATAATATTCTTCTGTTAAATTTAAACCCTGACTAATTATAATAATTAAAATTGCAATAATTGAAATATTTCTTACCAAACTTAAATTGATTCTAAAAAAAGAGGGAGTTTTTCGAAATTTAGAAATTAACATAAAAGGAAGACAAAAATCAAATGTTGAGAGTAATAGAGAAGTCACTTTATAATCACTAACTAATACAGAAAAAATAAAATTTAAGACAAATAGAATTACAATTGGAAGTTTAAATAAAGATTTTTCGAATAATGTAAAAACACATAAAATTCTGATAAGAGTTTCGAAAAAACCAAGATACTCAATAGGAAAAAATATTACTATTGAATATGTTAAAAAAACAGTATAAATGAAAAAAGTGTTAGTGATTTTCAAATCGTAAAATTTTATTTGTGAAATAAATTATCAACCCTGCTAAAAGCATATAAGAAATAATATATGCATTGTATGTAATTGAAAACAAATTAATTATTATGAAAATTTGTATTAGTAAATACTTGTATATATAATCTGAAAATATGATTTTATCTTTAGTAAATATTATTGATAATATTGTTCCTAAAGAACCACATAAAATTAAACCAATTATAAAGTTTGAAATATTATTAAAAAAAGTAAAATTCAATAAGTAAATAATAATTATAAGCTTTTTCAAAACTTCAATAAAAAAAATTGATTTACCATATTTATTAGATTTTAAATCAACTCTTACTGAACTATCTAATATATTATTAGAATTCATAATTAAAAGCAAACAAAATATTGAATTAATACCAGACCAATCTTCTCCAAATAAATAAATCATTATTGCTTCACCAAAACTCGAAAAAATTAAAATTAACAGAGACGTTATGATAAGAAAAAATAAAATGAAAAGTTGAGAAATTCTTTCTTTATCATTTTTTTTTTCTTTTATAAAGAATGAAAATAAAATTGTATTTGAGACATTAAACATAAAGCCATTCACCATCTCTAATAATTTTGTAGCCTGAAAAAAAAGTCCACCAACAATTAATGATTTTGACGAAAATAGAACTGGAATTCCTTGTTTATAGACACTTTCCAATACATTTGCAAACATTAAGTTAATACCAAATTTTATTTCAGAAATTAAATTCATAAAACTATAAGAAAACCTCCACTTTATCTTCGAATAATTACAAAATAAGATCAAACTTATTAGAGGTAATAATAATCTTTGATTAAAAAGAATTAGAATGTTAGAATTATCAAATAAATAGATAATCAGAATTGTTATCGTATGACTTATTAAAGTTGATAAAATTACTATTTTAGAAAGAATATGATAATTCATTTCTATTGAAAAGTAAGTTTTATAAATTAACAATAATGATGTAAAAACTAATGTAAAAAAAATAATTATCGAAAAAGCGAGGGGATCTTTAATTGTAAATTGATTAAAAAACATAAAAAAAAACATACAACATAAGCCTAAAACTATTGAAATAAATAATGATAACGTTTGTGCGATTTCAATTTTAAAATCTTTTTTATTTCGTTGTATTAGAGCGCCAACTATTCCAAATTCTGAAAATGGTAATGCAAAAGCTAATATCAAATATCCAATTGCTATACTTCCAAATTGATCAGGACCAAAGGTTCTTAAATAGTAAACATTAGAGCCAAAAGAAATAATGGCTGCTAGTAAAGAACTAATTAAAGACCAATTTAAATTTTTAAATGTATCTCCAAACCGTTTTTTAAAAGTTACGTTCATGAAAAGAATCTAATATTTAATTAATTTTATTTTTAAAAAAAACTCTATTCTTTTAAGTGAGTATTGAATTGTTTAATCACCATTTACCTGTTCATTGATCCAAGTAAAAGTATTTATCATTCCAAGTTTTAATGGCTCAGAAACTACCCAACCAATTTTCTCCTTATAAAGAGAATTTTCAGAATTTCTCCCTCTAACTCCAACCGGACATTTAAAACCATACTTGTCGATAAAGTCTTGACCCTTAATATTATTTATTGAAATATTTTTATTTGAAATGTCAATAGCCATTTGAGCTAAATCATTTATTGATACTTTCTCATCAGACCCAATATTTACTGGACCAATAAAATCTGACTTCATCAGCCTTAAAACCGCTTCTACACACTCCTTAACATGAAGGAAACTACGAGTTTGATTGCCATCTCCCCACACTTCAATTGTCCCATCATTATCACTCTCACAAACTTTTCTCAACATAGCCGCAGGAGCTTTTTCTTTACCTCCATCCCATGTGCCTTGTGGTCCAAATATATTATGAAACCTAGCAATTCTTACATTTAAATTATAATTTCTGGAAAAAGATAAAAACATTCTTTCGCTAAATAATTTTTCCCAACCATATTCAGAATCTGGATTAGCAGGATATGCTGAAGATTCCTCACAGTTTGGATTTAAGGGATCTAGCTGGTTATGCTCAGGATACATACATGCAGAGCTTGAATAAAAAACTTTTTTAACTTTCTTTACAACACATTCCTTAGCTACATTTAAATTTATTAAGGCTGAATTATGCATTACATTAGCATCATTTTCACCTGTGAATATATATCCAGCACCTCCCATATCTGCAGCAAGCTGATAAACCTCGTCTACTGAATCACTAATGACTAATTCTACAGCTTTTGGATCAGTTAAATCACATTTAATAAATTCATGACAAATTTCTTCGTGATTCCAATATTCATGATTTTTTATATCTGCTATTCTAACATGGCATCCATCTTCTTTCAATCTTTTCCCTAAATGTCCTCCTATAAAGCCACCACCTCCTAAAATTATTACTTTTTTCATATTAATACTTTTAATTTAATTTATTTATTTTAATTTATTTATTTTAAACCAATTTATAAATTTTGTTATTCCGATACTAATTTTAGTATTTGGTTGATATTTATAATCTTTGATTAATTCATCTATATCAGCAAATGTTCTAGGAACATCTCCTTGTTGCATTGGATACATTTCTTTAATAGCTTTCTTACCCATAGCCTTTTCAATAGTGGCTATAAAGTTTTGTAAGCTTTCGGTTTTGTTATTACCTATGTTATATATTTTATAATGCTCTCTTGAATCAATATTCTTTTCAATGATCTTAGTCACGCCATTCACAATATCATCTATATAGGTAAAATCACGCTCCATCTCACCATTATTAAATACTTTAATTGGCTTGTTGTTTGAGATTGCCTCTGCAAATAGATAATAAGCCATATCTGGTCTTCCCCAGGGACCATAGACTGTAAAAAAACGTAATCCCGTGGTTTTAAAGTCATATAAGTGACCATAGGTATGGGCCATTAATTCATTGCTCTTTTTTGTTGCTGCGTATAAACTAATTGGATGATCTACATTGTCAGTTGTTTCAAAAGGTACTTTTTTATTTTCTCCGTATACACTAGAACTACTCGCATATACCAAATGCTTTACTTTATGGTTTCGACATCCTTCAAGAATGTTTAAAAACCCAGAAATATTACTATCTATGTATGCTTTTGGATTTTCTATAGAATATCGAACACCTGCCTGAGCAGCTAGATTACAAACTACTTCGAATTGCTCTTGCTTAAATAAATTATCAATACTTTCATGATCAACTAAATCAATTCTAGAAAATCGTAAAGAATTGAATTTAGCACTTTGGACCTCATTTTTAAAGAGTTTTGATTCAGCTTCGCTAAACCCTAATTCGTTTAATCGATCAAACTTTAGTTTAGGGTTATAATAATCGTTAATATTATCAATGCCGTAAACTTCATGACCTTGACTCACTAATTTTAAACAAGTATGAAATCCAATAAATCCAGCTGCACCAGTAACTAATATTTTCATTTACTTTTTTCCTATTTGATAATATTCAAATCCTTTTTCTTCTAAATTAAATGTATTA
>Ga0115560_1000530_pt1 | contig 29596 bp, 10 predicted proteins | sample COGITO_mtgs_1105_5_FD_87278 | JGI IMG/M metagenome (GOLD analysis project Ga0115560, IMG submission 87278) | Pelagic marine microbial communities from North Sea - COGITO_mtgs_110509 | ecosystem: Environmental > Aquatic > Marine > Epipelagic | place: Germany:Helgoland, sampling site Kabeltonne... | reverse complement strand
TTGGAAAAAGTAGGACAAAACTCTACTTTTGGAAAAAGTAGGACAAAACTCTACTTTTGGAAAAAGTAGGACAAAACTCTACTTTTGGAAAAAGTAGGACAAAACTCTACTTTTGTCAAACTTTTTTCAAAAGTTTATTTTTGTCAAACTTTTTTCAAAAGTTTATTTTTGTCAAACTTTTTTCAAAAGTTTAAATTGAATATTTTTATATTTTATATTTTTTTTTAAAAATGTCGAAATCGCAAAATCGCATTATAGGAAAGTTGTTGGATGTAGCCATGATGTCAAGACAAAACACAAAAGTTGCAGCAGCAATCTGCAGTGGTAGTAAAATTTTAGCTATTAATAGCAATACACATAGAAATAAGTATGGAGATGAAATTAAGTGTTCAGGACATGGAGAAATTGCATGTATTCATAACTTGCTGCCTTTTTGGCTTTCAAAAACCGGAAAAAAAGGTTATATGATTTACGACTCAAAAGTTCGTCGTAGAATGCGAAAAATGACAATTTACGTAGCAAGATATAAATCATCTACTCAAAATTTATCTGGACATTCTGCACCATGCTCAAATTGTTTATGTAAAATAAAAGAAACCGGAATAAAAAAAATAGTATACGCTGATGAAAATGGAAATATTCAAAAATGTTTAACTAAAAATTTTGAAACAGATTTTGTCTCAATGGGTTATAGAGAATATTCAAGACAAAATATAGAAGTATGCTAAACTTTTAAAGTTTGACAAAAATTAAACTTTTTCTAAAAGTTTAAATTGAATAATTTTTTATTTTTTATTTTATCATAATAAAAATGTGTAATTATCCCAATTGTAAAACAAGACCAAATTATAATGTGGAAGGGGAAAAAAAAGCTTTGTATTGTTCAAAGCATAAAAAGGATGGAATGGTAAATGTGAAAAGTAAGACTTGTTGTGAAAAGGGATGTAAAACACAGCCAATTTATAACGTGGAAGGGAAAAAAAAAGCGTTGTATTGTGTGCAGCATAAAAAGGCTGGAATGGTAAATGTGAAAAATAAGCCTTGTTGTGAAAAGGGATGTAAAACAATACCAAATTATAACGTGGAAGGGAAAAAAGCTTTGTATTGTGCACAGCATAAAAAGGCTGGAATGGTAAATGTGAAAAATAAGACTTGCTGTGAAAAGGGATGTAAAACACAGCCACATTATAACGTGGAAGGGGAAAAAGCTTTGTATTGTGCACAGCATAAAAAGGATGGAATGGTAAATGTGATAGATAAGACTTGCTGTGAAAAGGGATGTAAAACAATACCAAGTTATAACGTGGAAGGGGAAAAAAAGCTTTGTATTGTGCACAGCATAAAAAGGATGGAATGGTAAATGTGAAAAGTAAGACTTGCTGTGAAAAGGGATGTAAAACACAGCCAATTTATAACGTGGAAGGGGAAAAAGCGTTGTATTGTGCGCAGCATAAAAAGGATGGAATGGTAAATGTGAAAGATAAGACTTGTTGTGAAAAGGGATGTAAAACACAGCCAATTTATAACGTGGAAGGGAAAAAAGCTTTGTATTGCGCGCAGCATAAAAAGGATGGAATGGTAAATGTGATAGATAAGACTTGTAATAGTGAATGGTGTTGGACTATACCCTCAAACAAATACGACGGATATTGTCTTTATTGTTTTATGAATTTATTTCCAGATAAACCGGTATCACGAAATTATAAAACAAAAGAATTTGCAGTAGTAGAATTTGTTAAAAACGAGTTTCCTGATGTTGATTGGGTAGAAGATAAAAAAGTGAGGGGAGGTTGTTCAAAAAGAAGACCTGATTTATTATTGGATTTAGGATATCAAATAATAATTATTGAAGTAGATGAAAATCAGCACAGGGAGTATGATTGTAGTTGTGAAAATAAACGCATAATGGAATTATCGCGAGATGTGGGGCATGAATCGATAGTATTTATAAGGTTTAATCCTGATAAATATATAAAAAATGGAGAAAATATTACATCTTGTTGGGGGTTGAACAAAAATGGTATTTGTGTTGTAAATAAAAAGAATGAATGGAACGAAAGATTAAATATATTAAAACAACAAATCAATTATTGGTTAGACACAGAAAATAAAACAAATAAGCTTGTCGAAACGGTTCATTTATTTTATAATGAAAATTAAACTTTTAAAAAAAGTTTGACAAAAATTAAACTTTTAAAAAAAGTTTGACAAAAATTAAACTTTTAAAAAAAGTTTGACAAAAATTAAACTTTTTCTAAAAAAGTTTGTAATATATTTTTTTAATCATTTCTTCAGTTTCATCGATATTTACGCAACTATCAGTTATGCTTTTTCCCCATTCCAATTTATCTGCCTCACCAAATACCAAATTTTGTTTCCCTTCTACCAGGTTTGACTCTACCATAAATCCCATTACGGTGTCGTTATTTTCACTTAATAAATTAGCAACATATTCTATTACGCTCATTTGATTTTTATAATTTTTATTGCTGTTTCCATGGGAACAATCTACCATCACATTTTCTCGAAGATTTTTATCCATCAATGTTTTCTTCGCATCATCGATAGAACCAACGTCATAATTGGTGCCATATTTCGACCCCCTTAAAATAACATGGGTATCCTTATTTCCCTTTGTTCTTACAATAGCTGCTTTACCATTTCCATTAATACCGTAAAAGCAATGCTGATAATCTGCTGATATCATGGCATTTGCCGCAATATCCATATCACCACTGCTATTATTTTTAAATCCTACGGGCATTGAAAGACCAGAAACGAGCTGTCTATGTACTTGACTTTCTGTAGTGCGTGCACCAATGGCACCCCAACTAATTAAATCGCAAATATATTGTGGTGTGAAAGTGTCAAGAATTTCATAACCACAAGGAATTTCGTTTTCATTTAAAAACAGTAATAATTCTCTTGCCATTTGTAATCCTTTATTGATGTTGAAAGAATTATCAAGGTCTGGGTCGTTAATGAGCCCTTTCCACCCAATTGTTGTTCTAGGTTTTTCAAAATAAACGCGCATGACAATTAATATTTTATCTTCATATTTTTTGGAGATGGATTTTAATTTTAAACCGTATTCTTTTGCCATGGAAATATCATGAATTGAACATGGACCAATTATCATTAGCTTTCTTTTATCTTCGCCGGAGAGAATTTTCCTAATGGAATTCCTGGTATTTTCAACAAATGCGACAATTTTTTTAGTGGTGGGTTCTTTCTTATGCAAATCATTTGGCGTAATCAATTCTTCAATGGCATCGACATTAATATTGTTTATAGATACGTTTTTTAAAACGTTTTTTTTCTCTCCAAAAAAATTCATCATTTATATATTTGAAATGTAATATATTTCTAAATGTATTTTATTAAAATAGTAATAAAATAATAATAATAAAATAATAAAATAATAATAAAATAATTTTTATAAAATAATTTTATTATAAATTGAAAAATATATTTAAATGATTTGAATGATATAAAAATATATTATATAAAATGCCCGGAAATTGGCATAATGTTATGGAAAAAAAATTTCCAACAAATATGCGAGAAGTTAAATTCTTTTGTTCATCTATAGAAAATAATACTTGTAGAAGAGCTGATATTCTCCTTAATAATAAAAGAACTCTTGAAATACAACATTCACCTATAAATGAAGCCGAAATTGTAAATCGATTTAATGATTGGAATAAATTTGGAAAAGATATTATATGGCTTGTTGATGGAAATACATCAGATATTGTTTGTGAAAAATTAAAAACAGGTTTTTATTTAATCAGTTTTGAAAAATCATGGAAATATAAATCTTTTATAAAAACATATGATAATATTTTACTTGAAATTGGTGGAAATATTTTCAAGATTGAATTAAAAAAGATTAAATGTAAAATGATTTTATTATTAAAACCAAAACCTGTACAAGATGTAATAGAAACTCTCAAAAATAACCCTGAAAATATATGGAAATTATGGGATAATACAAATATTATTAAAGCAATATTAAAAATTTATCAGCAGGGAGCTGGAAATGGGAAAACATATGGGATTTGGAAAAATATATGTGAAAATGAGGACAAAGATACTTATATAATTGTGACAAAACAACATTCGGCAAAAAATGTTATTTATGAAGAATTAATAGACCAAACAAATCGCGAAGAATATCATATTGAAAATTTAACAAAAAAAGAAGAGTTTAATACACATAAACATTATGCTATTAAATATACTCATAAAAAATCTAAAAGAGAGTGTAAAGTATTAATAGGGACAATAGATTCATATTGTTATAATTTATCAGAAACTGATGAAAAATCTCAAAATTTTTTCGAAGGTATTTTAAATAATATTGACAAAAATGGTTTAACGAAAGTAACTCCATATGGATTTATGAATTTTGCAGGACAGGGGATTTTTATAAATAGAAAAAGTGAAATTTGGATAGATGAGGTGCAAGATTTACCTATTTCTTATTTATACGCGTTTACCCGTTTAATGTTAGAAACGCAATGTGATGTTAATATTGTTGGTGATAAATTACAGACACTTGAATATGAAAAAAATTTTCTGACTGAAATTGTAAATGAAAAACTTCCAAATATCAATATTGTTATTGAACCTGAAAAGAATGATAATAGAAGAATAAAGGTAAAAGGAATGTATAATAAAATTAATGAATTGATTAATTTTGAAAAATATAAATTAAACGAAATTAGTTGCAATGAATCAACATTCACAGAATCAAAAGAAGAACCTTTTGAAATAATAGATTCGCCTACTATTTATGCAAATGAAAAGGAAGAAAATAAGATTAGTATTTTTGTATCCACATTAATAAAAAAACTAGATTATCAAGTAAATTTTAATAATTATACACCGGAAGATTTTATGTTTATATTTCCAATAATGAAATCAAATATACTCGCAATTGAACTTCAAACAAATCTACAAAAATATTGGTTAAATAAATTTAATGATGAAAATTACATAGCAAATATTAAAAATAAACATTGGGAAAAGTATAATCATAGTAATTATACACAATATGTTCATTTACATAAACATACAGAAGGACAGGTTATTAATACAAGAGATTCAATTCATGCAACAAGAATTATGTCTATAAGGACATCAAAGGGTGATGGTCGTCCTGTAGTATTTATTTTAGGAACAACAGAAATGTCATTAAAACTCGTCAGTAATAATGAAATCGGTTTGGTATATGAGTCGCATTTACACGTTGCTCTTACACGTGCAAAAAATAAAATTTATTTTGGATTAATTAAGAATAATGATAATATACATAGTAGGTTTTCAAAAATAGTTCAGGTTGAATATTTACCTTTAATAAAAAGAAAAATACCAATAAATAAATTAATAGAAAAAACATTAGATAAAAACAAAATTAAAAATATATTAATAGAAAATAACGTAAACCTTGAATATCATTTACAAGATGATTCAAAAAGTAATATAAGTATAAAAGAGCAAGTAGATTGGGGATATCATTGTATTAAATATACAGTATATGTATCTAAAGTTATTTTTAACATTATAGAAAAACATAGCGAATCAAAAGAATATTATAAATCACATTTATTTATTACTATACAAAATATATCAAAATTAAAAATCACAAGAAAATCTACAACAGAATATTGGAAATATTTAAGAGATAAACAATATAAATTTGGTGAGAAACAAATGAAAGAAATGCCTATTTGTGTTTTAAATAAACAACATAATTGGATTGAATATATTAATATAATTGAAAATACAATGAAAGCAATACAAAAAAAAATCAATGGTAATGAAATAACAAAAATGAATGTTTATGAAAGTATTGTATTCGTTTATATGATTGATATATATAATAATCAACTTTATTCTGGAACTATAACACCGATGGACTTATATAATATAACACACTTCTTCCGTGGGGATAAAAATACAAAAGAAAAAGATTTATTAAATCAACTAAATAATATTAATAAGATGATTGAATCTGTATTAAACCATAGTGAACAAAGTATGAAATGGAATTTATTTAAACATATAAAATTGGATAGTAATGATGATATTGAGGTAGAAAAATCACAATTCACAATAATAGGTTATGGAAGTAAGATTTCTCATATTATGTTAAAGTCAAGTATTAATGAATTAAATTTTTGGGATATAATGATTGAATGTTTAATGGAAAGATTTTTGATATATAATCCTGATAGTGAAAAAGATAAGGAAAAATATAAGGATAAAGAAATAGAAACATTGATTTTCATTCTTGATGAAGGAAAATGTATTAAAATTAATTGGGACTGGGATAAAAATTTATATAATGATATATTGGAAGAGTCAAAATTATCTATAGAAAAATATTATGGCGATTATCATGAGGATATTTACAAATATTTAGACCAGATTAAGTTAAAAAAAAATAATGGGAAACACTGGGGTAAAGGGACTAGTTTTGACACTCCGTTTTCATATATTAGTGCGAAATTAAAAGAAAAAAAATGCAAAAAAAATATTCCAATTTATCCATCATATATTTATAATTTATTTGAAGAATTTCATGAAAAATGGTCATCCAATGACAATTGGGTAAGAGAACAATATGAAACTTATGATAGTTTTAATGATATACTTAATATAAAACTAAAAGAACTGTTGAATAAAAACTTTAAAAAAATAGTTACCGAAGAAATAGATGATGAATTTTAAATTAATAAAATAATTTTTATAAAAATTATTTTATATAAAAAAAGGGTTCATAAGGAAATTTCCCTTATAGGGTTCATAAGGGAATTTCCCTTATAGGGTTTATAAGGGAATTTCCCTTATAAATTATAGGAGGGTTTAAAAGGGAACCTAGGTTCCCTTTATTTTAACCCACACCTCATTCCCATCTTTAATAGCTTTGGTAGCAAATTTATGTTTCGCTTTTTTCAATCTCTTATTCAATTTCTTATCTTTCTTAATTTTAATATCAGAAATTCTCATTAATGAAGGTTTATAATTTCTAACCAATAGACCTTTACAATCTATAATATTGCCAGCAACTTGAATACTAACTGCATTGTCAATCTGTGGATTTTCATATATTTTGATGGTGAAATCAATGTTGTTGTATTCTTTATGTGGCCAAGAAATGGTATATATGGAGCATTTTTCATTTAATATAAATTTATTGTCCTTTTCAATACCATATGTATTAGCGATTGTGAAGTATTCTTGGTCTTTTTCATCCATTGTCATTGATTGTTTGTCAAAATCACAGAGTAGTTCATGATTTTCACTTGCTATATAGATTTTATTGTAGAAGTAACCACTTGTGATGAAACCAAATAATTTGGAATCGAATCCTGTTTTTTTATAAAACCAATCTTCCATAAATTTCTGTTTCTTGTCGCTGATTTTATCAACAGAACAATTTATATAAACACCCAAACCTTGAAATAAACGATACATCTCTTTTTTGTCTGGCAATTTGGTAACGCTACCGAAAACAGGATTGATATACGGGTCACCAAAACTATAATTACCGTCATCTTCTGTTAGACCACCGAATAATATAGGAACCCCGGCAATAACGGCTCTATCACCATCTTTGAAAGGACCCTGTGGTGAACTACCTCTAATGTAAGTGCTTGATTCGAAGTTTGTAATCATTGAAACTTGTTCGATAGTTTCAACATAATATTTGCCATCTCCGTCAGCAAAGGAAACATCGTCTCTCGTTATTGTAAATTTGGAGTTTCCTTCCTTATTTGTAATAGTGGCTTCCTGTCCATCTTCAATAGGAATTAAAAATCCAGTATTATCATCGAGATTCTTGTCTTCTTTTAAATTAATTTCTGCTTTACCGAAGTTTATTTTAACAACCATAATATTTGTTTTTGCGAGTTTAGTATAACCGAGAGAAGCGGCTGTTGTTTTGAATTTTGTTCTTTTTGGATTATTTGCAAATGCAAGTTTAAGAATATTTTTACGTTGTTTTCTAACTTCTTTTACGGTCTTTGTTGTATCTATAGTGTTATTAAAAATACTACTTTCTGTTGCAAAAACTTCAGTTTCATCAACATCTTCATTCAATTTTGAATTTTTAAATTTAGTTATAGTCTCTGTCGGGACACCATTTGCACTAGCATCTGAATCTATAGCTTCTACATCATACGTTTCTTCTTGCGTAACAGGCGAGCCAAACCCTGTTTCATTTCCAGTAAATTCTTGATTACCAAAATCAAATTCGTGTAAATTTTCATGTGCTGTATTTCTAAAAATATCAAAATTACCACGATTGTTAAATATACCTAATTGATATTTTGAATGTGACGTTAATTTATCAACAATATGGCGGAAAGCTCTACCATTAATATCAGGGGTTGCGCTTTTCCATCTTGATGTATCATCATCACTGCCCCATGCTACACAAAAATTATTTGAAGAAATATCTTCACCTATTGCAATAAAACCACAATAATTGTTATATCCATATGGTATTATATTTTTTATATTGTCAAGTGTATTATTTGTTCCATCCCCATTTCTTATAGCACCACCATTGTTATTTCCTCCCCAATAAGTTGCATTGACACCATATGTCGTATCAATATGTTTAGAACCTCGTGTAGTATTAGTCGTATTGGTGCCATCCCATGTAATAACAGTTTCATCTTCCTTTAAACAAGCCCAACTTCTACCATTGTTAAATAAAGCTATTGGTCTATTTTTACTTATATCATTCCCTGACAAATCACCACCATAAATTTTAGTATAGTCAATGTTATTTACATAATCTGCGTTTTTATACCCCCAACAAATAACATTATCAGAAATATCTATTGCAGCAAACCCAGTTTCTCCCGGAAAAATATCTTTTATATTCTTCAATGTATTATCATTCACAATATATTCACTTGGTGGTAAATGAGCATAATTTGTCACGGTCGTGTCCGTACTATCAAAATCACCACCATAACTTTTATGACTACCCCTTGTTCCAAAAACAATTAGATTATTAGTTGTTAAACAAGCAATAACGCCATATGCACTATCAGCTGTACCATTTGTAACAACTCTTGTAACATTTTCACTTATATCGGTTTTAACAACATTCCATTGTGTATAATTTGCATTAACATCACTTATAACATAGACGCCACCTGAAGCATCAACCGGATAAATTCCATCGCCAGACGAATAAGCATTTACAAACGGTGGTGCATTTGTATAAATACCTTCTTTTTTAAATCTATTTTGTAAATCGGTAGACATATAAGTATTAGTATTATACCCCCATCTAACAATTGAACCATCTGTTTTTATGGCAATATATATTTTTTTAAAAGAATTAATATACACCTCTAATATATTTGTTAATGTTGTTAAAGCTGTTGTATTGTTATTATAACTACCATTAACACCATAGTTTACATGGTCTATCTTTGATTCTATGTTTCCCCAAGTAACAATACTTTTATCACTTTTTAAACCAATAAATCCATAAGTATGAGGAAATATTTTAACTATATCTTTCTGTTCACCACCACTATTATTTAGTGCGCTATTACCACCATATGTTTGGTGTCCCCAACACACAATAGTTCCGTCGTTTTTTACAGCGCAAAAAGCATATAAATTAGAATATAATTTTTTAACACCCGATGTAAGCTGACTTTCAATATTTGAATTGTTTTGATTTTGTTTACCACCATAATAAGTATACCCCCAAGAAACAACGCTTCCATCTGCTTTTAATGCAGCAAAAGCATTAATTGTACTAATAATTTCGATAATTTTTAATTTTGCATCAGTAGAAACATTTATTTGATGTGAAGAAATACTATTATGTGGAGTAGATGTTTGTAAGGAAAATTCTTCATGCGAATAACCACCATTGTCTCCTCTTCCCCAAGTTATTACTTTACCAGTTTTTGTTAAATAAGCAGCTGAATATTGTGTTGTTGCTATACAATTAAATTTTTGGACAACTCTATCTGTCCCGTCATATACTCCATCAAAAAATTTTATAATTGAACCATTAATTTCTAATTTTCCAGATGTAAATGGTCCTAAATTGTTTGCTGAAATAACACCTATACCATCTTGTTTTTCTAAAACATAATTATCACCACGTTTTTCTATTTGAAAAAATACATTTCCATCTATATTTTTAAAATTTACCATGTTTGTATCAACCATTGGAGAATAATAACCGTCATAATAATTATTAAACGCCGATAAATCAATAGCACCCATATTGGATTTAAAAATAGTAAAATTATCTTTATTTATTTTTGTATCTAAAGAAAAACTGACTGGTTTCATATTTTCAATTTTCGACAATCTGGGTCTTAATAAAAATAATAATTCAATTAATAATTTTCTAATTGTATCTTTTGTTCCCGAAGAAAATAATGTGGATGGTATAGTTAAACTATCATAGGTTTTATAATATTCCGGATATTCTGTTATAGAATTTATATCTACTTGAGAAACACCCTCTGTAAGTAATTCGTTAATCTTCGATGTTATAGCTGTGGTTGTATTATATAAAAATTTACCCAAAGTTTTATTTGGTCCATACGAGTTTGCAAGCACAGGCCAATAAATACCAGACTCATTTTCAAGCACTGTATCCATTATTATCGTTTTCGAAATGTCCCAATTAACACCATTTAATGATGTTAGCTGTGCGCTGGGTTTAATTTTACCCCAAAGAAGAATACCATCCTTTTTAACAGCCGTAAAACTATGCGATGAACAATGTATATCAAGAATTCCACTTGAAAAACTGGTATCACTCATATTTGGAGTAGATGCATAACCCGTTGTCGACCCGCCTCTTGTTGTATTGCCCCATACAACAAGACTACCATCGTTTTTTAAAGCAGCTCCTGCATGTTCATCATTCAACAATACTCTTTTTACATTAACTAACTGATTTGAAATATCATATGTGTTTCCTATAAAATTGTGCCCCCATGTAACAACTTTACCATCATCCAACAAAGCAGCCCATGCAATATGACTTACATGAAGAGATTTAACGTTATTTAATTCACCATATGGTGGTGTCCCGACTGGATAACCATTACCTGTTCCATAAATACCGGTGGCGGGGTCGTTCCAATTGGGATTTCCACTTCTCAAAATTCGACTCACGTGAAGACTACCATTCGACATTAAAACATATGTGCCGTAAAATTTTGATACATATCCATCGCTTGCCGAAGCGCGATATATTTTTACACCACTATTATTAAATAATTCAGCCCCATCTAAAACATCAACTTGGTCAGTGCTGTTGTGTCCACCATTGTTGTAATCATACACTTCTTTAGGAATATATCCTTTACCATCTTCCATTATTTGTAAAAATACACCTTTAAATGCAAACATTTTTACAGTTTTTGTAAAAGAAGCATGTGTAGTATCGTATGAGGTATAATAGTTAGGGGCATGCCTATTCTGGGTATGTAATGCGATACATTGACCCAATTCAGTTAATAAACGAAATTTAGGGGTATTATTTAAACTGTCATTACCAACTACTACAATATCTTTAACATTTCCCAAAAAAGTTTTAAATGTGCCATCATCATCCAAAGAATTACTTAAAGTTAGTTCATTTATTTGGCTACCACCCTGATTCCATCTTATTTCATCTTCATATAGGGGGAGAGTAGTTGAAAGTCTACCCGAATTATTATGATGGAATCGTAGCCATGCTATTCTGCCATCAGCTCGTAGCAAAAGCATACTCAATCTACCCCCCACTATTTTAATAATTCTTGAAAAATTAGAATCAGTAGAATCCATTAATCTTTTACCATAACTTCCAGTTAAAGAATAATTTTCTTCATCAATTCCATGGTACGTGTAGTTTAAATTATAAAATGAATCACCCTGATTTGTATGATTCCAAAAGGCAATACTACCATCGGTGCGTAAGAGCAATGCACCAACTTGGTCTTGGTTCTGCAATTGAATCCTGTAAATACGTTCAACATCGCTTATAGTTGAAAGGTCTGTTTTAAATGTTCCATTGTCATACCACTTGTTTCTTACATTATTTAATTGCCAGTCGGTTGTTCTTGTTGAAGTATTTCCAATGGAACCATCTGCTTTAATAAATAAAAAATCTCTCCCAACCCATGTGCAAAAAGAAATATTTGTTATTCTACTTCCAGATGGTGAATCACCCGCGGAATTTCCGGGCTCTAAAAGAGAAGTTTCTGAAACACCCCACTTATATAATTTACCATCATTTGCAATTCCAGCAAATCCCCCAAGCTGGCCGTCGCTGTTTGTCGAATTACCAACCATAACTGAAATTTTTGGTTCTGTGTTATAAATGGGCGTTAATGTTGGTGCCGACGGATTTAAGGTTGGATTTGTATTTCTTCCATCACCGATACCACCAAATACCAAAGGCATGTAATTAATTGTGGCAGTATCGTTATCTTTAAAAGGTCCTGCTGGATTTGATTCGATATCATATGTTTTACTATTTGTTTCTGTAACAAATAATTCAGAACTATTCGTAGTATTTGAAACGTAATATACTCCACAATTATTTGAATCAGTTGATGTTCTTTCAACTTTTAAAACAGTTACACCATCACTTAATGTAATATTTGCTGTCGTATTATCTTCTAATCCTGCATAAAAACCTTTTGTATTTGTAGTATCATTTGTCAAACTTATATTTACAGTTTTAGTATCATTTAACGGATTAAAAACTTTAAAATTTGTTTTAATATATTCACTACCAAAACCTAAATTTGCAGTGGTTGTTTCCAATGTAGTATTTGCTGGATTTACTGCAAAAACAGTTCTTAACATTTGATGGCGTCTTAAATTTTTTTGATTTTGTTTTTCTTCATCGTTGGAACCAATTAAACCCGAATAAAGTGTCCCCGGTAAAGTTATTCCACCATTAATTACTTGAGTTTCAATGGAATCTAAATTTGCCTTGGATATACCATTATTAACAGGCATGGGGTTATATAAACTTCCTATATTTAAATCGTTATTTGAACTATCAAAAACATAAACACTCTGTGCTGTAAAATTCCCTGGCGTGAAAGTTACAAAAGAACCAGAAGTTCCTGGTGTCCCATATCCTATAGAGTTGTAAACATTTGTAGAATTAGCATTACTAAATCTTAATTTATAATTTTCATTAGATGAATCAGAAACATCAAATTTATAATTTTTATCATATTCAAATATAGGTTTTGTTGTGCTATTATTAAATAAGAATTTCGAATCACTATTAACAGTAACAATGATATTTGTATATGTTTTTTTATTACCTTTTGTTATAAAACCACTTGTATGAAAAATTATTTCTGTTCCTTCAATCTCGGCTTTATCATTATTAACAAAATAACCGGTATTATCTGTTGTATTAAAATTACTGGCACTTGTATTAACATTTAGTGTTCCAAAATTAGAAGAAATATCATATCTCGCGTCGCTGGAACTGGCCGTAATTCTCCTAATAGTAAATTCTATGCCTCTTATTATAGTAGGTAAATCACCAGTAGTACTTGAATAAGGTGCCCCAATTTTATCACCAGCATTTAAAAGTATATTATCACTCAAATCTTTCATATTAACATATAAAGAATCATTAAATAATACTTTATTAAATGCAACTGCTGATGATAATACTGTTTCACCCGATATGGACATCCCTCTTAATTCTTTCGTTGTATTAATAACTTTCATATTAATACCATAAACTAATGGATTATTTATTCCTATATTCGATATTTCATAACCCAATTTATCTTTATTTATAATTAAACTATTTGTTGGAAGAGTTGTAAAAAGAGATTCTAAAATTGCTGATTTTTTTGCATCTGTATTCATCGTAATATTATTTAAGCTTACATCTAATAATTTTTTATTAACTGGAACATTAACATATTTGGAAACAATGTTTTTTTCAGTTGCACCACCAAATGCAGTTTCGATGGCTGTAAATTCAGTTGGTGTCGTTGGATTATATAAACTACCCATGTCGAAACCATTTGTTTCACAATAAATATATGTGTATTTATTTGATTTATAATATCGCATAAAAGAATGCGTTTCCCCGGGTGTCAAATATTGAACACAATTTTCATTTTTTGATATATCCGGTGAATTAGAAACGGCTATTTTATAATTTGTATTGGAAGAGTCTGTAGTATCAAAGATATAAGAATATCCATCTTTAAAAGTATAACTGCTTGTGTCACCATTTAAAACAAATTTATTACCACCTATATTTTGCACAGTAACTTTAATAACAATACTATTTCCAAAATTATATTTATTTGGATATTTGTATTTATTATTTTTCATTATTTGTGGTTTACCCCACGTTAAATATGTTTCCGTATCTTGTATTCCAAATATATTATTCGACGATGTTTTATTTATTAAATTATTTGACATATCTACCAAAGACATGCCATCGTTTTTAGTATCACTGTATAAAACATTCATTTTATAATATTTATATGATATTTTTGAATTTCCCCAATAAACAATTGTTTCTTTTATACCATCATCGATAATAGCAACATAGCCACCGCCATATGTTACATCAGTTGATGATTTTACATCACCTACCACGCAATAAACGGGAAAAACATTTTTTACATTTTTCAGGGTTGTTTCACTACCATCACCATTTAAAACGCAACCACCTTTACCATTTCCGCCATTTGAATATATACCATTAATACCAAAATATATATCATTATAATCACAACCAGCAAGCAACATAACTTCGATAAATCCAATTTTATTATTAATTGATTCCTTTCCTCCTTTTATACAGACTAAAGTATTATCGTATTTTAAAGCGCACCAACTATTACCGTTGGAAAATAATTCTTTCACATTTTCTAATTTCCCACCAACCGTTTGGCCTATATCAATAAAAGTTCGGATTTCTTTATAAGACCATAAAATAACATCGTTTGTAGTAGTTATAAAACCAAATCCAGCATATGTTCCTGTATAAACATCTTTTATATTTGGTATTAAATATGTTTGTTTTTTAGTGCTAATAGCTGGCCCTTTTTTTGTTATAGAATCAATATAAGAATTTGGAAATAAATTATAACTTATATCTGTATTTACATTTGGAACAAGTATTGCAGTATTATCATTTCTTAAAAATACAAAAGATTCCTTTCTGGTTGCAGCCATTTTTATTACATTAGCACTAATATCATTTTTTAACTCATTGGTTGTATCTACAAATATATCAGTTGGGTGTGCAGAACCATTACCAGTTCCAAATAATATTACACCACCTGAAGAATCTAACAATGCTGTGGATGAGGTGCTTGTCATACCATCTACGAATTTCCTACTTCTTAATTTGTCAAAAATACTAGTAGTTACAATATTAGTATTATCTTTTTCATACGTCCCACTTCTTGGACCATATACATAAGTTATACCCCACCAGGCGGCTGTTCCATTATTTAATATGGCTGTTGCAAAAGAGCCATTAATAAAAACTTTACTAACAGGTGGTAAATTATCAACAGTATAATTTTGATAAAAATTTCCATTATAATTAGGATGAGAACCTGTAGTTAATATTTCACCATTTATTCCATAATATTTACTTTCAATGTTAACCGCGGACATATTATTTGAACTTTCAGCAAGAGTTAAATTTTTAGTTGTAAAGTAATAATAAGTTTCACCTATTGTAACAACTTTCCCTTGGTTATTTATACCAATTATTGTTATATATCCTTTATTAGTATAATCTGTCGCACCTATGTATAATTGATGTATATTCTCAAAAATAACACCCTTAATTGGCGGATTACCATTTTCATCCAATAATGAATCACTTACAGATGTACCACCACTTAACCCATCACCCAATAAAATAAAACTATTATTTTTTTTTCTCAATATGCAAAAATTTTTATAGTGAGTGAATGATTGGATATCAATTATGTCATTTAATTGCTGGCTATAATTATAATATAAATCATTACCTTGTTTTTCACTATAATGCTTAAAATATAATTTTTTATTTAAAATTTTACCATTCATTCCCCATATAACAACAGTTCCGTCATCCTTCAGTGCTATAAAACATTTTTTAGTGCTGCATAATTTAATTACACCGCTATCTAAATTTTTCCCTGTCGTAGAAAAGTCACCTCTACCAAAACAATGAACTTTACCATTGCTATCTAAATAAGCAACAGCTCCTGCTGAATCACTTGCACCCACTATAACAACATTCTGATAATTTTTATCACTATTCGCAATGCTTGTTAAATTATTACATCCAAAACCACCAAAAAAGAAAGAATGCGTATTAATAATGATTTGGTCGCCATCTTGGTATTCTCCCAATTTAAGTAATGCGGTTCCAATTTCAATCGTTCCTGAATATCTCCCATATACCACCATTTTTCCCGATAATACTTCAACATTATATTTACCAGTAAAACCCTTTGATGTTGTTCTTGTAACTTTAAAAGATACACTATCATCCATATCAACAGTGACGTTGTCGCTTAAATCTGATAAATTACTATAAACAGCTTGAGTTGTTAAAATATCACTGGTTGCATCCGTTTTTGCATTTATCGTTCCTTGCGATTTAAAAACCTTTGTTTTATTTTTTGTTAGTTTATCTTTTAACCCAATAACTAAAGGATTTATATTAAAACTAACATCGGTTATGTTGGAGAAAATTTTGTCTAAAACAATATGTCTTTCTTTATCATTTTTTATATTAATATTATTTAAATTATTTTCTGTTATTTCACCATTTGTTAATGTTTTAATAGCGTTTATTTTTTCAAGTTTTGCTTGCGAATAAGTCTCGATGAATTGTTCATCATCATTTGATATTGATTGTTTTAAAGGTCTGTTGTATGAAGAATTATTGAAGTTATAATTATTTTTTTGCCGTAAATTATTTTTTTTTACATTGTGTATGGATGTAGAGGTGCCATACATTCTATTTAATAAAGCATTTTTTTTCATTTTATTTGAAACTTTTGTTGTTCCACCACCATGTTCAGTTTTACCCCAGGTAATAATTGTATTATTATTTGTTAAAGCGCTAAAAGTTTGATTGGAAGTATAAACGGTTTTCACATTACTTATATCTACAGGTGTTGTACCACCATAATCAGCATGACCCCAACATTTAATTGTTCCGTCATTTTTTAAAGCACAAAAAGCACCGTCGTTTGAAAACACTTCTTTTATTGATGATATGTGATAAATTGATGGAACCGATGAAGGAATTGTTCCTGATATAGAATTATTATAATCTTCTTCATTAATAGTTTCCCAATATCTATCATTATTTATATTAAAGTGATTACTATTATCAATGGGGAATTGTAATATTTTATTATTACCAACCATAAAAAAAATCTCGGAAATTTTAGTTCCATTCTCTGTTTTTGCTAATATTTTAAAATCTTTAAATCCCCAATATTGTTGGTCGGTATATCCATATCCTTCACTGTCTCCATTTCCAGGGTTCGTTTGGTCTTCAAATGAAAAAGCATACGAGTGTGTTCTCACAAAAGATATAAAATCTCCCCATCTAGATGATACGGCGAAATCATAGTTATTATCCTTAATGGCGTTATTATTTTTAAAATAATCATAAAATGCGTTCCTTCCCGAACCAGTTTGCATAATTAAACAATATCTCCCACTTGTGAAACTACCTGATAAGAAATTATCAGAATAATTACTTATTTGATTATAATGAAAAACATAATGAGCTGCATTTAGATTATAAATAATATGAAAAGTACTCATATTTGAATAATGCCCGATACCAGTTCCAAAAAGAGTTGCAAAAAAACTATATGCATTTATTGATGTTCCGGGTAGTGATTGTGCTGTTCCGTTATCCCTAGTTAAAGGTGTTCCAGGATTCCCATTTTTAGCAGCTAAATGACTATCGAGAATACTATTAAAATCTAATTTATAAAAAGTTGTCATATAATATAAAAATTTATTTTAAATAAAATAAATTTTTCTAAATACTTTTAAGCAATTTCTCCGCCATATGTCGCATCACCCCAACTAATAACTTCACCATTTGTTTTTAATAAACTAAAACCATTATTTGTTGTAGCATATACCTTTGAAATAGCTTCTTTCAATTGTGGCGGTTCAGCTCCCTTAATTTTCTCTCCAAGTCCAACAATTTTTCCATCAAATTTTATTCCAATCATAACATCTTTTGAATAAATAATATTTTTTATATCTATGAATGTTGAAATATCATTATTAAATAATGTTGAATTTCTTGATATATCACCCCAGTAAACACATGAATTATCTTTTTTCAATCCTATCGCAAATTTATCATTCAAGAATACATCTGCTATGTCAGTTGCGGTTCCACCATATAATTTATATTGAGAATCATTATTGCTTATATCACCACCATTATTAGAATTTCCTATAGTAACAACAGTGCCATCAAATTTTAATGCTATTAAAACTTTACCATTTACAAAAACTTCTTTTACACCAGATGTTAATTTTGAAACTTGCGAAGAAAAATTATCAATTATTCTATTAGTAGAATCTTCATTACTTCCCCAAACGTAGAGAGAATTATCATATTTCATTGCTACAAAACATTTATTAGAAGCAAATATATCAACAATACCATTTAAATTTGATAAATCATTGCTTAATACATTGCCTGATAAATCCCAGGTATTACTTGAGTTATGCCATGCTACAACAGTTCCATCTGCTTTTAAGGCTACTATCATACCATCGCTACCCGAGACTATTTTTTTAACATTATTTAAATTTACTGGTTTATTTGTTTCATATATGGCATTATTTTTCCAGGTTGTGGTAGTGCCGTCGGCTTTTAATGCGGTCATTACACCACCACCAGTAATTATTTCTTTAACATTTTTTAGATTATTTGATATATCAGTAGTTAAACCACCGAACGCAGTGTTGCCCCAAGTATCGATACTTCCATCTATATTAATTAAAGCATTACTTTCAGCATTAGATGTTAAACTATAATCATTGATTTTCTTTGTATCAGCATTTATACCAAATTCTGTCAAAATATTAGTTTTTCTATATGGTTCTGTAAATTGATTAATTTCTTGTAAATTTGGCGAAATTGTTATATCAACAGATGGTCCGCCTAAAGAACCAAAACTGGCATTTCCCCAATTATACATTGTTTGGTCTTCTTTTAAACCAACGAATGATCCGCGATTTGAAAAAATATGCGTGAAATCAATATGTCCTGATAAATCTGTTTGTTTTCCACCGTATGAATCATCGCCCCAAACTACTATATCACCCGTGTCTTTTATTGCTGCAAAAGCTTTATCTGTTGCCGAAATATTTTTAAATTTATTTTTTTCTATAACACTTGTTTCGGTTAATTTTTTTATTGAATTTGTCATTTGTATATCTGGTGCTCTCATAGTCCCAGGTAAATGAACATGTCCTTCTTTATAATTTGCATTCCATGGAGCATAATAATTATTTCCTCTATACCAATTACTTCGATGAGAACTACCAAAAAGAGCAACACTCCCATTCGATTTTATCCCAACGAAGACACCATGCTCGTCTCCGCATTTTATATCAACAAAGTCTCTAGAATTTTTTAATTCTGTTGCTGTTATACTACCTTTTACTTCCGTATTTAATCCCCATATTATTATAGCTCCATCACTTCTTAATCCCGCAAATCCATATCTCATTGTTTTACTTGCTTCTGATGTCAGGCCTTGAGAATAAAATTTCTTATTACTCATAGAATTCGTTATTTTTACAAAACTATGCATATCACTTGTAGCCATATCCTTCACCATACCATATCCAACTGTCGTATTATATGGATTACCTCCCTGATTTTGATTACCCCAACATAAAACCGTTCCATTACTTTTTAAAGCACAAAATGATACAAAATTCGATGTTATACTTACAACACCACTCCCCGAATTTAACAATGATGATTCAATATTACCACTTGTATTTCTTACACCATATGTTCCATCTGCTTTATCACCACCGTTTGTATTTGTTCCCCATGTTATTACTTCACCATTGGTTTTTAATGCTGCACAAGCATTTTCTGTAAAATGAATACTTGATATATCTGTTAATGTTGCTAATTTGGTATTATCTATTATTGATGTATTCATTAATCCACCCCATCCATATAATTTATTATCATCTTTTAATATAAAAAATGTATTTCCATGAACAAAAATTTCTTTTATATTTGAATTTAATAAATCCAAATCAATAGTACCAGAATGGTTTCTAATACCATTTGTGCTATGAGAGGGGTCCCCACCTGCTGCACTGGAACCCCAATATGCGCAAACTTTTTTAAAACCATTTCCATCGTCTTTTGTGGCAATACCTGAATACAAATTATAAAAGATATCAGTAATTCCAGTTTCCACATCACTTTCATATGTGGAACTATCCGTTTGGGTGCTACTCAAAATTGACCAGTTATTATTATGATATCGTCCATATTTGCCCCACGTGTATAATTTACCAGTATTACTAATAGCAGCCATCGAATATTTATTACTTGTTATGCTGGAAATATCTGTAATTTCATCATATTTATGAGTATAATTACCACCATAATTTGAATGTCCCCAAGTTTCTATTTTACCATCGAATCTTAAGGCACAGAATGCACTATCTGTTTTAACAATATCTTTGATGTTTGAACTCAAAAAAGTTTTTAAATTTGAACTATTTCCACCATAAGAAAAAAATTTCTCATAATCGGAATATCCCCATGTTATAACTGAATTATTATTTTTTAAAACACAAATAGCATTGTTATTTATTATTATTTTTTTTATACCACTCATGATATCTGATATTTTATGATTTTTTAAGCCATGCGTTGCATTAGTTGGTCCAAAATAAGAATCATAATTACTTGTCCAAAACCCACCACTTTTTGTTATTAAAAATATACCAGTGTTTGTAATTTTAACATAATCACTAATATCATAATTTGATTTATTAGTTAAATTGTCATATGTTTGTATATTTTCAGTATAATTTCCACCATTATCACCCCAGGCAACAATTGTTTCATCATTTTTTAAAGCACTAAACGCAGTTTTTGTTGAAAAAACTTTATTTACATTAGATACGGTTAATGTCTTTTTTATTCTTGATATAGTAATTGGATTATAATGACTACCCATCACAACTCCATGTATTTTACAAAACACATAAATATTAGTATTATTTGGGTCATTATTTTTAAATGTCACATATGCACCAGCACTACCAGACGCACCATTTCTATTAACATTATGTTCAGTAGTATTATTATCTTTACTAAATGATAACGGATGATTCAAATTACTGGAATGACTAACATCAAATTTATAATATATGTTATGACTAATATCAGGGGTTACACCAGTATTACCATTAAAGACAAATTTACTGGATACAACAGTCACAATAATTGTCTCTATTTCAAAGTATAATTTTTTGTGTTTTTTTCCAGCATTCAAACCTTTCTCAACACTATAAGGGTATAATTCTACGCGTTCAATATCAGTATTATGAAGTAGTGTATATGCACCAGCTGCCCCGGGTGTTCCATAACACGTTGTTGAATCTTCAATTAATTCACCACTTATATCATACGCACTGAATTTCAAAGTATTTCCAGCATTAGAAGAATCCGTTTGGTCAAATTTATATCTTACGCCGCATTTTAAAGTAGGATAACTTACATCAAAAGTGTTTTCTAATTTAATTATACCGTTATAAATAGAAATAGCTAATTTATAGTTTGAAGAATTCAATGAAACGTCTGTATCTTCATATATAGTAGCCCCATCATGTCCCTGCAAAGTCATTTTATTACTTAATAATTTTAATGTTAATGTTTTTTCTTCCGTTTTTATCCATGCTGGATTATTTATGTAATAATGTGGACAATCATCTTGAGTAAAAATATTACCATGTCGATAAGATGTATAATCTTTACCACCACTTGTATATATAAATCCAATTCTTATGTAGGTATTGCCATTTGTATTTAAACACCATGAATCTTTTAATGTTTTGAAAATAAAAGTATGGTCTGTCGCATTATTAAATTCTTTATTAGAAATATAAACAATATCATCATATTGATTTTTAGTATTGAAAAAATAAAAGTCTTTATTAATATTTATCCCAGCTTCTTTTTGCGTTTCATTATTTATAAAAAATAAATTCGCTGAACTATCAGTATATCCAGAAAAGTCAAAGATACCACTATCATTTGCGGTAACAGTAATGTCGACAGTTTCTTCTTCATCGTCAGTATATATATATGTAGTCGGTTTTGTTCCACCATTTGTTGTATTACCCCAACAAATAGCTTCACCATCATTAGTAATAGCAGTGAAAGCAGTATTGGTATTGCTTATGTAATCTACATTACTTATGTCGGTTGGTGTTGTCCCACCGTTTACAGTATTCCCCCAGCATTTTACAGTTCCATCTACTATTAAAGCAGCAAAAGCGTCATCATTACCATGAATCATTGATACATTACTCAAGTCGGTAGGTGGTGTATTTTCTCTTATATCTGAACTTCCCCAGCAAGAAACATTTCCACTAGAATCTAACGCAGCGAAAGCGTTATTAGTGCTATAAATATCTATGAAATTCGTGGTTGTTGGCGCTGTGCCTGTTAATAAACCCCAACTTTTTATTGAACCGTCCGATTGTATGGCAGCAAAAGCATTTTTATTTGAATATAATTGAATTACATTACTTATATCAATTGGCCTGGTGCCACCCGTTGAAGAATCACCCCAACAAACAACGTCGCCATTATGGTATAAACCTACAAATGCTTTTTCATTTCCTTGAATATCAATAACACCAGATAAATCGGTTGGTGCATTACCACCTTCACCAGATATACCCCAAGAAATTACTTTACCATTGTTGCATATAGCTGCTTTTGCATTTTTTGTAGAAAATATAGCTTTAACGTTGCTAATATCATTTGGTAAATCACCACCTTTATAAGGATTTCCCCAACATTCTAATTTATTGTCATCTTTAATAAATGTAAAAGCTCCACCATCGGTATTATTATTTATTCCAAGTAATCCAGCCTCTGAAATACTATTTCCAAATGTAATTTGAATACCATTAATTGCTATAGATTCGCCATCTTTAAAAGGTCCAATTGTATCTGTAGATGCTACATATGAACCTTTGGAAAGATTTTCACTTGATTCAACTGGTTGATTTAAATAATATTGATGTGTTGATGGAAGATTTTTTGCTATCCCTGTTGTTTTTGTAAAGTTTTGCAAGTTAGTAAAATTTGCCAAATTAAAATCAACATTAGATAAATTTGCACCAGAAACATCAGACCCCTGGAAATTAGCTCCAGTTAAAATTGTTCCGGAAAAATCAGTATTTACAAGCGTGGCACCTGATAAGTCGGTATTTGTTAAATCAAGGCCAGATAAGTCCATGTCGGTTAAATTTAATGATAAATTTGTATTAATATTTGATAGAAATGTTTCAATATTTGAATTAACATCGTTTTCTGAAATATCTTTTATTTTTGTTTCTAAACTCGTTCCTTTAAGGTCTTGTCTTAATTTTCTAAAAGATAATTCTTTCAATCCTTTAAATATTTCTTTATCGACAGTGGTTGGTGTTATATTTCCACCGGAAATGTCAACTATTTTAGTAGTATCAAAAATAGTTTTTTCTGTTACTGTTAAAACATTGGATAATGTTAAAGTTTGACTGGCTGTATTTAAAAGTGTAAAAAGTTTATTTATTATAACACTTGATTTAGCTGGTAGAAGATTTATTAGTTTTAATGCTAAATTAGTTGTAATGTTTGTTGTATTTGTTGTATTATAAACGCCCGTTAAAAATCCTTCAACTTCAGCGTCGGTTGCTGAATTAATGTTAATGGCATTTCCAGAAAAATAATCTGTTAAATCTTTTGATGAAAAAAATGTGGAACTTGATATGATTGCATTACTTACATCAACTATATTTTTTGAACGAGATAAAGTATTTCTACCCCACCATAAATTATTTCGATTATCGCCAGAAATTGCACCTATATTTTTACTTGGATTATAACCACCCATTTCATACTGTTTCCATCTTGGCAAGGTCCAACCAGTTTGTGCAGATGTAAAATTACTGGTTCCTCTTATCAAAAAAAAAAGAGTTCCGTCATCTTTTATAAAAACAGCCCCGTCATAACTAGTTACAACATCAACAATTCCAGTATTAACATTTGAAGGTAACTGTCCAAGGTTACGACGATTCACATCTACAGCATCTTTATGATACTTAATGTTGTATTCACCACCAAAAATAAGAAATATAGAATATGTATCATTTGCAGTGCCATCATCCTTTAAAAAAATAAAGGAATCACCTGATGTAAATACTTTTTTTATATCGCTCGATAATGATGGTGGAGTATTAACATTCCATATATCATATATAATAGAATTCACCTCTTGATTTGAATTGCCTAATGGATAGTGACGACCAAAAATATTAATGGTTCTTTTATCTATATGAACTATTGCATAAGCTCTAGAAGTAGAGTAAATTGCCATGCAATTTGATATATCACTACTTATACTATTTGCAGATAAATATGTAGCTATATCTCCCTTAAATCCAAGTTTTCCATCCGTAGTTATATAACCGAAACCACCTTTATCAGTTATGGAACCATCAACAGCCTCGCTATTAAATGCTACTGTTGGATAATCATCGTCTAATTTTACACCTAAAATAATATTATTATCGAACCCAAAACCGCTCCTCCCTTTTGAATATAATTTATTGTCATTTGTTATTACAACAAAACCGTTACACGATGAGTACACCTTTGCTATGTTAGTAGCGTTTTCAGCGTTGCCAGCATTAAGTTCATTACCCCAAAATGTTATTGTTCCGTTGCTTTTTAGACCAGCAAAATCACTACGAGAAGCAAATATTTGACTTATACCTGCAATACTACCACCGAAGGACGCGTAACTATAGTTACTACCATATCCTTTATTAAGTTCTCCGTATGTGCCGATAGATATTACTAGACCATCATTAAAAAGTAGAGCAGCACCCAAACTATTTGAAGCTATATCAAAAAAAAGTGTTTTTTTATTATTTATAGCAGTTAAAAAATTTGCTGCATTGGATTGTAAAAATTGGTCTCCCGAAGCGTAAAAAGTATTATCAGCTTTTTTAGCGATAAACCCATTCCCTACCTCATATAATTTTTCAAAACCAGTGTTTGGAGTAGGTGGAGTAAAAACTTTCGAACCGTTCCTATTAGTTCCCCATCCTGCAACTACAGTTATTACACCCCATGTATTAATACAAATTGTATAATTTTGATATGAAATTATTGCATCTTTTACATATGGTTTTAGACCAGAGGGATAATTACCACTGCCACTAGGAACAGCACCACCTTTATCATTTTTACCCCATGTAAATAAATTATTGCTGGTATCTACCATATAAAATACAGATTGGGATGCGGTTCTTGATTTAGAAAATCTAACAGACATTATATTATTTTATTTTATTTTATTTTATTTTATTTTTACTAAATTAGTGAAAATAAAATAAAATAAAATAAAATAATAAATTATAATGGCTTCAGCAATAGAAAAAGTTATTGAAATAGCTGCTAATAATTTATTCGATAATTCTAGTGTTCAATCTTGTTTAACAGCTGTAACCGACTTATCAAATAATTTAGATACACGTATAAATGTAATAATTGATTCTGCACCTGAAACATTAAATACTTTAAATGAATTAGCAGCTGCTTTAGGCGATGATGCCAATTATGCAACAGCTACAGCTGCTTCTTTAGCTACAAAATATAGCGCTGGTTCAGATGCTAGTTTTAACGATTTATCTGCTAATGATATTAGCGGTGTTAATTTTTTTACAACAGGTGGAAAATTCATAGGAGATATTAGTGGCAACAACGCATCTTTCAATGTCGTCGATATTAACACTCTTAACTTAACAACGCCTTTATCAGCAAGCAAAGTCGGTTTGGGAAATGTTGATGATGAGTCTAAAGCGACAATGTTTTCAAATCCTACATTCACAGGTAAAGTAATAATGGATGATTTATCAGGAAATGATATTTCTCTTAATAATATATCTGCTCTCGGAACACTAACAGTTGATACCATTAATGAAAAAACATCAACAAATGGTGTTGTTATAGAAGGTGTTTTATTGAAAGATAGTGATATAAGTGCAAACGACGCAAAGTTCAATGATGTTAGTGGTGTGAATTTCTTCGCGAATGGAAACTTTATCGGTGATTTACAGGGAAATGCGGATACTGCTACTACTGCTGAAACAGTAACTACAGCAGCGCAACCAAATATTACTAGTGTTGGGACTCTCACCAGTTTAGTAGTTAGTGGCGATTTATCAGGAAACGACGCCTCTTTCAATGTTGTAGATATAACATCACTAAAAGTTGGTGGTATTACTATTGATGCGAATGGTACCGATTTATCCACAAAAGAAGTGAAAGATTTGAGCGATGTTAGTTATAATACTGTTTCTAGTGGACAAGTGCTTTCCTGGAATACATCTGGGTTTTTTGAACCGGTTACACAAACGGCTGGAAATTTAAATATAAATAGTGATATTTCAATTAATAAATTAGATTCGGATGATATTAGTTGTAATACTTTGAAAACCAATGGAGTATTTACAATGGATGGTCAACTATCGATGGGTGCTCATATAATACCAAGTTCTAATTCGGTGTTTGATATAGGTAGTGCTGCATATAAGATTAGACATCTTTTCTTAAGTGATAGTTCGTTATGGATTGGAGACAGTCATAAAATAGATGTTAGTGGTGGAAAAATGAAATTTAAAAAAAGAAAATCCGATACTGTTCCTCAAGAAATTTTAGATATATCTAATAATAGCGATGCCCATATAGTTGCAATAAAAGATAAATTTGGATTTTATGACATAAGTCAAGTTAATTTACATCATTGGTATGAATATGCGAAAGATGCACCTGGAATTAATTTAACAGCTGAACAATTATTTGTTAAAGATGATAATTTTGATACAAATAAAGATTTATTAGATAGTACTATTTTACCCATAATAACTGCAACACCGGTTGATACACCTGTAGCTGGAACAATGAAATACAATACAACCGATAATAAATTATATATTTATACCGGTTCTGTGTGGACATCATCGCAATTTACTGCTTAAATTCTTTTAAATTTTAAAAAAAATGTTTCAACATTTTTTTTAAAATTATGAGTCAATAATTAAATTAGAAGTTCCTGCGGTTTTTGTTATGGTATAAGTCGCTTTTCCATCGCTTCCCAATCCAGTTCTTTCAAGTTGAAATGTTATATTGCCATCTTTGCTTGTTATATCAACTTTTTGATTGTTGGTTGTTAAAGGAACATAAAATCCCTTTTTATCACCCAAGGCAGTATTAGTATTTAAGTTAACTGTGGCTGTTTTTGAAGTTGAATCGACTTTAAAGATACGCGTGCTTTCTTTGATAGAATTTGTTGGTAAATTTATGACTGATTTGGAAATATCAAAGAACGTTTTTGTAGAATTTGCTGTAAAAACTTCAGTTATTAAATTATTACGTCTTGTTTCCTTGTTTCTTTCTAAAGTTTCCCCAGAACCTGCTAAATTATTAAACCATGTAGCAGGAATAGAAGATTCAGCTACAACATCGGTTGAAGTTAAATCGATAGCGCGAATGGCTAAAACGTCGGCTATATCTACACCGACATATGGTGAAAATTGCAGAGTAATTGTATTATTATTTATAACAAATGCTGAATCACCATTTATGACCGCCAAAATTTCAGCATTCTTTGCAGTTTTTATTTCACCACTTACATCATCAAGATAATCAAATCCTTTGCTACTATTTACTATACTAACATCATTCGAATTTTCAGGAAGAGTAATCGACCCCCATCCATCATTTCCATATGTCCAATATTCACTATAATCAACTTTACAATCACTTATTTCTAATATTTTACCACTATTTGTTATATCGCTATGGGTGCTTGTATTATAAAAATTATCAAATAATTTCCATGCTATACAATTCTGAAAAATATATTTATGATGATTTGGGTTTGACTGTCTATTCATCACATAACCAGAAATCAATGATTTAGTATTTACAAAACAATTTATAAATTCCCAGTAACCATATAATTGTTTTGCACAAAAACGAGCATTTGCAATACAATTTATAAATTTTCCTCTTCCACTTGTTTCTCCTATAAAGGCACCGCCTCTATAATATGGTTTATAAGAATTGTCGGTTACACCATATCTTCCAGTTTTCCATTGTATCCATGTTTTGTTCGAATTATCAGTATAATATCCTTTGATTTGAACTTTATTACATATAAATGTATTTTTTGTAGTAGTTGTAACTCTTGCATTTATAGATGGTCTTCCATCTGGACCGTATGCTTGATTTGAGGAATAATAAGTACCAAACAAATAACCGCAACCCATGGTTGTACTAAAATCTAATCCTATACTGTTTACAATTGAATCAATTATTAAATTTTTAACATAAATACCATAGTAATCATCAGAATCAGCTCTCGAATCACTATAAACATTACCCATTAGCATGCAAATTAATCCTCTAAAATTAGAAGGACTTGTTCCAGCACCAGCAGTATCTTTTGCTAATGTTATTGTATAACCATCACCATCAAGTATCATTTCTTGTTTAGCTTTAACAATCATTTGCCATTTAATATCCCAAGTTAAATTATTTGATAATATTATTTTACTTGCATTAACATCAGTCGGGCCATTACTATACCATGTATTTAAATTTAATTCGGCGGCGGTAGCATCATATGTAATAGTTTTGTATTGAGGATTAACCATCTATATATTTTTTTATATATTTTAAATTTTAAATAATTTTAAAAAAAAATTATTTAAAATTTTATATAAAAATTTATAAATATTTCAATAGCTCATAAATGATAAAAGTGCTTATAGTTAAAACAGTTCCGCCCCAAAACATATCCATTAATGAAAATTTCAATGTCCAATTTGATAATGTTGCATAATTTGTAAAATCATAAACCCCATAAACAAAAACACCGAGTAAAAATGCATCTTGGAGAGATTTTTTATCGCGTATAATAAAATGATACATTCCTAAAATTAACAAAAAATAGGCTAAAATAGCACCTGATAAGCGAAATTTCAAAGGTGATTTTTGAACATTTAAAAAGTAAATATTGAAATCCCCTCGTCGTAAATATAAATATGTCACGTCTATTATTAACAATACAACACCTGTAACAAATAATTCTTTAAATTCCTGTCTTTGAAGCATTTAATATTTTATTAGATTATTATTATTTCTATATTGTTTGTATCAATGTTTGTATCAATGTTTGTATCAATGTTTGTATCAATGTTTGTATCAATGTTTGTATCA
>Ga0115560_1000524_pt1 | contig 29751 bp, 27 predicted proteins | sample COGITO_mtgs_1105_5_FD_87278 | JGI IMG/M metagenome (GOLD analysis project Ga0115560, IMG submission 87278) | Pelagic marine microbial communities from North Sea - COGITO_mtgs_110509 | ecosystem: Environmental > Aquatic > Marine > Epipelagic | place: Germany:Helgoland, sampling site Kabeltonne... | reverse complement strand
CCCCAGAAATTACTCCTTCAAAAGTTTTTCCAACCTTATCTTCCATAAATTTAATCTGCATGAATTTGATGGAATCTCGTTCTGCTTTGGTAGCTATTAATTCACGCTGAGACGAATGTACACAAGCGGCTTGAATTGTATCGGGATCTTTTACTTTTTGTTTGGCTAAATGTTGCTCTAATAAGCGGTGCACCATCACATCAGGATATCTACGAATAGGGGATGTAAAATGCGAATAAAAGTTAAAGGCCAATCCGTAATGACCAATATTATCAATATTATATTCGGCCTTACTCATACAGCGTATAGTAAGGGTATCGATTAGATTCTGTTCTTGTTTTCCTTGAATATCTGATAATAAAACATTCAGTGATTTACTAACATCCTTAGTTTTTAAATCCAATTTATATCCAAAATTAGAAACCACCATTTGAAGGTTGTTCAATTTGTCTGCATCGGGTTCATCGTGAATTCGATATACAAAAGGCAAGGGTGTTTTGCGATTTCCTGCAAATGAAGCAACCTGCTTATTCGCTAATAACATAAATTCTTCTACAAGTTTATTAGCATCTTTAGATGTTTTGAAATAAACACTTTCAGGTGTATCATCTTCTTTTAAAATAAAATTTACCTCTACACGATCAAAAGATAATGCGCCATTTCGCATCCGTTGCGTTCGCAATTTCTTAGCCAGATTATCGAGAGTTAGTACCGCATTCAAAAGATCGTCACTCACGGTATATGCAGCGCCCGTCAGTGAAATAGTTTCTGAAACACGTGGTTTTTGTGTTTCTATTAATTCTTGAGCTTCTTCGTATGCAAAACGGTGATCGGAATAAATGACAGTTTTTCCAAACCATTCTTCTAAAACATCTCCTTTGGAATTCATTGTAAATACTGCAGAAAAAGTATATTTCTCTTCATGGGGACGCAAACTACATACCCCATTAGAAAGCACTTCAGGTAGCATTGGAACAACACGATCAACTAAATAAACTGAGGTTGCTCGTTCATATGCTTCTTTGTCTAAAACACTATGCGGTTGAACATAATGAGAAACATCTGCAATATGAATTCCTATTTCAAAGCAATCATTATCTAGTACTTTAAATGATAAAGCATCATCAAAATCCTTAGCAGTTTTTGGATCTATAGTAAACGTAAGTGTATCTCTAAAATCTCTTCTCTTTTTAACTTCCTCTAGTCTGATGGATTGATCTATTGCATTGGCTGCTGCTTCAACTTCATCTGGGAAATGCAAAGGCAAACCATAATCCGATAAAATCGCATGCATTTCTGTATTGGTTTCCCCAGGAGGACCAAAGGATTCAATTAAGGTTCCGCTGGGAGATTCTGCTCGTTTTGGCCAATCGGTGTATTCTACTAAAACCTTGTCACCATTGGTATAATCGTCTAATTGCTTTTTATCAATAAAAAAATCAGTATACATTCTAGGCCCACGTGTCAAAACAAAAGCATAGTTTTTTTCTATCTGTAACACCCCTACGAATTGGGTTTTATTTCTTTCAAGGATACTTACAATTTCACCTTCGAAAGCACCTGATTTTTGCTTGCGTTTATACACATAAACTTCAACTAAATCTCCTTGGAAAGCTCTATTAATATTGTTTTTAGGAATCATTATATCATGTTCCAAATCTTCACAAATAACAAACCCTCTCCCTGTAGATGTAACGTCTAAAGTTCCTTGATAATAATCCTTACTTGCTTTTACTAGTGTATATTTTCCTTCGGAGGGACTAGAGAGTATTTTTTCTGTTGTCAAACGATTTAAAATTTTTATAATTTCATCGCGTGTTTTCGTGTCTTTTATATTTAATGCTCCTGAAACTTCTTTGTAATTGTACTGTTTTCCTGTATTATCGCGAAAATATTTCGTTACTCTTCGTTCTAAAGAGTTATTCTTCTTCTTTTTAAACATAGAAACAAAATTACTCTATTAAATTTGAACTCTAGTTTTTATTATGAACAGACTTAACAATATTAATAATTTATTTTTATTTATTTTTAAAAAAAATGATGTCTATTATAGCGTGTTAATAGCGGTATTCTTTTATTTATATTTTTTAGGAATAAACCAACTCAAAAGTTTATCAACATTCAATAAGCAGAATATTTAAATTTAAAAACCTTACAGAAAGAAAACTAAGAAGGAAATAAACAACGGTTCATATCTAATAATGATAATAAGTAAAAACAGATATGCCTTTTTTTAGTGTTAATAAACCTACCTTTTTTTGAACAATAAATTGCATAAAGTTTATAAAGTTTATTTTGAAAAAAGAAAAAATTTAGCAAGTGTAAAGAGTAACGAAATTATAGGTATTTACTATTAGAACTTATTAACAAAGTATCCAATTTATGGTAGCTGTTTATAAACTAGAAGGAGGGGTTTGTTTACATTTATAAAAAATTAAAAATATGCAGTTTTCAATTGGTAATGACCACGCAGGAGTAGATTATAAAGAAGCAATAGTTTCTTACCTTATTAGTAAGGGACATGAGGTATTAAATCACGGTACAGACAGTGAGGATAGTGTTGATTATCCTGACTTTATTCATCCGGTTGCTCAGGACGTATCTTCAAAAGAAGCAAGCTTAGGTATTATCATATGCGGTAGTGGTAACGGTGCTTCTATGACTGCAAATAAATATCAAGACATTCGTTCAGCGCTTTGTTGGACTAAAGAGATTGTAGCTTTGGCTCGTCAGCATAATAATGCGAATATTTTGAGCCTTCCGGCTCGTTTTATCTCAATACCTCAGGCAATTGCTATGGTTGAGGTTTATATCAATACTGATTTTGAAGGAGGAAGGCACCAAAATAGAATTGATAAAATTCCTTGTAGCTAATGATTCACTTTACTTATAAAACGTTTGATCAATTGACATCAACTGAATTGCACGATATGTATGCTTTACGGTCAGAAGTTTTTGTGGTTGAACAGGATTGTGTTTATCAAGATATTGATGGAAACGATCCAAAATCCATCCATGTACTGGGAAGTATTGAAGGGGACTTGGCCGCTTATGCCCGTATTTTAGATCAAGGGCTTTCTTATGCAGATTACAGCTCCATTGGAAGAATTGTTGTTTCACCTGTCCATAGGGCACAAAAACTAGGCCATGCATTGGTTGATTTTGCTATAAAAACGACTCAAAAAGAATATGCAAATTCCCGCATTAAAATCTCGGCTCAGGCTCACCTAGAAAAGTTTTATCAAACCCATCAATTTAAAGCAACAGGAGAAGCGTATCTAGAAGACGGGATACCCCATATTGGGATGCTTTTAGAAGGCTAAACAAAGGTCGATTTATTCCTGTTTTGTAGAATTTGATTGACTAAATAATTCATATACACCTTGGACAAGTTCGTTGGTCAACGGGTGTTTTCTCCCCGTATAAATCAACATACAGGCTCCTCCAAAAGGAATATTCCCTTCTGCTTTTTTCAACGCAATACGCAGCTGCCGCTTAATTTTATTTCTATCCACTGCCCTTTTAAAGTTTCTTTTAGGGACAGAAACACCAACGTAAAGTTCGTTTTCTGATGCTTTTGATTCTAGTACTCTTAAGAGTAAGTGTTTGGAACGAAGCACGGTTCCTTTACGAAACAGTGCGTCGATTAATTCTTTTCCTTTTAAACGATTTAGGGTAATCAGCTTACTCATTTTGATAGGTATTGTTTTCGCGATCCAGATCGGCCATATAGTAGGTAGGATCTATGGTTATCAATTCAATTTCTTCTGCTTTGCGAGGAACAGAAAAACTATAGTTAGGATTCGCCCATGACCAGTCCTTTTCGATATTCCAAGGCAGCCCGTAAGGGTTTTCTTTTTCTCCCCGCATTAGAGTAATCGGGATATAATGGATTTCTTGAGTTCCGTCCTTATACCGAACTAAGATGTCTAGGGGCATTGGCATTAACCCTTTGCGCTCTAAATTTATTTGAGTTGTGTTTTCCAGACTAATAACATCCGAGATTGCATAATCAATAGTATTGGTGGTTTGTGTCCAATCGGTCAAGTACCAACGCAACTGTATTCCTGATACACGCTCGGCAATTCTACGAATATCATTCGGAACAGGATGCTTGAATTTAAACTCATTGTAATACGCTTGTAGTGTTTTGAATATGTTTTCATTCCCTATAATATAACCCAGTTGTCCTAAGAACACAGCGCCTTTATTGTATGCCGTGCTTTCATAGGCATAGTTATAATGGTAGCGATTTGCATTGGTGCTTTGGGCTTGTTCAACTCCAGAACCAGCGAGGCGGAAATATCCACTGTAAGATCCCTCTAAAGGGAAATCCTTATTTTCTTTGAGTACTTTATCTTCAGCAAGTGTCGATATAAAAGTGGTAAAGCCTTCGTCCATCCATTCGTGTTTGGTTTCGTTTGTTGCTAGAATGTGCTGAAACCAAGAATGTGCCAGTTCGTGGGCAGTTACCCCTACCAAAGAACCAAATTTACGCTCCCCTGTAATCAAGGTACACATGGCGTACTCCATTCCGCCGTCTCCCCCCTGAATCACCGAGTATTGTTTATAAGGGTATTCTCCAATCTTTTCATTGAAATACACCATCAATTCTGCCGTTAAAGGCTGAAGTTTCTTCCAGTTTTCAATGATGTCGGGATTGTTTTTATAAAAGAAATGCAGATCGACATTATTTGGACCGGGATAGACATCGTGAATATAATCGGTGTCCGCAGCAAATGTAAAGTCGTGCACATTTGGCGCTATAAAATGCCAGGTGATTTTCCCTTTTTTAGTTTTAGCTTTTTTTCGATCGCTATAGCCTTTACCAATTTTATCTGCGTTTTGAAGGTAACCGCTACCGCCAACAGTAAAATCTTTATCGAGCGTAATTTTAACATCAAAATCTCCCCAAACACCATGAAATTCTCTTCCAGTATAGGGATCTGTATTCCATCCGTCCACATCGTATTCTGAAAGCTTTGGATACCATTGCGCCATAGAAAAAGCAACTCCTTCTTCTGTGTTTTTGCCACCTCGACGAATCATATCCGGCACATGACCCTTAAACTCCAAATCCAATACGGTTGATGCTCCAGAAACAAGCGGCTTGTTTAATGTTACCTCTAAAATTGTTCCTGATTCTAACGTCTGAACGGGGACTCCGTCTTGTTTCAAAGAAGAAACCTTGAGATAGCCCTGTTGATATGGGGTTAATGTATCGAGACTTACCTTAAAACGGCGGTTTTTATCACCTCCGTTTTTAAGGCGGATGGCCATATCGCTTTCAGGCTGAAAAGCATTGAAATATAAATGATAGAAAACTTTTGTTAATGTTTCGGGAGCGTTGTTGGTGTAAACCAATTGTTGGGTTCCAGAATAATCTGCTGTCTCAGCATCGAGCTCAACAGTCATGGTATAGTCCACTTTTTGCTGCCAATATTGTGCAGAAAGGCTCAGTGAAAAAAGAAAAGCAAGGGCAAAAGCAAGTTGTTTCATTGTTGTGTTTTTAATAAAAAATAATGCAATAAATGTAATAAACTAAGATTTAAAATAGTTGTCAAAAAGAAAACTTTCTTTACAACGAACTCCTTTTGCAGTTTGTTCAAGTGAAATGAGTTCGTTTTCTGCGTCGTGCTCTAAAAACAACAAAAAATCATTTGCTACTGCACGATCAAGGAAAGAAGCTTTTTCTTCTAGTGTTAGAAGGGGTCTTGTGTCGTAGCCCATTACATAGGGTATGGGAAGATGTCCAACTGTTGGAATCAAATCGGCGGCAAAAACGATTGTTTTTCCTTGATATTGAATCATGGGAAGCATTTGCTTCTCGGTATGACCGTCCATCAAAAGGATGTCGAACCCTAAGGCTGTTTTTTTAAGTTGCTTTTCTGTTCCAGTTAATAATTCCAGTTGACCACTTTCGTGTATGGGAAGAATGTTTTCAGGCAAGAAAGATGCTTTTTCTCTGGGATTAGGTTTTTTAGCCCATTCCCAGTGGTTTTGATGCGACCAAAAGCGAGCATTTTTAAAAGCGGGCACTAAAATTCCGTTTGAGTTGAATTCAATAGCTCCACCACAATGGTCGAAATGTAAATGAGTAAAAAAAACATCGGTTATATCATCCCGATGAAAGCCGGCCTTTTGAAGCGAGCTGTCTAGGGTATGATCTCCCCAAATAGCATAGTGCCCATAGAATTTATCGGACTGTTTGTTTCCCATTCCCGTGTCAATCAAAATAAGTCGATCTCCATCTTCGATGAGTAGTGAACGCGCTGCCATTTTGATTCTATTCTTTTCGTCAGCGGGGTTGGTTCGCTCCCATAAAGCCTTTGGAACTACACCGAACATTGCGCCGCCGTCGAGCATAAAGTTACCGGTTTCAATGCGGTGTAATTTCATAAAATTTATTTTAGCAGTTGGATGCGTGTAAGGTAATTGTCTGAAGTTATATACAAGGCGCTTTCGTCTGCATTAAAGGCGCAATTTGCCGAAGAAACCATGGTTTTTATTGTTCCTATGTGCTTGCCTCCTGGGGCAAAGATCAGAACACCACCTGGGCCTGTAGCAAAAACATAGCCTTTGCTGTGGACTTTTAATCCATCGGCCAGGCCTTTTTCCTTTATACCTGTTGCATCGAAAAATATTTTTTCGTTTTTCAACTCACCGTTTTCAAGAGAAAAAGAGAGCCATAGGTTTCTTTTAGAGTCCGAATTGGCAACATATAAAACGGATTCGTCTGGCGAAAAAGCCAGCCCGTTAGGACGATTCAAACCATTGTAAACCCGAGTTATTTTTCCTTTAGCGTCTAAACGGTAAACACCGTTTTCAGCAATTTCTTTTAATGGGTCACCATCGCCCTTAAGCCCATAGGGAGGGTCGGTAAAATATAAATCTCCGTTTTTGGCTATAATTAAATCATTAGGACTGCTGAATCTTTTTCCTTCATATTCAGCGACGATTGTTTTGAATGAACCGGGTTTTGCGAGAGGCTTCTCGATCATAGCGATTCTGCGGTCACCGTGCTGCGCGATGAGCAAATTGCCTTCCGGGTCAAGGATTAAGCCGTTAGCACCACTCTTTTTGTCGTTAGGCGCAATGCCCGTATAGCCGCTAGGATCTAAATAGAGCGACAGGCCATTGGACTCGTTCCAGCGGAACATTTTATTTTCAGGAACATCGGTAAACAGAACAGAATTTAGTTCAGGAACCCAAACCGGCCCTTCAGCCCAGCTAAAGCCATCGGCTAAAATTTCGATGACTGCATCTGCAGCAATAAGGCTGTTTATTTCTGGGTCAAGGCGTTCAATTTCACCTAGGGTTTTTTGAGCCGCAACACAAAAGAAAACGCCAAGGCAAAGCGCAAGAGTGAATGTTTTTTTCATGAGGTTATTGTTTCTTTAAAATTTGGGTTAATTCTTTTCCAAAAGCCAGCATTTTTTTAATTTCATCGATACTCGAAAGGCGATTTCGACCCTTGATGAGGAGGGTTTTTTCGTTGGTTTCTACATGGAAATACGAGTGGCTTTCAAAAAAGAAAATCAATTCTGGAGTAAACCATTTTCTAATTTCAGATCTATTCTTTCCACCAAGAAAAAAACGTCTTGAAAAATCAGGGGCTTCAACAAAGTCAATATCTCGATACCCGAGAGGTTCGTATAAATTCGCCAACAAATGTTCTTTGTCTAAAATAAATTGAGGCACCCTTTCTTCCAATTGAATCATTAAAAAAGAAGATTTCAAGTCTTCTTTTGCGATAAAAGCTCCTTCGCTATATGAAAGGTCAAACAAAGTAAATTGTTCTGATTCATCGAATAAAACATTGTATTGATAATTGATTTGTTTGGACTTAAAATATTCAAACTGCTCCAAGTTATTGGCCTCTGACGAGAGCTCAGGACGATAAGACCACTTTAAGTTTTTTGCAAGTCTTTTGAGTGTTTTTTGTCTTTTTGTAAGGTGCTTTCCAAGATTTAAAAAATCTTTCATGGGAAGTACTTTTCGTATTGCAAAAGGATGCTGTGTGTCAGAAAAATGCACATCCAAGCCGATGATTTCAAAGACCCCATTCTTACTTGAAAAACTCCTTCTATAATCACTTAGACCTTCCATAACGGTATGATCAACAAACTCACAAAGAGAGAAGTCTACAATAACGTGTTCGTGCTCTGGAATTTCGTCAAGAAGCGCCTTTAACTTATAAAAGTTTAAAAAACTACAGAAGTTTTTTACACTGACAAAATAGTTCCCGCTATCTTCTTCTTTAAACATCAAAACGTTGGGCTTTAGCCAGTTGCGTGTGAAAAAAAAAGACACTTTTATTGATCAATATATGGATCATAAAAGTTGCTAATACACCGAAGGCAATTCCTGTAATCAGACCATAAGCTAGGGTCATACCCAGTGTGACAAGAAAAATAGCGCCCTGTTCTTTTCCAATTTTAAACAGCATGATTAGGTTTTCAGGAGCGGCCAAGCGATAGCCCGTGTACACCAAGATGGCCGCCAAAGCAGGAAGCGCAATGCGTTGGATTTGATCTTGAAAAAGAACAATAAAAAGCAAGAGAAAGAGGGCATGAAACAAGTTGGCAGATCGGTTAGATCCTCCATTGTTTACATTTACCGAACTGCGGGCAATAACGGTAACGACATTCAATCCTCCGACAAAACCACTGATGGTAGTTGCTATTCCTAAAGCTCTAAGGTCTTTATTCACGTTGGATCTTCTTTTTAAAGGATCCAGTTTATCTACGGCTTTGATGCTAAGCAGGGATTCAATACAGGAAATTAAAGTAAGGGAAATTACAATCCCAATGAATTCGACACTTCCGAGCCTTCCAAAATCTGGAAAAGGAAGATTTCCTACTAAGTTTTCAGGTAGGGCAATGAGTAAATTTTCACCCATGGGATAGGGAGTGGCAGCGATCAATTCGTAATAATAGGTCAGCCCTATAGCCAAAACAACCACCCACATGGGTGCAGGAATTAGGTGAAAAATAGGGTTTCTAATCCGGGAATATAAAATTAAAATCAAAAAACTTCCAACGCCTAATCCGGCAGCTAGAAGCACCTCTAGGGTTGGATTTTGAAAAATATGCAGCAGGCTGTTTGGGACCTGCGCAAGTAGCCCGAAAGGGCTTCCTGAAGCTGTTGTCACTCCAAGCATGACATGAACCTGCTTAGCCAAAATTCCAATTCCGATAGCAGCCAGCATACCTTGTAGCGCAGAAGCAGGAAAAAACTCACTCAATGCACCAAACCGGAAGAGACCGAAAAGGAAAATTAGAATCCCCGAGAGAACAACTGCTGCTAGGGTAAACAGATACCCTTGGTAAAGATCGCCTCCCCCCAAAAGTGTGATAGAGGAAAGCAATACAATGACTAAGCCGTTTCCAGGCCCTGCAATTGTTAATTGAGACCCTCCTAAAAGCGCTACAACAACTCCCCCAACTACAGCCGACAAAATCCCCGCAATAGGAGGGGCTTCCGAAGCAATTGCTAAACCAAGCCCCAGAGGCAAGGCAACGAGAGAGACGACAAAACCGGCAAAGATATTGCCGGGCAGTGCGCCTAAAAAGCTTTTAAAAGCGCTTGTTTTACCCATTTTGTTTGCTTTTTATGATGAGAACATCGGTGGGTAATTCGGATAAAATATGCTCTAGATCCTTTGGGAAAATACGCTCTAGAAAACCTTTTCTTTTTTCATCACTGTTCATTATGAGTAAATCGGCTCGAACAACCTTGGCATAATGACCAATAGAATATCCTCGGGTTCCAAAAATATTTTGGGAGTGTATCTTTATGTTCTCTTTCAAAGAGTCCAAAATACGACTTAAAATTTCTCGAACACGTGAAAGTTCACGCCGTTTTAATTTTTCTTTTCGAAGGGTTACCTTTCTCAAGCCGCGATCATCGTCTGCCTCTTCGGCAACTTCTGAGCGGTTAATTTCTTCTACCAAGGTGAGTTTTGACGCACTCAATGCTTGGGCAAAATGAAAGGCAGAACGAACTGTATTTTCCGTTTCTGGACTTTCGAAAGCGTTTACGACTACATGCTGTGATGCCTTTCGAATTACAGAAGGTTTAATCATTAATAAAACGGAACAGGGGGCGTTTCGAGTGAGTTTACGGGCAATTGAGCCCATATAGAATTTCAACATATTTTCTCGTTGCATTGCTCCGAGCAAGAGTAAATCTATCTTGTTTTTCTTGCACTGTTCATTTATGGTTTCAACGGGCTCCCCCTCTTCCCAAAGCACTGAAAGGTGTTGGGGCTGAACAGGAGACTCTTCTAAAATTTCAGTAAATGTTTTTGCTTTTGCAGGCGATTTTGACCCCACATGAAGAAAGTACAGGTGGGCATTTAAAAAATCAGCCAACCGCATCGCTTCAAAGACATTTGCTTTGAGGTTGGGCGAAAAGGCAAAACCGATTAAAATTTTATTGAAAGGCGCGTTGTTCACTTAGTTGCATTTTTTGAAATATACAGAAATTATTTGAAAAAGAGAACGAAAAAAGGGAGGATAGGAGTGGACAGAAAACTTATTTTTTGACAAATTCAGTTCGTAAAATAATGTTCATTTTGTTGAATCTGCAATCAATTTCATCTGCATGATCGGTCAAACGAATGTTTTTTACGGTTGTTCCTCTTTTGATCGTTGTTGAGGTTCCTTTGAGTTTTAGATCTTTGGTTAGTTTTACCGTATCTCCTTCATTTAATATGTTTCCGTTGGCATCTTTTACATCCATAGAGCTCTTTTTTGATAAAGATAAGGGATAAAGATAAAGGTGCAAAAGGAATTTCGTCCCAACAAAAGAGGTCTTAAAGCGAAAGGCTTTTCCCAATTTTAGGGAGGTGAAGGGTTCTTTTTTGAGCTTCAAAAAGATGCTGAGTGGTGACACAAAGTTTCAATTTAATGTTTTTTGAAAGCAAATGCTATTATCGGTAGTCAAATAGGGTTCGTAATTCGGAATACGGCGGTATCCAGATTTGCTATATAGGGCGACTGCTTCGGGGAGGTTTTTACCCGTTTCTAAAACGCAACGTTTGTTTCCAAGTTCTTTCGCCCAGGCTTCTAGCTCCTTTAATACCAGCGTTGCGGTTCCTTTTTTACGACCAATAGGCGGGGTATACATGCGTTTGAGTTCGACCGTACCAACTTCAAAAAATTTAAAAGCACCACAGCCAACAGCGATATCACCTTCATAGGCAAGGACGACATGACCCAAGCTTTCAATCCCATTAAATTGGTTGTAAAAGGCGTGGTCTTCCCCATCACGAACGCACAGTTCTTGGTTTAGTGTTTCAACTAAAGCTTTAAAATCAGTATGATTGTGATCGGTTCTCAGCAACAACATGTTATTTTTTTTGGGCAAAAAGCCAAGGCAGGAATTCGGGATCTCCAAAAACAGTATCCCAACTGTTATGGTTCACTCCAGGATACCAATTATAAATTACAGAAGCTCTTTTTTTAAGCAGGGCTGAAACCATTTTTTTTGAATGATCGATCGCTACAACTTGGTCCGCGTCCCCGTGGTCGATACGCCAAACGGGGCGTCGAATTTTTCTAGCAATTTTGGGGTTTGCTCCCCCACAAATTGCAAAAGCTGCAGCAAACATCCGAGGGTTTCTATAAACCAATTCAAAGGTTCCCATACCCCCCATAGACAAGCCACCGACATAGATGCGCTCTTTGTCGACACCATAGTTGTCCTTGATGTGATCCATCATGCCTTCAACCAAATCGAGCATAGGGTTATTTTTAGGCTTTTTTACATACGAAAAGCCAGTATCAGTTCGACTTGTTGTTGCCCAATATGCGTTTTTTGAACACTGAGGAAATACAATAATTGCAGGATTATTTTTACGAAATTCTGAGTCTAAAAAAAGGCTACTCCCGTGAACCAATTGGAGTTCATTGTCGTTTCCTCGTTCTCCAGATCCGTGGAGGAAAACAAGTAAGGGATAGTTCTTTTTTGCAGAATAATTTTTAGGCAACAAAATCCGATAGGGAAGGGATTGCCCCTCTTCTTCATAGGTTGCATAACGATATTCTTGAGCAAGAATTTTGTAAGGACTCATTAGAATGGTTAGAAACAGGAGAACAGAATAATATATTTTCATTTGTTTTTTTAAAGCTTTTCAGTTAAAAGGGCAATCATGGTTTTGATACCATCGCGATAATTTCCAAGGCGAATGTTTTCGTTTGGACTGTGTTGGTTGTTATCAGGGTTTACTGTTGGAACTGCAACAGCAGGAATACCAAGCGTAAGAACAAAAGGAGAAATTGGAATTGAACCTCCGCTCATTCGGATTCGGATAGGCTCCTTGTCAAAAGCCCTTTTCATGGACTTGGTTAGCCAAACACCAATTTTAGAATCAAAAGGCGTTCTAAACGATTGGTAAGAAACGGTAGCTTTATAGGTTGCTATTTTGGGGTAGGTAAGACGCTCCTCTTTAGTAGGAACACGATCAATAACATAGTACCCTTGCTTTTCAATGTGTTCTTTTATGAGCCTTAAAAGGCGCTCTGGATTGGACTCTAAAACCAAGCGTACATCAATTTCTGCCTTCGCCCATGCGGGAATAATCGTCCGTGCTTTTTCATTAATTTCTCCTGACTGCATGCCTCGGATATTGAGTGAAGGGAATTGTATGGATTCGTGATAATAAGAACCCACCTGATCTGTAGCTGCAATTTGAACTGCATCCATAAAGCCTTCCTTGTCGAAAGGCGTACTCTTCAATGTATTTTCAGTTTCCAAGTCGATAACAATACCATCATAAAACCCAGGGATAATAACTTTTCCGTCCTCGCCTTTCATTGAAGCCAACAAACGCGACAAACGGAGCGCTGGGTTTGGAACGTAATTCCCGAAGTGACCACTGTGTTGAGGAACAATTGGGCCATAGGTTGTGAGTTGAGCAGTTGCAATTCCTCTTGCCCCAAAGGATAGGGTTGGCTGGTTGGATCGATGCTGTGGGCCATCGAAAATAACCAGGTTGTCTGCTTTTAAAAGAACTTTGTTTTCGAGAACTGCCAGCGGAAGGTTTGGCGAACCTAACTCTTCTTCAAAATCGATAATTATCTTCAGGTTAAAGTTGGGGCTTTTACCCAACTCTTTGATTGCATCAAGGGCTGCTAGAAACATGATTACCGGACCTTTTGCATCACTTGCAGATCGGGCATAAATGCGCCAGTCGTCTTCATATTTTACTAAACTATCCCAAGGAAGAGTTTTCCATTGTCCCTTATCATTTTGTTTTTTAACCACAGCTTCGTAAGGGTTTTCTTGTTCCCATTGACTAGGATCAACCGGTTGACCGTCTACGTGGACATAAAACAGTACTGTTTTTAGATCAGGATCAAGAACTTTTTCGGCAAGCAGTAAGGGTGCAGCTGCTGTATTGATTCGCGTTGTTTTAAAACCGCGGCCTTGAAATTCGTTTTCGCTCCAAAGCATATTGGCTTCATAAGCCAAAGGCTTATTGGCATCGTTGGGAAGCCTCAAAAAAGACCGCAAAAGAGGAAATGTTTTTTGAGCGTATTGTTCTGCAATACGATCCAAGGTTTTTAAATTCTGAGCCCCTGAAAAGAAAGGAGCTAATAGCAGTAAGGCAAGAAGGCAAATCGTTTTTTTCATAAGGGTTTTTACAGTAATATTATTGATTAATGTCCTCAAGGAATTGAGCACCTCCTAGGGCCTCTAATTCTTTTTTATTCAATTGAAGTACCCGAACTTTCAAAGGCACCCGCTCCAGCGGAGCATCTAGTGAATCTATTGGGAGTGTAGCAATGCTATTCAAAACATCCAACCCTTTAAATACCTGACCGAAGACGGTGTATTTCTGATCCAAACGGGCTATCCCAAGCGCATCATGAACAAGGTAAAACTGACAACCCGCCGATAGCTTTCCCGGATTATCATCACGCCCCATTCCAACTGCGCCATAAAGGTGTTTGATTTCTGGTACAAACTCCGGTTCAATCAAATAATCAGAAGGGCCGAAGCCTTCGGGCGTGTCTGGGCAACCTCCTTGAACGACAAAGTTTTCAATCACTCGATTAAAACTCAAATCATCCCAATACTGTGCTTGTGCCAATTCTATAAAACTAGCTCGATGCAAAGGGGTTTCTTCATAGAGCCAAAAGTAGAGGGCTCCCAAAGGAGTTTCTATATGACCGATAGGGTAGGTTCTTTCTTTACGCTCTTGACAAGAAGTGAGTACAATAAGGCAAAGAAGAACGATTTTTTTCATGATCATTTTTTAAACAAATTAAGAAAGCACAAGGACCATAGCGAAGCCCGTTTGCGTTAAAAGTACTTTTTTCTGATGAACCAAGAGCGTTACTAAGCAAGGCTTGAAAAGATTGAAACTTAAATTGTAAGATTAAAACCCCCAAGAGGCTTAGCCCGATAAGAAGCGAATAGTCAATCATATTATTGCCATTGGGTGTGAAATGTTTGTTCAAAAGCTTTGTCTACACGACGGTAGGTATGCGCTCCAAAAAAGTCGCGTTGAGCTTGAATGAGATTCGCTGGAAGGGTTTCACTGCACATCGCAATCCAATAATTATATGCCGAAGAATAACACGCTAAAGGAATTTTTTGATCGACTCCGTGATGGATAATAGCGGCAGCACCCGCCTCGTTTTCTTTTAGTAAATCTAAAACAGCCGTATTGTTAAGCAGTGATTTTTCTGTTTTAAAGCTGTGAACGAGTGTTTCCATTAAACGCGAACGAATGATACATCCCTGAGTCCATATACGAGCTGTTTCTGAAGGGTTGTATTCCCAACCGTATTGTTGAGAAGCGTTTCCAATCAGATTAAAACCTTGAATATGATTCACAATCCGAGCAAAGCGATAGGCTTCAATTAGTGATTTTACATCAATATCAACATGTTTTTTGGCCTTAGGCTTTCTTGCTGATAAAGCGATCCGCTGTGTTTTAAAGGAAGAGAGGTAACGAGCAAAAACAGATGCAGACATCATTGTATTGACGGACCCTAAGGATAAGGCAGCCGAACTGGACCACATTCCCGTTCCTTTACTACTCGCTTGATCTAAAATCAAATCGACTAAAAAATGTTCTTCCTCTTTTTTCTGCAGGATCTCGGCAGTAATTTCTAAAAGATAACTGGCTTCTGAACCGTGATTCATTTCTTGAAGAACAGCAACAAGTTTTGGGTAACTCATTTGATGTGCCAGCACAGCAAAGGTTTCGGCAAGAAGCTGCATTTCTGCATATTCTATTCCATTGTGAACCATTTTTACAAAATGCCCCGCACCTTCTTTTCCCATATAACTTTGACAGGGAATACCAGCTTGGTCTTTAGCCGCAATTTTATTTAGAATGGGACGAAAAAGAGTGTAGGCTTCAGGACTTCCACCAAACATTATTGAAGCCCCATTACGAGCTCCAACTTCTCCTCCAGAAACGCCACAACCGACAAAGACAATCTTCTTTTTTTGAAGATCTTGAGCCCTTCTTTGGGTGTCGGGATAATGAGAATTACCCCCATCAACAAGCACATCTCCTTCGCTGAGTAGCGGAAGAAGTTCGTCAATTAAGCCATCAATGGCAGGGCCACTTTTGATCATCAACCAAATTTTTCGCGGTCGCTCTAAAGCAGATACAAATGCATTCAGATCTGTAAAACCCTGAAGATTTTTAAAGGCTTTATTTTTCGACAAAAAGGACGGAATTACCTTTTCTTCTCCGGGAGTGGAACGATTATAAACGGCAGTTGAGATTTCGTTTTCTGCACAGTTTAACGCAATTCCCTGCCCCATAACGCCCATGCCGATTACGCCAATGGTTGCCGATTGTGAGCATTGAATTTTATTTAAAACAGAAGAAGCCAATTGTGGAATTGTGTCTTCTATGTTGAGGTGAATCCCATAGGGTGGGAGCTCCAAAACATCAAATTGTGACTGGAGGAGTGCTGCGTCAAAAAAATGGTTTTCACGATTTTCTAAACGCCTTTTAATCAAATCAAAAGAACCGTTTAAAACAACCCAAGTAATTGCATTGTTCTCGGCAGAAAGGATTTTTCTGTAGGCTTCTTTTAGTGCGGAGCAGGCCAAAATTGCCGCTCCATTTTTTGACCAGCCCCTAATTTTTTGAGCCAACTCAGCTAGCCAGGGCGCTCGATCAGCGTCATCTAACTCGAGGCCAGATTTCATTTTCTCCTTATTGGTTTGAGGATGAAAATCATCCGCATCATAAAAGGGCCAATCCATTTCTTGAGAAAGGTGTTTTCCAAGACTGGTTTTTCCAGTTCCACTTACCCCCATTATGATGATCATATACGCTTGTTTTTGTTATAAAGATATAAAAGTAATACTCGTTTACATTGTAGAGAGAATAGCTCCGTCTGTGGTATGAAATTCTTTCATTAAATCAGCCGCCATACACGAATGAACTGGGAGCACCCAAAGCAGGTCGCCAATAGCATAGTCCTGCATTTTTTCTTTCGGGACAGAAACTATCCCGTGTTCTTGAGAAAGACTTTTGAGGTGCATCTTTGGGATACAGCCCCCCCAACCGCTTCCTTTTTGTTCTACAACTCGACCAAAGATAATGCCTACTTCTGGATCTTCAATTTGGTCTTTTGAAAGATGAACACCACCACCGTAAACTACAATTTCATTGCGATCAGGATGTATAGCAACAACAGGGCAGGCCATAGCAACTGCAACCTCATCCAATTCGTTTGATCCAATGATGTTTTGTGTTATGTCATAAAAAATAAAATTGCCGGGGCGAATTTCATCAATTCCAGCAAAATCTTCGGACACACTACAACTGGGTGTGTCTCCGTACGAAAGTATCAGCTCAGGATATTGTTTTTGATAACGGTCTTTGAGCAGCAAAAACTGCTCTTTACTCGCTTGGTGTACAGCCTCGATAGACTTTTTAGAACGACATTGATAGGAATGGCCTGCGTGTCCTAAAAACCCTTTGAACTGAAGCAAAGGCGGTTGATCCATTTGACTCAAAAGTTGATCGATTATAGAAAAGCGATCTACTGCAATTCCGGTCCTGTGGTAACCAATATCCATTTTCAAGAAAATGCCAACGGGTGCGTTTAAGTTTTTTTTTAAAAAGCCGAGCACCTCGATATTTTCGACACAGAGGTTGAGTTGAATCTTTGACGCAAGGTTATTGATGGTTGTGATTTCTAAAATGTTGGTTGGAAACGCGACGGTGATATCGTTCCATTCTTGAGCAAAATAGGCAGCCATTTTTAGAGAAGAAACCGTTATTTTGGAAACACCTTCTTCTTTAAGCCATCGAGCAACTGCTAGCGATTGATGGGTTTTGACATGGGGACGAAAAGCCAGCTTGTTCCTTCTGGCTTTAGCAGCCATTTTTGCAATGTTTTTTTTGCATCGAATGGGATCTAAAAAGAGGGTCGGTACGCGAATCATTAAGTTTGGATTAGTGCTTTATAAGACGAAAGCGTTAATGAAACCCTAAGTTACAATGAAAAAGTGTGCCGATCAACTTAAAGCGACAGGAGCGTCTAATTCTTGTGCATAAACCAAAGGAGTAAGTAAAAGTGTAAGTAAAAATAAGATCTTTTTCATGGGGAAATGATTTTAAATTAAACTCAAAGATACTGTTTTTAAGCAGATTACAAAAAGCTTAGAGCTAATCATTTAATTTAAGAACAGCCATAAACGCCTCTTGCGGAATTTCTACATTTCCTACTTGGCGCATTTTCTTTTTCCCTTTTTTCTGTTTTTCTAAGAGCTTCCGTTTCCGAGAAATATCCCCCCCATAACATTTGGCAGTTACATCTTTTCGAACGGCTTTGATGGTTTCTCTGGAAATTATTTTTGCGCCAATAGCCGCTTGAATTGGAACATCGAACTGCTGTCTTGGAATCAGTTGGCGTAATTTTTCACACATTTTTTTCCCAATATTATACGCATTGTCTGCATGGATCAATGCGGACAAAGCATCCACTTGACTTCCATTCAACAGAATATCAACCTTCACTAATTTGGAGGGACGCATTCCAATGGGAGAATAATCGAAAGAGGCATATCCTTTTGAAACGGTTTTTAAACGATCATAAAAATCAAAAACAATTTCTGCCAAGGGCATATCAAAAGTAAGCTCTACACGTTCGGTTGTCAGATAGGTTTGATTGGTAATCACACCTCTTTTTTCTATACAAAGCGACATTACGTTTCCAACAAAATCTGCCTTTGTAATTATTGCAGCCTTAATAAAAGGCTCTTCAACACGATCTAAAGCCGATGGATCAGGAAGATCTGACGGGTTGTTTACTAGGATTCTATCGTCAACGTCTTTGCGAACATAGGCATGGTAAGAAACGTTGGGAACTGTTGTTATCACGGACATATTGAATTCCCGTTCTAAGCGCTCTTGAATGATTTCTAGATGCAACATGCCTAGGAACCCACAGCGAAAACCAAAACCTAGTGCTGCTGAACTTTCTGGAAGAAAAACAAGGGAGGCATCGTTTAACTGGAGTTTTTCCATCGAGGAACGAAGCTCTTCATAATCTTCGGTATCTACAGGATAAATACCCGCAAAAACCATGGGTTTTACTTCTTCAAATCCGTCGACAGCATTTTGGGTTGGGTTGTCTGGAGTAGTGATTGTATCCCCGACTTTTACCTCTTTAGCGTCTTTAATACCGGTGATGAGGTAGCCGACATCTCCAGCTTTAATTGTTTTTTTGGGTTCTTGTTTGAGTTTTAGGGTTCCAATTTCATCCACATTATAGGTGTTTTGTGTGGCAATGAATTGAATCTTTTGTCCTTTGGAAATGGTACCGTTTAAAATCCTGAAATACGTTTCTATCCCTCTAAAGGGATTGTAAACAGAATCAAAAATTAAGGCTTGCAGCGGTTCGTCTGGACTTCCTTTTGGCTGGGGAACGCGCTCAATAATTGCCGTTAGGATTTCTTGAATTCCAAGGCCTGTTTTGGCAGAAGCCGGGATAACATCTTCGGGAGCACAGCCTAAAAGATCGACAATATCGTCGGTTACCTCTTCTGGATTAGCAGAAGGTAAGTCGACCTTGTTGAGTACTGGAATGATTTCTAAATCATTCTCGAGCGCCAGATATAAATTCGAAATGGTTTGTGCTTGAATACTTTGAGCGGCATCTACGATCAGCAAGGCCCCTTCACAGGCAGCAATTGAACGAGACACTTCATAGGAAAAGTCGACATGGCCGGGTGTGTCGATTAGGTTCAAGACATATTCTTGACCTTCATGGGTATATTCCATTTGAATTGCATGGGATTTGATGGTAATCCCCCGTTCGCGCTCCAAGTCCATTCCGTCTAAGATTTGATCTTGTTTTTCACGTTCGGTAACGGCACCTGTAAAATCTAGGAGTCGATCGGCTAATGTACTTTTCCCATGATCAATGTGGGCAATAATGCAAAAATTTCTGATGTACTTCATAGCGTTTCTTTCCTAAGCTTAAGCCGCAAATATACTTATTTGTACAATGCTTTTTTGCTTTCTGTTCAAATATAGTTCGCTAAAAACCAATTGTTTTTTTTAAATAATTATTATCTTGATTGTCGATTTAACCCATTAATCTTAATTTCATGAAACTAACCGTCACACATCAGGAGCGATATTCTAGAAGCGAACTCTTGTTAAGATCCATTTTTGGCTTTCTCTACATCGCCCTACCACACGCATTTTTACTCTTTTTTGTAGGCCTTTGGGGGCTTATTTTAAACTTTGTTGCTTTCATTACCGTAGTTTTTACGGGAGAATACCCTAAAAGTATTTTTGAATTTCAAGTGCAGTTGATGCGCTGGAGGTTACGGGTTAAAGAAGCCTTAAAATAAACCTATAAAAGATGCGAATTAGCGTAGCCGGGTTAAGAATATTATTGGGAATTACGTTTCTCTTTTCGGCCTATACCAAGTTTGTTGGTCCAGGGTTTTTTGAAATCACCCTAATGGATCAGGGATTGGCACCCGATCGTTTTTTTGCGGCACAGCTAGCACAATTTTTTATTGGGCTGGAATTTGCTCTGGGAATCCTGATGTTACTGCCTTTTTACACCAAAAAACTGATGCTTATTTCCTTACTTCTTTTGGGAGGTTTTACGCTACACTTGGTTTATTTGTGGAGTATTGGAGATACTGAAAATTGCGGCTGTTTTGGTGAGATGATTTCCATGACACCACTAGAATCCATCATTAAAAACGGAATCCTTATTGGGATTTCCGCCTTTGTTTTTTGGAAAACAGCTAATGATAAGCGTTCCATAAAACCAATTTTATTAGGAACGGGACTTATTATTGCCAGCATGTGGCTTTTACTTCCGCTACCAAACCACAGTGATTTTCCTTTTCAAAAACTCACTCAATTTGAGTATGCGGGGCGCGTAGATTTGGCTGCAGGAGAAAAAGTGGTAGCGGTTTTTAATTTGGACTGTGAACACTGTCAAGAAGCCGCGACCCAATTGGCAGAACTCGCAGCTGTCAGTTCAAGTTTCCCAAAGCTGTATGTTTTGTTTATCAAGAAGGCAGTACCACAGTAGCTGAATTTGAAGAGCTTACAGCCTTTGCTTATCCCTATGCCTTTATAGACATAAACACATTCTTTGATTTGATAGGGAATTCTCCCCCTCGAATTTACCATTTGAAAGCAGGAAAAGTTGAAGCAATCTGGGATGAAGATTTTATTTCCCACTTTCAAGAAACGTTTGAATTGAACTAGGGTATAGAGAAAACCGAGGTTTTACGTACTTTTGTAAAAATTTCACGCTTTGGTAAAAATTGGTGACATCGAACTCAGTGACTTTCCGCTTCTTCTTGCACCCATGGAAGATGTAAGTGACCCTCCTTTTCGAGCCTTGTGCAAGGAACACGGGGCTGACGTAGTATACACCGAATTCATTTCGAGCGAGGGTCTGATTCGAGACGCTGCCAAAAGCGTCATGAAACTTGATATATACGAAAAAGAACGCCCTGTTGGGATTCAGATTTTTGGTGCAAACGAAGAATCGATGCTTCGTTCTGTTGAGATTGTTGAGGCGTCTAAGCCCGATATCATCGACATTAACTTCGGTTGTCCAGTTAAAAAAGTAGTGAGTAAAGGTGCTGGTGCAGGCATTTTGAGAGACATTCCCCTAATGGTTCGCTTGACAAAAGTGATGGCAGAACATACCAAGCTTCCCATTACCGTAAAAACACGCTTGGGCTGGGATCACGATTCTATAAAAATAGTTGAGGTAGCCGAACGTTTGCAAGATGCTGGAGCCAAAGCGATTTCGATTCACGGAAGAACACGTGCTCAAATGTATAAGGGTGCTGCCGATTGGCGTCCGATAGCGGAGGTTAAAAACAACCAACGCATGCACATTCCCATTTTTGGAAATGGCGATGTTGACAGCCCTGAAAGAGCAATAGAAATGCGAGATCAATACGGTTTAGACGGCGCTATGATTGGAAGAGCGAGCATTGGCAACCCTTGGTTTTTTAACCAAGTAAAACATTTCATGGAAACGGGAACTCACGTAGCTCCGCCCTCGATTGTAGAACGTGTAGATGCTGCCCGTAGGCATTTGGAAATGGCAATCGATTGGAAAGGAGAAGTTTTGGGCGTTTTAGAAACCCGCAGACATTATACCAATTACTTTAAAGGAATCCCCCATTTTAAAGAATACCGAACCCGAATGGTAACCTCGAACGCATCGGCAGATGTCTTTGCCGCACTCGCTGATGTTGAAGCCAATTGGGGCGACTATGAGATGGTTTAAAGCAACTTAATCTTTTTGCCTACTTGGGCAGTGGCCCAGGCCGAAGCGAGCCCCCCTAACACAAGCAGCAGTAGCAACACCATAGCTACATTTTGAAATTCCAAACGAACGGGATATGGAAAGTTAGTTCCAGGAACATAAAGAAAAGGGAAATAGCGCTGAAGTAGGACGAGGCATGTTCCTAATAAAACACCTAGGCCCCCGCCTACCCAACTGATCATTCCGCCCAAGTAAAAGAAAATCAAACGAATTTCTTTGGGCAATACACCAAGAGCATACAATACGTTCAATTGAGGCCTTTTTTCTAAAATCATCATGATCAAAGCACCGACGACATTAAAAAGCGCAATGATGATGACCAGGGTAAAAATCAAATAGATTGCCATTTGCTCGGTATTGAGCATCTTGAAAAGTGCCGCATTGAGTTCGGTTCGGGAACGCATGCGCAAGGGTGTTTTGAGTAAGGCACGAAGCTGTTCTTCGAGTTGTATTCGATTAAAATCAGGAGCGAGTTTAAGTTCTAAGGAGCTGTACGTATTTTCTTTTCGTTGAAAAAGAGTCTGTGCAAACGACAGATTTGAAAACATATATTTTTTGTCGAGTTCCTCGCTGACGCTATAGATTCCAGAGACCAAGGCGGTCTTGTTGATAAAAGGCTCTTTGAGTTGGGTTGCACTTGCGGATCTTTTGGGAACCGTAAGCACTAAAAAATCGTTGTAATCATAAATACCTAAACTTAATATTTGGGCAACTCCACCACCAATTACCACCTCATCAAGCTCCTTGGAAAACCAAGAACCACTGCTCAAAAAACGATCGCTTTCGATGATATTTTGATAGGACGAGTCAACCCCTTTGAGATAAACAACGTGGTTTTTGTCTCGATAATTCAAAAATACTTTGTCTTCTATAATTCCAGAAACAGCAAGAATACCGTCAAGCTGTTTTACAGAAGCTAAGGTAATTGAATCGATTTGGAGGGTTTTACCTTGGACAGCTTCCACCCGAAAATCAGGATCGAAAACATTAGAAAAAGAAAGGCCAAAGTCTTTGAGACCTGTAAAAGCAGAGAGAACAATTAGCAAGGCTGCTGAAGCAATTAACACAACGGATAGAGCAATATAATTGATGATATTGATCACACTCTGTTTGCTTCTAGTGAAGAAGTATCGGGAGGCTATGTACAGTGGAAAGCGCACAAGCTTATTTTTTTTTGCGAGCGATTAACCCTTCAGGGTTTTTGATGGGATCGTCGATCGCGGTTAAGGCTTCATCAATTTTCTCTATGTAATCTAGCGAATCGTCCAAGTAAAAAATAAGTTCTGGGACTTTTCGCAATTGATTTTTCATCAGACGAGCAAGGTCGTGTTTTACCTGAAAACTATTCGATTGGATTCCTTCGAGCACTTCAAGTGCTTTGGCAGGAGGGAAGAGGCTCAAGTATATTTTGGCAATGGAAAGATCAACGGTTACAGCAACTTTTGTAACAGAAATCAAAAGGTTAGAAACCCCTTCTTTACGAACGGCTCCCTGAAGCATTTGAGCGATTTCCTGTTGCAATAAGGTTGCGATTTTCTTTTGTCTTGGACTTTCCATAGGGTTGATTATTGGGTAAAATTAAGGATATTTGTTGGGATGCAGTCCTCAAACACAAAGTATAGCGTCTAAAACAAATAAATACTATGACAAATATTCGTAAAACCATATTCACTGCTCTTTTTTCACTGCTTTCGTTTGCTGCCTTTGGACAGCAAGATACTGAACGAATAGCGGAGCTTATTTTTAAAAAGACAAATCAATTGCGACAAGCAAAAGGGCTAGTTCCTTTTAAAGAACTAGATAGTTTAGATCATATTGCACAGTACCACAGCGACAATATGGTTCAAAAAAAGTTTTATTCCCATACTGATCATGAAGGCTTGAGTCCAGTAGAGCGGGCCGAAAAGTTCAATGTTCAAGCATGGAGAAGGGTTGACAATCGTTTTATTGGCATTGCGGAGAATATAGCTCAGGTTCCCTGGTTTGAAAATGTAACAAACTGCGGAGACACTCGGTCGAATGAAGCCATAGCCGAATGCTTGGTCCAAGGCTGGAAAAGCAGTCCACCTCACTATAAAAACATCTTGGGAGATTATGTGTATTTGGGTGTAGGGATTCAATTTAATTCTGAGCTTATGGGCTTTGCAACTCAGAACTTCAGATAGTCTAGAGACGTTCCCACTTATAGTCTCCGTTTAGACGGAAAGACCCCAGATGTGTTTTCTTCCAACTGTTGGGCTCTATTAGGGATAAAAAAGACACTTTTGCCCCTTCATACAGATGATAGGTTTCGCCAACGATGGGTTCGAATTTGAATTTAGCAGAGTAAACCATTTGGGTGTCTGATGCCAAATTCACAAAGTCTTTGATTTTACTCTGCAGGTCAGCGAGTTCCGCTTGGAATTGCTTAGAAACCCGATCAACCCCCTTTTTTTTAAACGAATCTACGTTGGGGATACTGATTACAGGACTGCTGTTGCTTATTGCATAGGGCAATAATTTTGCAATATATTCTTCGTTTTCTTCGTCCCACGCGACATTATCTGGTTTTTTTGACGATTTCATTTTCAAGCCTTTGCACAAAAATAAGTTACTTTGGATCGCTAGACAATTTTCCTTTGATAAGAATTTAGAATAAAAGCTAGAAATAAATGTGTTTAAAAGGATGATAAAACAATTATTGTATTAATTTTTGCGTACGCTGGCAAAGTATTTTTGCCCAAGCCGGTCCTATAGCTCCGTAGTAGTCTTTTAAATTACCTTTAGCAATTTTTCTGTTGGAATAAGCTATAGCATCATCAGGGTCTAATTCAATCGCTTTAGATAAATCTTCTATAGCTCTGTAGTAGTCTTTTAATTTATCTTTAGCATATGCTCTTTGGAAATAAGCAAAGCCATAATCTGGCTTAATTCTTAATTGCAGCAGTAAAGTCGCTTATTGCTCCGTTGTAATTATTAGAATCCCTTCTTTCTATTCCTCTATTGATATATTCTTCAACAGACATATTGGTGTTCTTTCGGGTATATTCAGTAGGAGCATTATTTGTATTTGCTAAAGATGAATTTCCTCCTGCTTTATTAAACCCTTTTCTAACGGCATTTATTCGTTTAGATATAGAAGGATGCGTAGAGTAAGTATCGTCTTTATCATTAAAAATATTAGTAAAAGACAAAGCACTATTTAAATCAGCACCTAATTTTGCCATTACAAACCCTGTGGATACGCGATGGAGGATAGTTTTTATTGAAAACTTACGAAAAGTGTAAATAATTTAAAAATTTTTGGCATACCGCCATTTTCCCCCTGTCTAAATTAAACATAATATAATTTTCATTTTTAATAACATTGGCATAACGATTTAATTGCAAATTGAAAGTAAATTTAAACCTTAAACCTTAAACCTTAAACACTCATGAAAAATATATTAACCATAATATTTTTAATACTCTTTCCTTTAGTTCCAGTTGCGCAAACCACAATAAGCGGATATGTTTTAGATACTAACCAGCAACCCGTCCCATTTGTTGATATTGTGTTACAAGATATATCAACTAAAGGGGCTGCTGCGTTTAGTGCATCGGATGAAAAGGGCTATTTTGAGATTACTACTGAAAAAACTGGTTCCTATGAAATTCAAATTTCAAGTATAGGTTTCAAACTATTTATAACCAATGTGTTAAATCTAGAAGGAGATAAGGCTATTGTACTAGAGAATCTTGTTTTAACGGAATCCTCTTTTGCTTTGAATGAAGTGTCCATTGAGGGAAAAAAAGCCCCGATTAAACGCACGATTGACCGAACTATAATTAATATTGAAGACGATGCTACCGCTCAAGGATCTTCTATACTAGATATTATGGAGCGTACCCCAGGTATCATTGTCGACAGAGAAAATGAATCCATCTCAGTATTGGGGAAAAGTGGCGTAAATATCATGATTAACGGGAAAATGAATTATATGCCCGCGAGTGCATTGGTTCAATTTTTAAACGGGATAAATGCTGAAAATGCCAAATCCATTGAGCTCATCACTACACCTCCTGCTAAATTTGATGCTGCGGGAAATGCTGGCTACATTAATATTGAATTAAATAAACGCACTGATGTGGGTTACAATGCTAATTTTAATACCGCCTTGGGCTATGCGAAAGAAAAAGCACGAAAAAATATTGGCACCAGTTTCAATGTTACTGAGAAAAAGTCAAATCTTTCATTTAATTATTCGCTTTTGGACAATCAACTTCCAATTACAGGGCGACTTTCTCGTTCGCTTATTGTCAATGAACAGCCTTTAACAACAACCGTTGATGCCGTTAGGGATAATAATCGTTTAGTTCATAACCTCAGTTTTTCTTACGACCAAAAATTAAGTGAGCAATTTACCCTTGGGACTACTGTTACCGGCTATTCCAATAACTATAGAATGATCGAATTTAAAAATGCTACCCATTCTAACGAACCATCTTTTGACGATTATTATGAAACTACAGAAGATAATCTTTGGAAGAATGTACAAAGCAGCGTCTATTTAAATTATAAATGGAAAGAAAGTAAGCTTGATTTTGCAGTTGATTATTTAAAATTTGATAACGATCAGCCTGTAGACTATTTTGTTAATTTGGTAAGTCCACAAAGTGTATCGGATTTAAATTTTAACTCTAAAAAATCATCTCCTTTTACCATCTCTGTTTATTCTACTGACTATGAGAATAAGTTTACAGAAAATGTTCGTTTTTCAGCAGGACTAAAATATATAGTAAATGATTTTACAAACACCAATTATATCTACAGAGAAGGAATAATGGATAATCGATTTGTAAATTCAAGTCAATTGGATGAAAAAATTGGTGCCGCCTATTCTCAACTCAATTTTCCATTGTCGGAAAAAGTAAAAGTGCAGGCAGGATTAAGGTATGAGTTTACTCAAACACAAGTGAAATCGCTTTTAGACGCTTCAATTTTTGTGGATAGAGAATACGGGAACTTTTTTCCATCGGTTTTTTTGAGCTATAAAATCAATGATTTTAACAACCTTAATTTGTCTAGTAGTAGAAGAATTAATCGTCCCGCATTTACGGATATGGCTCCGTTTGTTTTCTTTGTGGATTTGGAACAGGCTTTTGAAGGAAATGTGAGCTTAAAACCTTCATATACGAATAACTTTCAGTTGGATTACCGATATAAATCAGTGAATTTAACCGTGCAATACACCGATGAAAAAGATGTCATCTCTCGTTTCCAACCTAGTATTGACAATAGCTCGGGATTTGTTACCATTCGCCCAGCTAATGTGGACGAGCAGCAGACCCTTTCTACTATAATAAGTTATTCTTTTTATCCTGTTTCATTTTGGAATTTACGTTTGTTTAGCACTTTTGCTTATACTGCATTAAAAAATAATGCCGCAGAATCATCAATCGATATTACCAATAGTAGCCTCCGGTTCAACATGAATAATAATTTTAATCTAGGTAATGATTTTTCTTTCCAAGTTTGGGGCTATTACAATTCCCGAGCTGTATCTGGAATAAACATTGTCCTTCCAGCTGGTGCATTAAATTTAGCATTACAGAAAAAACACAAAAACTTCACCTATACCCTAAATGCTACCAATATATTAGATACACAAAGATGGCGCTTCGAATCCATTAATACAGCTCAAAACTTCTATCAAGATTTTGATGTTAATTTTAGCCCTCCTCAAATTCGATTTGCCGTAAGCATGAGTTTTGGAAACCAAAAGATCAAACAAAAACAGCTTCGGAAAAGTGAGGAAGCTTCAAGAGTGAATTTATAAATAATGAATTAATGGTAGGAGGGTTTTTCTTTTCACCAATGAGGACAATCCAAACACACTATAATCCATCGGTATTATTTACCTAACCTAATATTCCCCTGAAACTTGACAAGATAATAACTAATGCCACAGATTCATTGATAGAAGAGGGTCAGTGGTAAAAATATTAACATAAAGATTAAGTGAAACTGTTTTCAAAGCAAATTAGCTGAAATATTTATACGCCTTAGCTAGAATAAATATAATAAGGGCAATAACAATAGGAACCCACCAACCTTTCTTTTTGTTTTCTTGTAATAAGAAACTAATCCATTTACAAGAGTTAAAGAGATTTAAACTATAAAGATATTATATTATGGCATTTTAAAAATTTATTCTTCATCAGAAACTCGAAAAAGAACTCTTGTTTTTTGGCCATCAAAGTGATTTACTTTGTTGTTTCTTAAGATTTCAAAATACTGAGTGTTTTTATTTGTTCCTATTATTCTCCAGAATATTTTTTTAGCATCATCATCATAATTTAAAACTTCCACTCCTGCAATGTAACCTCCATCTTGGATTTCAAAAGTTAATAGTCCATCTTCAGAAACAAAATCAAAACAAGAGAATTTATCTTTATTACACCACTTACCATTTAAATAATCATTCACTTCAAATTTCTGAGAAAAACAATAGTTTGAAAATATTAAACAGGTAGCTATTAAGGTAAGTTTCATCTTTTTGAATTAAAATTATTGTAAATATAAATATTAAATTGTTTTCTACAACCTAAAGTATTTTAATTAAATAATCGTTTTTTCATTCTAAGCGTCTGTAAGTTTGGACTATACTACCCGATACAATAGCCCTCCTTTGACTTATTTAAGTATAAGGTTTACAGAGCAAATACAGAAAATGAGTACAGACAGTTTAAACAAGTTTAAGAAGGGTCATCAGTAAATCCAAGCGTTCGCCTTAAAGGATATTTAAATAAAAAATAGTAGCTAGGGAGTCGCTAGCTTTCCTTCAAGAAGAAGTGAATCCTTCGACAGGCATTAAAGAGCTTCTAAGCAATTAAGACATGATTGCCTTGGCATTAATTCATAAGGCAAAGAAAGGCGATGTAAACGCTTATAAAGCACTCATGGATTCGGCTTATGGAGGAGTCAAACAAAATGTAGAAATAACAGAAGGAGAAACCCCAATATTTAAGCAATTAGATATTGACGTTATTGATTAAATTAAGGTCAAGTGGTATTGATTCTTTGTAGCCCTCACTTAGCAGTTGCTTTCGTTGGGGGGTTTTTTATTTTCTTGTCTGCTTAAAAAAAAACTCTTAACTTGTTGGTTATTAACTATTAATTATTAAAAAATGAAAAAACTAATTTTATCATTCCTTGTGACTGCCTTTTTGGTTGGTTGCAATGAAACCCCTAAAGAGGTTCAAGCTAACCCTAAAATGAATACTTTTAATAAAAATGTAGGCACTACAAAAGCTTTTTTAAATTCTTTTATGGAAAATGACTCACTAACGTTTTTTTCAGACAAATATATTGGAAAAGATTTTATGTGGTCTCCACCTGCCGTAGGCATGGATTCTTTGCCTCGTGAACAATGGGAAGGAGCATTTAAAGGGTTTATGGCAAATTTCGACAATAAAACTCTTAAGAACGCTCAATACTATGCAGCTCTGGATGAGCAAAATTTACCAGATGGAAATGTCCGAGTTTATGGAACTTGGACTTCTAATTTTGCTTCAACAGGAAAAAAAAGTATGCTTAAGTGGTATGCTGTTTTTAGATATGATGACGAAGGAAAAATTGGACATTATATGGAATGGTATGATTCTGCAGACCTGTCAAAAGAATTTGATTAGGAAAGCTTATCTATTTTTAAAGCCTGCTTTCATTATCTAACTTTTTTTGATGATTTAGACGGTTTTAACTGACAATTAATATTGTTGCATAATTTTACGGGTATGACTTTTTTAAATTCTAAATACGGTTATATTTGCACTTAAGTTGTTTAAATGCTGAAAGTGGTACTTTTGACCTTAACGTAATTTTCAACGTAAATAAGGTTTAAAAGGACAAGTAGCTAATACTTAAATACTCCTGTGAGCCTTGATATAACTACAACCGGTCCTATAGCTCAGTTGG
>Ga0115560_1000523_pt1 | contig 29766 bp, 35 predicted proteins | sample COGITO_mtgs_1105_5_FD_87278 | JGI IMG/M metagenome (GOLD analysis project Ga0115560, IMG submission 87278) | Pelagic marine microbial communities from North Sea - COGITO_mtgs_110509 | ecosystem: Environmental > Aquatic > Marine > Epipelagic | place: Germany:Helgoland, sampling site Kabeltonne... | reverse complement strand
GTTGAAGAAATAACTTCGACTGCACAAGATTATTGCTCAGGAGTAATCTATGGCTGTTCAGAAAAGTCGCAAGACAAGATCCAAGCGCGGAATGCGTCGTTCACACGATGCGTTGACTGCACCAACTCTTTCTGTTGATTCAGTAAGCGGTGAAAAGCACCTGCGTCACAATGTTTCTGCGGACGGTTTCTACCGTGGTCGCAAAGTTGTCGAGCTCGACGCCGAATAACTGAAACAAACAGTCTTTGGCAAATTCACTCCGAATTGCCGTCGATGCTATGGGCGGGGACCAGGGTCCTCGCGTTACAGTATCTGCGCTGCTTGAATCTCTAAGTCACCACAGCAATGTTAACGCACTGCTGTTTGGCGACCGAGACGAGCTGGCGACCCAGTTAAAGAGCTGTCAGGATACGAGTATTCTCTCTCGTATCGAAGTGCGCCACAGCGACTGCAACGTTAGCGACACTGATAAACCCTCCGCCGTTATCCGCAACAAACGCGATTCCTCTATGGGACTGGCGCTACAGGCGTTGGCCAACAGCGAAGCCGATGCCTTTGTCAGTGCCGGTAATACTGGCGCGATAATGGCTCTGGGCCTCTACTACGTTAAATCACTGCCAGGTATTTCTCGCCCGGCAATTTGCACGGCAATTCCCACTACCACTGGTCGCAGCTATGTGCTCGATCTGGGGGCTAATCTCGACTGCTCCGCCGAACAGCTCTATCAGTTTGCACTGTTGGGCTCGATGATGGCCGCAGAGCTTGATGGCATCGACTCTCCGGTGGTGCGCCTGCTAAATGTTGGTGAAGAAGACAATAAAGGCCATGCCTATATTCAGGATGCCGCAGCGCTGCTGGAAGCTGAACCGTTGATTAATTACTGCGGCTATATCGAGGGCAATGGTATTTTTGCCGGTGGCACCGATGTGGTGGTCTGTGATGGCTTTACCGGCAATGTCACACTTAAAACCAGCGAGGGTCTGGTTGCCATGGTTATATCACTATCCCGAGCTGCGGCAGGCAATAGCTGGTTGGCTAAGTTGGCACTTTTATTATTGAGAAAACCATTACTAAAGCTCAAAGCTCAGCTTGATCCGGCTATTTACAATGGCGCTTTTTTTCTCGGGTTAAATGCTGTGGTGGTTAAAAGCCATGGCGCAGCCAGCGAGACTGGCTTTGTTCATGCACTGGATGTTGCTATAGATGCAGCTGAGCATAACTTGCCTGGGGTTTTGTCACCTATACTTAAGCAGAAAATGGATCGTCAGATAAATTCAGTGGGCTTTTAATAGCCGAAATTTTAATAGAGGAACTATGAACAGTAATTTAGCCTTTGTTTTCCCCGGTCAGGGGTCGCAAAAAATTGGTATGCTCGCAGAGCTTGCCGCCGCAAACCCCCTTGTCGAAGAGACCTTTAAAGAGGCCTCTGATGTGCTCGGCTACGATACCTGGAAACTTATTCAGGAAGGCGAGCAGGAAGATATTAACCTTACAGAGCGCACTCAGCCTCTGCTGCTGACCTCCAGTGTCGCTATCTGGCGCCTCTGGCAACAGCAGGGTGGTCCTCTGCCAGCGGCCATGGCAGGACACAGCCTCGGCGAGTGGTCGGCGCTGGTCTGTGCCGGTGTCGTCAAGTTTGCCGATGCAGTGGAAATTGTTCGTGCTCGCGGTGCCTTTATGCAGCAGGCGGTGCCTGTAGGTGTCGGCGCCATGGCGGCGATTATGGGTGTTGATGATCAACTTGTAATCGATGCCTGTGCCGAAGCTGCCGAGGATCAAATTGCTGCAGCGGTAAACTTTAATGCCCCTGGCCAGGTGGTTATTGCCGGTGATGCAGCCGCTGTTGCTCGCGCTGTTGATATCTGCAAAAAGGCCGGTGCCAAGCGCGCGGTTGAACTGCCAGTCAGTGCACCATTCCACACTTCACTGATGCGTCCAGCTGCAGATAATCTTGCCGAGCTTGTTGCTCAGAAAGAGTTCTCTGCACCGCAAATACCGGTGTTGCACAATGTTCACGCCCAGCCAGAAACTGATCCGGAAGCGATCAAGAAATTGATGCTCGAGCAGATCTACCAGCCGGTTCTATGGGTTGACTGTGTTAACGGTCTCTCCAGTCGCGGCGCGGAAATATTGATTGAATGTGGTCCTGGGCGAGTGCTTAACGGTCTCTCCAAGCGCATTGATCGCGGTTTGACTTCGCTGGCTACCGATGATGTTGCCAGCCTCGAAAATGCCCTGACATCAGTTTAATTTAGCTTTTTTTAATGAAGCCTTTATAACTTTAATAATTATAGGAATATCAAATGAGTCTCAATGAAAAAGTAGCCCTGGTTACCGGCGCAACTCGTGGTATTGGTGCGGCTATTGCCGCTGGCCTCGGGGAGGCCGGTGCCACTGTTGTAGGAACTGCCACCAGTGAAGCTGGTGCGGCGAAGATTACTGAACGCTTTAAAGAAAACAATATCCCTGGTGTCGGCATGGTCCTCGATGTGACCAGTATTGATTCAGTGACTCAGGTTATCCAGGCGATCTCCGATCAGTTTGGTGCGCCGACTATTCTGGTCAACAATGCGGGTATTACCAAAGACAATATCCTCATGCGCATGAAGGATGAAGAGTGGATTGATGTGATGGAAACTAATCTGACCTCAGTATTCCGACTGGCTAAAGCCTGTGTGCGTCCAATGACCAAAGCGCGGTGGGGCAGAATTATCAATATTAGCTCTGTAGTTGGCGCTATGGGCAATGCCGGGCAGAGTAATTATTCGGCGTCTAAAGCCGGTGTCGGTGGTTTTGCTCGCGCTCTGGCCAAAGAACTGGGTTCAAGAAATATTACTGTGAATACAGTTGCCCCAGGTTTTATCAATACTGATATGACCAAAGATCTACCAGAGGCTAATAAAGAAGCTCTGCTAACACAGGTTCCGCTGGCCAGATTAGGCGCCCCTGAAGAGATCGCTTCAGTGGTTTGTTTCCTCGCAGGAGAGGGTGCAGCTTACATAACCGGTGAAACAATCCATGTAAATGGTGGTATGTACATGGCGTAAGTGTTTGATTTTAAAAAGGATTCATCCTTTCTTAAATTTGGGTTTAGTATTTTGTAAGTTCTAAGGTAGAATGCGCGCCCGTAAACACAGAATAACGCTGCTAGAGCAAATTTGTTCGGCGGCAAAACACTTTAAATATCCGTTAACAGGAGTAGATATACGATGAGTAATATCGAAGAGCGCGTCATCAAAATGGTTGCTGAGCAGCTGGGTGTAAAAGAAGAAGATGTTAAAACTACTTCCTCTTTTGTTGAAGATCTGGGTGCTGATTCACTCGACACAGTTGAGTTGATCATGGCTTTGGAAGAGGAATTTGATGCTGAAATTCCTGATGAAGAAGCAGAGAAAATTGCTACAGTACAAGACGCAATTACTTATATCACCGCTAACGGCTGATATTTATTGCATGCTTGTAAAAAACCGCTCCACTGGAGCGGTTTTTTTATGGCTGGAATTTATGTTTAATAGACAACTGATTAATCACGAGCCTATCCATGAATAGCGTTGCAAACTGCCCGGAAGATACAGCGAATCTCCTGACCACCGTCAATGGTGTTGAGGCTGGCTTGTTGTCCCTTGCCGATCGCGGTTTAGCTTATGGGCATGGTTTATTTGAAACCATGTTGTTCAGCGTGGCTGTGGTTCCTCTGTGGCAGCGTCACAGCTCGCGATTAATTAATGATGCAGCGGTTCTTGGGCTGAATATTAGTCAAGCATCTCTCGACGATAATCTGCGCAAATTTATCGATCTGCTTAAACGGCAATCACAGAGCAGCGGCATTATTAAAATAATGGTCACTGCTGGAACTGGCGGGCGTGGTTACGCCTCACCGGCTAATATAGCACCGCAGATTATCTGCCAGTTCTCGCCACTGCCCACTAAGCTTGAGCAGCCACGACGGGATGGCGTGGCGCTAACCCAGTGTCAGTATTCTCTGCCTAGCAATCCTCTGCTCGCTGGAATCAAACACCTCAACCGTCTCGATCAGGTGTTAGCCAGGGCTGAGTGGGATAATGAATATGCCGATGGTCTTATGTATAGCCAAGAGGGCATGCTGGTCGAAACCACCTGCGCCAATATATTTGTCAAGACTGCCGACAGAGGTTGGATAACACCGAAACTTGATCGGGCCGGTGTTCGCGGCGTGATGCGCGGCCTTTTGCTTGAAGAGCTTTTTACCCGCACCGGTCTCACAGTCTCAGAGGGCGAAATTAGCCGCCAGCAACTCGCGGAAGCCACGGAGCTGTTTATCTGTAGTTCAATTCGTGGATTGCTACCAGTGACAGAGGTTAATGATCTGGGGCACTGGTTAATTGGTACTGATACAAAAATGCTTCAATCAGCGCTGTTTGATCTCTATGATTGCTACCCATGTTAAAACCTCTTTTGCGAGCCATTCTTCTTTTTACAGTTATCGCTGCTGTCTCTCTTGCTGTGTTTGTTGGAACCGCTAAGCGCTATCTCGATACACCAGTTCAACTGACTTCAGACACAGTGCAATGGAATATTGAAAAGGGCAGCAACCTCAATACGGTTAATCGACAGCTCTACGACAATAATATAGTCAGTCATCCACGGCTGATTAGCCTCTATGCTCGTCTGACAGGCCAGAGCGCTATTCAGGCAGGCCAGTATCAAATAAACCGCGGCGATAGCGCCACAAGCCTTTTGGATAGGTTTAATCAGGGTGCAGTTATTCGCTACCAGATTACCTTTCCCGAGGGATGGTCTTACAAACAGTGGTTACAGCATCTCGCAGCTATCGAACAGTTCGCCGATATTCGCCAACACAGCCAGACGCAGATATTGCGCGCTGCCAATATCGACAAACAGCATCCGGAAGGCTGGCTGTTTCCCGATACCTACAGTTATATCAGTACAGACAGCGGCACTGATATTCTCGCTCGCGCCCATAGCCGCATGGTTGAGGCATTAGAGCGGGCCTGGCAAAAGCGCTCTGCTGAGCTGCCCTATGATTCGGCGTATCAAGCACTGATTATGGCCTCGATTGTTGAGCGGGAGACCGGCCTTGCCGAAGAGCGCCCAGCTATTGCCGGTGTATTTGTTCGCCGCCTAAACAAAGGTATGCGCCTGCAGACAGATCCAACGGTTATCTATGGTCTTGGCGATAGCTACACGGGTAATCTCAGGCGTATACATTTAAAAACCCTCAGCCCTTACAATACCTATATGATTAAGGGGCTGCCGCCAACACCCATCGCCATGCCCAGTGCTGCAGCGATCGAAGCAGCACTTCATCCGGAAGATGGAACCAGCCTCTACTTTGTCGCCCGTGGCGACGGTGGGCACTATTTTTCGGACAGTCTCGAGCAGCATCAAAAGGCGGTGCGCAAATATCAAATTGACAGACGGGCTACTGATTACCAGTCAGCGCCGAGACTGAAAAGCCAAGTAGAAGCAGTTGATAAAATAAAACATAAAGAAGCCAGGTCGGGGAAATAGATGCGCGGAAAATTTATTACCATTGAAGGGACTGAAGGCGTGGGTAAAACCACCAATATTCAGTTTATCCAGTCGTGGATGGAAAGCAATAAACTGGCTTTTGCCACCACCCGCGAACCCGGTGGTACACCCCTGGCCGAGCAGATTCGTGAGCTGCTATTAGCGCCCCGGGAAGAGCAGGTCTGCAACACTGCAGAGTTGCTGCTGATGTTTGCTGCCCGAGCCCAGCATCTCAACCAGGTGATTGAGCCGATGCTCACTGAAGGTGCCTGGGTGCTCTGTGATCGCTTTACCGATGCCACCTATGCCTATCAGGGTGCTGGGCGCAATATGCGCGACGATCTTATCTCTGAACTCGAGCTGCTGGTACAGGGCAGTCTGCGCCCCGACCTTACATTGATTCTGGATATCCCTGTGGAAATTGGTCTGCAGCGGGCAGGGCAGCGCAGTACCCCGGATCGCTTTGAGCTGGAACGGGTTGAGTTCTTTGAGCGGGTGCGCAATCGTTATCTGCAGATTGCCGCGGATTCACCAGAGCGTTGCGTGATTATCGACGCCTCCCAGTCCATCGAAGGGGTGCAGGCGCAGATAGAGGCAGCCCTCAACAGTTTTTTGGAGAATAGCTAGTGCTTCCATTGCCCTGGCAGGAGACTCTCTGGGATAGCCTCAATAGCAGTATTGATAATGAGCGGCTTCCCCACGCTATCCTGATCTCTGGTCCCAGTGGTATTGGTAAGATGCGTCTGGCCAAAGCCCTGGCCCAGCACCTTCTCTGTCAGGCAGAGATGACCAAATATGCCTGCGGTTCCTGTAAGGGATGTCAATTACTCGCCGCCGGCAGTCACGATGACATCAGCACTCTTGAGCCCGAGGAGCCTGGCAAACCGATTAAGATTGATGCGGTGCGCAGGTTGATTGAGTCACTGAGTAAAACCGCCCATCAGGGTGGCTGGAAAGTGGCCATATTTTCCCCCGCCGAAGCGATGAATATCAGTGCATCCAATGCACTGCTTAAGAATCTTGAAGAGCCACAGCCTAAAACCCTATTGATTTTGGTTTCCCATCGCCCGAGTCTATTATCGGCAACTATTCGCAGTCGCTGTCAGCAAATACCCATGCCGATTCCCGATAGCGCCATTGCCAGTCAGTGGCTTACCGAGGTCACTGGCGATCAGTCCGCAGTGGATAAGGTGCTGTTTCTCGCCGGTGGTAAACCTCTGTTGGCTCTCGACTATCTGCAGAGCGACAGCCTGCAGGAGCGGCAGAGCTTTGAATTGCTGGTCGCCAATGTCAGAGCCGGGGACACCTCACCTCTGGAGGCTGCTCAGCAGGCCCAGAAGCTTGACGCCAGCCAGAGTATTGATTGGTTTAGCAGTTATATCCACCGTCTGGCAACCACGGATTTGGCCGACAAACCGATTCCGGCACTGTTTAGTTTTTCCTATAAATTACTACAGGCGCGCAACTGGGTCGACAGTGGCAATAATCCCAACCCACAATTGCTCTGGGAAGGACTGTTTATGGACTGGTTAATGGTGTTTGCCCCGCGCAGATAAGTGACAACGGTCTTATTCATGCTAAGCTCATAGAACCACACAAGGAGAGGTGATCTGTATGTTTAAAGGTGGCAAGGGCGGCATTCTCACCGTCGATATCAGCGACGAAAATTTGCTCTATCAGCACTATATGTCATTTGTCGACGGTGGCGGTCTTTTTGTTCCGACGAAAAAAACCTATGAACTTGGCGATGATATTTTTTTCCTTTTAAGTATCTATTTACGGCCCGAGCCCATCCCCATGACCGGCAAGGTAGTGTGGGTGACACACAAGGGTTCTGGGAGCTTTAAAATGCAGGGGGTCGGTGTTCAGTTGGGCGAAGAACAGGCTGAATTAAAAGTTGATATTGAACAGGCTTTGACCGGTACGTTACACTCTCACAAACCTACATTAACTATGTAGAACAATTTCATAATAAAAGACGAAATAACCTATGCTGGTAGACTCACACTGCCATCTCGATCATTTGGATTTATCTGAGCGAGAGGGTGGAATCGATGCTGTTCTGGAAGCGGCCAAAGCTCGAGGTGTCAGCCACTTTCTAAGTGTTGCCGTGGATATGCCGACCTCGAAATCCCTGGTTGAGCTGACTGCCCAACACAACAATGTTTTCTCATCAGTGGGTGCCCATCCACTGCAGAAAGTCCAACAGGAAGTTCCCTCTGTCGAAGAGCTTATAGAGCTTGCCCGTCAGCCTGGTGTAGTGGCCATTGGTGAAACTGGTCTGGATAATTTTTACAGCAGTGAAACCATCGACTGGCAGCGGGCGAGTTTTATCAATCACCTTAAAGCCAGTCAGCAGATTAATAAGCCGGTGATTATTCATACTCGCGATGCCCGTGAAGAGACTATCGATCTACTGCGTCAATATACGCCCAGTGCCGCTGGTGTAATGCACTGCTTTACCGAGAGCTGGGAGATGGCTGAGCAGGCTCTGGAGCTGGGTTTTTATATCTCCTTCTCTGGTATTGTTACCTTTGCCAGTGCCGATGAATTGCGCGATGTTGCGGTCAAGGTGCCATTGGATAGAATACTGGTCGAGACCGACTCTCCGTGGCTGGCGCCAGTGCCCCATAGAGGCAAGCAGAATGAGCCGCAGTATGTGCGCGAGGTGGCTGAGTTTATGGCTGATTTAAGGGGTATCAGCTTTGAAGAGTTGGCCGCGGCGACCACTGATAATTTCCATCGACTATTTCAAATACCCAAGTAGAGATGACCATGCCTGAACTGACTAAGGATAAAACACCGGAATCGAATTTTATTATTCGAACCTTTCCCGTTGGGCCATTGCAGTGCAACTGTTCGATTATTGGTGATCGCTTTAGTGGCAGGGCACTGGTAGTTGATCCGGGCGGCGATGCCGATAAAATTCTCGGGCTGCTTAAACAGCTCAACCTCTCGGTTGTGGCGATTATTCACACTCATGCTCATCTCGACCATATACTGGCGGCCGGTGAGATCAAGCAGGCTACGGGCGCGCCGATCTATCTGCACAAGGGCGATCAGTTTTTGTGGGATATGGTTGAGCAACAGTGCGAAATGTTTGGTGTTCCCAAGGTTAGCCTGCCGCAACCAGACCAGTATTTAAATGATGACCAGGCGCTTGATTGCTGTGGCGGTGTTGCCATTCATACCCCTGGACACACACCGGGATCGGTGAGCTTCTGGTTTGATGAGTACAAGACATTGATTGCCGGCGATACTTTATTTCAAGGCAGTATTGGTCGCACTGATTTACCTGGCGGCAATTTTGAAGAGATTAAGAAATCCATTAGCCAGCGTCTTTACAGTCTCGACGATGAGGCGGTGGTTATTACCGGTCATGGCCCAAGTACCAGTATCGGTTATGAAAAACAGAGCAATAATTTTGTCCGGGGCAGCATTTAAACAGCCCTAAGCTATTAAAAAAATTAACAGGAAACCCCAATGAAACAGCAACTGATCACCATGCTCGAACTGCAGAGCGATATGAATACCAAAGTCCACGCCGACTGGAAGCAGCAAAACTTCGAATGGTATCGCGCCATCTGGGTTGAATGTGCTGAGCTGCTCGACCATTACGGTTGGAAGTGGTGGAAGAAGCAGAATCCCGATGTCGGTCAGATTGAACTGGAGCTGGTGGATATCTGGCACTTTGGTTTAAGCCTGTTGCTGCTCAAGGGCGATTCCCCGGAGGCGATTGCCGATCATGTTATCGAAGCTTTCTCAGTGCCCCAGCAGAGCACTGACTTCAAACTCGACTTAGAAGACTTTACCCATCACACATTGGCCAGCAAAGGCTTTGAAGTGGCGCGCTTTGCCAAGCTGATGCAAGGTATAGATATGGATTTTGAAAAACTCTATGTCGGCTATGTGGGTAAAAACGTGCTTAACTTCTTCCGTCAGGATCACGGCTATCAGGATGGCAGCTATCAGAAGCAGTGGGGCGGTGTTGAAGATAACGAGCACCTGGTGGATATTGTTGCCCAGCTTGATACAGGTGCGAGCAACTTTAAAGATGAACTCTACAGCCGCATGCTGGATACCTATAAAAAGCTCTGCGCTTGATCGAAACATGCCTCAAATCAATCAAAAGAGCACTATTGGCACTATAAATAGTCTCCATTAGTGCTCTAGAGATGCATTTTATTTATGCCGCCTTATAATAGCGCCGACTTAAACTTTGACGTTATTAACTTCTACGGAGATACACCTTGAATTCACCCGTTCGCGTAACAGTTACAGGGGCCGCAGGCCAAATCAGCTACTCTCTATTATTCCGCATTGCCGCTGGCGAAATGCTAGGCCCAAAGCAGCCGGTTATTTTACAGATGCTTGAAATCACCCCGGCACTTGAAGCGCTTAAAGGCGTGGCTATGGAATTGGAAGACTGTGCGTTTCCACTGTTAGCCGGAATGGTCTGCACTGATGATGCAGCTGTTGCTTTTAAAGACTCTGATTACGCACTGCTGGTTGGCGCACGTCCACGTGGCCCAGGTATGGAGCGCAAGGACTTGCTAGAAGCCAATGCGGCAATCTTCTCTGCCCAGGGTAAGGCACTTAATGACAATGCCTCTAAAGATATTAAAGTGCTGGTTGTCGGTAACCCGGCGAACACTAACTCTCTGATTGCCCAGCGCAATGCGCCGGATATCAACCCTCGTCAATTTACCGCAATGACGCGTCTCGATCACAATCGCGCGCTGACTCAGATTGCTAACAAAACCGGTACTACAATCAATGATGTTACCCATATGACTATCTGGGGTAACCACTCGGCAACTCAGTACCCGGATATCCACCAGACTAAAGTCAATGGTCAAGCTGCTATCGATATGGTTGATCAGTCTTGGTACGAAGACGAGTTTATCCCCGTTGTTCAGCAGCGTGGCGCGGCCATTATTAAAGCCCGCGGTGCATCCAGTGCTGCCTCTGCAGCCAATGCCGCTATCGCGCATATGCGCAGCTGGGCTCTGGGGACTGCCGAGGGTGACTGGGTAAGCATGGGTGTCTACAGCGATGGCAGCTATGGTATTACTCAGGGCCTGATCTACTCTTTCCCATGCACCTGTAAAGACGGTGAATGGGAGATTGTTCAGGGTCTGGAAATCAATGATTTCTCCCGCGCTAAAATGTCTGCAACTGAGCAAGAGCTGACTGAAGAGCGCGACGCTGTTCAGCACTTGCTTCCATAGCAGTTACAGTCGTATTAAAAAAACCGCTTATTGATGACTGGATAAGCGGTTTTTTTATTTTTAAGCGGCTCTAACCGCAGCTTTCGCTGGTTCCCCAGAGGGATAATTTGCTAAAGTAACGGTCGTTTAAATTAATTGCTCCAAGGAGTCTTGTATGGCATTTGCTGAGGTAGGAACTACGGCCAGTGATTTTTCACTGTTAAATCAGCGCGGTGAAAAGGTCAATCTTAAAGATTACCGCGGCAAGAAAAATGTAGTTGTGTATTTTTACCCCAAAGCCATGACTCCAGGCTGTACAGTTCAGGCCTGTGGTATTCGCGATAGCAAGGCTGAGTTTGCCGCTGTGGACACTGTGGTGATGGCAGTCAGCCCCGATTCAGTCGACCGGCTGGTTAAATTTGAAGATAAGCAGGAACTTAATTTTACACTGCTGTCGGATGAGGATCACAAGATTACCGAAGAGTACGGTGCCTGGGATCTAAAGAAGTTTATGGGCCGTGAATATATGGGTGTGCTGCGTTCAACCTTTATTATAGGTAAGGACGGAGAGATCAAATATGTGATGGGCAAGGTGAAAACCAAAACTCACCATGAAGATGTGCTGGCGTGGATCAAAGAAAATCTTTGATATCAGCATATAAATTTTTTAAGTAGTATTTTTTTCAAGCAATCAAAGTAACTAAAACAATTAAGGGTTATTTATGTTTTTTATCTCCAGTGCACATGCACAGTCAGCCGCGCCAACAGGTGATCCAGGAATGATGGGTTCACTGATTATGTTCGGTGGTCTTTTTATCTTTATGTACCTGTTTATTATTCGCCCTCAGCGCAAGCGCCAAAAAGAGCACAGTGATTTGCTCGGCAGCCTGAACAAAGGTGATGAAGTAACCATGACCAGTGGCATCCTTGGTAAAATTACCAAGATCGATGGGGATTACGTGGTTCTCGAGGTAAACAACAATCTCGAACTAAAATTCCAGATCTCAGCAGTTCATGCTGTGTTGCCTAAGGGCACCATTAAAGCGATCTAATCTGCTTGTAAAGTGGCTGTTTCGGCAGCCACTTCTGCTAGTATCAAACTTATGATTGCCACTCCTGATAAGTTAGATCTCGCCCAGACACCGACGCCGTTTTATCCCCTTGAGCGTCTGACTGCTCTTTTGGGCGGCCCACGCATCTGGATTAAGCGCGACGACTTGACTGGTGCTGCCACCTCTGGCAATAAAATCCGCAAACTCGACTTTCTTCTCGCAGATGCCCTGGCTCAGGGTTGCGATACTCTAATCACTAGTGGTGGTGTGCAGTCCAATCACTGTCGTGCTGTGGCGATTCTCGGTGCCCAGTTAGGGCTTAAGGTGCATCTACTATTGCGCTCGGACTCAGAGCCAAAAACTGTCGGCAATCTTCTGCTCGACCATCTTGCCGGCGCGACTATCAGCCATTACAGCGTTAAGGACTTTAAACGCCTCGATAGTCTGTTTAGGCAATGGGGCGATCATTATCATCAGCAGGGCCGCAAATCCTATGCAATACCCACAGGCGGGAGTAATGGCATCGGTATCTGGGGTTATATTCATGCCGCTGAAGAGCTTGCCAATGACTTTGCCCGTTATAACTTAAAGCCCCAGGCTATTGTCCATGCGACCGGTTCTGGTGGTACCCAGGCCGGTCTAATGCTCGGCTGTCACCTGCACGGCATAGACAGTCCAGTTAAAGCCTATGCGGTCTGTGATAGCAGCGCTTACTTTGTCGATAAAATCAGTGCTGATCTCGAGGATTGGCAAGAGAGATATCCTTCGGAAATAGATATCAGCGCACTTAAAGCAGATACCTGTGACCGTTATATAGGTCCGGGTTATGGTCAGGCCGGCCCTGAGGTTTTTGAATTTATAAAACAGCTGGCGGCGATGGAAGGCATACTGCTCGATCCGGTGTACACTGGCAAAGCTTTTTATGGTCTGGTTAAAGATATTAAGCTGGGCAAATATGCCAGTGGCGACAATAGCGATATTGTATTTGTGCATACCGGTGGGCTATTTGGTCTGCTTGCCCAGCAAGATAGTTTGGGATATTAAAATAATAAAAGGGGTTAATTATGTTTGAACAGATAATCGACACCATCAATGGCGCTGTCTGGGGCCCCGTGATGCTGATATTGCTGTTGGGCACCGGTATCTACCTGACTATCGGCCTTAAGGGCATGAGCATTACCCATATTCCCTATGCTTTCCGTCAGCTATTTAAGGGGCGCAAGGGCAGTGGGGAAGGTGAGATCAGCCCATTTAATGCATTGATGACCGCGCTCTCGTCTACTGTTGGCACAGGTAATATTGCCGGTGTTGCCACCGCTATAGGCATAGGTGGCCCAGGCGCGCTGTTCTGGATGTGGTGTACCGCTCTTGTCGGATTGGCGACCAAGTATTCTGAAGCGGTTCTGGCGGTTAATTTTCGCGAGACCGATGAGCTGGGCAAAAAGGTTGGTGGCCCCATGTACTACATCAAAAATGGTCTGGGTAAAAAATGGAAATGGCTGGGTGTCGCCTTTGCTATCTTCGGTTCTCTGGCCGGTTTTGGTCTTGCCAATACAGTGCAATCCAATGCAGTTTCCCAGGTTCTGGAGAGTAACTTCCATGTGCCCACCCTGTACAGCGGCATCCTGATGTCTGTTCTCGTCGGTATAGTCTTACTCGGCGGCATTAAACGTATCGCCGAGGTAGCCGGTAAACTGGTTCCCTTTATGGCGATTATCTATTTTCTTGCCACCCTATCTATCCTGCTTTTAAATGTAACTGAACTGCCTGCCGCTATCGTCTTTATTGTCGACAGTGCCTTTAATGGTGCGGCAGCTACTGGCGGTTTTGCCGGTGCGACGATTATGCTGGCACTGCGCATGGGTGTTGCCCGGGGTATTTTCTCCAATGAATCCGGTCTCGGCTCAGCGCCAATTGCCCATGCCGCCGCCGAAACCAACAGTCCGGTGCGACAGGGCAGTATTGCCATGCTCGGTACCTTTATCGACACCTTGATCATCTGCACAATGACCGGTCTGGTTCTTGTAGTAACCGGCGTCTGGAACGGCGAGCCTCAGGGTGCTGCCATGACGCTTTCGGCGTTTAGAGCTGAGCTGCCCTATGGGGATATTATTCTCTCTGTCTGTATTGTGCTATTTGCCTTTACGACCATGCTTGGCTGGAGTTACTACGGCGAACGCTGCGCGGAATTTCTGCTTGGCCCCAAGGTTATCGTTCCCTTTAGAATACTCTGGGTGATTGGCGTATTTCTCGGCACCCAGATGAGCCTCGAGCTGGTATGGAAGATGTCTGATGCCTTAAATGGCATGATGGCAATCCCCAACCTGATTGCACTGGTGTTACTGGCGCCGGTGGTTTTTCGTTTGACCAGAGAGTACTTTGCCGATGAACAGGCAGCCCTAGCTGATGCAGCTATAACAGAGGAAAAAGCCGGTTAATCCGGCTGTTTAATTATGGCAAATGGCCCGAAACTAGTAATAGCAATCTCCTCAACCGCATTGTTTGATATGCGTGAGAGTCATGATATTTACGAAACCCAGGGCGTTGCTGCCTATGCCAATTACCAACGTGAACACGAAGAGGATATCCTCGAACCAGGTGAGGCCTTTCCATTGGTTACCAAGTTATTGCGAATCAATGAAAAGCTTGGCGGTGAGCCGCGAGTAGAAGTTATTCTGCTGTCGCGCAACTCAGCCGATACCGGACTGCGAGTGTTTAACTCCATTGCCCACCATGGCTTAAATATCACCAGAGCAGCCTTTTCTGGCGGTAAGTCTCCCTATAGATACGTCTCAGCCTTTGCCTGCCATTTATTTCTCTCGACCCATGCCCAGGATGTGCGCAGTGCTCTCGACAGCGGTATGGCTGCGGCAACCTTGCTACCATCCCAGAGTGGCTCTAACAACGCCTCAGACGAGCTGCGCTTTGCCTTTGATGGTGATGCAGTGTTGTTCTCCGATGCCTCGGAGCGCATCTTTAAAGAGCGTGGATTAGATGCCTTTACCGAAAATGAAAAAGCCTCGGCGCGAATGCCAATGGATCCAGGTCCATTTAAAAACTTTCTGCAAACCCTGCACAGCCTACAGGCAGAATTCCCAGTCGATGAGTGCCCAATACGAACCGCGCTGGTCACTGCCCGTGCCGCGCCAGCTCACGAGCGGGTAGTGCGTACATTACGTGAGTGGGATATTAGAATTGACGAGAGCCTATTTCTCGGCGGTCTTAGCAAAGGTGACTTCCTTAAGTCTTTCGGCGCCGATGTGTTCTTCGATGACCAACAGGTGCACTGCACCTCTGCCAGCGAGCATGTAGCCACTGGCCATGTTCCCCATGGTGTCGCCAACGAGAAGCAACAATAACGGTTTTGCTATGGCTGTACTGCGTTCAAAAAAATATTCCAAGCTCGACGATAGCGAGATACTTAAGCTCTATGGCCAAGAGCCAGTAGGGGAGAGCCTGCATTTTTTGCAGATAGAGATTGATCAGCGAAATCTGGAGACCCAAGCTACTGGGGTGATTGACGATAACCGTAAAAAGGCCCGTCACTCGATTCTTTACTATCTGTTTTATGTTGGAATGTTTGTGTTCTTTTTGTTTCGATTTGGTGGGGATTTTATTTAGCTTAGCCGCGAAGGGTATCTAGCGCACCCATACCGTCAAGATCGGAGCGTATAACAATTTATGGGTGTACTCCGATAGTTCAAATAGGCCCTGTATCTATTCAGCTAAAAACCCCCAATCAAAACGCCGCAAACTTAATCCCCATCCCCAACAACATAGTCGCAATAATCGTCTGCAACATACGCCCGGGAATATTACGCGCCAAACGCGTACCCAAATGAATCGCCGGTAGAGAACCCACCAGCAGACAAGCCAGCAACATAAAATCCACATTGCCCAGCCAAAATAAATGCCCCAATCCAGCCACCAATGTAAGAGGAACCGCATGAGCAATATCAGTGCCGACAATATGCAGAGCCGGCATGCGCGGGTAGAGCACCATCAAAACAGCAGCACAGAAAGCACCGGCCCCCACAGACGAGAGCGTGACAAAGACACCCAGGAAAATACCCACCAGAATAATAAGAGAATCTTTTGAACCAACTGCAGGCGCAGGCTCAGCAGTTTTAATCTTGCGCTTTAAACGGCCGTTTAACAAAATAACCGAAGCCGTCAGCACCAACATCACCCCGAGACTGCGGGTCAGAATTCCCTCATACTCAGAGGAGTCAGTAAAAACCTGACTGAGGAAGACAGCCGTTAAAAGCGATGCCGGAACACTGCCCAGCGCGAGCATCTTTACAGTACGCCACTCAATACTCTTTTGCTTATGATGGCTGGCCACACCTCCAGCCTTGGTAATTGAGGCGTAGAGCAAGTCTGTACCAATCGCCACGTTATAGGGAAAGCCAAACAGAATCAGCAGCGGAGTCATCAGCGAGCCACCGCCGACACCGGTCAATCCGATAGCCAGACCAACACCGGCTCCAGCGGCTATATACAGCAAAATATCTATTATCATTATTATTTTTTTTCACTTTCTGGATTAAACAGATCGACCACTCTAACAAGGTCAAACTATTCTAAGAAGTAATAGTTTTGCATATTTTTATAGCTTTATCGTATAGATAGGCGTATGTTTTAAGTATTGAAATTGTTCGGTATTATCAACACAACAGCCGACCATCCTGAAAATATTGTCTGAGGGATAACAATGAAGCTGCAACAATTGCGCTATATCTGGGAAGTGGCCCATCACGACCTCAATGTTTCTGCCACTGCCCAAAGCCTGTACACATCACAACCTGGTATCAGTAAACAGATACGTCTGCTCGAAGATGAACTGGGTGTAGAGATATTCTCCCGCAGCGGCAAACACCTAACTCGAGTGACGCCGGCCGGTGAAGATATCTTGAAAATCGCCGGCGATATACTACGCCAGGTTGAAAGTATCAAGCAGCTGACCCAGCAATATAACAATCCCAATAAAGGCAGTCTTTCTATTGCCACTACCCATACCCAGGCGCGCTACGCACTGCCCACGGTGATCGAGAGTTTTATCTCCAAGTACCCAGAAGTGTCACTGCATATGCATCAGGGCACGCCGGTACAGATTTCCGAAAAGGCCGCTGATGGTAGCGTCGATTTTGCTATCGCCACCGAGGCGATGGAGCTGTTTAGCGATTTGTTGATGATGCCTTGCTATCGCTGGAACCGCTGTATTCTAGTGCCCAAAGATCATCCACTGGCAAAACTGGCCGATGTCAGCATCGAAGATGTCGCTGAACACCCGATTGTCACCTATGTATTTGGCTTTACCGGGCGGTCGAGACTGGATGATGCCTTTAGCGAAAAGGGGCTGACCCCCAAAGTGGTATTTACCGCCACAGATGCCGATGTGATTAAAACCTATGTGAGATTGGGACTGGGTATTGGGATTGTCGCCCATATGGCCTATGACCCTGTGCTCGACCACGATCTGGTGGCTATAGAAGCAGGGCATCTATTTGAGTCTAGTGTGACCAGTATTGGTTTTCGCAAGGGGACTTATCTGCGTGGTTATATGTATGACTTTATTCATGCCTTTGCGCCTCATCTGACTCGCGATATAGTCGATAAGGCGATGGCACTGCCGAATAAGGATGCTCAGGAGCAGTTTTTTGCACCGATAAAGTTACCGGTTTACTAAAGCGTCATTCCACCACTGTCATACCAGCGAAGGCTGGTATCTGTTGGTGATTGCATCTTTCTCTGGAATAACGGTATTGGGGTGCTCGGAACAGGAATCGGCAACGCTAGATAGAGGCCCCAGCCTTCGCTGGGGTGACGTTTCTACGTTGGTATAACGGTGGTGATGCTGAAATGTAGCAGCAGAAAAATGATCCTACAAAAAATCCAAATCTACATCGTTCATAATTTCTTTAAGCTCTTCCTCTTCGCTGGTCTTGGCATTCAGCACTTCTTTGACAAACTTAAAATAAACCGTGTAAATTTCCGCGTCCTGTCCATCGCGCTCAACAATAAAGAACGGCGCGCGGTCGACACTGTGCTGTGCAGCTAACTGCATACCCTCAGATTCAGGGTCCGCTTCGTAGGCAATAACAATCTTATCCAGCTGTTCCAGCTGACCGGCATCGCGCATTTTCTCTTCGACTTCACCGCACTTTTTGCACGGTGAGCCATCGGCGAAGATCTTTTTTACCATTGTTATAGTGGTCATAGCGTTTACTTCTGTATGTTCACAGCGTGCAGGCCACATTCTTTCAATGTCGCTTCTTCCCACCACCAGCGACCTTCACGTTCGTGCTGACCAGGGCCAGTTGGACGTGTGCAGGGTTCGCAGCCGATGCTGATAAAGCCTTTGTCGTGAAGCTCGTTGTAGGGAACATTGTTCTCGCGGATGTAGTCCCACACCTGCTTGGATGTCCAGTTCGCAAGGGGGTTGAACTTGGTTAATTTGTCGTCTGGGCGGGCAAAGGCTTTATCGTCCTGCATAACCGGAACGGCGGCACGAGTGCCTGGGCTCTGGTCACGGCGCTGACCGGTGATCCATGCATCGACAGTCAACAGCTGCTTACGCAGTGGAGCGATTTTACGGATACCACAGCACTCTTTGTGGTCGCCATCGTAGAAACTGAACAGGCCTTTCTCTTTAACCAACTTTTCTACTCGACTGGCCTCTGGATAGACTACATCTATATTGATGTTGTAGTGCTTGCGAACCATCTCAATAAAACGGTAGGTCTCGGCATGGAGTCGACCCGTATCAAGTGAGAACACCTGCAGGTCTTTACGGATTTTAGAGGCCATATCAATAAGCACCACATCTTCAGCGCCGCTGAATGAAATGGCGATATTGTCGTGATTCTCCAGAGCGTATCTGAGGATTTCTTGTGGTGTCTGTACTGCTAGTTCGCTGTCAATATCGACGATGTTAGTGATGCTGCCCATTTATTATTTATCCGACCGGTTGAAAAGGGCGGCACTATAACAAATGCCTATCCAGTATAAAAATAATAAGCAGCTATAGCCTTATAACTTTTTGTTTTAGTTGATGGTAATTGCGCCGATCTTTGTAACCACGTAAAGTGCGGATCAAATTTATTGGGGAGTAGGATCTGTGGAAATTGCATGTTTAGATTTAGAGGGTGTTCTGGTACCCGAAATATGGATTGCCTTTGCTGAAAAGACTGGTATTGAAGCCTTAAAGAAAACCACCCGCGATGAGCCGGACTACGATGTATTGATGAAATACCGTCTGGATATACTCCGCGAGAATGGTCTTGGTTTAAATGAAATTCAAGAGGTGATTGCGACTCTTGAGCCATTGCCCGGCGCCAAAGATTTTATCGATTGGTTGCGCGAGCGTTTCCAGGTAGTGATTCTGTCGGACACTTTTTATGAGTTTGCCAGCCCGCTGATGAAGCAGTTAGGTTATCCAACACTACTCTGCCATAAACTCGAGTGCGCTGAAGATGGCACGGTGGTCAATTATCATCTGCGTCAGGCCAACCCTAAGCGCCAAGCGGTTGTTGGCTTTAAGAGCATGTACTACAGAACGATTGCTGCTGGTGATTCGTATAACGATACAACCATGCTGGCTGAAGCTGATGCTGGAATTCTTTTCCACGCGCCAGATAATGTTATCAGTGAGTTCCCACAGTTTCCGGCGGTGCAGACTTTTGATGATTTAAAGCGTGAGTTTATCCGTGCCAGTAACCGTGATTTAAGCCTTTAATCATTGTTATTGGCTTAAATTCAGTTTCTAATGGTAGGTCTAAATACGTACCGAAAAAAAATGTAATTATGAATAGCAAAACCTCCAGTGCAGATAGAATTCGAGAAAAGAAAAAGCTTTTTCTCAATCGTGAGCAGAAGATTATCGATGCTGCACTTGCGCTATTCCTCTCCGATGGCATAGATCGGGTTACGGTCTCTAGTATTGCGGTTAAGGCTGGCATTGGTAAGGGCACGGTCTACAAGCACTTCCTGACTAAAAATGAAATCCTGGTTCGGATTATGTTCGATTATGAAGAGAGCATTACCCGTACCCTAGCCGCCGGTATTGCCAAGGCCGAAGCCGGTGAGTCCGGTGCTGCGGCCAAGGCTTATTTTGAATCGCGCCTGCAGCGTCCGGAACTCGATCGTCTGGTTCAGCATCTTGAGGTGCGTCTGATCGACTGTGAGGATGTGGCTCCGCAACTGGACCAGTTGCACAAGATGCGCCGTTCTAATGAAGATTCTCTCAATAGTATGATTACCCGCTTAATTGATCGCGGTGTGCTCGAGGATGTTCCTCCCCATTTTCATTATCTGGCCTGCTGGGCGCTTGCCCAGGGTGCGGTTGAATTGTGCTTTAGTCGCAGCTGGAACTACCGTCTAGATAGTGATGAGCTGATGAAGTTTATTACTGGTGTCGGTGTGACTATTGGTAATAGGGGCCAGTATCGTGATCCCTCCAAGCTTTCGAGTTCCAAATCTAAACTCAGCTCCAAATCTAGTTCTAAATCCAGTTCTGGAAATTCCTAACTGCAGTGGCCTCCAGCCAGATGGATAAGCTGTTTTCCGACCTGCTGAGTTTTCAGCAACAGTCTGTAAATTCTCTGCCTCCGGTGCATCTGTGGAATCCACCTCTCAGTGGCGATATGGATATACATATAGATCGGGAGGGGCGCTGGTTTCATGAGGGTGGCGAGATAAAGCGCGATGAATTGGTAAAGCTTTTTGCTTCGATTTTAGTTCGCGAAGGGGATCAATATTTTTTGCTAACCCCGGTTGAGAAATGGCGAATTAAGGTCGATGTAGCACCCTTATTTGTTGTCGCTGCAAAACGTGAACAAAGGGATGGTCAGCAGGCAATTATCCTCACCACTTCGACTGGGGATATTGTTGTGGTCGATAAGGCTCATCCAGTTTCCCTGGTGGAGCACTCCGGTCAGTCATTGCCTCAGGTGATTGTCAGGAATAATCTGACGGCTCTTATCAGTCGCAATGTCTACTATCAGTTAATTGACTGGGCACTTGAAGCATCTGATGGCAATACAGATAAGCTCTATATAAACAGTATGGGTGAGCGGTTTTTGTTGGGGTTGGGGTAGTTATTACCTGTGGTGTTGGAACCGCGTTAAAGCCTGAGACTCCCTTTAAGATTTAGATATTTTCAGCGCTCGCAAAACTCGCGTTGCTCAAACAGTTGCTCGCTCAATCTGAAAATACCTAAATCATAAGCGGAGCCTGACTCATCTTAAAGGGAGTCTCAGGCTTTAACGCTTACTCCGTGGGTTTGACTGAGCATAAATCTTTTACAGTTTTGTTATCCCAGGCCTACTACCGTCATCCCAGTGAAGGAACGCCCCCCCGGCGTAGGCCGTGGCTGGGATATCCATCAGAACTTGATCAGCTACATCGCTGGATAATTTGGTCCGCCGGAGCCCTCGGGCACAACCCAATTAATATTCTGGCTCGGCTCTTTGATATCACAGGTCTTACAGTGCACGCAGTTCTGCGCATTGATCTGAAAGCGCTGCCTGCCATCATCACTGGCTATCACTTCATAGACACCGGCAGGGCAGTAGCGCTGGGCAGGTTCATCGTATAACTCAAGATTTTTACTGATTGGCAGTTGCGGGTCAGCTAATACCAGATGACAGGGCTGGTCTTCTTCATGATTGGTATTGGACATAAATACCGATGAGGCCTTATCAAAACTTAACACTCCATCGTACTTGGGGTAGTTAATTTTGGCGCACTCACTGGCGGGTTTTAAAGTCTCGTGGTCAGCAACTGGGTCGGAGAGTGTCCAGGGCAGCAGACCATTAAAGATATTTATGTCGATAAAGGCATAGGCAGAACCGAGGATATTGCCGAACTTGTGCTGGGCCGGTCCAAAGTTACGCTGCATATGCAGTTCTTTGTAGGCCCAGGAGTTCTTGTAGGCCTCGGCATACTCAAGCAGATCAGTGTTGTTCTGTTCTGCAGCCAGAGCCGCTGCAACGGTCTCTGCGGCGACCATGCCGGATTTCATCGCGGTGTGGCTGCCTTTAATTTTGGCGAAGTTTAGGGTTCCGGCATCATCGCCAATTAACAGGCCCCCAGGGAATGACATCTTTGGCTGGGATTGCAGGCCACCCTTTAGCAAAGCACGGGCTCCGTAGGTCAGACGCTCGCCACCCTGAAGGTGCGCAGCAATCTGTGGATGGTGCTTATAGCGCTGGAATTCATCGTAGGGGCTGACATGGGGGTTGGTGTAGGAGAGATTGGTAATCAGGCCTACGGCAACTGTACTGTCTTCGAGATGGTAGAGGAATCCACCGCCGAGGGATTTACTTTCATCTAGCGGCCATCCCGCTGAGTGAACTACCAGGCCGGGCTGGTGCTGTTCTGCTGGCACCTTCCACAACTCTTTAATGCCGATTCCGTAATGCTGCGGATCTTTGCCTGCGTCCAGCTGGAATTTCGCGATAAGCTCTTTACCCAGATGTCCACGGCAGCCTTCAGAGAATAGTGTGTATTTGGCACGTAGTTCCATACCCTGCATATACGAGGCTTTGTGTTCGCCATTATGGCCAATGCCCATATCACCGGTGGCAATACCGGTTACTTCACCGCTTTCGCCGTAGAGAACTTCTGCGGCGGCAAAGCCGGGGAATATCTCTACACCAAGATTCTCTGCCTGCTCGGCAAGCCAGCGGCACAGTTTGCCCAGGCTGATAATATAGTTGCCCCTGTTATGCATGGTTTTTGGGGCAAACAGGTTGGGGACTTTGATGCTTTTTTCCGGGCCATTAAAAACGTAAATTTTATCGCCGGATACCGGTGTCAGTAGTGGGGCGCCCAGCTCTTTCCAATCGGGAAACAGCTCATTGAGAGGCGTGGGTTCAAATACAGCACCGGAGAGGATATGAGCGCCGACTTCAGAGCCTTTCTCAACAACACAGACCGAGATATCTGGGTTAACCTGTTTTAGGCGGCATGCTGCTCCGAGTCCCGAGGGGCCTGCGCCGACGATAACCACATCGTAATCCATATACTCTCGTTCCATGCTACTTCTCCAACTATTGATTTGAAAATTTCCACTGTGATTTTACCGGGATTAATAAAGCATAACTATTTTCCATAAAAATAGCCGCAATTTATAAGCATGGCTAATGATTCAAGCTGACTCATTGGTCGTATTCCATGACTTGCCCAATTGCCTGTATGCTTGATTTGAATACAGTGTTTAGGCACTATGATTGCCAATAGTTGAGCCTAGCAATATTGGCTATTTTTCAAAACCAATCTAAGCTAATTAACTTAATCTAAGCTATTTAATCAAAGCAAAAGGAAATCCATGAAAATTCTGGTAGCCGTAAAACGTGTCGTTGATTACAACGTCAAGGTTAGGCCCAAGTCTGATGGATCAGATGTCGACTTGGCCAATGTCAAAATGTCTATTAACCCATTCTGTGAAATTGCCGTTGAAGAGGCTGTGCGTCTTAAAGAAAAGGGCACTGCTACTGAGATAGTTGCAGTTTCTGTTGGCCCGCAGCAGTCCCAGGAGCAGTTGCGTACCGCGCTGGCACTGGGTGCCGATCGGGCTATTCTAATCAATAGCGATGAAACTCTCGAACCACTGGCAATTGCCAAATGCCTAAAGGCGGTTTGTGATTCTGAATCGCCGGATATTGTTTTAATGGGCAAGCAGGCAATTGATGGCGACAATAACCAGACGGGTCAGATGTTGGCTGCACTGTTGGGCTGCGGCCAGGGTACCTTTGCTTCGGAGCTGGTTGTCGATGGCGACAAGATTAAGGTGACTCGTGAAGTCGATGGCGGTTTACAGACGGTCGCATTGAAGTTGCCGGCAGTTGTTACCTCTGACCTGCGTCTTAACGAGCCGCGCTATGCCTCGCTACCAAATATTATGAAAGCCAAGCGCAAGCCGCTGGATACCACTTCACCAGCAGATCTGTCGGTGGATATTGCACCGCGCGTTTCACTGCTCGGCGTTGAATTGCCGGCCCAGCGTCAGGCAGGTATCAAGGTTGATGATGTGGCTATGCTGGTGGATAAACTTAAAAATGAAGCGAAGGTGATCTGATGAGTATTTTAATTATCGCGGAACACGACAACAGCAGCCTTAAGCCTGCCACGTTAAATTCGGTCACCGCCGCTCAGGAAATTGGTGGCGATATCGATATTCTGGTTGCCGGTAGTGCTTGTCAGGGAGCTGCAGAGCAGGCCGCTCAGATTGCGGGCATCAATAAGGTGCTGGTTGCTGATGATGCCGCTTACAACAATGCCCTGGCTGAGAATATTGCGCCTTTGATAGCCGAAGTGGGGGCAGCTTATAGCCATATTCTGGCTACAGCTACTACTACCGCCAAAAATATTATGCCCAGGGCTGCGGCTCTGCTGGATGTTCAGGCTATCTCTGAAATCAGTGCGGTTGTCAGTGCCGATACCTTTAAGCGTCCAATTTATGCGGGTAATGTGATCGCCACTGTACAGAGCAGTGACGCAATTAAGCTGCTGACAGTGCGCGGCACAGCTTTTGATGGCGCTGCTGCGCAGGGTGGTTCGGCTACTATTGAGGCGATTGGTTCCAGCCATAGTGCCGGTATTTCTGAGTTTGTTGGTGAAGAGGTGGCTGCCTCTGACCGTCCGGAATTAACCGCGGCGAAGATTGTTATCTCCGGTGGTCGTGGTATGGCCAATGGCGAGAACTTCGAGTTGCTCTATAGCCTGGCTGATAAGCTTGGGGCTGCGGTTGGCGCCTCTCGAGCAGCGGTCGATGCTGGTTTTGTCCCCAATGATATGCAGGTTGGCCAGACAGGTAAGATTGTTGCGCCGGATCTGTATATTGCCGTGGGTATCTCCGGTGCTATCCAGCATTTGGCAGGTATGAAAGACAGTAAGGTGATTGTGGCGATCAACAAGGATGAGGAAGCGCCGATATTCTCGGTTGCCGACTATGGTTTGGTTGCTGATCTATTCACCGCGCTACCTGAGATTGATTCTGCGGTTTAGCTTGCAACTTATTGTTATATATAGATTTATATAAGAAAAAAAGGCTCCTTTTGGAGCCTTTTTTTATTTCCCTTTCTGTGTTCCTTTATCTCGCTCTCCATCTTTTTTCTTGCCCTTTTCGTGCTTTTTAAGGCGCTTCTGCTTGGCTTCACGCTTTTCTTCGTCAGTCATATTTTCCCAGCGCTTGCGCAGCTCTTTGCGTTCTTCCGGCGGCATATCTTTAAAGCGTTTACGGGCTTTAACAATACGCTTTCGCTCTTCAGGGCTAAGGTTTTTCCAGCGCTCAGCGCGGTTTTTAAAGTTTTTGTCCTGCGCTCTACGCAACAGCTTATGCTGCTGATGGGGTTTTAATTTATCCCAGCGTTTCTCCACAGGTGCCAGATTTTCGCGGGTTTCAGCTGGTAGTTGGTCCCAATCTACAGCTTCGTTATGCTGGTCGGCATAGGCAGGCAGGACGCTGATACTCAGTGCTCCTGAGAGTAATAGTGCTGTGGCAATGGCTTTATTTATCATCTGTTACTTTCCTGAAGTTAGGCCTGTAGTTAGGTTTCTGCACTGGCTAGCCAGTCATAAAAGTCGAGATCCTCATAGATATCAAGAAGAGGCTCATCAACCTGAATATTGGTAATACTGATATCGCCAGACGGCACTATTTGCTCCGTAGGGTTGATCAATACGACAACAAGAAGCGCAACTGAGGCCAGCGAGGTTCCCAGTAAAGGCCAGAAGAAGCGCTTTCTTACCTGGCGCGCCTGGGAGAGCGCGTTCTTACGGGCCTGTGCAAGGCGGAATAGATCTTCACTGGCAGTCACCTGCTCCTGATCGAGCAGTTTGTCGCGCAGACTGTCGACGAGCTGTTTATCGCTAATTTTGGTTTCACGTTTAGTCATAACAGAAATCCTCCAGTGAATTGCGCAATGAGTGCAGGGCTCTCGAGTAGTGAGTTTTAACACTGCCTTCAGTGCAGCCCATGGTCTCTGCGGTTACTGCTGTACTCATACCTTCCCAACAACGCAGCATAAAGGCTTCTCGCTGACGGCGGGGCAGTTGTTTTACCGCTGAGGTTAACTGGGCAATCTGCAGTTCGCGGACAAATAGCTGATCCGGTGTCTCTGAGTTTCGCCCCTCGGCGCGATCTACCAGGTCAGCGCCATTGTCATCGGCCTTCATTCCCCAGCTCGCCAGGCTAATAATCCTGTTTTTAACTGCATTGCGGCGATAGTAGTCGGTAATCTTGCTGTTGAGGATACGGTAAAACAGGGGGCGCCACTCTGAGGCTGGTTTTGCTGAATATTTTTCCACCAGTTTATACATCGCATCCTGAACTATATCCAGCGCATCATCACGACTGCTGGTTGCCATCTGCGCCATATGAAAAGCACGCCGCTCAATATCCGTAAGGAAATTGTCCATGCTAATTATGGAGCCCATACTATCCGCTGGATTAATAGCTTGGCGCGGCGTGTTTTTATCGCTCATAGTCTTGCCTTTAATCGGGCTATAGGCTGGTTGCGGCATATTGTAGCTATCGGTAATCATCGTCCAGCGCTTCATCGAGTAGAAGCATTATGCCAAGCCACTCAAGATAATCATGATCACGAGACCTATGACTGTAATGTCGATGCTTTACCCAATGCTTATTATGTAGTCTGTACTGGTGACTGCGATGGTGGTTATAAGCATGGTAATGTCTGCGCGCTTTCCACTTATTATAGTTACGTCCATTGTAGTGACGGTATTTTTCAACCCTATGACGTTTCTGGTGAATTCTTTTCTTATGCTGGCGTCGCTCTGATCTGTAGTCATGAATGGTCCGATCATGCTTTTGGTATTGATGATCGCTAAATTTTTTATGCTTGTGAGAGCTGTCGGAATCTGCCAGTGCTGATGCGGGGAAGGTCAGCAGTCCCAGACTCAGGGTGAAGGCAATCAGTGCCTGTTTCATAACTATCTCCTTTTAGAAAGTGTCGCGATATATAACGGCAACTATGGAGATTGGTTGACTTATAAAAAAGAAATCGTCAGGTTAATAAAAAGACAGGCTCAATTACCCCAAATCAGCCCAGACAGGGCAGTGATCCGAGGGTTTCTCAAAACCTCTGGCAGCGATATCAATACCGCTGCCGCTGAGTAATTTCATTGCCGCAGGGCTAGCGAGGATCAGGTCAATCCGCAGTCCACGCTTGGGTTCCTGCTCAAAGCCACGACTGCGATAGTCATACCAGCTGTAGCTATTATCATCGCCGTTCATATCCCTAAAGCTATCTTGCAGACCCCAGTCTTTAAGCCTCTCTAACCATTGGCGCTCTTCAGGTAGGAAGGCGCACTTGCCGGTTTTAATCCAGCGCTTGGCATTCTCTGGCTTTATGCCCACATCGATATCCGCAGGTGCGACATTCATATCACCCATCACCAGAACTATATCCTCAGCGCTAAAGTTAGCTTGCAGATAACCGAGCAGGTCGGCATAGAACTTCTCTTTGGCGGGAAACTTGGTGGGGTGCGTGCGGCTCTCTCCCTGAGGGAAATAGCCATTAATAATATGCAGGGTTTGACCCTGAATACTGTATTGACCGTGGATCATGCGGCGCTGGGCATCTTCATCGTCAGAGGCATAGCCGCGAGTTACCGCCTCAGGCTCAACCTTGCTGAGCAGGGCGACACCGTAGTGGCCTTTCTGGCCGTGATAGGCAACCTGGTAACCCATCCCGTTAATTGCATCGCTGGGGAACTCTTCATCGCTAACCTTGGTTTCCTGCAATCCGATAATATCTGGTGAGTGTTGGTCGATAACTGCCTGCAGCTGATGAAGGCGCGAGCGCAGACCATTGACGTTAAATGAGATAATACGTGCGGGCAAGGTTATTTCTCTCCACTCTGGCGCAGCACTAACAGCTGCTGGTTTTGCGGTTTTGATGCGATGCGAATCTGGTCTGAGAGAATATAGCCGGCTTCCTGAAGCATAGGATCAGATTCGGCGATATCCTCTTCCTCCTCTTCTTCGTCCACACTGCCATCTTTATCGTCTTGGCTATCGGCGACTTTATCCTCATCATCTTCATCACTATTATTAGATTTCCATGCTTCTCGATCGGCATAGAGCTCCAGGCCCTTACTTTTGCGGCGCTGATTTTCTAACAGTAGCTGTTGCTCATCCCACTCAGCCGAGCGCAGACGGCGTTTCTCAATATTTAACGAGATGGTTTTATCGGCGTCCCAGCTATCACTGAACTCAAGCTGATTGACCAGATGTAGGAAGTCAGGGTCATTGCTGCTGCGCTGCTGGTGAGCTGTATTTAACAGCGGTACATACTGCTTAACACCGGCAGAGCGCTTAAAGGGTACAGCGTGAATATTGTCCCAGGGCAGGGCGTTGTCCTTTTGGCTCTCACCGACTTCAGTTTTGTCGTAGACCGAGGGGAATTCGATATCTGGTACCACGCCGCGGTGCTGGGTACTGTCACCTGAGACACGGTAAAACTTGGAGATGGTCAACTTGAGCTGACCGCTGCTAAGGCCGGTAACATCCTGAACCGTACCTTTACCAAAGCTTTGACTGCCGACAACAATAGCTCGATCATAGTCTTGAATTGCACCGGCAAAAATCTCTGAGGCCGAGGCGCTAAGGCGATTAATCATAACCAGAAGAGGGCCGCTGTAGACTGCGCGCATGGTGGCACGCTGGTCGCGAGATACCTGCTGGTAGGCATTGCGAATCTGTACCACAGGGCCTGCATCGATAAAGAGATCGGTGAGCATAGTGGCTTCATGGAGTGAACCGCCGCCATTGTTGCGCAGATCGAGAATAATCCCGTCGACCTTCTCTTCGCGCAACTCCATCAGCAGTTTATAGACGTCTCTGGTGGTGCTCTTATAATCTGGGTCGCGCTTGCGATAGGCTTCGAAATCCATATAGAAGGCCGGGATATCTATGACCCCAAGACGCATATCGACGCCATCCTGCTGAAGTTCAATAATCTTACTCTGGGCAGATTTCTCCTCGAGCTTTACCTTGTCTCGAACGATGGCAATAACTTCGGTACTATCAGCTGAGTCACTGGCACCATCAATCAATTCGAGGCGAACTGTTGAATCCTTGGGGCCGCGAATAAGATCGACCACGTCGTCTAGGCGCCAGCCAATCACATCGACCAGCTCTTTATCATCCTGGCCGACGCTGATAATTTTATCTTCAGCTTTTAGAAGTCCCTGAAGATCTGCGGGGCCTCCGGGAATAATCCGCGCCACCTTGGTATATTCATCCTCAACCGTTAGCTCAGCGCCAATGCCCTCTAGGGAGAGTGACATATTGATCTGAAAGTTCTCTGTGGTGCGCGGTGAATAATAGGCGGTATGCGGGTCATAGAGCGAGGCGAGGGCGTTTACATAGACTTGGAATACATCCTGACTATCACGCTGCATCATTTGCTTCTTTTGGTTAGTAAAGCGCTTTACCAGCAGTTCACGGGCTTTTTCTGGCTCTTTTTCATTGAGTAGCAGCCTGATCATTGAGTCTTTAATACGCTTGCGCCAGTAATCGCTGCGCTGCTCCGCTGTTTGATGCCAGTCGCGCTCGTCGCCGTCGAGGACAATGTTTTCATCGGCTTTAAAATCAAATTTATAGCCACTTTCAAGCAGCGCGATATTTTCTTCAAGCTGTTTGATCGCTGTCGAGCGCAGACGATTAAATATAATAAAGCCCGGGCTGACATCACCGCGACGGGCGAGATCATCGAGCTTGGTTTGCCACTGTGAGAACTCATTGATATCCGCCTGCAGAAAATAGCTTTTTAACGGATCGAGCATCTCTATATAGGTTGTCAGGTAACGCTCAGATAGCTGATCATTAATTTTCTGCCCATGGTAGTGGCGGGTGGCCAGGCGATCGAGTATCTCGCGATAGAGTGCGGTCTGCTGGGATTCCTTTTCAATCGGTACCAAAGTTGTCGGTGTTTTGACCGATGCCGATGCCGATGCCGATG
>Ga0115560_1000510_pt1 | contig 30249 bp, 25 predicted proteins | sample COGITO_mtgs_1105_5_FD_87278 | JGI IMG/M metagenome (GOLD analysis project Ga0115560, IMG submission 87278) | Pelagic marine microbial communities from North Sea - COGITO_mtgs_110509 | ecosystem: Environmental > Aquatic > Marine > Epipelagic | place: Germany:Helgoland, sampling site Kabeltonne... | reverse complement strand
TCGTCACGGCCAAGATAGCTCACGCCCGCCGTCAAATCGAGATCGGGACGCGTGGCATCCTGCGCAAGTACCCGGTTGATGCGCTGCACTTCGATGCGGCGCTCCTGAGCCTGAGCATCGACATCGCTGAGCACAGTATCACGCACCACAAGGTCCATGGGACGAAGCGACGCCAGCGAATCGGGCAGATCAGCAACGAGCACATCGCCACTCAAAACTTTCATAAAGTCTGCCTGCCCCATAGCGCGGCGCAGAGCGTCTTGTCCATCTTGAATCGCGCGCTCGGCTTGGATAATAGCCTCCTCCTGGTTAAGCACCTCGGCTTTGGCCTGAAGCACTTCAAGCGGGGTGACAAACCCGAGGCGTTCGCGCTCGCTATTTTCTTCGAACAGGTTCTCGGCCAGGGCGAGACTGGAAGCAATCAACGCTCGATCGGCCTGGGCATAGGCGAGGTTCCAGTAAGCGATCTCCGTCTCCAGCACGAGATCCAGCACATCCGAGCGAAGCTCGAAGAGGGAGCGCTCCGCGTTGACTTTGGCACGTGCCAGCGGAGCGAGATTGACCGTTGTCCACGCGTCTTTGAGCAGAGGTTGACGAATCGAAAGGCCGATGTCCGTACCGTAGTCGGGATTACGCGCAGCATTGTTATTCGAGGCACCGCGACTGATCGACGAATCAAGCGTTGCAGTGGCACCGGTCGCCAAGCGCTGATCAACACCGATGCGCGCACGACGGGTCTCACTTCTGGGGACAGAAGCAGAGTCAAGCGAGCTGTTCGCGGCCGCCGATTGGCGCTCTTGGAGTGAAGTATTCCCGAAGAGTGCGGGATCAAACTGCGCCTTTTCGATCTCGACCGAGTCAAGAGCATCGGCCGGCGTGTAGGCAGCGATGCGTAAGCCGAGGTTGTTCTCCAGGGCCGAGGCAATCGCCGCTTCGAGAGTCAGGATTTCACCCTGCGCTTGGAGCGCGGATGAAAGCAGCGTTAAAGACAAAAAATAATTGAATAAGCGTGAAGGCATCTATGCGGTGTGGAACTAAGAAGTCAGATGGCAGGAAATAGACATACCATGTTTGGATTTTTCCTTCTTGGGCTGACTCGATAGTTGCGTTGTCTCTAGGGAAGTCACGCTCCTAAGCCAAAAATGCACATTAAAGGGCACTTCTGCGATTAAATACAAAGCTGGCAATTACCGAAATGCGATTGAACAATTCTGTGGCCTGACTTAATCGTCAAAACCATCTGGGTGGGCCTTATGCCAACGCCAAGCGGTCTCGATAATGTCCTTTAGCTCGGTGTATCGGATTTTCCAGCCGAGTTCCTGCTGAGCCTTGCTCGAATCGGCGTAGAGCGCGGGTGGATCGCCGGCGCGGCGCTCGTCCTCAACGACCGGCACCTTGAGCCCGGTGACCGCCTCGACCGCGTCGATGATCTCGCGCACAGAGTTGGGTTTGCCCGTTCCGAGATTGTAAAAGCAGCCAGTGCCCGGCTCGTTGAGCTTGTCGAAGACAGCGATGTGCGCTCGGGAAAGGTCGTCCACATGCACATAGTCGCGCAGGCAGGTGCCGTCGGGCGTGTCGTAATCGGTGCCGAAGATTTTAATATGCTCGCGGCGGCCGGTCGCGGCGTCGATCACGAGCGGGATCAGGTGTGTCTCCGGGTTGTGGTCCTCTCCGATACTACCATCCTCGGCCGCGCCGGCGGCGTTGAAATAACGGAAGGCGGCAAAACTCAAACCGTAGGCGTGGGCGAAGGCCTTGAGGCAGTTCTCCACATCGAGTTTGGTCTGGCCGTAGGGGTTGATCGGCGCCTGCGGCAGAGTCTCGACCATAGGCAATGTGTCCGGCTCGCCGTAGGTCGCGCAAGTTGAGGAGAAGACAAACTTCTTCACGCCGTTGTCCAGCATGGTCTCGAGCAGGCGGAGCGTAGCGACGAAGTTGTTTTCGTAGTATTTGCGCGGCTCGGTGACCGACTCCCCAACGTAAGCGAAGGCAGCGAAGTGCATGACCAGCTCGATCGACTCCTCACGGAGGATTTTGCCCACAGCCTCAGGGTCGCCGAGATCACAGTCGTAGAAGGGGATTTCAGCACTGACCGCAGACCGATGGCCAAAGACCAGGTTATCCAGGACCACAGGGCGATGCCCCGCAGCCTCTAATTGACGCACACAATGGCTACCAATGTAACCGGCTCCTCCGACGACTAATACGTTCATAATTCACTGATAGGTAGGAAATCGCGGCTTTCCAAATCAAAAAAACCAAAGATACGGTAAATTCCACACTCTACATTTGCCCATCGGCAAAACTTTTCCACTATTGACAGTCCCACCGCTAAACGTGGTATCCATACCCGCTTACCCATGCAGCCAACCCGCATCGTTATCACAGGCGTCGGCCTGACCTCGCCCAACGGCAATACACTCGAAGAATATCGTAAGAATCTCCTCGATGGAGTCGCTCGTATCCAAATGATTGATATGCGCTATATGGGCTCCGCGGGAGCCACCGGCCAAGTGCCCGCCGGCGTCTGCGACTTCGACCCGAAGAAGCACCAGACACGGAAGGAACTGCGTGTCGGCACCCGTGCCGGCAGTATCGCGATCTACGCGGCGCGCGAAGCAATCGCCAATAGCGGCATCGACTTCGAAAATTATGATAAGAGCCGGATCGGCGTCTATGTCGGCACGACCGAACACGGGAACGTGGAGACCGAAAATGAGGTCTACAATATCTCGAAATTCGAGTACGATACCAAATTCTGGACACACCACCACAACCCACGCACCGTGGCCAACAACCCGGCCGGTGAGATCACGATCAATATGGGCATTACCGGGCCGCACTACACGATCGGTGCCGCCTGTGCGGCCGGTAACGCCGGCCTGATCCAGGCCCTCCAAATGCTCCGCCTCGGCGAGGTCGATCTGGCGCTGGCGGGTGGCGTCAGCGAAAGCATCCAGTCCTTCGGCATCTTTGCCGGTTTCAAAAGCCAAGGTGCCCTCGGCTCTCATCCGACCGATCCCAACAAAGTCAGCCGCCCCTTCGATAAGAGCCGCAACGGCATCGTTGTCTCGGAAGGTGGCTGCATTTATACACTCGAACGTCTCGAAGATGCCCAAGCGCGCGGAGCCGACATCCTTGCAGAGATCATCGGCTACCGCATCAATTCCGACGCCTCCGATTATGTCCTCCCCAATCCCGAGCGCCAGGCCGAGTGCATGCGCCAAGCCCTCGACGTGGCAGGGATCAAGGCCTCGGAGGTTGACATCGTCAATACCCATGCCACCTCCACACCCATGGGGGACATCCAGGAAATCAAGGCGATCCGCGAGGTCTTCGGCGACTGCCCGACCACCTATGTCAACAACACGAAGAGCTACATCGGCCACTGCATGGGGGCCGCCGGTGCCCTTGAACTAGCAGGCAACCTACCCTCTTTTCATGATAACATCATCCACCCCACGATTAACGTGGATGAGCTCGACCCCGAATGCGCGATGACAAATCTCGTCATAAACGAGCCGCTCAAGGTTGACGCCGTCAAAGTTATCCTCAACAACTCATTCGGTATGCTCGGCATCAACTCCGCGCTCATCCTCCAAAAATTCGAAGACTAGCCAATCAGCATCATTCATCAATAATCAGCCATTTTCAAATGACAGAAGACCAAGTACAACAAATCGTAATCGACATCATCAACGAAATCGCGCCCGATGAGGACACCACCGGCCTGAAGGCTGACATCAACCTACGCGACCAAATGGACCTCGATTCCATGGATTTCCTCGACATCGTCATGGAGCTCCGCAAACAGCACGGCATAGAAGTGCCTGAAGAGGACTACCCAAAGCTCGCTTCCCTCGCAAGCTGCGGCGAATATCTGACACCGAAGTTCAACGCCAAGTAATTTTAGAGTAGAACAGGCATCCTGCCTGTTTTATTCGCGTACGAAGCACAGGCATCACCGCCTGTGCTTCGTTGTTTCTGAGACAGCAAGCCAATCTTATCTCGTACAAAACGTACAAAATTGACAAAACAGCTGTTTCGTACATTTTATACCCTATGATCACAATGTCCTCCACCGAAGCCCGGGCGAATTTTGGCGAATTCCTCGACAAAGGCAGCCGCGAGCCCGTCATCGTCAAGCGCCAAAACCGTGAAATCGGGGCCTTCGTGCCGATGTCTGACCTCAAGAAATTAAGGAAATTACGCCTCCAGGAACTCGACGAAACCGTTCAAGCGGCCAGTGAAGAAGCTGCCAGGAATGGTCTGACCGAAGAAATCCTCAACCAGATCCTTGCCGAGGTGAATCCGTCTTAGTGATCATAATCGACACTAATATTTATGTGAGTTACATACTCTACCGGTCGAGTTCACTCAGCAAAAATGTAGCTCAGGCGATGCAGAGCCACCCCTACGCATTTTCCGTAGAGACGATGCGTGAGTTGACCGAAGTCGTTATGCGCAGCAAATTTGACCGCTATCTTTCGCGCCAAATACGACACCGTATATTAAAGGGAATCGCCTTCGACGCGGAGTGGTTCACCCCCTCCGAAACAATATGTAAATGCCGCGACTCCAAGGACGACATATTCCTCGAACTCGCCGTGGCCGCAAAAGCCGACTTCTTCATCACCGGCGACGAAGATTTACTCGTCCTCGACCCATTCCGCAAAACCCGGATTCTCACGATGGCCGACTTCATTCAAACAATCAATTAATGCCTGCCAAACTCGACAACCAACATTACGAAACCGTCATCATCGGCGCGGGCATGGCCGGCCTAGCCGCTGGCATCCGGCTCGCGCTCGCGGGCAAGAATGTGATCGTACTCGAGCGCCACAATGCCTCCGGCGGACTCAATTCCTTTTACAGCCAAGACGGGCGCAAGTTCGACGTCGGCCTGCACGCTATGACGAACTACGTACCCAAAGGTACGAAGGGCACCCCGCTGACGAAGCTGCTGCGCCAGCTCCGCATCCCTTACGATGCGCTCGATCTCTGCCCGCAGAACGGCTCGCGCATCCACTTCCCCGGTTGCCAGCTGGAGTTCACCAACGACTTCGCCCATTTCGAAGCGGAGGTGGCACACGCCTTTCCCCGGCAGATCGACGGCTTCCGCGCCCTCGCGGAGGAAGTTCGCACCCTCGACGCCTTTAACCTCGGCGCGATCCCGACTTCCGCGCGCGAAGCTGTGCAGCGCCACATCAGCGACCCGCTCCTGGAGGATATGATCTTCTGCCCTGTCATGTACTACGGCAGCGCACAGGAGCACGACATGGACTACGGGCAGTTCGCTATCATGTTCCGCTCGCTCTTCTTCGAGGGCTTCGCCCGTCCGCTCGAAGGGGTGCGCGTGATCATCAAGCTGCTGCAGGACAAATACCGCTCTCTCGGCGGCGTCCGCAAGATGAAGTGCGGTATCCGAAAAATCCATACAAGCGGTTCTAAGGCCTCCGCCATCGAGCTCGACAACGGCGCGACGATCACCGCCGATAAAATCATCTCCACGGCCGGCGCGGTGGAAACCGCCCGCCTCTGCAACGACCAACCGGAGGACGCCGCGAGCGACAACATCGGCCAACTCAGCTTCACCGAGACCATCACCGTGCTCGACCGCCAGCCCGCCGACTTCGGCTGGGACGATACGATCATCTTTTTCAACACCGCCGAGCGCTTCCGCTACGCACGGGTCGAGGACGCCCTAGTCGACCCGACCAGCGGCGTCATTTGCTTCCCTAACAACTACCAATACGGCGAAGGCCGCCAGCTGGACGAAGGCTTCCTCCGCGTCACCGCCATGGCCCACCACGACCAATGGTGCGCCCTGAGCGAGGACGACTACCTCGCGCAAAAAGCCCATTGGTATGCGAAGCTCCAGCAAGTCACGCTGGGCCTACTGCCCAAAGCCAAACTCGACCTCGACATCCACCGCATCACCAGCGACATGTTCACCCCCCGCACGGTGCGCAAATACACGGGCCATCTGAATGGCGCGATCTACGGCGCACCGAACAAAATCAAAGATGGTCGCACCCATTTGGAAAATCTCTACCTCGCCGGCACCGACCAGGGTTTCCTAGGTATCGTAGGCGCCATGCTCAGCGGCATTTCCATGGCCAATCTACACTGCCTCCAAAATAGCTAGCTGCGCTAGCTAAAGGAACTACGGTTCCCGCCGATCGATATGCGCGCGGAGCACCGCCAGATGTTCTTCCATACAGGCGAGGGTTTTCTTTAAACCCGGAAATTCCTATTGCCCTGAGTTCGAAACATTCGTCAGTATTCATGATGTGGTCACAGAGGCTTACGCTCAGGCCAGTCGTTTTAAGTATGTAGCGAACCCGCGCCAGCGGGGTCGACGCCCCAGCGCTGTCGGATCGTTTTCTATGTCGACGCGACTGGCGTCGCATCGCTACCACACCACCCATTCATACTGGTTATTTACAACTCAGGACACTGGGACGCGAGAAGCTTTACCGTTCGGCAAGCTAATCATCCATTGCCAGGTGCAGCAGTGACCTACTCGGTTAGCGCGCTACGCAGACCTGACATGAGCGCTTCAGACTCGCGGGCGATGCCAAGGCGACAGAGACGACTGACGGGGTAGATATCCTGTGCCATCAAATAAGCAGCCAAGGCACCAGCATGGTGACCGTCTTCGGACTGGCGGTTAGCGCGGTCTAGTTGGAGCACAAAATTTGCCACACGGGGCGCGAGTTCGGCGCGAGCGCGGTTCATCGGACCATCGCTGGGGTCTATCTTCGACGCCTCGACGAGGAGCTCCCACGCAGCGTAGGGTTCGTCCTGCTTGACGAGCTCGGCGCTCTGCGCGACGAGAAGATCGATACGGGCGACTTGCTCGATGACAGCCATCAGCAAGGGGCGGCGTTGCATATCCTCGGCTAGGGCAAAGCCGAGATCCATGCGACGCTCATAAATGCCGCGGCGATCGTCGCGCTTGTAGAGATCATCAAAAATCTGCACGCCCTGCGAACCGGCGGTGGCGAGCTTGGTCGTCTCCTGCTGGAAGTCTCGGATGGCAGGATTCGAGGGCCAGATCTCAATCGCGGTCTGTAGCTCGGCGCGGGCCTTGTCGATATCACCGAGGTTACGGTATTGGGAGGCGGCGAAGACCGCCATGTCGCTCATGCTCTTGGCCGTTTCGACGGCAGAGAGCACACGGTTCTTCGGAAAATCTTCGGCCAGTTTGTAAATCTCACCAGCTAGTTCGGGGACGCCGTCGTAGTCTTTGGCGTCAGCGAGCTCGCCGGCTTCGATTAGCCTGCGATAGAGATCGAGCATGTGGCGGCGCTGTTCGGCGGGGATTTTGTTCAGTTCAGTCAGATACTCTCCTAGAAAGAAGACTTCTTGCAGTCGCTCCAAAGCGATGAGGTTGCGGTTTTCGCTATAGGCGGCGTTGACGGCGTCGACCCCCTGATTGACATCATTGATCGCCTCGCGTGCAATGAAGGTCATGCTGTCGACCGTAAAGGCCAGATCACTGCCGGGGATCAATTCTTGGAGTTGATCTTTACCCACTTCGAGAGACTGGTGGGAGCCCTTGAAAATCGATTGGTAAAAACCGGCCAAGACGAGCGCATGCTGGAAGCGGCGCTGGATAATAAAACTCACGATCTGACTCTGGAACTGGAGTTTCGCCTGAAGCCCGGTGGCCGCTGATTGGGTTTCCAGAGCGATAATCTTGGCCTCGGTCTCCGCGAGATCGAGCATGCGGAAGGCAGCCTCGCTGGTTAAGGCCACAGCCTCGCCATCAGATTGGCCGGATTCCGAAGACCTGCGAGCGATACTGGACTCTCGAATACGCTGTTGCTGAATATTCTTCAAAGCGAGCGCACGGTTTGCGACGATTTCCTGTTGATACTGCCGCATTTGCTGCAGCTCACGCTGTGTCATAGTCACCCCGCGGCTTTCCTTTCGGATGCGCCAAGCGTTGAACACCTGATTCGCCACGATGGTGCTGTTGCCCCCGTCGAGATCGAAGCGCGTGGCACGAAAGAGTAACTCCCAGGTATCGAGAATGGCGTCATCGCTATTATCGTTGGAGACGGAGAGACGCTCCAGGATGTCATCCATCAGTTGCGCGTATAGCGTTTCGTCCTCCGTCGGCGAGGCCAACAGGAAGCGCTCAAAGCGTGAACGGAAGGCGCGCTGTTCGGTAAGGTTGAAATTCTTCCCCTTCCACTCAAAGCTGCCGTTCTCGAAATCCATCGAGTCACTGCTCGGGTCGAAGACACGGTTGGCCATTTCGAGAAATGAGTTACTCTCGAAGATGCCGTTGGTCGGCATCTGCACACTGGCCTGCGCTGGCTGCGGGCTGTAGCTGGGCGCAGCGCCTTGTGCGTTGAGCGAGACTGCTGCCAGAAGCAGCGATAGACTAATACTTGCGCAAAGCTTCGACATAAATGAGCCCTCCCTTTTCGATGGTTATTTGCATCTCGTAGCGCTGCCCTACGTGCAGATTATCCGTCACGCCTTCCGGAACGAAGATCGGCAGGCGAATGTCGCTGCCCTCGATGACAACTGCTAGGACGCGACCGAGGCCTTTTTCCCATTTAATCTGCTCGTCGATCTGAGCGCGCAGCACGTAGCTATTGCCCAAAAAGTCGCCAGGCTTTTTGACGTAGTTCTCGATTGGCAACGGCTCCTCATCAGAAAAACTTCCTCGGCCACAAGCAGCGAAAAGTGTGACCAGCAACAACGGCAGAATACAAGTGAGCGAATAGATTATATTTTTGCTGACGGGCATAAAATAAGATTTTTTTTGAAAAATGTAAACTGGTAGCGCTGCGACGCCTGTCGTGTCGATATCGGCTAAATTTAGCTATACATCCGTCGACCTTGCTATCGTAAGTTCGCTACGTAGGTGTGACGATTTGCCTAGATTGCACATTAGCCTTAGTTCCAACGTTTTTGCTGGCAACCCCAAAAGACCATGACCGCGCCGACCAGCGCGTGTGCCAACAAGACCGCCACGGCCAGTCCCGGCGAGGGGATCCACTCGTTCGACTCGAGTCGGTAGGCATCGTAAAGGCGCGTGTCCAACATCGAGCTGAAGTAGCCGCCCCAGCCCCAATAAGCGTTGATAAACGGACGGCAGACCCAGACGAGCACATCCGGCAAGGCGAGCACGATCCCCGAGAGCGGTAACTGAAAGCCGATAAGATAGACTGAAAGTAACGAGGCTTTGTCCGCCGAATTAAAGATGGCAGAGAAGCCCAGACAAATGGCCGTCATGGAAACACAAGTTAAAACCAGCACAAACACCTGCCAGAAACTGTCGCCAGGAAACTCACAAATATATTTCACGAAGAGCATCATCCACAGCCCCTGAATCAGCGCGATTAGTGAAGTGAAGATCAATTTACTACTCGCGTAGGCGACTGGGTTGAGTCCGGCAAAGCGCTCCTTTTCGTAGAGGGGGCGTTCACCGGCAATCTCGCGGGCACCATTATTACTGCCCATAAGGGTGAGCAAGATCACCTGAAAGAGAATCAAACCGGTGACGAGCGAGGCCGCCTCCATTGCATCGATCCGGTAGCGCAGATTGTCCTGCATCTGCTCCATAAAACCCGTCACGGAGTTGAGCGCGAGGCCCCGCAACTGCGGAATGCCGTCCCAGGCAAAGATCGTGACCAGCAGCGGGAATCCAATGGTGATACCCAAAGTGAGCAGCCAATAGCCCCGGTCGCGTTTAAAGAGCAGTGCCCGCCGCTGGAGCAAGGTGCAGGTTTGCGCGAGAGCACTCGGAGGCGGCGGCGGCGCGACGGCGGACACCAGCTCGTGCCGGGTAGCGGACACCGCACCATCCGCCCAAAGCTCCCGCCAATGCTGAATCGGGCACTCACTTAGCTTGTCATAAAGGTGCAAGGCATCGGGGATACCGAAGTAAGCATTCATCGCTTCCAACTCACCCTGAAAGACCACCGCCCCTTCATAGACAACGGTAATCCAGTCAAAATCTTCGAGTTTGGCTAGGTTGTGAATGATGCAGATAAAAGTTTTCTCCCGCTCGTCACGCAGACCTTGAAGCATGGCGAGGATTTGATCCTCCGAGCGCGGATCGAGCCCACTGGTCACTTCGTCGCAGACCATACATTGCGGATCTCCCACCAACTCTAGGCCGAGCCCGAGTCGGCGCAACTGCCCCCCACTCAAATCGGCGACGCGCTTCCTATGGTGAGTCTCCAGTCCGATGCGGCGGAGGATTTCTTCCAGCCGCTCCGCCTTGGCCGCTCGGTCGCGCACGCAGAGATCGAGCGCATAGCGGAGTGCTTCGCCGACCGAGAGACGCTCATGCGCGATGCTAAACTGAGGCGCGAAGGCAAGCTTGCCCTGCAATTCCGAGCTCTCGGTCACAGGTTCACCTGCGTAGGTAACCGCACCCTCGCTGGGCAGAATGCCAAGGATCGCTTTGACTAGAGTCGTCTTGCCACAACCCGAAGGTCCGATCACCGCATTAAGCCCCCGGGGCATAAAGCGCGCGGTCGCCCCGTCGAGAATACGTGCGCCCATGGGTCGGATTTTCACCGTGAGATCGTGACAAGCTAACATTAACCGACAAATTATCTTTGCTCATACGTCAAAGGCCAGCATTTTGATCACTATGACGTCCGCCAGAAACGCCCTTATTCTCTGCCTCCTAACCGCCCTTGCCAGTCAACTCCACGCCGTCAGTGTGACGACGCGCGGCGTCAAGAACCCGAAAGTCTATGGCATCGAATTCTCCGGTGACACCCGTGCCTACTACGGCAGCGAAGAAGGCGTCCAGTCCATCTCGAACCAGGAATACGTTACCGCCACGTTCCGCGTCACGGAGATCAACATAGTAACCCAAGGCACCGCCCTCCTCCGTATCTACCACAGTCGCCCGCTGCGAGCCGGCGAGCTCCAGCAAGCCCTCGGCGAGAGCATGAACGCGGCCGGCGTGCCCGGCGGCAGTTCCATCATCCAACGCCCGCTGCCCCCGCAAGTCCAGGCAATGGCGGACCGTGCCTCCGGCGCTGCGGAGGTCGCCACCAGCACTGCCGTGATGAAAGAATACCCCATCGCCACCCACGCACATACGATCGAATACCGCATCGGCAGCCTCGACGAACTCCTCGACCTACACGATGAATTGAAGAAACACTGGCTGAAGGAACCAACCTATTTTGCAAGCGGCCAGATCGTCGCCGAGGATGAGGCCGTGAGCCAAGAGATGAAGCCCCGCAGCCTGGGCGGCACCTTGTTCCAGGTGCAGGAATAAGAACTCACTCAAACGTCCGCCACGTAAATTACATAAGCCGCCCGCTTGGCGCGCTCGTGCACTTTTGCGGGTATGACGCCAACTCGGTAGCCAACTGCCTCCAGCCGCGCCTTGAAGTGCGGATCCGTGCCAGCCGACCAGAAGGCAGCACGGCCACCTGCTTTCAGGAGTTTGCGCACCGCGCGGAGCCCCTGGTGCGAATAGAGTGAGCCGTTACTCGCTTTGACCATACCCGTGGGACCGTTGTCCACATCGAGTATCATGGCGTCGTAGCTATGAGAAACGCCATCGTAGATGGTCTTCACAGCATCGGCCTCGATCACGTGGACCCGTGGGTCGTTGAGCAGGGCTCCGTTGAGATCGCGTAAATAATCACGATTCCATTCGACGACCTTAGACACCAGTTCGACCACATCCACCTGCGACTCCGCTCCCACGCAGTCCAAAACGCTCCGTAGCGTAAACCCGAGACCGAGACCACCGATCATGACGCGTGCTTTCGCGTCTTTACGGATACGCTCAACACCCAGCCTTCCCAACAGGAGCTCCGAGGCCGCTGCCTTCGAATGCATCAGCTCCTGCCCCTGAAAACTGATCGAATAGGCGCCGTCGTGTGCATAGAGCGCCATCGGGGCACCGTCGGGTGTGGTCGACTCGGCGAGTTTGATACGTGGTTTCATAGCCAGAGATCGGCGGGGAAATAGAAGTCTGGCAACTGTAAACAGCTTCAACCGAAGAGCTCACACGCCACCTATTCGAAAGCGGTTCCCGCTTCCGCTACATTAACAACCGTAGCGGAACGGGGAACCCGTTTCGACCCCTACGCTAACAGATCAAGCCGGACACTCGAAATGGGTTCCCCATTCCGCTACACTTTTCTTCCGTAGCTTTGCCGACCTTCCAGACTTTTTACGAAATAAATGCTCCCGAGATTCGACCTTCGCATTTCGCCCCTCAATGTCAGCACATCTATGCCCTCGAAAAAAGAATACATCCGCCTACGCGGCGTCCGCCAAAATAACCTCAAAGGCTTCGACCTCGATCTGCCCATCGGCGAGCTCACCGTGGTCACCGGCCTGAGCGGTGCAGGCAAGTCATCCCTTGTTTTCGAGACCCTTCACGCCGAAGGCCAGCGCCGCTACGTCGAGACATTCTCTCCCTACACCCGCCAGTTTATGGATCTGCTTGACCGCCCGAAGGTCGACGGCGTGGAAAACATCCGTCCATCCATCGCCATCCACCAGTCCAATACGGTCAAAACCTCGCGCTCCACCGTCGGCACGATCACCGAGTTGGCCGACTACTTCAAAGTATGGTTCGCCAACGCCGCCACCCTCTACGACCCCGCCACTGGACAGCCAATCACCGATGACAATCCCCAGTCCGCCTGGCAAAAACTGATCACAGACTACGACGGCAAAACTGCCCTGATCACCTTCCCCATCAACAAGCCTGACAATTTGGGTTGGGAGGAAGTCTTAAGACCACTCAGCGCCCAAGGCTATACTCGCGTCTTGCGACGCAAGAGTGGGAAGCAGAGAGTGGGAAGTGGGGAGATGCAAATTATCCGGATCGATGAATTATTAAAAAACAACTCCTCACTCTCCACTCTCCACTCCCCACTCCTTGTCATCCAAGATCGCATCGCGATCCTGAACAACAAGGCACGCTCCCGCGCGATCGAAGCGCTTCAGACGGCCTTCCACTTCGGCCAGGGACAGATCGAACTCTTCAACGACCAGCTCAAGTCCATTAGCGGATACATCCAAGGCCTCCGTTCGCCCGAAACAGGCCAGAGCTTCCGCCCCGCCTCGCCTGCACTCTTCTCTTTCAACTCCCCCATCGGCGCCTGCGCCGAATGCCGGGGCTTCGGCCGCATCATTGAGATCGACGAACGTCTGGTCATACCCGACCACAGTCTCTCCATCGATGACGGAGCCATCCGCGCCTTCCAAGGCGAGGTCTACAGCGAAAGCCTGCGCGACCTTCAACGCGCCGCGCGGAAGCACAAAATCCGCACAAACATCCCGTGGTCGAAACTCAACAAGAAAGAGCTAACATTCGTGATGGAAGGGGAGCCCGGCTATCGGGAAGGCTATAAGCAATGGTATGGCGTCAACCGCTTCTTCGAATGGCTCAACGGCAATCTCTACAAGATGCACGTCCGCGTCTTTCTCTCGAAGTTCCGCAGCTACACTCTCTGCCCCAAGTGCCACGGCGCCCGCCTCCAGCCCGAGTCCCTTTGCTGGAAATGGCACGGACACACCCTGCCCGAACTCTACCAAAATAGCGTAAGCGAGCTGCTCACACTCCTCACTCTACACTCTCCACTCTCCACTCCGCAGGAAACGAAGCCAGCCAATGACTCCGCACTCAGCGGCATACATAGTCGGCTTCGCTTCCTGCAGGACGTCGGCCTTGGCTATCTCACGCTCGACCGCAGTTCACGGAGCCTTTCCGGAGGCGAGACCATGCGAGTGAACCTCACCTCCTGCCTCGGGTCTTCCCTCGTCGACACGCTCTTCGTCCTTGACGAGCCCTCCGTCGGCCTACACCCGCGCGATATGGATCGCCTCATTGGCATCCTTCGCCGCCTCACCGATCTAGGCAACACCGTCGTCGTCGTCGAGCACGACGAGGCCGTCATGCGCGCCGCAGACAACCTGATTGAAATCGGCCCTCGACCAGGGGTCAACGGTGGCCAACTCACTTTCAGCGGCAGCTATAAACGTATCCTTAAATCGAATACACATACCGGACGCTACCTTTCCGGGAGGGAGACAATTGAACCGCCCAAGCAGCGGCGTTTGAAACCTTCCCACTCCCCACTCTCCACTCCCCACTCAAAAACGCTCAGCGTTTTTGGCGCGACGAAGCACAATCTGAAAGATCTCACCGTCCACATCCCGCAGCAGAGCCTCGTTTGCCTGAGCGGCGTATCCGGCTCTGGGAAAAGCACCCTGCTCAACAACGTCATCTACCAAAACCTACTCGCAAAGAAAGGCCTCACCGTCGAGGAGCCCGCCTCGCTCCAAGACATCGAGTCCACCCTGCCGCTCTCGGACGTCGTCCTCGTTGATCAGAGTCCGGTCAGCAAAACACCCCGCTCCAACCCCGCCAGTTATAGCAAAGCCTGGGATATGATCCGCAAACTCTTCGCCCAATCCGAGGCCGCCCAATCCGCAGGCATGGGACCGGGGCACTTTTCTTTCAACAGCGGCGACGGACGTTGCCCCACCTGCTCCGGCCTCGGCTTCGAACGCATCGAGATGCAGTTCGTATCCGACCTCTTCGTTCCTTGTGAGAGCTGCGAAGGCCGGCGTTTCAAGGACGAAGTCCTCGACATCGAATTCAACGACAAGAGCATCGCACAGATTCTCGATCTCGATATCGACGAAGCGCTTCTTTTCTTCGCTGAGCACTCGAAGGTAATCAAATGCCTCAAGCCCTTGGTCGACGTCGGCCTCGGCTACCTCAAGCTGGGCCAACCGCTCAACACCCTCTCCGGCGGCGAGTCCCAACGGCTCAAATTGGTGTCCTACCTCTCCCGCATCCCAAATCCCGGATCCCGCACCACGAATCCCGGATCTCATGCCCTCATTCTGATTGACGAGCCCACCACCGGCCTCCACCGCGCGGATGTCAAACGCCTGATCGGGGTGCTCCAGGGTCTCGTCGACGCGGGTAATTCGCTCATCGTGATCGAGCACAATCTCGACATCCTCAAAGTCGCCGACTGGATCATCGAACTCGGCCCCGAAGCCGGCGCCGCCGGCGGCCAAATCATCGCCGAAGGCACCCCCGAGCACATTGCCAAGACCAACTGCGAAACCGCTGCTTACCTCCGCGAAGCACTCGGAGGGACGACCTCTGTGTCGTCCGACGCCCTCCTACAAGCCGCCGAAGACCACGCCCCCTACAACAAAACGCCTCACCCACAACCCACCACTCACAACTCACCACTCACCACTCACCACTCGAATGCGCTCCGCATTCGCGGCGCCCGCGAACATAATCTAAAAAACATCAGCTGCGAGATCCCGCACAACAAGACCACCGTCATCACCGGCGTTTCCGGTTCGGGCAAGTCTACCCTCGCTTTCGACATCATCTTCGCCGAGGGCCAGCGCCGCTTCATGGAGTCGATGTCGGCCTACGCGCGCCAGTTCGTCGAGCAAATGCCCCGTGCCGATGTGGACGGATTAGAGGGCATAGCTCCCACCGTCGCGATTGAGCAACGCGTGACCAAAGGCACGCGCAAATCCACCGTCGCGACCATCACTGAGGTCGCTCAATACCTGCGTCTGCTCTATGCGCGAATCGGTATCCAACATTCCCCTACAAGCGGCGAGGCCGTCGTCAGCCAAAGCGAAGCGGCCCTAGCCAAGCGCCTGCAGACTTTCCTCAAATCGAGCAAAGCCAAGGCTATCTATCTCTGCGCTCCCCTCATCCGGGGCCGCAAAGGCCACCATGAACCGCTCGCCAACTGGGCCCGCGACCACGGCTACGAAACCCTCCGCATCGACGGGCGACTCGTGCCCCTCGACCAGTTCAAAAAGCTCGACCGCTACGTCGAGCACGACATCGAACTGGTCATCTCTAAACTGTCCACTTCCCACTCTCCACTCTCCACTGCTCAAAGTCTCAAAGAGACTTTGAGACTAGGCAAAGGCAGCGCGGTCCTGATCGACGCCGCAGGCAAGGTCCTTACTTGGCTCTCCACCAAGCGGACCGACCCCACCACCGGCGAAGCCTTCCCCGAACTCGACCCGAAGCACTTCTCCTGGAACAGCCCGCGCGGCTGGTGCCCCACCTGTCGCGGCTACGGCCAGCTCTTCGACTTCATGGCGAGCGAAGAGGAGAACACCGTCGACCACTTGGACGACTTCGAAGACGGCGAGACCTGCCCCGACTGCCAGGGCGCTCGTCTCAACCCGATCAGTCGCGCTGTCCGCTTGCCGCTCAAAAAGACTTCCCACTCCCCACTCTCCACTCCTCACTCCGTTTCCCTCCCTGAGCTCCTCGCCCTCACTCCGACTCAACTCCTTCTAACCCTCGGGCAGATCAAAGCCGACCCACGCTCCAAAGCCGTGCTGGCCGAACTCCTGCCCGAGATCGAAGAGCGCATGCGCTTCATGGACAGGGTCGGGCTGGACTACCTCGGGCTCGACCGCGCCACCGCTACCCTCTCCGGAGGCGAAGCGCAACGCATCCGTCTCGCAGCCCAGCTCGGCTCCAACCTCTCCGGCGCACTCTACGTGCTCGACGAACCTTCCATCGGCCTGCACGCCCGCGACAACGCCCGTTTGCTCGACTCTATGGACCAACTCCGCAAACGCGGCAACACGCTCGTCATCGTCGAACACAACGAGGCCACCATGCGCCGCGCCGACCACATCCTCGACCTCGGGCCCGCCGCCGGCATCCACGGCGGTGAGATCGTAGCCTGCGGCAAGCTCGGCCAAATTAAAAAGGCGAGGAAATCCCTCACCGGCCAATATCTCCGACAGCGCATGAGTCATCCCCTCCGCGGCCATCACCGCGAGCTACCCGCAGCTTGGAGCATCGGAAAAAAGAAGGCTAACGAAAACTGGATTAACCTACAAGCCGCCGCCCTGCGCAACCTCAAGGGCTTCGACCTCCAAATCCCGAAACAACGACTCACCGCAGTCTGCGGCGTCTCCGGCGCGGGCAAAAGCACCCTCATCCGCGACCTCCTCAAACCGCTCGTCGAAAGCGCCATCGAAACCAAGTCAGCAAAGCTGACCAAAAAGGAACTCCCCACTGCCCACTCCCCACTCTCCACTACCTTCCGCGCACTCAGCGGAGCGGAGTCCGTGCGGAAGGTGATCGAAGTCGACCAGTCGCCCATCGGCAAAACCCCGCGCTCCACACCGGCTACCTATATCGGTGCCTTCGACATTATCCGTGACATCTTTGCTCAGCTGCCAGAGGCCAATATGCGGGGCTACGCTGCAGGCACCTTTTCCTTCAACACCAAAGGCGGCCGCTGCGAAACCTGCAAAGGTGCGGGCCGCATCAAGTTGGAAATGAATTTCATGCCCGACACCTATGTGACTTGCGAGGACTGCAACGGCCGCCGCTACGGTGCCGAGCTCGACGAGCTACGCTGGCACGGCAAAAGTATCGCCGATGTTTTAAAAATGAGCTTTGAAGAGGCCGCTGGATTTTTCAGCTTTCACACGCAGCTCAGTCACCTCATGCAACTCATGGTCGAAACGGGGCTCGGCTACATCGAGCTCGGGCAATACTCGCCCACTCTCTCCGGCGGCGAAGCTCAACGACTCAAACTCGTCAGCGAGCTGGCCAAAGGCATGCCGAGCTTCAAGGAGCGCCAATACAATAAAGGCCAGGGCAACCTCTACATCCTCGAAGAGCCGACCATCGGCCTCCACCTCAGTGACGTTGAACGCCTTATCGAGCTTCTCCACCGCCTCGTGGACAAGGGCCATACCGTAATTGTCATTGAACACCACCTCGAAGTGATCGCCGATGCCGACTACGTCGTCGAAATCGGCCCCGACGGTGGCGACGCGGGCGGCGAACTCCTCTTCCAGGGCGATGTCGCCGGCTTAAAGAACGCCGAATCGAGCGTCACAGCGGCATTCCTGCGATAACTAATAAAGTTCCGTTACTCGCCTGTAGCCGTCGTGGCGACTCGCCATTATGCCGAAATTGCCCTTTCCGACCGAGAAACGTCGGCTACAGACAGGGCAAGTCTCGGAACCAGGTAGCGAACCCGCGCCAGCGGGGTCGACGGCGAAGGCGCCCCGGCCAACTCCACTCCCCAACAACGCCGACACGACTGGCGTCGCATCGCTACAGTCAGGACGGCGAAACCTCCGTCACCGCCCACGACAAGCTCTCGCCAGCACGATAAAGCACCAGGTTCTGCATGATGATAGCGGCCGTAAAATCATACGAGGTCAGCGGCGTGACCCGCTCCATCATCGCTCCCTCGCGGAGAACCAATGTCAGCATCCGAAAGCGCTATCCCGCAGGCATAAATAGAAAATTCAACACAAATGCACGCCATCACAGATACATACAGATTTCTCTGCTTCAGATACCCATTTAGCTGTCCATCTGCGGTTAATTACCCGAAATCCCTCATGCAGCTACGATTAATAGCGACAGCGGCCGAACTCTCCGATACACCTACCCATACAGACATCTGCAAAACGGCAGGTTTCTGTGAATAAAATCAAAGTAACAACAGTATATGAGCACAGGTAATGTAAAATGGTTCGATGCCGAAAAAGGCTACGGATTCATCACCCCCGAGGACGGCAGCAAAGACCTCTTTGTCCACCACTCCGAAATCCAAATGGAAGGCTACGCCTCCCTTGAAGACGGCCAAGCCGTGAGCTTCGAAGTCGGTAGCGGCCCCAAGGGCCCTTGCGCGACAAAAGTCACGCCCGCTTAAGGCAAGCCACCAACCAATTTATTTGGCAACGCGCTCCGTAATTGGAGCGCGTTTTTTTGGCACTATATCTCTTCGATTTAAGATTGGTGTTTATACATCGCCCAAACGGATGCGCGAGCTTCTGGAATTTGATATTTGATTCGACGACACAGTTGTTCAGAACAAGGCACCTACATGCACCTATTAATTTTGAGACGTCTGCTTCAAGCGATTCCCACCCTGTGGGTGATCGCGACAGCGACGTTCCTCCTGCTCCAGCTCACGCCTGGCGGCCCCTTTGATACGGAAAAGGATGTAAGCGTCGAAGTGCAGGCACTGATCAACGCCCACTACGGGTTGGATCTGCCGGTGCATGAACAATACCTGCGCTTTCTCGGGCAGCGGCTGCGGGGCGACTTCGGGCCCTCTTACAAATACGCGGGCTGGGATGTGGACGAAATCATCGCACAAAGTTTCCCTGTTTCCCTGGAGCTCGGCTTCTATGCGCTGTTGGTGGCGATCGCAGTGGGCACGCCGATCGGGGTGATCGCCGCGCTGCGCCATAAGCGGCCATCTGAGAGCGCACTCATGAGCTTCGCCATGCTGGGCATCTGTCTGCCCTCTTTCGTTCTGGGGCCGTTGTTGATTCTCATCTTCAGTATGCAGCTGGGCTGGTTCAACCCATTCGGCTGGAACCACCCGGGCGACCGTGTGCTGCCCGCCATCACTCTCGGGCTTTTTTACGCCGCCTACATCGCGCGGCTCGCACGCAGTGGCATGCTTGATGTGATGCGGATGGACTATATCCGCACCGCCCGCGCCAAAGGTCTGCGTGAGCGTGTGATCGTCCTTCGCCACGCACTGCGCACCGCGCTTTATCCGGTAGTGGCTTATTTGGGACCTGCCGTGGCGGGGCTGATTAGCGGATCGTTTGTCGTCGAGACCATTTTCTTCATTCCGGGGCTGGGCAGTTTCTTTGTCAACTCAGCCTTCAACCGCGACAGCACAATGGTGATAGGAACGGTGCTCTTCTACGCAGTATTGATTTTGCTCTTTAACCTGATCGTCGATCTTATTCAAATGTGGATGAACCCCCGCACCCGCCATGACTAAGCTGGAACGAGAAGTCATGGCTACCGAAGCGCGCTCGCTGGGACGCGACGCCTGGGAGCGTCTCTGCACCAATCGCATGGCACGGATCGGCGGCGGGCTCTTTATCGGAATCGCCCTGCTCTGTCTGATCGGGCCCTTCTTCGTACCGCACGCGCTCGATACGACGCAGTTGGCCTACGGGGCGCAGCCGCCCACGTGGACACATTGGTTCGGCACGGACGAGCTGGGGCGCGACATTCTGGTGCGCACTTTGATCGGTGGGCGCATTTCCATCTGCGTCGGCTTCGCGGCCACAGCGGTGGCGTTGTTGATCGGTGTGGCCTACGGAATGATCGCCGGCTACTACGGTGGGCGAATGGAAGCAATCATGATGCGCTTCGTCGACACGCTCTATGCGTTGCCCTTTACGATCATCGTGATCCTGCTCACCGTGCTGCTCGGGCGAAGTATCTTATTGATCTTCCTCGCGATCGGCGCTGTCGAATGGCTCACCATGGCACGGATCGTGTGCGGGCAGACCAAGGCTCTGCGCCAGCAGGCCTTCATCGATGCAGCCATCATCGGCGGCGTGCCGACGCATCGAATTCTCGCACGCCACATACTGCCAAACCTGCTGAGCCCGGTCATCGTATTTACCACGCTGACCATTCCGGCAGTTATTTTATTAGAGTCTGTGATCAGCTTCCTCGGCCTGGGCGTGCAACCACCGATGAGCTCTTGGGGCATCCTCATCAACGAAGGCGCAGTCAAACTCGACATCTACCCTTGGATGCTAATCTTCCCCGCCCTCTTTTTCTCGCTGACGATTTTTGCACTCAACTTCATCGGCGACGGTCTGCGCGACGCGCTGGACCCGAAGGATACGTCTGTTTAGTACCCTTTCTTCCGCAGCACTTCCTCGAGCTGCGTCTGGAAGGATTGAACATCTTCGGGGCTGGGACGGTAATCTGGATCGTCGCCGGGAATGAGCCCGAGCTGGCCACTAGCACCGAGTTGCCAGCCGAGACTGACACCATCGCTGAATTTGACGGTGCCGCTGACCAGAGCCCCCGGACGCATGATCGCGTCGACATCGACCGACACACTGCCATCGCCCCCATCGTCAATGATTTCGGGCTCGGAAGTTACAGCCTCGGCGGCTTCTTCCGCAGCTTCGGGCTCTTCTTCGACCACCGCGATATCGAGATCATCGACCAAAAAGCGAACGTCCATATAAGTCATGGAGATTTCGAATTCTTCGCGGAGAGCACGCTGCACATCGGCAAGAGAGCGGCCTTCTTGAATCCATTGAGTGACTGTTGTTTTTTGGGCGTCGGAAAGTTCCATAGCTATGAAGTTGAGGATGGCCTGAAGCGCGTCAACTACGAAGCAGTGGAATCCAAGCACCTCGTTCACAGCAGATCGACCCGATCACGGGTGACTCATAAAGCCTGCTGGGCCCGATAACGGGTCGGCGTCAGACCGGTGTCGCGTTTGAAAGTGCGGCTGAAGTGCGGGGCGTTACAAAAGCCGGTCAGCGCCGCGATGGTTTCGATCGGCTCTTGCGTGGCCACGAGCATGCGACGGGCTTCGGCGATGCGGCTGCGAATAATGTATTCGCGGATGCTGCTGTGCATCTGTGCACGGAAGCGCAACTCAAGGAGACGGCGGCTCACCCCGAGTGACTCCGCGATCTCGCTCGTCCCGATCGACTTGCGCAGGTGCTCCTGCAGGTAAGCCAGCGCCGCGCGCACGAGTGGATCCGTGGCAGCCAGCGCGTCGGTGCTTTGGCGCACGGTGACACCCTGAGGGGGAATCAGTTGGAGGCGGGTTTGGAGGGGCTTGCCCTCAATTAGCTGGTCGAGCATGGCGGCTCCCTCGTAGCCTATCCGCGAGAGGTCGTAACGCACACTGGAGAGTGTCACCCACTGGCTCTCACAGATCAGCGCGTTGTCGTCCGCGCCGAGGATGGCCACATCGTCGGGAATACGGAGCCCCGCCTCATGGCAGAGGTTGGCTAACCAAGCCGAATCGTAGTCGCTCTTGGTATAGATCGCGCAAGGTTTAGGTAAGTCCAGCAGGCGCTCCGTGATGTAGGCGGGGTCTTGCGATTTAACCGTGTCGAGACGGATGCAGTCCAGCCCTGCTGCGGCCAGGCAATCTCGATACGCCTGATAACGCGTGCGGCTGACGGGGTTGATAGCGAGGCCAAACCAGGCGCAATGCCGGTGGCCCAAGGATAGAAAATGCTCCGCCCCAAGGCGACCAAGCGCGGCATTGTCTGCAGCCACACGAGGTAGGTCGATATCCTCACGCCAAATCGAGAGATCGACCGTGGGCACCGCAGCTTTGAGCACGAACTCCTCCAACTCCCGGCTAAAATTGAGTGAGGTAATGATCCCATCCCCCTTCCAATGCTGAGGCAACTGAAAGTCCTTGAGGATACTGACGTCCAAATGCCAGCCATGCTGCCCTGCGTAACGAGCGATGCCTTCGTGCGCCGCCTGGTCATAGCTGCCCAAGACCATGAGAATGTGCTTTCTTCGAGCCATTTCGCAAAAGTGCAAAAACTTCTATAAATATGCAATTTTTATCTTTCCGAAGATCCCATAGTTTGCCTGTTCAATTAACTTTAGCTCTCGCCTGCGAAACATCGTGGCCCCAACCACCCAACTCTTATGTCGATCGAAATCAAATCTCCAGAATCCTGTGCATACGCCTGCGTCTCGCTGGGCGAAGTCATGCTCCGCCTCGATCCCGGCGAGGGGCGCGTCCACACCACCCGCCAATTCACTGCCTGGGAAGGCGGCGGCGAATACAACGTGGCTCGGGGGCTGCGCCGCTGCTTCGGCCTGAAGACGGCTGTGGTCACCGCATTCGCCGATAACCCCGTGGGGCGCCTAGTCGAAGATTTCATCCTGCAGGGTGGTGTCGACACCGACTTTATCAAATGGGTGGACTACGACGGCATCGGGCGCGAAGTGCGCAACGGGCTCAACTTCACCGAACGCGGTTTTGGTATCCGCGGAGCCGTGGGCTGCCCCGATCGGGGCAACACCGCCGCCAGCCAGCTCAGGCCAGGCGACATCGACTGGGAGGCTATCTTTGGCCAACGCGGGGCGCAGTGGTTCCATACCGGTGGCATCTACGCTGCGCTCAGCGCAACGACCCCCGATGTGGTGCTCGAAGCGGTGAAGTGCGCCAAGAAGCACGGCACCATTGTGAGCTACGACCTAAACTACCGACCGTCCCTTTGGAAAGACTTCGGTGGCCTGAAAAAGTGCCAGGAAGTGAACCGCGAGATCGCACAGTATGTCGATATCATGATCGGCAACGAAGAGGATTTCACCGCATGCCTCGGCTTCGAAGTCGAAGGTGTGGACGAAAACATCTCCCATATTCCGGTCGAGGCGTTCAAGAAAATGATCGTTACTGCAATTAAGGAATTCCCCAACTTCAAAGCCACCGCCACCACTCTCCGCGCTGTCAAGACCGCGACGGTCAACGATTGGGGGGCCATGGTATGGCACGACGGCGAGTTTTACGAATCCATTCAGTTCCCCGAACTCGAAATCATGGACCGCGTCGGCGGCGGCGACAGCTTCGCCTCCGGGCTGATCTACGGCTTCCTCACAGAAAACGACCCCCAGGAAGCAGTCGACTACGGTTGCGTCCATGGCGCCCTGGCCATGACCACACCAGGCGACACCACAATGGCCTCGCTCAAGGAAGTGAAAAAAGTCAAAGCCGGCGGCGGCGCCCGCGTGGATCGTTAACGAACATCGAACGTCGAACTTCCAATGTCAAATTTTCGAATATAACAGCTTTCTAGTACACACTCTCATTCATCATTCAAAGTTGAACGTTCGATGTTCAACGTTCCTCTCCCATGATGTCCTCCCTCCATCAATTTCCCGTCATCCCCGTCATCGTGCTCGATGACGCGAACGACGCCGTACCTCTGGCCGAAGCTTTACTTGCCGGCGGCCTCAATATCATCGAAGTCACCTTTCGCACGGAGGCGGCGGCCGAATCGATCGAGCGCATCACCAAGGCCTTCCCCGAGATGCAAGTCGGTGCCGGCACGGTAGTCACCCACGAGCAAGCCAAGCGCGCGATCGACGCGGGTAGCAAGTTCGGCCTCGCCCCCGGCACCGACCCGGAGACCATCGCCTATTTTAAAGCGCAGGGCGTGCCCTTCATTCCCGGCATCATGACACCGAGCGACATTCAAGCGGCGATCAAGGCCGGCTGCACCTCGCTCAAGTTTTTCCCTGCGGGCGCAGCGGGCGGTCCTGAGCTGCTTAAGGCGATGGCGGCCCCCTATGTGAATCTCGGCGTACAGTTCTGTCCCACCGGCGGCGTCTCGATCGATAACATGAACGACTACCTCTCAATGCCCGAAGTCTTCGCCATCGGCGGTTCCTGGCTGGCAACCAAACGCCAGATCCAAGCCAAAGATTGGGCCACGATCACTCAACAGGTCAAAGAGGCGCTAGCCAAAGCCGCGGTATAGAAGCCTTTCTCTTACCGCGAGACGCATTTCTCCAACATTAAAGAATCGGCGCGCACACGCATCAACGCCGGTCTCACGATCTGCTCAAGCAGAGGCAGCGACTCCGCCAGTCTAAGCCACTATATACCGCTTGACCGCCTAGACAGCACTTCTATGTTCACGGAAAATACTGACCACATATCGTCCGCACAATTCCATGAAGCACCTTCGCCTCGCCTACACTCTCTTCCTCTCCATCAGCCTGTTTCAGATTAATCTGAGTGCTCAACAAGCGTCCGAGCCCGAACTGCTGCGCTTGGGCAACGGTATTGCCGCGATCGCCGAAGGTCAGATCATCACAGTGGAAGAACTTCGCCGAGAACTGGAGCCAGTCATTCCCCGTCTCCGTGTGGAATCGAAGAACGCGCAAGAATTTTCCAAACGAATCGAAGAACTGAGCAAACAAGTGCTGCAAAATATGATCGACCGGATCATTATCGTCAAAGCCGCCGAAGAAAAGGGTCTACTCATCCCGCCCTCTTACATCGAACAAGAGTATGACGATGTGCTGAATCGTGATTTCGGCGGTGATCGTGGCCGCTTCTTGGAGTATTTGAAAGCGCGTGGGGAGACCGCCCGCGACTTCCGCACTGATATCTACAAGCGCGTCGTGGTCAACGTCATGCGCGCGGAGACGCGCCGTTCACAGTCCGAGATCAGCCCGGAGCGCATTGAGGAATTCTACGTTAAAAACAAAATCCGCTTCTATCAATCGGAGTCGCTCCATTTGCGTCAGATCATTTTGACTCCTCTGGCCGATGAGGGACTCGTCCCACTCCGTCAGACCGCTAAGAAAGTAATCGAAGAGCTCGAAAGCGGGGCTAACTTCGGCGACATTGCCCGCAAATACAGCCAAGACGAAATGAGTCGCCGTGGTGGCGACTGGGGCTGGATCGAACGCAAGGATGTCCGCAAAGAACTCAGCGACGCAGCCTTTGCCCTCAACGCGGGCGAGTATAGTCAGCCAATTGAACTCGGCGGCACGGTCTTCATTCTCTACGCCGAGGACAAACGCGAGGAGATGATTCAACCAGTCTCACAGGTACGCGACATTATAGAGAATGTACTCGTCGGCGAAATCGCCCGCGAGGCCCAGGAAAAGTGGCTTGAAGGCATTCGTAACGAATCCTATATTCGTTACTTCATGTAAGTATCCACAGCGCGGGCATACCTGCCTTTGGATGGCGATTGGTGCGGCAAGGACAGATCAGGCGCCTAGCCCGCACTTACACCGTTTCCCGATCCTTCTCTGTTTTCAGGCGAAGCTGACCGCAGGCTGCGTTGATATCGTGACCCTTTTCACGACGGATCGTGCAGGAGACTTTGGCCTTGCGCAGCACGTCGACAAAGGCGTCCTGCCGACGCATGCTCGGGCGCTTCCACTCCAAGCCTTCCACTGTGTTATAGGGTATGCAATTGACGTGGGCATGGAGCTCTCGTGCAATCTTGGCCAGTTCAGTGGCTTGGTCCAAGCTGTCGTTAACATCTTCGATCAAAATAAATTCGAGGGTCAGCATGCGCCCGTGCCGCTGCTGAAATGCTCGAGCCGCTGGTAAGAGCGCTTCGAGCGGATACTTTTTATTGACCGGCATGATCAGGTCGCGCACCGCATTGGTCGCACCGTGGAGTGAGATTGCCAGCCGCACAGCGACGCCCTCTTCGGCCAGCTTGAGAATCTGCGGGGCTAGGCCCGAGGTCGACACCGTGATGCGGCGCGCCCCGAAATTGAGCCCCCAGTCGGCATTGAGAATACGGATCGTGCGCACCAGCGTGTCGTAGTTCGAAAGCGGCTCGCCCATGCCCATGAATACGATGTTATCGAAAGAGGCGATCTCGTCGCGGGCGCGCTCCGTGTGGGCATCCTCCCGGCGGCAGATATGCATGAGTTGCGAGACGACTTCGGCCGCCATCAGATTGCGACGGAAGCCCGCCAGACCAGAGGCGCAAAATTTGCAGCCATACGCGCAGCCCACCTGAATCGAAACGCAGACCGTCTTACGTGAGTCCTCCTGCCCGACCCCTTTTTGCGGTGCGCGGATGAGTACGGTCTCGATCAACGACTTGTCTTCCAGCTCGAGCAGCAGCTTTTGAGTGACATCGTCCGAGCGCTTGTCGATGACCGGCGCGGTCGGATAGAGGATGAAAGTTTCGTCGAGCCAAGTGCGAAAGTCTTTCGGCAGGTTGGTCATCGCATCCCAGCTATCGACACGCTTCTTGTAAAGCCACTCCATAACCTGCTTCGCGCGGAAGCGCTTGTAGCCCGCCGCTTCGATCTGCTCCTGGAGGCTTTCCAGGGTTTCGCCAAAAAGGCTCGGTTTTTGAGGTGTGAATCGCACGGAGGGAGTGTCTGGAGATTAAGTCTGCGCTGGCAATTCGTTTTTTTAGTAATAGTGGACCGCCTCGTGTAGCCTTTTACAGAAGGGGACGTAGCTATCCGACTTTCCCACTCATTGAATGACTCAGTCCAAAATAGCATCGCAAAATTTCGGGTTGCCAAAACCAAATAGTGTATTAATGTTCACCTTAATTTATGATCGCCACCTATCCAGTCAATCGCCGAATCAAAGACATGTTGGCCAACGAACGCCCACAAGAGCGTTTGGAGGCACTCGGAGTGGAAGCGCTCAGCGACCGCGAAGTTATCGCGATGATCCTGCGAAGCGGTCCACCTGGCGTCGATGTGGTCAGCATGTCGGGCGACTTAATCCACGAGGCCGGTAGTTTATCCAACCTCCTGCGCTGGTCGGCCGAGGACTTCCAGAAAATCCGCGGCATCGGTAAAGTGAAGTCACTGCAATTAATCTCCGTGATGGACTTTGCCAAACGCGTGCTCGCGGCGGAGGGTACCCAAGATGTCTGCTTTGATAACTGCGAAGCAGTCGCGCAGCATTTCCGCCCTCTACTGGTGGGCGAGGAGATCGAGCGCTTTTGGGTACTCTGCCTCGACCGGAAAAATCGTCTGCTCAAGCGCGCGGAGGTGACCAAGGGCACGGCCACTAATTGCCTGGCACACCCGCGCGAGGTCTTCCGTAAGGCGATCCGCCTGAGCGCTTCCGGCATCATCGCCGTGCATAACCACCCGAGCGGTGATCCCGCACCGAGCCGAGCCGACATACAAGTTACCCGGCAACTGCGCGAATCGGCCAAGGTCATCGGCATCGACCTGGTCGACCATATCGTCGTCGGTCACAAAAAACACGACCCGCAGGGCCTCGGCTATTATAGCTTCAACGAGGCAGGGCTGATTTAAGCGGCTTCTGCACCACCCAAAAGCGGCAATCATCGGCAAAGGCTTCAACCTCGGCCGGCTCTTTGACCAGATCGCTTCGCATCACGCTGGCTTCGAGATGGAAACCGACTTGAGCCAGCTGCGCCTGCATCTCGGCTACAGTCGGCACGTGCATGAAGTGGATACCATGGTCCATCGGCTCGGAGCGGTCGCCGAAGTCGTCCAACTCAGGCTTCTCGGTGCCATACTCCCAGCGTAGTGTTTCTGCCGCCCAAAAGTCACGATGGGCCGATCGTTCACGGTCGTGCGAAGTGAAGACAAACCAGGCGCCCGGACGGATCACTCGGAAAATCTCGCGCAAGGCCTGCTCGCGTTGGGCGGCCTGCGGGATTTGCATGAGGCCATTGAAGCCAAAAATAGCCCCGTCGAAAACGTCGTCCTCAAACTCCAGCGCTGTCGCATCGCACACCCGAAAGGGAATCGAATACTCCAGAATTTTAGTAAGGTGGCGCGCCCGCTCGACCATGCCGCGGGCATAGTCGGTCGCCAGAAGATTGCGATAGCCCAATTCGTAGAGCCCGATCGCGATCCGCCCCGCCCCGCAGCCCAGCTCGATCAAGGAATCCTCCGACTTAAAGAGACGGGTGAAGATCTTTTCTTCGGAAACCCAGAGCCCGAGCTCCGCCGCCGCTTGAGCATAGTAGTCCACCACCCCCTCCGAATCAAAATAAGCCTTCACTTTCTTAGCATCCATAGCAGGCAGTCAATGCGTGGCACCCCGCTTGGCAAATCGAATTCCTATACCTTTGTAGAGTTGCCAGTGGAACGAAAGTGCGCATGCTCGTGACACATCTAGTCATGCTGGCACTTTTCAAGACAATCGCCCTGCTCAGTATCGCCGTGCTGCTCGCTGCAGCCGCGCTATTGATACCGGCCCATTTACGCTCGATCGACATGGCAGTGATCGAGGCGAGCTCGGAGAACGGTCGTGCGCTTGAAACCGTTTTAGGCGAAACTATCCGCTCAGCGCACGTCGGATCCGCCCTCCGCATCATCGAGGCCGCACAACTCTCGCCGGCTGTCAAGCGGCCCTATATGCAACAGATTCAAGCCTTGATCGACCAACGCCCCAGCCTGCGCGCCAGCGGTGGCTCTGATCGTATACTGGAAGACTTTCTCGAACTAGTGCAGTCTGATCGCAGCGGTGGCCTGACCATCGCCCCACTCCTGCCTCAATTGCTGCCCCGCAGTGAGCGCGCCTCACTCAGCGGCATGCTCGCCGATTCGAGCAACGCCAACGTGGCCGCGCTCCTCGATGCTCGCGACATCCCCGGCATACTCCGACTCCACCCCGCCCGTCACGCTGCCGGTGCACCCTTTGATGCCGGCATACTCACACTCGTCCTCCTGGTCGAAGGCGGCCATTTCAGCCCCGCTCTGGCGCAGCAAATCGGTCAAACGGCCGCTCAAGCCGCCCTCGGCACCCCCGCCGCAGTGCGCACGCTGGAAGACTTCGTCATCGCTACCCTCTCGCTTGGTCGCCAACTCGACCACCGTTCCCTCGCCGATCTTGCAGCCGACGCCGAGAAACTCGCCGACTGGGGACAGATGGCGACTCTCTTCCGCGCGCAGCCTGACCGGATCGATGCTCTCTATACTTCGCTGCGTTTCGAGGGTGCCCCTGGGCCTGTCTTTGACTACCTGGCCACCTACCCAGAGACGGGGACGAGCGATCTCGACATCGCGTTGAAAAACGGCCCTGTCGCCGTCCAACAAATCCTCGACACAGCCCTGCCGATCTACCGCCCCGCCGGACTTGCCCGCAGCGTCGTCGAGTGGCTGCAACACTACCGCCCTCAGAGCCTTGTCGAACTGAGCCGAAGCAAGCGCCAGATCGCGCTCGCCCTCAAAGCAACTCTCCTCGTGCTCGCGGGCTTTGCCTTCGCCCTCGCGATGGGCGCCGCATGGCGCGCCAGCCTGCGCGAAGTCGAGCCAGTCGGTTGGGCGACCCCCTCCGTCGCCGCACGCAACTTTTTCACCAGCCTCGTCGTCGCCCTCACACTCTGGACGCTCTTCGAGCCGGAAATTCTCAAATCTCATAACAACGTATCTGGAACCGACTCCGCGCCACGCATCGAATTCATGGTCGCCGACTCACTACAATCTCTCAAAACACCTGTTAAAGCCATGCAAGAAATCAATCAAGTCACTCTCCTCGTGCTCGCACTCTTTTTCATCGTGCAGCTCGTCATCTATAGCTTCTGCCTGATTAAGTTGAAGGAGATCTCCAAGCAAAGGCTGAGCCCTGCGCTCAAACTTCAACTTCTCGAGAATGAGGAAAACCTCTTCGACTTCGGCCTCTACGTCGGCCTCGGCGGCACCGTGCTCTCGCTCATCCTCGTTGCTGTCGGCATTGTCGAAGCCAGCCTCATGGCCGCCTACGCCTCCACCCTATTCGGCATCCTCTTCGTCGCCATCCTCAAGGTGCTCAACCTACGTCCCTACCGCCGGCATCTTATCATCGAAGCCAGCGTCCACGCCCCGTCGAAGAGCACCGGCACCTTAGCCAAGGACATCGAATTATAATATAGGAATCAGACGCTAGGAGTTCGATAAAAATAACCTATCCAAAACGATCTCCTACCTTCTAAATTCTCACTGCTAACTTTTTTTAGTTA
>Ga0115560_1000483_pt1 | contig 30799 bp, 22 predicted proteins | sample COGITO_mtgs_1105_5_FD_87278 | JGI IMG/M metagenome (GOLD analysis project Ga0115560, IMG submission 87278) | Pelagic marine microbial communities from North Sea - COGITO_mtgs_110509 | ecosystem: Environmental > Aquatic > Marine > Epipelagic | place: Germany:Helgoland, sampling site Kabeltonne... | reverse complement strand
TCGTCTAGGACATTTTTTTTGTAATTAACACACGACAAGCATAAGCTAACGAGTATTAATGTTAAGGCAATTCTCCAATGTTTAATTCTATTCTTCATTAATTTTAGAATATTGTGTTTCAAGTTTGCGTAACGGTTTGGCTAAACTGCGTTTTAATGCAGTTTAGGTTTTGTTATGTGCTGATATTATATCCTTTAATTTATCCATTTTATCAATCTTTTGGACTCCGATAATGTTATTGAATAGGTTCATTGGATCGAATAGTATTGTTTTCATTCCTGCTGCTAATCCAGATTCAATTCCTTTTATACTATCTTCTATAATTAAACATTCATCAGGATTCATTCCCATCTTTTCCGCTGCATAAAGAAATATATCTGGGTTAGGTTTCCACGAGTTGATTTCATAAGAACTAAATATATTTTCACCGAAATATTTTTTTAAATCAGTTATTTCAAGTGCTTTATTAATTTTTTTAGTTGGACCGCTTGAAGCAACACATATTGAAAGTGTATTTTGACTTAAAAATCTCAATACGCCTTCGCACGGATTCAATTCATTTTCAAAAAGCTCATCAACCAATTCTCGGTATTCTGCAACAAAATTATCTTTTAGCAAGATATTATGTTCTTTCTCTATAGACTGTAAAATTTCAGCCAATTTTCCCCCTCGATATTTTTTCATCATTGCATTAGCTGAAGATTCTATTCCGTAATTTCTTAATTGAATTTCAAGTCCGAGGTTACAGAGATATTCGCTATCAACTAACGTTCCATCGCAATCAAATATCAAGCATTTTATCATTTTGTTCTATTTGCACATAACGTTGTTGTATATGGTTTGTTGGGTGTTTCAAGCAACTAATTTAGTAAATAATTACCGACCAATAAAGTCCGCGAGGACTTTCGTAAGTAGGCTAGAACTAGCAATAAATTATATACGGTGTTCTCTGCCGTTTTTATTTCTTATCGTATTTTTTTCTGTTTTCTACAATTGTGTCCATTTCTTCAGTTACCCATTCTGAAAGTACTATTAGCTTTTCTAAATACTTATATCCCAATGATGTAAGTTGGTATTCAACCCTGATAGGTACTTCTGCAAATATCTTTTTAGTAATATAACCATCTCGCTCAAGTTTCTTCAATCTTTCAGACAATACCTTAGATGAGATTTGCGATACATATTTTTTAAGTTCACCAAAACGTAAAACTTTAGAATAGCCTAAAAATAGAATGATTAAGATACTCCATTTATCAGATGCTGTTGATAATACATCGCGAATAGGACAAATACTTGTTGGTGCTCCAATAGTAAAGTCAGGAAATTTATTTTTTAATTTTTTTATTCTTTCAACTATTTGATTTTCAGTAACAGTTTCCATACGGTAATAAGGTTTCATTAATTAAACCTATTATAAAAGTAACTAAAAGTTAGTAGCTTTACAAAATAAACTATGAATAAATAAAACATAATCTTATGAAAACGTTTAAAACAAAATTGTCATTAATTGAATTGAAAGACGGTAATGCACGTCAACTTGAATTACTTCAAAAGACTAAAAAGGAAAACAGAATGATTCCAAATATGTATAAGGCAATGGCGAACAGTCCAGCGCTTTTAGATTCGTATATGTACGGTTACAAATTATTCCGTCAAGAAAGTGGCTTTACAGCCGCAGAAGCAGAAGTCGTTTTTCTTACAATTAGTGCTGAAAATCATTGTGTTTATTGTATGGGTGCTCATAGCTTGTTAGCTGATACAGCCTCGAATGTGCCCGTTAAAGTTACTGAAGCGATAAGAAATAATCAGAAAATACCACACGAAAAATTTAGCAAGCTCTCAGAGTTTACAAGTATAATGGTAAATAAAAGAGGTTTACCTACAGAAGAAGATGTAAACGTATTTTTAAATGCAGGTTATACTGAAAGTCACGTGTTAAGTATAATTTTGGCAATTTCTATAAAAACCATAAGTAATTATACAAATCATATTTTTCATACTGAATTAGATACTGTTTTTAAATCTAGGGAATGGAAAGGTTATAAAGCCACTAGAGGATTCATTAACTTATTTAGAAGACTTGAGTAGTTCGTGAAATGGCAGAGAACTCCTTATATGCGGAATAAAGGTCCTGTTTACAGGTGTCTGCTTCCGGATAACAGGAGCTTTTGTTCCTTTTTTAAGTTGTGTTATTTTTTTATTTGTAAGACACCTAACCAACAGACAACTCCTATTACTATAAGAGTTGTAACTTGTTGCTTACAAGAAAAAAATATGTAAGCATCTAATACTAAACGTGTTAGTGTTGGGGTGTCGTTTATTTTAATTTTTATTTAAATATACAGAAAAAAAATGAGCTAGTCAATCCCTATAAATAGGGATTTTGTAAGGAAGAAATTCTTGTATAACGGGTTTGCTTAAGAATGGTTATAGTAAAAGGTTGTTACCAGTGGTGTAAAATCTACTTAATCAATAATGATATCTCTATTTCCTTCAACAAAATAGATGTGACAACAATCTGCCCCTACCCTATAGTTTTCGCTCACAACAACTTCATTATTAATAATTCCTTTAAAGTTTATGTCGATTTCAGTATTTTCGTAGATGGCGGTAAATTCATCACCAAACAAAGGATACACACCTTCTAGCTGCATTTCTTCAAATTCATAGTCTGGTAAAACTCGGGTGATATCTATACCAGAGGCGATTGCTGTTATTTCAAAGCTATCTAACGCTACTGGAGTTGCATCTGTGTCATGAATACTAAGCATTATAGTTCTAAAATCTAAAGTACAAGAAACATCATAACAATCAGAGTCGTTGTCTGTACACGCTAACAGCAGTAAAAGAAAAATAGATAGAATGCCTTTTTTATTCATGATTGTTTGATGTTTTTGGTTGCTTTTATTAAAAATTTGTACTCTTTTGCATTGTTCATTCTAAGAGTCTGTAGATTTATACCATCTAATAACAACTGCCAAAGTAAAGGCTATATCAATTCTAATGAATGTAGTCTGTATTGATTTTTTTTTATTTGGTCCTTACCTACTATTGGTATCTGGTTGTGTGAAGCTAGGGCATTAAAAAAAAAGTGAAATGGGGGTAGATATGGTCTTTCTTTTTCAATGATTTTCCCATTCGAAAGTAACCAACCTATTTGATTTTACAATTCTATTTTAGATAGTTTAGTTATTTTTTAGACAAGCTTTATAAACATAGTACAGACATACTAATTACCATGAATTTTTTTTAAATTTATTCTATCTCTTAACAATCCTATCATAGCCCCAATTCCGACCCCTACATAAGTTCTTTGCTTATTTAGTTGCACCATAGGAGAAATTGTAATTCCGAAAACACTTCTCAAGGGTATTTCTATTTTAGGGTTGATAATGAAGCTAACTGTTTCGTTTTTTTTGGTGTCCCATGAATAGAACCCCTCAGATGAAAAAGGTTCAGCGTTAAATTGCCAATTCTCAGATCTTTTTACAGTTGTGAAAGCTAAGCCGAAAGATAAATTTAATCTCACATTGCCGTTTTTATGTAGGTCATAGATTTTTCCTAGACCTACTTGAAAACTATTAAAATAATCAAATGGTCTAAAAATTAAGAGTCGATCATTTGAAGAGGTAAAATCATCTGGTTTTGAAGAAGTCTTTAAATTACCAGTATACCCAACTTTAAATGAGTAATTTTTTTTAGTAATCACATTAAAATTCAAATCGAATCCTAAATGATTTCCAATATTTAATTCGCTACTTACATAAAATTTATTATTTATTTCGAATTGAGCATTCATAGTCATGCTCGTAAAAAGTATTGTTAACAATATAATCGTTAATTTCATAGGAGTGTTTTTTTGTGTTTTTTTTATGCTCTATCTTAATCCATTAATATCATATCTAGAGACAAAATTCCAAATTAATTGAGCTGTCGTATTGCCTTGATATGTTGTCCTAAACCAAGTATGATTACCACCAATATACTTGTAGTGTTCTACAGAAACATTATTATCTCCTTCATCATATATATAATGTTCTACAGTCCTACCATCAATCGTTTCAGAATTAATGGTTGCGGTAGTAGTTGTATTATTGAAATCAATCCAAGAATCTAGGACATTTTGTGCTGAAAGAAAAAGGCTATTTCCCTCATAAGGGATAACACTATCTGAAGTTCCATGCAGATGAAGAACAGGTATTGGATGACTAATAGCTCCGGCACATGTTAACATTACACCAGAAACTGATGAAACTGCAGCAACTAAATCACTTTTATAATTAGCCAAACCATAAGCCATCATGCCTCCATTAGAAAATCCAGCAGCATAAATTCTTTCTATATCTAGATTATACTGTGAAGAAATTTCATTGACTAGCGCCTCAACAAATCCTAAATCATCTACACTACTTTTGTTGTCTTCATCTGATAAGCAAGGATTCCAATGAGGTGAACCCTCTAAGCAACTGCCTTGCGGGTACACTAAAATAAATTCATTAGCATCTGCAACAGCGCGCATGTCTGCATCGTTTATAAATTCACTAGCTGTGCCACCATAGCCATGAAAATTCATCATTAAAGGAACAGGAGATAAACCATCATATGAGCTTGGAACATATAAAATATAGTCTCTATTTTCTCCATCATGCGAAATTGTCTGTGCATTTAGATTTGAATAGCAAGAAGTGGTAGTAGTATCTTCTGTGTTTGTATCGCTACTTTCATTAGTACAACTTTGTAAAAAGAGGAAGGGGATAATTAAAAATAATATATGTCTTTTCATACTAATAATTAAGTCTATTGGAAGTTAAAAAGTGTTTTTTTTGTTTTTATCTGCTAGCAAAATTTACTTTTGTTCATCAATAATAAGTGCTGGTATATCTAAGGATTTATACAATACATTATAAGCATTCATTTCTTTATTTATAATAGTATTACGTTCATTTACATATACTTGCCAATCTTTCATTAAATCAGCAAATCGTTCTTTAGCTCCCGAGGTAATCTTTGGATTTGCCTGATCTACATAACTTTTTAACTGAATCAATTGTGCATTTAACTTATTATTGAAATTAATAACATCTTGAAATGTTTTCTGTTTGGCTTGAATTAAATTTTCTTCCCAACTATTAATACGTTTTGTTAAAGCTGCTCCTTTTTCTAGCAAAGAGCTCATCTGCTTATCATTTTTTAAAAGCTTCGCATAGCGAGTAAGCTGATTCTTGGCAGACCGCATTTGATTGACAAATGTATGTATATCTTGTAAGGTATTTTCTATTGTTACTAGCATTTTTTGTTGCGCTGTAAAATCTTCAATAGTTGAATTAATAGCAGGGTTTGGAAGTATTGAAATAGCTGTTTCTATACGTTCTTCTTCTAAGGTTAATCTAAGCGTATAGTCTCCTGGAGCAACACTAGAGCCAGAAAGTCCACCAAAAACAAACACTTTGTTAATAGCAGGTAAGGATTCTCTTTTAAAATCCCACGTAAAACGATGATACCCTTTTGTTGAAGGCAAAATTTCTGGTTTGGAAGGTCCTCCAGGCCAAGATTTGAAACTTTTTGGTTTTTTGTTAGTGTACGTACGTATTACTTTTAAGTTTTGTAAAACCTCTAATTTTAACTCTAAGGAATCTGCTGCCCTATCCAGATAATAATCAAAAGTAACACCGCTTTTGGGGTTTTTACCTTGTCCTCTGGCTTTAGAGGTACCACCAAAAATACGATAGGTGTCTTTTGGTTTAAATAGTTTAAAAGATGATTCGTTTGCAGTCATCGTTTGTAGCAGTCCTAGATCATCTAAAATCCAGAACCCACGACCAGAAGTCGCTGCCACCAAATCATTATCTTGAATAATTAAATCATTAATAGGAACAATGGGTAAGTTTAATTTTAACCGTTGCCAATGCGCTCCAGTATCATTAGAAACATACAAACCAGTTTCTGTTCCTGCATACAATAGGCCTTTTCTTTTTTTATCGGATCTAACAACTCTAGCAAATCCGTTCGAGTCTTCTAAACCATTAACAATTTTTGTCCATGATTGCCCATAATCGTTTGTCATAAAAATATACGAGCTTAAGTCCATAGATTTGTAGCGCATCATCACAATATAGGCTGTTGCTGGGTTATGTGAAGAAACATCAATGCTATTTACAATACCATCTTTAATTCCTTTTGGTGTGATATTCTCCCAGGTTTGACCACCATTTCTGGTAATATGAACAAGGCCATCATCACTTCCAGCATATAAAACACCTTCTTCATGTTCTGATGCTACGAGTGCCGTAATAGTATTGTAATTTTCACCTCCAGCTGCTTCATTTGTATAGGGACCTCCGCCTGGACCGTGTTTGTTGGTTTCATTCTTTGTAAGATCTGGACTTATCTTTGTCCAGTTTATTCCTTCATCTGTTGTTTTAAACACAACATTACCAGCATGATAAATGGTAGTTCTATTGTGTGGAGAACTTATAATAGGTGCATTCCAGTTATACCGGTATTTCGCGTCTTTTGGTGCAATACTTAAGCCTAATTCTGGATATTCTTTAATTGATTTTTGTTCTCTAGAAGTCTTAGACCATTTACTGATATTTCCTTGATAGGTACCTCCGTATACAATTTCTGGATTGTTAGGGTCAAATGCAATGAAAGCACTTTCACCACCTGCTACAGAATACCAATCTTTCCAATCTATTCCTCCGTCATTTGTTCTGCTTGCAATAGCAATTGCAGAGTTGTCTTGCTGCCCACCATATACATTATACGGTACTAGGTTATCTGTTATAACTCGATAAAATTGAGAGGTAACTTGGTTTTGTTGCGTGCTCCAACTTTTCCCTCCATTAAATGAAATATTAGCACCTCCGTCATTAGAGTTAATGAGGTTGGTATTGTCTTTTGGATTGATCCATAAATGATGATTGTCTCCATGAGGAACAGGAATATTAAAAAAACTCTTACCACCATCAATAGATTTCATGACCGGAGCATTTAAAACATATACTACGTTCTCATTTTGTGGGTCAGCAAAAATTTCCATATAATACCAAGAACGAGCAATATTAACACGATTTTTATTGACTTGTTTCCACGTTTTTCCAGCATTATCTGATCGGTATACACCCCCTTTTTCTTTTTCAGCTTCAATAACTGCAAACACTCTATTTGGATTGGCTCTAGAAACAGAAATACCTGATTTCCCAAAAGATTTAGGCAATCCTTTTGTCATTTTTTGCCATGTGTCTCCCCCATCATTAGACTGATACAATCCTGAATTTTCACCACCAGATTCCATATACCAAGGATACCTTTGATGTTGCCACATTGAAGCATATAAAATACGGGGATTGTTCATGTCCATAGACAAAGAAGAAGCTCCTGTGGTACTATTTACAGACAGTATGTGTTTCCATGTTTTTCCACCATCCGACGTTCTATAAATTCCTCGCTCTTTTGAGGGTGCATATTGTGCTCCTTGCGCTGTTATATATATGATATTTGGGTTTGTTGGATGTATGACAACATCAGAAATATGACGAGTTTTCTCTAATCCTATATGCATCCATGTTTTTCCAGCATCCATAGATTTGTATACACCGTCTCCCATAGAAGTCATTACACCACGAGCAGCATGTTCTCCCATTCCAACAACAACAATATTTGTATCACTCTCAGACACAGCAATAGCACCAACGGAACCAGTTTTAAAAAAATTATCGGATATATTTTTCCATGTGATTCCATCATCTGTAGTTTTAAAAACTCCACCACCTGTAGAACCCATATAGTAGGTATGAGGCTTATCTGTTACTCCAGTAGAAGCCACACTCCTACCTCCTCTAAACGGACCTATGTTACGCCATTTTAAACCATGAAATAAAGAGTCTCTTAATTCTATACTAGGTTTTGATTTTTTCTTTTTTCTTTTTTGAGCATTCGAATCTATTGGTAGCATAAGTAGGCAAATAACCAATAGAATAGGCAGTTTTATGTTATTACTTTTGTTGAATGCTGTCTGTTGTTGGAATAATTTTATCATTGTTTGATGCTTATTTTAATAAAATTCAATTTATTCATAGTTGAATCAACTATTTTTTTAAACAACTAATTTAGCTAATACAAACCGAATAAAAAATCTAGACGTATTTTATAAAGTAAGATTTGATAAATAAGTGGTCTGATGAAGGAAAGGCTTGTCGTTTACTTTTTTGAATAAGGCATAAAAAAAGCCCATCTTTTTTGAAGATGGACTTTTAAATAAAACTTATTTTTTATTGAGATACCCCTGCAGATTCCATTACAAGGTATGCTGTATCTCCATCAATTTTAAAAACATTACCCCAGCTGCCTCTAGCCATTGTGTTGGTAGTTGTATCTAACTGAGTCCAGCTACCATAGGCGATTGCTAATGAATCACCAAGATATTTATACCCTAGAATAGTAGCGTTCAATACCTGACCATCTGCAAATACTTCAGTCGTTTTAATATTTTCACGCCCCACTACTATACCTTCTTTAGAACTAACATTTTGAAATGCATTTTCTGTAAATAGCATTGACAAACCATCGGCGTTTTTTTCGTTAAAGTATTTAATATATCCTGCTACAGAAGCTTCTATTTTCTCAAAATGAGGCTCTTTAGAAACAATAGATTTTTCAAGAGTAACCACGTTATTTGCAAGTGAGTCTGTTTCCTTAAAATCTCTATGAGCAGATTCTAACAAAAACTTTACCTTACCATCTTTATATCGATATACATTACCCCACTTACCACTTTCTAAAGTTACATTGTTAGCATCTGAAATTTTAAAAGTTCCGGCACCTATTAATATCTCATCAGACAATAAACGTGTTTCTGAAATAGTAACACTAATATTACTGTTTTTAAAGTCGCTATCTTCTGAAAAAGTAGCTACAAATGATTCTTTTATTGCTTCACCTCCTACTATCGGCTCCAAGGAATTTGAAATCACTCTTACAGCATCATCAGTAAACTCAGCAGCAGCAGCTAGAGCATCACCTGAATTCCAAAACCCAATAAAACTTTCTGAAGATTCAGACATAAGAGTTTTAGCATCTGGAGTTTTAACTACCTTTTGCTCTTTATTTTTACAACCAACTATGATAAGTAGCCCTACTAAAATACTTGTGCTTACTATTTTTTTCATTTTAAATAATTTAAAAATTAAGTACAAATCTAAGAAAAAAAACAAGGAAAAAAATAAGGAAACCAACTTACTGATTATGGGTGTTTTATCTTCCTTTTTTTTGATTTTTATAAAAAATTAATAGAGTGCGATAATACTTCTTGAATTTATAGCTATTGGAGCTAGCCTGTTTTATTTTTAATCTACCTTCTTGAAACTTACTGTTTCATTTCCAGAATCATCTAAGAAAGTCAGTTCAAGATTTCCTAATTTATAGTACCTAGTTTTTTTTAGTGCGATATCATAGCTATTTGAACTGTTCATATCTAGACACATTTTTTTAGTAGTTCCAATATTTGAAAATTGGATATGAGTGGATGTAAATATTATAATTTTTCCTCTATAATTATTACAACCATTTGACCCAAAAACTTGCATCTTAGACATGTTTAATTCCATGCGAGGCATTGAAATTTTCTTATTTACAGGATTTCCAAAGATTCGGATGGGTACCCAAGTATCGTTTAAGAGATAGCTTCTATCAATCTGCTTATCCAATGTTTTTATTAACGTGTAGCGTCTTGAAGAAGCATCAGCTGGGATACTACTTTTGTCTATAGATTCTTCTAGAATTTCGATTTTCTGAAAATAACCCGTTTCAAAATTAAAATCATCGATGGGTGAATAAAATAACTCCCAATTAGGATTGTCTAATGAATCTCCTCTATGAATCAATAAACATTGCTTGATTCCTGCGCTTGAAGAACATTCTGATTTCATACTATGTACCCAAATAATAGTTTTATTCTTAGTAGAAGAACAAGACATCACGCACAACATAGTTGAAACAATAATGACAAAATTGGTTAACTTCTGATGATTCATTGATAGTTTCATAGTTTTTTTTTACTTAATATAATAGGAGTAGTAAATCTCTTGTTAAATAAATTTAGTTGTATCTATTTTACTTCCATAATAGGAAGTTCAATAAAAGATCCATCGGTGCCGCCTGTAACAATGTATAAATCTGTGTTCATACAAGAATCAAAAGTGTTCTCAGGGCATAAATCCGGATTAAATTCAAAGTTATCTTTGTCTGCTCCGGCAATGGATATTCTAATTTTATGTCCTTTTTTAAATTTCCAAGAATGAGGTTTTAGATTAAATTTTAGTTTTTGATAAGTGCCATTCTTAAAAGGCTCAGGATCATAATGATCTCTTTTGTATGATTGCCAGGGCAATTCTGGTTCTACATCAAAAGCACCATCAACCAATTCGTCGTTATCTGCAAGACGATGCCAGCCAGCACGAAGTTGTGCTTCTGCAATGTAATAGGCTTTACCATCAGGAGCAACATCCGTGAGATAAACATATACATCTGCATTAGAACGATTTGATGAAATATTAAGGTTTATAATTGGATACCCCGTAAGAATTTTTTCTACATTTAATGGTGCTGTCTCAAAAACCAAACACGTACTGTCTTGAGCGCTTCGCTCCAATACATCATTCATAACGAACAGTGCGTTGTTAGGATTTAATGCGTGCTCGCCGTAGCTTGCTCTATGGGTAAAGTCTACATTGTATTGAAGCGTATCTAGACTCTTTTCACTTACCTCAGTTAATACATCTTTAGTTAAGTAAAACTTGGTAGGTAGCGCTTCTTCTATAGGCCAGGTTGAGAAATTATTCCATCCTTCAAAAGGAGTGTATATTTTTACAGGTAATTCTTTTTCAAATCCATTATCGATATCTTTCAGGTAATGGTCTAAAAAACGAAGTGTGTGAATAAATTGAGCATCAGAATACGAATTCTTATATCCAAATAATTCTTTATATGAAGCAGGAATATCTGCTGGAATGTGAAACCTAGGTCCCATGAAAAGATAAGAAGGGTTTGTGTTTTTTAAGGAGCTATACAGCTGAGGTATACCCTCAAAATAATCAAAAAAACCTCCAATAAATAGCACAGGGATTTTAGTTTTTTTAAGTTCAGCAATCAAATTAATAGGATTCGTTCCTTGAAAAAAACCTAATCTATCATCGAAATACAAGGTGTCATCAATATACTCAAAACTAGCTGCTAAATCGGAAAAACTGATGCTTTTATGACGCTCTTTGAGCATAGAAATATAAGGATTATTAGGTCTTTCTATACCATCTTTATAAGTGATTGAATTGGTATTAAGGACAAGCTGTTCATTCTCTTTTAACTCCGGAATCTCATCTAAAAACTGTCCGTCACCATCCATATCAGTCAACGGTACTGAAGGGAATATTGGCAGCTCTCCATCGGTACTCCAAAAACTGCTATTGATATTTTTTAATCGAGTGCTGTATGATTCGATCCAATCGATGTTTTTTATTCCTCCAGGGCGGATATTATCACTGTAGGCATCCACATTAATTAAGCCGGGTGCAATACACTTTAAAGCCGGATGCTTTGTTGATGCGGCAGCAAATTGAGTCCAGCCTAAGTAGGATTGTCCTTCCATTCCAATCTTCCCATTAGACCAAGGTTGCATTTCTAAATAATTAAAAACTTCTGTAAAATCATCAATATATTTAGTATCCCCTGGTGATGCAAAACCCGTTGAAGAACCGGTACCTCTCAAATCCATTAATACAACGGCATAGCCGTTAGAAGTATAGGTTTTTATTGATTTTTGAGAGATAAAGTCGTATTCAGGGCCCCAAGAGCCTGTTTCCCATTTGCTAAAGGCTCGCTCATACCATTTCATCTCAGGAACAAAAACAGAGGAGGTATATGGCGATGCTAACAAAACAATAGGATAGCCTGCTACATTTTCTTTTTCAGGAAGAAGGTAGGTAATTGCAATCTTTGTACTGTCTTTAAGTGAAATATACGATCTAGCTCTTTTAAAGCTATTATTTTTGAGGGAAATCTCTTTAGCGTATGAAAATTCTGATCCTACATTAAAAGCTGGAGCTTTACCATCAGAAGTATAGAGTAAAAAAAGAAAACTAAATAGCAATACCCCTATAACTACTAATAAACTGTGTTTTAAAATTATTTTAATCATTTAAATTCAGAGTATGATTTATATGGTATTTTGTGATTCATTTAGTTGTTACTCAATTTTTTTAGGTTTAAAATTCACAGATTTAAAATTCAAGTAAAAAAAACTGAATTAACAGATATTATATTCAGCTTTCTTAAAATCAACCCTAATAGACAAAACTGGAAGAAATAATCGACGTAACAGACATAAGTAATTTAATAAAACTGTATTTTATGTCTTAGTTCTTATTTAATTGTAAATAAATAATGGTTATTAATGATTACATTTATAAAATAAGATTACTTTTTTTTTTATTAAGAACCTAATTTGTATTAATTAATATCAAAACATATCACAAACAATGTGTTGACGTAAACATAAGAAAAATAAGTCTGGGTATCAATACCTATTTATGAGGATATTTATAAATCACTTTTTTTAATGATAAAACGTCATTTTTTAGCCAAAAAACCAAGCAACAAGAGCCGAAATAATATATATAAACGGGAAAATAAAACTTGACAATAGTGTTCTCATAAACAGTGAAAAACGTTCACCAAAAGTAGCCCGACCGTATAGAATATTTCGTTGAATATAGTTCAATTCTGATGTTGATCTATTCTTGTACAATATGGTTGTTGCCGATGAAAGTATTGCATAAGAAAATGCAATAGTTATAAATGAAATAATAAATAATATCTTCATAATCAATCCTATTTTAAAACCACCCTAACAGTTGTTAAAGAGACGAAACAATCCTGATATATCCATAGTTAAGATAACAGGTGTGTCTATTAGTAATGACAAACTAATTTTTTATTAGTTTGAGCAGTTATTCACTAAAATTTTAGGATAAAAAATTGAGCAGCTCTTCACAAAGCAACTAATTTTTTTATTTCACGGAAAGACTCCTAACAATTTTTTTTTATAAATATAAGAAAAAAAAGTATACTTGTCAATACCTAGAAATCGGGATATATGCTTACACATTCTTTTTTATGATAGCTTTAAAATACAAAGAAGTGTATTTCAATCTAGCTTGATAAGATTTTAAAATAGTTGACTAGATAATAATTAACATAGTTACACATAGCTCGAAAGACAGTGTATATAAGGAATAAGTAGTTGTTTTTGAGATGTATGGAACTAATTATTAATAAAAAAGTTGTTTTATAAACTAGTAGGATTTTATTTTACTGGAGTACCATACAAATCGAAATCACCAGCTTCATGGATTTTAATTGCCACAAAATCTCCTATTTTAATGTAATGCTCTCTAGCATCAACTAATACATCGTTATCTACATCTGGTGAATCAAATTCTGTACGCCCATAAAAATAATTACCTTCTTTTCTATCAAATAAACAAGTGAACGTTTTTCCAATCTTTTCTTGATTGATCTCCCAAGAAATCTGAGATTGAATTTCCATAATTTCGTTTACACGACGGAATTTTACATCTGCCGGAACATCATCTTCTAGAACATATGCACCAGTATTTTCTTCATGTGAATATTCAAAAGCACCAAGACGTTCAAAACGCATCTCCTCTACCCAATCTTTTAGTTCTTGAAATTGTGCTTCTGTTTCTCCTGGGTAACCAACTATTAAAGTAGTTCTAATTCCCATAGTAGGGACAGCTTCTCTAAATTTATGAATTAGAGCTGTTGTTTTCTCGTGGGTAGTTCCACGCTTCATAGATTTTAAAATGGCAGTATTGATGTGCTGTAAGGGGATGTCCAAGTAGTTACATACTTTAGGCTCATTTTTCATAACCTCTAGTACATCCATTGGAAAACCTGTTGGAAAGGCATAATGCATGCGAATCCATTCTATACCCTCAACTTTTGCCAAGGCTTCTAACAACGACGCTAAAGCTCTTTTTTTGTAAATATCTAATCCATAATAGGTCAAGTCTTGCGCAATTAACATGACTTCTTTAATACCTTTTGAAGCTAATTTTTCTGCTTCAATTACAATTTCTTCTATGGGTGTAGATTTGTGTTTTCCACGCATTAGTGGTATTGCACAAAAAGAACAAGGCCTATCACATCCTTCGGCTATTTTTAAATATGCATAGTGTTTAGGTGTGGTGGTTAAACGCTCACCAATCAATTCGTGTTTGTAATCTGCACCTAAAACTTTTAAGAGATTTGGCAGATCATGTGTCCCAAAATATTGATCTACGTCGGTAATTTCTTTTTCTAAATCTGGCTTGTATCGCTCACTTAAACAACCTGTTACAAAAACCTTATCTACATCTCCAGCTATTTTTTTCTCTACATAATGTAAAATAGTATCTACAGATTCCTCTTTTGCTTTTCCAATAAATCCACAAGTATTGATAACTACTATATTTCCTTCATCATTCTTGTCTTCATGAACAACGTCTTTACCATTGGCTTTTAATTGCCCCATTAAGACTTCAGAATCATAAATATTTTTAGAACATCCTAGTGTTACAACATTGATCTTATTTTTCTTTACAGACTTAGTCCTCATTCTCTACTTTTAGGTTGACAAAAATACGTTTAATAAGGTGAATTTTACTGGTAATTTTTTGGCAATTTTCTGTGTTTTGTCAATTGTTCAAAAATATAGCCTAGAAGTAATAATTTACCTTCTTCTTTTGGTTTGCCAATAAAGGTTAAATTAACAGGTTCTCCGGTAGATTTATATCCCATAGGTACTGTTAAGTTTGGGTATTCTGCCACAGCAGAATACCCAGCATGAGAATTATTGATAGATAAAATAGCGTCTAAACTCATAAGGTCCAATGCTTGAAAATAATTTCGAGCATTGGTCATTAATGTTTTTTTAATCGTTTCTAGCTGGACAAGTGTTACAGTATCTTTGCCAATGTTTTTAAATCGTAGCTGTCCGTATGGAGCTCGTACAACAGTATCTACATTATTAAAATTAATAACATCTTCAATAGAAATAACTTTTACGTTTTTATCAGCGTAATTACTTAGATAATTAGGTAAATCATGTTTCATTTCTATGTTTAGAACTGATAAAAATCCTGGCAAATCTGTTAGGTTTGGAGAAATCTCTATAATTTCTGCACCAGCTTCTTTTATCTTGTTAATATTAAATCTATAAATAGAGTCTTGTAAATAGTCTTTAAAAACTCCAAATCGTCTGCCTTTAAAAGTATCTTCTATATCACCAAAATCTTGGTCTTCAAATTCAAATGATTTTGAATCTGAGGCATCATAACCAGACATAGCTGTTAATACGATATAGTTATCGATGATGTTTTTTGTCATAGGACCAGGTGTATCTAAAGTAGTAGAAATTGGAACTATACCAGATCTACTTAACATACCAATAGTTGGTTTTAAACCAACAATAGAATTTTGACTAGATGGAGAGGTTATAGAACCTGAAGTTTCCGTTCCAATAGACGCAACAGCATAATTTGCTGCTACCGTTGCTCCACTTCCTGAACTTGATCCTCCAGATTCAAACGTTGCTCTTCCGTAAGGGTTTAAGGTTTGTCCTCCAACAGCACTGTACCCAACGGGACAGCCATCACAGAAATAATAAGCCCACTCACTTAAATTTGTCTTTCCTAAGATTAAAGCACCTGAAGCTTTTAGTCTTTTCACAATAAAAGCATCATCTGTATTCTTATTCTCATATAAAGCAATGGCACCAGCGGTTGTTGGCATACCCTCAGTGTTGATATTGTCTTTTAATAAAATTGGCATACCGTAAACAGACATACCTATAAGAAAATCATTTTCATCTCTATTGATGTCTCTAGCTCTAGCTTCCTCTAAAACTGAAGGATTTAGACTAATAATAGCATGTAATGATTTGGTGGAATCACTCTCAAACTCTCTGATTCTATACAAATAAAATAACGTTAACTTTTCATAGGAAAGTTTGCCTTCTTTTATACTATTCTGAATGGAGGGAATATCTTGTTCTATGATTAAAGGTTTTAAATCCTTGTATTCTTTTTCTGAAAAATTAGAAGCCAACTCTTCTTTAAACGGTTTAAAAATAGTGTTCATATCCAACACCTTTGATTGAAATAATTTGAATCTCATTCTGGGTTTTTGATGCATTCCTTGTTTTTCTAATAGAACGGATTCCTTGTAAGTCTTAAAAAGCAGCAATTCTTTTTTATCTTGACAGGATACTATAATTAGAAGTAAAACTAGTGGTACTATTTTTTTGATGAGTGTATTCATAATTATTTTTTATCAGACATTAAAAATGTTTGTAATTTATTAGTAATCGTAAGTTAAGCTTAATAAAATAATTATTTTTTCTAATTCCCCTAAGACTCTGCAACTTCAGATATTAAAATAGGAAAAATATCCATGACAAATATTTTAGAATAATAACTTTATAGTGTTTATGCATTAAAATGAAATGATATTTATTGTTTTAATGAGTTGTAAAATAATACTTTTACCTTTTAAATTGAAAGTCTAACACTTTTACAACCCACAACGTCAAACATAAATATTTTTATTAATTCTATTTTAAAAGATGAAAAAACTAAGCCTCCTTGTACTATTTTGCTGTTGTATTCAATTGAGCACAGCTCAAAATTTTAGAAAACCTTACAGAGAAGCTAAAAGAGCTTTGAAGAAAAAAGATTTTGTGACTGCAACCTTAAAATCTATAGAGTCGCTAAAAGCTAAAAAGAATTGGAAAAAATCTAATGATATTTTTGAAGAGGCTTTATCTAAAGTAAATGGATGGGCATCAACTTATATTAAAGATTTAGAGACCAAAGCGATACCTTATAAAGATTTCCATTCTGTTGCACCGATGAAAAAAATATTCATCACATATGCCAATTTAGATAAAATACAAAAGAAGTTATTTGAATTATCTGCTGTATTATCATCGAAACAAAAAAAGTTTATTGCGCTGCACACGATGAACTATGAAAAAAAAAGAAGTGAGGCTGACAATCTATTAAAAGCTTATAACACGAATGCAGCAGACGAATTTTATACAAATGGCTTGAAAACTTTCAACAATGCTGCCAACAAATATGATTATAAAAAAGCTTACAAAACATTTGAAAGCTCTCTGAAATATATAGCAAATTATAAAGATGTTCAAAATTATTTAGATAGATCTCTACAATTAGGAACGCTGAATGTTGGTTATTTTCCAATGAATAATTTCACAAATACATCTATTAATAAAAGAGCTATGAAGAATCTAATTAATAGCACTATTGGATTGTTTAACAAATATCAATTTGCAAATTACTCTGATATTAGTAATAAAATAGAATTAAGAAAAATTGGTGCATTAGGAGAAAAAGGAAGGGAAGAATTAAAAAATATTGATGAATTTGTAAAGTTTAACTTCTTAAAATATTACGCTGGACCCACAGTAGTTATAAGTAAAGTGTTTTATGAAAAGACAAAAACAAAAAAGAAAAAAGACGGCTCTATTAAAACGTGGTATTGTAAAGGTTACATTTATGAAGTCTCTGCCTCTGGATCTGTTGAAGTTGATCTAGAGTTTTTAGACAATAACGGAGACATTCTAGACAGTAGAAGAATAAACGTAAGAGTAAACCACAACGATAAATTCTTTCTAGCTTCAAAAGGTTCTGATAGAAGAGCCAATTCGTCAGGAAAAAGATTTATTACGAGTATGCCTGAACCATTTGATATGGTTGGCGCCATAATTAATAGGTTTAATACTAAAGTAAATGGGACCTATAAAAGGTATGACTAATACTTTATAAAATTAAGTTGTGTTCTTTTTTCACTATCACTGATTTTAATATAGTAAACACCTCGTTTAAGTCGACTCACGTCTAACGTATTTGTGATGGATTGATTCATGACCAATTGTCCTAAAACAGAATAAACCTTTATTTTAGATTGGCCTTTTACGCCACTTATATATAGTGTATTCTGAACTGGATTGGGGTAAACTTTCACAGGTTCTATATATACGTTATCTATAGAAAGTGAACTACTATTAACCGCATTAGGGCTTCCATGTGTATTGATGCATGACCAACTTCCTGGTAAAGAATTGTCTAAATCTGGAGTGATCAGTTCTAACGTATCACCCGTTTCATCGGCACAAATTGGCCAAGGAGCATCATTAAGATATGTAACTTCATCTTGTAGAACACCACTAGCATTATACAACCTTACAGAATCAGACCCTCCAAATCCAAATCCAATTTCGCCAATATAATTTGTGATTTCCGGGAAAACAGCAGAAAAATCTGAAGCATCTTTTACAAATACTAGATAGCCATTTGCTTCAATTGATGTTCCATCTGGAATTATAAAAACATGAGAATCGTCATCATCTTTCAGTTCCCAATTAGACAAGTCTACAGAAGATGTATTTGGATTGTAAATTTCTACCCAATCATCAGCATTAAAGTCAACGTTAGATTTGTAATTAATTTCATTAATTACAATTTGATCTGGTGTTCCCGAAGGGGAGAAGTTTGGAATTACCTGAAAAGAATTCGCCAAATTAATAGTTATTGTTTCAAGTATAGAGTATAAATTTCCACTCCAATGAGAAAACTCATATCCTGGTGCTGCAATGGCTTTTAATTGTACAGGTACTGTTTCAAAATAGTCTCCTGTCCAAGAAGGTTCTTGGATATTTAAATTCTCATTAACCTCAACAAATCCCTCCGAAACACTATTGTTAGTAATTGTTAATGGATGAGAATCAGGTAAATTAAATTGAGACATGATATGATTTTTAACAATAGAAGGTCTATTGTCTGCAAAATTTTTCATTTCGGCGATATAGTAGCCTATCCACGCATTTATATCACTAATAAAAATTCCGTTATTGGTTAGAGATGGGTCATCTTTCCAACGTTCATAATGCGCAGTAACTTCTGGAGAAATAGTGGCAAAAATTTGATCTATATGTGCCTTGATATTAGTAGCTAGAAAACGAGTATTTAGTTCGTCTGCATACCGATTTATAAATCTATTTCTAAAGCCAGTATTTGTTGTTAGTCTTCTAAATAGTAAGGTAGACCAAGAAGGGTTTGGCCATCCGGGACCGTTTGGATCTAATGCAAAACTAAGCGTATTTTCATTATAATTATTAATATTCCAAAAAGGACCAAAGCCAAAATCTGTGTCATACATGATCCAGCGCCATTTACCTGCTGGGTGTTTCCAAAATTTAATATTGTTACCAGGCCAGTCAGTATTATTAAAAAATATATTGGAGGCTTGATAAACAGCATATTCTTTTAAGTCTATCTGTTCGTCTACATATTCAAAATTTGAATCTAGTGATAAATTTGTTGAATTTACATAGGAAATAAGTTGATTATATTCGTCATTTGATCCCTCAATCTCCTCTGCATTATTGGTTAGCAGAGTAATGTCCTCAGCCTCTACATTATGTTTAGAAGCCAGCATATGTTCGTTAATTTTTTCACGTAAATTATACATTCCCCAATACTCACTATTAATGTAGGTAGCAACAGGGTTGTGTTCTTGAAAATCTAAACCAGAACCACGCATTAAGCTTGTAAGCGTAATATCTTTCATTGAAGATCGCATCCAATCTTGTCCAGAATTTCTCAACACCATCGCTTCAAACTTATCATATGGTAGTTGATCAAAAAAGGAATGTTCAAATTTAGAGTCTCCATATTGTGCTCTGGCAAACAAAGACATAGATCTTTGTCCGTTTTGACCCCTACTCCACCCTCCAAAAATCTTAACACCGGCATTAAATTCTGAAAAATTATCAGTTCCATTTTCATGAAAAGATAGATGAATTGGACGTTCCCAATCTTCCCAAAAGTTTGCACCAAAATAAGGTTGATTCGTATCATATGTTCCGTCAGGACCAAAAACATAAATTCCAGTATCTTCATCAAAAAAGTTATCGGGTTCTGTAGTTAAAAACATGACATCTATATCATGATTTGAATTAATGATATAGGATTTTGTATATATTGGAGATGGAAAATAATTATTTGAAAAGATTCTTGCTCTTACAGTAGTATTCGAATTTATTTCTAGTGGATATAAATAAATTGATGATGTTTCAGTTGGTTCTTCACCACCAAAAGCGTAACGGATTACTTCTCCAGTATTGTTTCCGCTTAATGAAAGGTTGAAGGATCCATTTATTAGACCTCCCTCTTGAGAAAAATTAACAACACTTTGAACTGCTCCTAAATATTCAGTATTTGAATTTTCATATCCAGGTGTTGTATCTAAATAACTTACAATGTTACCTGAACTTGAAGAAATTCCTACTGATGTGTCAGGTGGTAAGTTTTCAGCAATTAACTGATCTACTAAATTCCCAGAGGAATCTGAAAGACTTAATATTTCTGAACCAGACGATATTTTAAAGTTTGTATGAAGATTGTTTGTTGTTAAATTCAAAATATCAGGAGGTGTAACACCAGAACTATTTGGAGTCGTAAAAACTGCTGATAAAAATGGAATAATGGTAAAGTCTGAGGAATTTGAACTTACATTATGCGCTTGAATCGTTAAAATGTTTTGACCATTATTTAAAATTGAGCTAAAATTTGATATTAAAAACCTATCAGGGATTCCACCAGAATACATTTGAGCTTCATGGTCTTGTGAAGTACCAGAATTAAACGGTGGTGGTACCCCATTTATATTTGCACGGGCTATCTCAACACCATTAATATATGCAACAAAAGCATCATCATAGTCGATGTCTAGAATTAGTGATGAAATATCATTAAGATTAGTAATTGTAAAAGTCTTTCTAAGGTAAACAGACAATGTACCGGTTGGTATTAATGTTGCATCATCTCCATCATCATAACCAAATCCAGATGCACCTTCTAACCAATTTTGGTCATCAAAACTCAAAGAGGTCCAATTAGAACTTGGCTCACTGAAAGGAAGTAGGTACGAAAAGATATCTCCTTGATTAACCAGTGTTCTAGAATAAGTAACTGATGATCGGTCTTTAGAAGAAGCCCATAACTGTAAGTATTCATCTGGTGCTAATGAAATATCGGGAAATGTCCACTTTGTAAAATCATCTATATCATCAGATAAAGTCCAATTTGCAATAGATACATTTTGAGTACCATAATTATGAAGTTCTAACCAATCTGGTGTATCACCGTCTTCATCAAAATATTCTGAGTTAGAGGAAACAACTTCATTAATTCTTATGTTTTGTGATTCTATAGAAGAAACAAAAAACAATAATAGCATAATTAAAATTCTCATTAATTAAAATTTATTATTTGATTATTTAATTTTTTGATTTAGTGAAATCAAAACTATATTTATATTTTAGACCAAGAATAGCCTTTGGTTTTAATTCAATTCTATTGAAGTTCTTTTGAAATCCATAGAACATCGTAAATTTACCTATATTTTTAAACTTTTTATAGGTTTCGAAAGATAAACGATATCGATTAAAGCCATTTTCTAAATTTTCTTTTTGAACTTGATTGAATAGCTCACCTTTTAACCTAATCCCTAAATTAGGATTTATAAATTTATAGCCTAGACCCAATCGAAATCTAATATATTCGTTAGGGATATTTCCATCATCTGCAGCAATACCAAGTTCATTTTTATGCTGATATCTTAGTCTATAAAAGAGAGTCAACATTTTTATATCGTGCTTATAACTCACGTTGAATTGATATCTAAAATGAGTTTCTAGACCTTGAATATTTCCAACATCATCATTCTCTCTAATAAAACGAACTCCACCGCCTAAATTAAAATCTTTAAAAAGCTCATATGAGGTTTCTAGCTGAGTAAAATAGGTGCTCAATGAAGATATTTTATTTCGGTATCTCAGGTGTTCAGAAGCTGAAAAAGACAATTTATCTGAAATATTGAAACCTACTTCTATGGAGCTCCATCCCTCTGTATCTGAACTATTTTGAGCAATACTTGTATGAATAAAAGAAACAAAAAAAACTATTAAAATAGAACGGTAAAAAATATTATTGGCTAATCTCATTAAAATTTACTTTTTATAATAAACGGTTATAACTGCAGTATCTCTCAGGAAATTGATATTTCCAATCTCTATATTTACAACTTGAACACCCAATCTAGTTTGAATGTCTTCTTTTAGCTTATCATGATTTTCAGGTTGAATGTTTTCTATAGTTTCGTAAATAATTTCTTTAGTTAAAATAGTATTATGATTAGAGAATCTTTCAAAATAATATACGGATAATAGAATAATTGTATTGGCTGTTAAAATCTCAATATAACTCATTTTCTTATTAGACAATGCGTTCATTACTGAAATACCTATCACTACAAAAAGATAGGTCATTTCTTTAACATCTATGGGTGTAGTTCGATACCTTAAAATTCCAAATATGGCAAATAAACCTAGAGCCATTCCTAGATCTAATTCGTACTTTTTTAACGTAAAACATAAAAAGAAAACTACAATTCCTATTAAGTAGAATGTAAAAAGATATTCTTTATTTTTAGAGTATTTGTAGTACGTAAATTTAATAATACCTGTTAAAAAAATTACATTGATGAATAGTTTAATCACCATTTTGTAAAAATCATCGTCAAAAAAGGGTATTCCAAATATGTCCATATTAGTTATACATTTTATTAATTTTTAAATTTATTTCTTTGAATTGATTCGTTTTAATTGATGTTGTGAGGTTTGAAATACCAACACAATATTTACTAAAACTAACAATCGGTATTCGGCTCATTTTTAAAGCTTTATAAATCGCGGTATTTTCCTTTCCTTTCTCTTGTTTTACCTCAATAACTACAATTTTTTCCAATTTTTTAGAGGATTCATCTGCTTCAAATATTATTTCCGTGTTAATTGTAACCCTCTCAGGCACTTGTTTATTAACTAGCGTAAAGCGATTAAACGTATTGGACAATACTGGGTCTAAGAAACAAGAACTATCCGTATTTTTTTTGATGAATTTTATTGATGATGGTGATAATTTATTTTCAAAATCATCTATAAGACAGCGAAATTTATTGGTAACACCAGCATTATTTTTTTTCTTTACTTCTAAAAAACAAAGGTTAGAGTCTATGTATTTTCGAATTCTTATTTTATGTCGATTTCCTTTCCCATTATGATGGTGCTTGTAAAGCATCTTATCCTTGGTATCAAAATAAAGTGTAGAGTATTTCATCAATCTTTTATTGTTAATATCTAAAATTTGATACTCTGAACTAATGATCTCTAAAATTTCTAATAATTTTTTTTCTGTAGTTAAAAATTTAGTGTCAACTCTTTTTAATAGCGCAACGTTATCCATCTCTTTTAAAGAGATTGGAGAAAAATTAACTAATTTATCTGAAACCATAGAATTTTTAAAGTGCTCTAAGTTATAACTTTTTTTAATGTTAAAAAAACACGCATTAAACTCTTATGAAACAATAAATCTAAAATTAAATTTTCAGCTTTATTTTACGGAGAATAGGCACAGCATATTCTGCAAAATACTATTTAATAAAAAATTTATTTTAATACAATACTATAGAATGAATTTACATAGTTTGAATTAATTAAAATTTATTGAATTAAAAGGAAATTAAATAAACGAATCAATATTAATCAATACATTATAAAATTTTTTAATAAAAAAAATCTTTACAAGGCGATTATAACAACCTTTAATTTCACTATTGTAGTGATCCCATATATATTAACATAAATACATTAGGGAATATATCGTTAATTAATCCTAAGAAAATATATGATTTTATAGATTTTTTAAGCGTATATATTTAGAATTTTTTGTAATACCTGATTCATATCTGTATCTGATGTAGGGTGCCCAATATTATTATATTTCCACTCGCCATTTACACGATAAAACTTACCCATTATTGCTGATGTTTTACCAGCAAACTCAGGTAGACTAGAAACATAAAGAGTTTCTAATACTTTATCTACTCTATCTGGAGTACCTTCATAAATTCTAATAGTTATAAAAGGAATGTCTGCAAAAACTTGTTTTTTATTACTAATTAAGAAAAATACAATTTGATTTACATTAGCCGGTAATCTCTCTAAATTAACGGTAATAATCTCATTATCCAAGCCGTCATTTCCATCAATACCTCCACTTAGATTAACACAAGTAAGATTGACAAAACCTGTTTTTGAGTTTAAATTCCCTAAGTGAATTATTTCTAAAACTTGTTTGCTAGAGTCTAGAAGTACACAACTAGCATGAAGATTTACTTTAACTTTAACCTTATTTTTAACTGTTGTGCCTCCTAATCCAAAAAATGAACCTTTTTTAACACTTACAATAGTTTCAATTGCTACCCAATTAAATCCGACACAAACTTTGTCAAGTTTGATACCAGTATTCTTAAACAAATTTAGAGCCATTTTTAAAATATTATTTGTTTTGAATTTATTCGTGTGAATATGATTGATTATACAACTACATTCGTTTCAAGCGCTACTATTAATAGTTATTATTATTAAAATTGATAGAATTATAAATTTATTGTTCTCTCAAACAAATTTAATGTTAGAGCTAATAATAGTTGACTACTATTAGAATTAGAGGGGGAAGTAATTAGAAAAAAATTAATTTTTAATAAAAATAAAAATTTTTAAACAACAAAAAACAATACCTATGTTTAGAAATGACAAAAACTACTCTTGTCTAGTAAACTTTTATGAATATCTCAGATTTTTTGTTATGAAAAAACTATTTTTTTCAACTAATTAATGAAGGGTTTTTATATGTAAAATAAAAGTTTAAAATTAAACAATTGTTTAGGCTATTTTGAGTTACCGTAAGAGAAAAATATTGACTAAGAAGACATTTTTTTTAATTAATAGTAGACTTGAAAAAAAATTAGTTATATCTATTTATTTTTATTTGTTTTGCGTAGAACTAAATAGATTTTTTTTTAAACATGATTTAAAGAGACTTCGTACACTATAAATATATGTCACTATTTTTAAGAGTTTTCCATCGTTTACATCTCATTACAGGTATTAAATACGCTTTAAAATGATTTAAATCATATTAAATAGCTTCAGATTCTCTCCAATCATTAAACTTTTCTCTAGAAACTGATTTTATTATTTCTTCACTCGGAAAATCAGTACAACTATGCGTATGATTAATAGCTTGTTCAAGCATACTTGCAAGTTGTTCAGATAATAAAGTTTCTGTTCCGTTTGCAGTAGTTATTTCTCCACTATCAACTCTTGTTTTTATTTGTTTGAGTCCGTTAATTATGTTTTTCATTTTTTAATGTTTTTTAGATTAATTTTTCGCTATTAATCTTACCTATTTAAGTTGTAATTACGAAAAGGATTCAACAATCTATATTGTTCTTTTAAAAAAAAATAAACCAGGGGAACTAATATTAGTTGGCTACCATTGTAATTAGAGGGGGGAATAGTTACAATTAAATAAATATTTTTTCAAATTTAGTTTTATTAAGCAATTAAAAACAATACCTATGTTTAGAAATGACAAAAACTACTCTTCTCTAGTAAACTTTTAAGAATATCTGAGATTTTTTGTTATGAAAAAACTATTTTTTTCAACTAATTAATGAAGGGTTTTTATATGTAAAATAAAAGTTTAAAAAATTAAACAATTGTTTAGGCTATTTTGAGTTACCGTAGGAGAAAAATATTGACTAATAAGTCAATTTTTTTTAATTAATAGTAGACATGAAAAAAATTTAGTTATATCTATTTATTTTATTTATTTTACGTAAAAATAAATAGATTTTTTTTTAAACATGATTTAAATATGAAATTAAACCATTACTTTATATTAATATTATTATTTTTCTCACAAAACTCTATTTCTCAAGTAAGAGAAATTTGTAAAGATACCATAGATGTCACATACCAAAATAACCAGATAGGTACGTATATTGGGTGTTTAAATTATGAAGGAAAGAAAGAAGGGTATGGAACTCTTAAATCTCCAGATGGATTTATTTACAAAGGTGACTTTAAAAATAATAAAAAAGAAGGCCAAGGTAAACTCACTTATCCCGACGGATATATTTACAATGGAGGCTTTAAAAATAATAAAAAAGAAGGTCAAGGGAAACTTAGTTACCCAAGTGGAACTGGTTCTTACATTGGAGAATTCCAAAATAATATGTTTAATGGCATTGGAGTTGAAAACGTAATAGATGAAAAATATAGAAAAAAGTCCAAAGGAAAATTCCAAAATGATATCTTATTTGAGGGTGAAAAAACTATTTATTTAACTAGCGGAAAAACACAGATTTATGTTATAAGAGAAGGTAGATCAGTTTCCATAAACCAATTTAAAGATGGAAATCTTGAATTTTCTGAAAAAGGTGAGTTTTTTCCAAATAATTCTCTGAAAGCAGGAACTCAAAAACAGTTTGTAGATAATTATATTATTACCACCATTTTCAAAAACGGAATTGAAGTTTCTAGAACTACTAATATAGATAACTATTATGTTCCTTCCGATATTATTGGAGCATCAGAGTCTATTAGTTTAGATTTAATTTTTGATAAAAATGACAAAACAAAGTACATTAATATATACTTTGATAATTCAAAGGATAAACCATACAGATTTATTTTCGATACTGGTGCTGAGATGATGAGTATTGGTTTTAGAATGTTCAATGAACTTGAGGCAAATGGGCTAGTTTATGAAGACTTGGGTATCACAATCCCTACCATAGGTATTAGAGGTGAACCTACTGAAAATAAAGTTATCAAAATAACTCAATTAAAAATTGGAGATTATACACTTAAGAATGTAGTTGCACTTGTAAAAACTTTAGAAACAGCAAATAATAGTTTGATAGGAATTCAATTTTTAGAAAAATTTAGTGATGTTTACTGGTCGTTAAAACAAAATAAGTTGATTTTTTATAAATAAAAATTTCTAAAATTTAAAAAAAAGAAATACACTTATAGCGATTCAAAGCTCTTATATTAATGTCAAAATCATACGATATAGAAAATTCATGAATACCTCCAAGACTAATTGACTTAGAGGTGTTTATATCGTAAGAATATCCAAATCTATACCCTTTAGCTCTTAGGCCTATGAAAGTACTCAAAAAGCTAGTCAAAGAATTAATACTTTTATTAGGAACTGTAAACATGGTCATACCTAAAGAAAATTTGTCATCAAAAACGTATTGCAAACCTAAATCCAAACGACCATAAGTTCTCTGATTCATATAATTAGCAAGAACATATATTTTACTTTTACTTCCAAACCATGTTCCGTAATTTTGAAATACTGGTAAATTATATTTTGCGTGGATTGACATAAATATGTCTAATGGTATGTTGCCGCCTTCAGTAAGAGAAATGTTAGGCTTGTTTAAATGTCTTAATGTTAATCCAAACCAAGAATCTTTATTATTAAAAATAACTGAGGAACTAAAATCAAAAAAAGATTTTTGAGAATTTAATAAAATTGGGTCTATTGAGGATGTATTTGTTGTATTGCTATTTAAGTTTATTTGATCTTCTAATAAAAGATTTTGAAAACCATAACTTTTCATTCCAAATCCTGAAGAAATACTTGGTCTGAAAAACCAAGAATTACCAATTTCAAAAGCCATTGCAAAATTAAAACTCACTTGATTAAATGTATAGCCTGAGCCACTCTCCTTTTGATTTAAAAAACTAATACCAATACCTGTTTTATAGCCCTCTAACCAAGTATCTACAAATGCAAAATTAGAAGAGGTTTTTAAAGAACTATTTCTCCATTGAGATTTAAAAACAGAACCTACCTTAGTACTCCTTATAGCACCTGTAAAAGAAGAATTTAATGTTTCTGGTACTAAGAAGTTTTGAGAAAAAATCACATCCTGAGAATAGCTTTGAAAAAAAGCAAGAAAAAACAAAAGAGATATAATATTCTTCATATTATTTTAATAGTGTTATTGATGTACTTTTTTTAACTTCTTTACCAAAAAAAGTAATACCATCGACATACATAATATAGTTACCATTTTCAGCAGTTTTGTCATTAACAAATCCATTCCATCCTTCTAATGCAGTTCCCTCTTCAAAATATACAAGTACACCCCATGTATCAAAAATTGACATTCTTATGGATGTAAACCCTCTAAACAAGGGTCGTAAAACATCATTAATTCCATCTTCATTAGGTGAAAATGCATTTGGTGTGACTAATAAATACCCCTTTGTGACATTTATAACTTGTGTTGATTGAAATACACATCCATAATCATACTCTACTGTTAATACAACTGTATAAGTTCCAACTTGATCATAAGTATGTACTGCATCTACTGTATTTACTGTTGGACTTCCATCACCAAAATCCCAAGAAACATTAGTGAAATTTCCGGTACTTAGATTATTAAATTGAATTGGGTCTTCAATCGAAATATAGGAATACTGACTTAGAGCAAATGATTCAAATGAGAAATCAGGACTTCCAACATCAGGAACATCAATCTGAATCGAAACACTTTCTGCACAGCCTTTATCATCTGTAATAGTTAAAACATACGCTCCACTCTGACTTGTAGTCATAATTTCATTATTACCTCCTGAGGTTACACCTGAAGACCAACTATAGGTGTATGGTAAAAAACCACCTGTTGCACTAGGCACATTTTGTACTTTAATTGTATTGGAATTACAATCAGTTAACACACTTTCCATTAAAGAAATGCTTATTGGTTCTTGTCTAAAAATAGTAAACTCTCTATTTATTATACACCCTCTATCATCTTTAATTTCAACTGAATAATCTCCCGATGGGATATCAAGTAAATCCTCTGATGTTTGACCAGTATTCCATAAGAAGTTATAAGGAGATGTTCCTCCTGAAACATCAAGTTCTATGCTTCCACTATTGGCAATAACACAATCTATCGCATCATTTACAATACTTGTTACTGCAAGCACTGGTGGATTGATAATAGTAAACGTTTTAATAATTGGACATTGAATTAAATCACTATCTAAAATTGTAACCGTGTAAGTACCTGCCCCTAAGTTGTTTCTCTGAACCCCAGCAGTAGCATCGTCTGACCATGTAACAGAAATTGGAGCAACACCACCAACTAAATTCAAATCAATAGAGGCATCATTTGCATTATTACATGAAATTGGAGTCACTACAGGATCAATAAAAAATATAGGTTGTTCTATTGTAATAGTAATATTCTCTTCACATTGATTTTCATCAATTATTGTAACAATATAGTCACCTGCGGATAAATTAGATTGAGAAAAACCGTTTCCAAAATTACTCCATGATATTTGATATGGTGGTTTCCCCCCATTTACCGTTACATCAATTGATCCATCTGCAGCTCCATAACAAGTTACGTCTGTTTTTATGTAATTTATTTCTATTGCTGTAGGTTGTGTTAGTTCAATATCTGTTTGCTGAATACAACCCAAATCATCTGTAATTTCAATTGTATATATCCCTGCAAATAAATTTGAAATATTTTGAGAATTACTAGTAAAACCATTGGGACCGGTCCAGTTATAAACGTAATCAAATATACCAGAAGAGACCTCAATTGGAATTCCACCAGTTACATTTATTTCTATTGACCCTGTAAAATCATCAAAGCAAAGAATATTTTCTTTTGATACTGTATTTATAGTGAGAATATCAGGCTCTGTGAGAATGTAGGTCTGATTTGAAACACATAGTTTTTCATCAATTATTTCTAGCAAGTATGTTCCTGCGGTTAAGCCACTTTGATTTTGATTTCCTTGGATGATACCATCACCAGTCCAATTAAATGTAAAAGGCGCTGTTCCTCCTGAAATACTCACTTCTATAGCTCCGTCATTTCCACCAAAACATGAAATGTTTTTCTCTACGTCAGTTGTAATTGTTAATAAATCTGGTTGTGTAACGGTATATAGCTCAGTAACAAAAACACCATTACTATCCTCGATTCTCAATATATAATCACCTGCAATTAAATTTGTTATGGTACTTGCTGTTGATGTAAATGAGTTAGGGCCATTCCATAAAATTAAATAGGGAGGTCCACTTGAAAAAGGGACACCACCGGTAATATCTGTATCTATAACTCCATCATTTGATTCAAAACAAGAATTATTTGTTATAAGAGCATTAGTTATGATTGAAGGGTTAACGATCACTTTCAATATAAAAGGGTCTCCTGAACAACTTGGTGTTGCAGGAGTTATTACATAAGTTTCTGTTACAGCTTGTGGAGGTGAGCTAATATTTTCTAATGTCTGACTAATACTTGTTTGAGGTGAACTCTCAGCAGAAGAACCTAAAATAGATCCTGGAATCCCACTTGTTGGTGTACTCCATGTATACGTTGTTCCTATTGGAACGATGTTTCCTGTAATTAAACTTGGATCTAATAAAAAAGTATCCTCACTGTAGATTGTAATTTCTGCAATATCAATTACTGGAATCTGATTTATAGTTACCGAAGCGATAGTTGATTGTATATTGCTGCACCCACCATCGAAAGCGATGACTACGAAATAGAAAATTTCTCCAACAATATTTGTAGGCGGATTATAGGTACTATTAGTTGCACTGCTAATAGGGTTTGTAAAATCATACGTATTAATAATACTTGAATACCATTGGTATGTTGGCACTCCTACGCCATTTTGAGTAACAACAGC
>Ga0115560_1000481_pt1 | contig 30821 bp, 28 predicted proteins | sample COGITO_mtgs_1105_5_FD_87278 | JGI IMG/M metagenome (GOLD analysis project Ga0115560, IMG submission 87278) | Pelagic marine microbial communities from North Sea - COGITO_mtgs_110509 | ecosystem: Environmental > Aquatic > Marine > Epipelagic | place: Germany:Helgoland, sampling site Kabeltonne... | reverse complement strand
TATCAATACCGACCTCGCCCCTGCGCGCTCGCGGCACACCGATGCCACGCGGCGATCGGCCAAGGCTCAGGGACGCCCCAGCGCCAGACCGGTCTATGCGGCAGTAGTCGATGCCATGGATCAGGCCATCGGTCAGGTGCTCACCACACTGGACGAAGAACAACTCAGCGAAAACACTCTGGTGATGTTTTTTAGTGACAATGGCGGCGCTGCCTATTCGGTGGGCGGTGCTGACAATGCGCCACTGCGCGGAGGCAAGGGCGAAACCTTTGAGGGCGGCATTAGAGTAGTGTCTCTGTTACGCTGGCCAGCGGCCATCAAAGCTGGCAGCGTGTCAGAACAGGTGATGCATGTGTTTGATGTGTTCCCCACCCTTGCCGCTGCCGCCGGAGTGGTGATGCAGAATAGTAAAAAACTCGACGGTGAAAACCTGTGGCCGTCCATTCAGTCGGGACGGCCAACGCCACGGTCGAAACCACTATTTTTTACCTCGGAGATTCCAATCTTTGGCAATTTCAATTTTGCCGCGATCGATGGCAACTGGAAATTGGTGCAAGAAGTGAAGCAGACGTTAGTTGAGACAAACACCACCAACTGGCTGTTTAATTTGTCTGAGGATCCCAACGAATATCGTGATCTCAGTGCGGATCAACCGCAGCGTGTCGCTGCACTGGCCAACGCTATTCTGGATTGGCGCGCTCTGCATCCAATTAATGGTGTGCGCGCTAAAATGGCGCCACCGCCCGGCTGGCGTGCGCCCATTGACTGGGCTGACTATCCGAGGTCGCTGCAGAGCCTGCAAAAAAAACCTGCGCCCACCATGGCGCCAACGGCTGTTATTGAGGAGATTCTCGACCGTCAACATGGACGGCGTGGACGAGTTATCTATGATTGCGATCGTGGCCCAGAACTGACCATTCCCTGCCACCCGCCCGTAGTAAAAGAGAAGTCCGTCCAGAACACGCCGCCAAGCGATTAATTCAGAGCAAAAAAATGGCCGTTTTCACGGCCATTTCTAAGGTGGGCGAGGGACTATTCCACGGCCTTCTGAATCGGCCTAGAGGTAAGGCGAATATCTGGCGAGCGCGGATGAATCTCTTCCCAGAGCCGCTCATAACCGGTCTTGGAAATTGTCCACTGGCCGTCAATCTTGCGGTACTCATCATGGTATAGCGCACTGCCCATAATGGTGATGTTGTACTTGAGATTGATAAAGATATCCTGCAGATACCAGATACCGGTGGCCTGATCACCGTCGACACTAATTTCCGGATGATGACCATTGTGCATACCAAATTTTTCCGCGGTGAACGAGCGCTTATAAAAAGTCTCAAGCTCAGGCCAGCCATTCATCTCAAAATCATACTCGGTGCTTTTAAAATGCGCGTGAACATCCTCGCTAAACACACTGTGCAATCCGGGCAGGTCGGCGGTATCTAAAAAGCGAAAATAGCGCGCCTTTAATTGTTTTATTAATTCAATAGCCTCTAAATCGAGCATAATCTAATCCTGATAGTTGTTTATCGCTTTGGCTGCTTGATACGCCATGGTCATAGCGGGACCGAGAGTCGCTCCGGGGCCAGGGTAAGTTGGTAGTATGGCAGCAGAGCAATTACCAATCGCGTAGAGCCCGCCAATAGTACCGCCCTGCTCAAGCATTACATTGGCATTGTTGTCGGTATCCAAACCGCCAAGCGTGCCAAAATCACCGGCCTCGATACGCATGGCGTAAAATGGCGCTTCAACAATCGGTGCCAAGCAAGGGTTGGGAACAATACTCGGGTCGGCATAGTAACGGTCATATTCGGACTCGCCGCGATGAAAGTCTAGGTCGACACCGGTCTCGGCATAGCTATTCATCTTCGCCACGGTTGCCTCGAGACCATCGGCATCAACACCTAAATCCTCGGCCAGCTCGCGCACCGTATTGGCCTTAGCAACAAAGCCTGTGTCATACCATTTTTTCGGTATGGTCCAGTCAGGCTTCATCGATGCCGTCATCATTGGCCCAACAATATAATTGCGACGGAAGCGCGCGTCGAAGACATGGTAGGCCGGGGCGCAGGGGTTATCATCACTGTGGGCTTTAAACAGCTCTTTTTGAAAAGCCATATAGTTCTGTGATTCGTTGGCAAATCGCTCACCCTTCTTATTCACTACACAGGAACCGGGAAAAGATTTTTCCATAATACTCAAACGTGGTGCAGGCTCGTCGGGCACGCACAGTGTTGTGGTCCACCAGGCGCCGTTCATAAGGCGCGTTTTCGCCCCCAGTTTCAGCGATGCCTCCAGGGCGTCGCCGCGATTGCCTCGGGCACCGGCACTCCACTCGGTGTTAGTGGGTTTGGGCAGGTACTTATCGCGCAGCGCTTGGTTGTGTTCAAAGCCCCCGGCAGCCAAGATCAGGCCTTTTTTCACCTGAATATGCCTGGTCTGACCGTTTTGACTGACGGCAACGCCAACCACTTTGCCGTCTTCGGCAATAATATCGCTGAGCGCGGTTTCAAATTGAATCGGAATATTGCGATCCAACACCGAGGCGTAGAGTCGACCAACACCGGCGGCGCCGCAACACAGGCGCCGGGATATGCGGGTGCGCAGGCGCCAGGGTATATCGATGGCGTAGTCCCAGATCATTTTGCCCAACAGCTTGATCCAGCCGGGCATCTTTAACATCAACACCTGCGCTTCCACTTGAGTAAAGTGAATTACCCCAAACATACGCATCATATGATGGGTGTAGGTCATGCGCTTGTAGTTGCTGCCCAATTCAGAGGCCATAAACGGCGCCGGTTCCAGTGAGCGATGGCCGTGTTTAGCGCCGGCAACATTAGTGTAGTAGTCGGGGTAGTGATCCAGTGACTCGTAGCGCACCTGAGTGCGGTCATGCAAAAACTGGAGCATTTTCGGGCCATTAACAATATAGTTTTCGATCAGCTCGGCGGGCACATCTTCACCCTGTAGCGTGTTTTTCAGGTACTCGCGGGCTTCGTCAAGGGAGTCCTCGGCGCCTGCGGCCTGCGCATAGTGATTGACCGGAATCCAGATGCCGCCACCGGAGGTGGCACTGGTGCCACCCACCTTGTCAGCCTTCTCAATAATCAGCACATCTTTCGTGCCCATTTCATAGTTGCAAACGGCAGCCGTGAGTCCGCCATTACCAGTACCCACAACCAGTACATCAACACTACTATGCCAATTAATTTTGCTCACAATTGCCTCCTGGAGACTGATTTTCTTCGCGTTTTTGATTCAGCTTGTTATTGGTTTTTATTTTTTTAATAGCCCGCTGCTCAAACCTCAAACAGGCCTGCAGCACCCATGCCCCCACCGACACACATGGTCACCACGGCGTAGCGGCCACCGCGACGGCGCGTTTCATGCAGCGCATGTCCCACCATGCGTGCGCCACTCATACCAAAGGGATGTCCAATTGAGATAGCACCGCCATTAACATTCATTTTGTCAGGATCTATGCCCAAGGTATCGCGACAGTAGAGCACCTGACAGGCAAAGGCCTCGTTGAGCTCCCAGAGGTCGATATCATTGATGCTCAAGCCATGTTGACGGAGCAATTTGGGGATCGCAAACACGGGGCCAATACCCATTTCGTCGGGTGCACAACCCGCCACAGCCAATCCTCGATAGATGCCCAGCGGTGACAGGCCCAATTCGGATGCCAAGCGCGAGTCCATCAGGATGCTGGCCGACGCCCCGTCTGAGAGCTGCGAGGCATTACCGGCGGTAATATGTTCTCCGGCACCGGAAAACTGACCCTCCGCCAGAACCGGCTTTAATCCCTGCAAGTTCTCCAACAGAGTGCCGGGGCGATTACCTTCATCGCGACTCAGGGTCACCTGCTGTTCGCTGACCTCTTTGGTTTCTCTATCGACTACCTGTTTGATCGTCGTCATCGGCACGATCTCGTTATCAAAGCGGCCTGCTTCTTGGGCCTCTGCTGTGCGCCGCTGACTTTCACAGGAATACTCATCTTGGGCGTCGCGAGAAATGCCGTAGCGCTTGGCAACAATCTCGGCGGTTTCAATCATGCTGATATAGGCTTTTGGCTGCGCCGCCAAAACTGTCTGGGAAATATTTCTGTGGCTGTTTTTATGTTTGGTCTGAACCAGTGAAATCGATTCAACGCCGCCGGCAATCGCCGCATTGTACTCGTTGCACATAATTGACTTGGCCGCAGTGGCAATCGCCATCATTCCCGAGGCGCACTGGCGATCCATGGTCATACCAGCAACCGTGTCGGGCAGACCAGAGGCGGTGGCGCAGAGGCGACCGAGGTTGTAGCCCTGTGTGCCCTGCTGTGCAGCAGCACCCATTACCACATCATCAATCAGTGCCGGGTCTATATCCTGACGCGCCATCATCGCACGAATCACGTGGCCGCCCAGCGCGGGGGCCTCGGTGTTATTAAATGCACCTCGGTAGGCCTTGCCTATGGCGGTGCGAGCGGTATCGATAATGACTGCTTCGCGCATTCTATTCTCCAGGATTAGGGGTGTTGGCTTGAGACTGAGACCACTTCGCCGGTCATATAGCTGGCGTAGTCAGAGGCCAAAAACATCATCACATTAGCCACTTCCCACACTTCTGCGGGACGGCCAAAGGCTTCTCGCGCAGACAGCTCGGCAAGCAGTTCTGGCGGCGTTGTTTTACGTAAAAAATCATGCATGGCAATACTCGGCGACACCGCATTAATGCGCAGGCCAAACTCCGCCGACTCCATTGCCGCACAGCGGGTCAGTGCCATCACACCAGCCTTGGCAGCGGCGTAGTGACACTGCTCGGTCTGCGCCCGCCAGCCCAATACCGAGGCATTGTTGACGATCACTCCGCGGCCACGGGGATGCATATAACGCACCATAGCGCGCATCATGCGCATGGTGCCGGTCAGGCTGATATCGATCACTCGATTCCAGGCTTCATCTTGCATATCGGCAAGGCTGCAGGTTCCCCCGAGTCCGGCGTTATTAATCAATACATCGATGCCGCCACTGTGCAGCTCGGCCTCATCGACCAGATGTTGAACCTGCTCTTCATTGGTTACATCAGCGACAATGCCACGCACTCGGCACTGGCGGTCGAGCGCAGCAAGCGTCTCTACCGCCTGCTGTAAACGGCCTTCGTGTACATCGCTGATCACCAGACTGGCAGCGCCCTCTTCCACCGCACGCCTGGCCGCGGAAAAACCGATTCCGGCACCAGCGGCAGCGGTAATTAAAATATGTTTGCCGGCGAGTAACTGATGTCCGGCAACATAGGCGGGAATCTCTTTTGACATGGTCTTTCCTCTATTAGTTATTGCCGCGAGGTTCGCGGGGCATGCCGAGGGCCCGCTCAGCGATCAAGTTGCGTTGAATCTGGTTGGTGCCACCATAAATAGTGTCGGCGCGGGTAAACAAAAACATCGACTGCAGGCGATTGAGCGCATAGGGCTCAGCCTCTAAAATTTCGCTATCTGCACCCATTACATCCATCGCCAACTTACCGAGATTGCGATGCCAAGACGACCAGTAGAGTTTGTAAATCATACCCTCAGCTTGCAGCTCACCCTGATCTGATCCAGACAGCACCCGCAGCGTGTTATAACGCATAATCCGCAAACCTATATGGGCCTCGGCAATGCGCTGGCGCAACATCGGGTCGCGGTCGGCGCCATTGCGCTTGGCCAGCTGAACGATGTCATTAAACTCATTTTGAAATAGCATTTGCTGGCCAAGAGTCGAGACTCCACGCTCAAACCCGAGCAGCGCCATGGCAACCTGCCAACCTTCGCCGGGTTTGCCGACAATATCGTCAGCGCTACAGACTGCACTATCAAAAAACACTTCATTAAATTCAGAGGTACCCGTGAGCTGTTCGATGGGCCGAATAGTGACGCCGGGCTGGTCCATATCGAGCATAAAAAAGCCCAGACCTTTATGGCCCTTGGCTTGAGGGTCAGTGCGCGCGACCACAAAACAATACTGCGATTCGTGGGCCAATGACGTCCATACCTTTTGCCCACTGATATGCCAAACCTGCGCCTGTTCGTCGAAAACTGCTTTGGTCTTCACATTGGCCAGATCAGACCCCGCCGAGGGTTCGCTATAGCCCTGACACCAGATCGCGTCACCACTGCGAATGCTCGGCAGATATTTGGCTTTTTGTGCCTCGCTACCATAGGCAATAAGGGTCGGCCCCATAAGGGTTTCGCCGATATGGCCAATTCTTCCCGGGCCACCGGCACGGGCGTACTCCTCATTAAAAACCACCTGCTGTTCAATGCTTGCGGCGCGACCACCCCAGTCTTGGGGCCAGCCGATACAGGTCCAGCCGGCCTCGCCGAGCTTGCGCTCCCAGGCTTTGCGCTCTTCGACAAAACTGTGTTCATCGCCGGGACCGCCGCGAAAGCGGATCGATTCAAACTCGCCACAGAGGTTGTCGCGCAACCAATTGGCCACCTCGATACGAAAGGCTTCGTCACTGGCGCTAAAGCGTAATTTCACAACATCACCCCGCTATCCAACAGTTGTTTGGCCAGGCGCTCACGGTGCTCGCTGGCGTTACCCAAAAAGCTCTCAAGGGCTTTGGCGCGCTTAAAGTAGAGCTGAATATCGTATTCAGAGGTAATGCCGACGCCGCCGTGCAGCTGAATACCGCAACCGGCGTTAAAGAAAAACGCCTCACTGCTGTAGGCTTTGCTAATGCTGGCCGCCTCAGCGAGAGTCTCGGTATCGCAGGCACCGGCAAGAAACTCATCGGCAATACAGGCGGCATAATAAAGTCCTGAACGGGCCGACTCGGCCTTGAGCATCATATCGGCACACTTGTGCTTGATGGCCTGATAGGAGGCAATGGTGCGACCAAATTGAACACGCTCTTTGATATAGGCTATCGAGATGTCCAGTGACTGCTGCGCGCCACCCACCTGCTCGGCGGACACGGCAATGGCAGCCAAGTCGAGAATAGTGCTGAGCAGCTCGGCCTGACACTGAGCCACTCCGCCGAGACGCTGTTGCGGAGAGAGCACCACATTGTCGAGCTGCAATTCGGCCAGACGCCGGGTTTGATCCATGGTTGGCAGCGCTTTTATCGCTAGACCCTGCGTATCGCTATCGACAAACCACAGTGACAGGCCCTGTTCACCGCTGGTAAAGGTTTCCTTAGCCGCGACAATAATAAAATCGGCACTTTGTCCATTCAGTACATGGCGTGAAATACCGTTTAAACAGACGCCCTGATCGGTAACATTGGCCTGCACATTGATATCGCTGCCGTGAGTTTGAATACCGCTGTACCCCAGCGTCGCCACTTGCCCCTCGAGAATGCGGCCCAGATATAATGCCTGCTGCGTATCGCTGGCAGCCAGTCTAATGGCTGGCACGGCGAGCGCCGCGGTGGCCATCAATGGTGAGCAGAGTAAAAAGCGCCCGGTCTGCTCCAAGGTGGCAGCGAGCTCCACATAACCCAGCCCCAGACCACCCAAAGCCTCCGGAATAGGTAGCGCCTGCCAGTACATATCGGCGCTAATTTGCCGCCACAAATCGGCATCATAGCCCGCAGGCATAAGCATCGCGTTGCGCACAGCAGCACTGGTCGAGACCTCGCTGACAAAGGCTTCAGCGGTGTCGCGAATCATAATTTGTTCGTCGGTAAACTTAAATTCCACTGTGACCTCAGGTGCCGTAAACGTTTTGTGCTGGCTTTTCACTGGCGAGCAGATCATTCATCGCTGCGTCGAGGGTTTGAGGGGTCCACTGCTGACCATTATCGAGGCCAGTGGTGGTACGCCAACCGTCAGCAATCGACAATTTGCCGCCCTCCGCTTCAAAGATTCGACCGCTGACATGACTAGAATTTTCTGAACAGAGCCAGGCTACCAATGGCGACACATTCTCCGGCGCCCAGTAATCAAAACTCCCGTCCTCTGGCTTGGCCATACGCGCAGCCATAGACGCCACTGCCGTGGTCATGCCGGTGCGTGCTGCAGGGGCAATGCCATTGGCGGTAACACCATAGCGACCTAGCTCGGCGGCCTGATTCAACGTTAGGGCACAGATACCCGCTTTGGCGGCGGCATAGTTGGACTGCCCTACCGAGCCCTGCAGGCCAGCGCCAGAGGTGGTGTTAACAATGCGCGCGTCAAGCCCCTCGCCCTTTTTCGCCAGCTCGCGCCAGTATTCCACCGCGTGTCTGGCGGTGCAGAAATGGCCTTTTAAATGCACCGACATCACCGCGTCCCAGTCCTCTTCACTAAGTGACGCAAACATACGGTCGCGATTATTACCGGCGTTATTCACCACCGCATGGAGTGCACCAAACTCACTGATTGCCTGGTCAACGCTGCGCTTGCTGTCGGCAAAATCAGTGATATTGGCGCAGTTGTACACTGCTTCACCACCGCTGCCGAGAATGTCCTTAACCACCTGCTCGGCGGCCGGCGCATTGATATCATTGATCACGACTTTAGCTCCGTGACTGGCCAACACTCTGGCGTGGGCAGCACCTAAACCACCCCCGGCACCGGTGATAATGACCACGCGGTCTTGACAAAATTTCTTCACCTGAAGCTCCTTATAATCGCTCAATAATAGTCACGTTGGCCTGACCGCCACCCTCACACATAGTCTGCAACCCGTAGCGACCGCCACGGCGTTCCAACTCGTGTAACAATGTGGTCATTAACTTGGTGCCCGTCGCACCCAAGGGATGCCCCAGAGCAATGGCGCCGCCGTTAACGTTGGTCTGCTCATGGGCATAACCGGTCTCTTGCAACCAGGCCATTGCCACAGAGGCAAAGGCCTCATTAATTTCAACCAGGTCTATATCATTGAGGCTGAGGCCGGCTTTTTTGAGCGCATATTTAGTCGCCGAGATCGGCGCGGTGAGCATCCAAATGGGATCAGCTCCACGCACGCTCATATGGGCGATGCGCGCTCGCGGTGTCAGGTTGTAGCGCTTGAGGGCGCGCTCGGAGACCACCAAAACAGCCGACGACGCATCACAGGTTTGGCTGGAGACTGCAGCAGTAATAAGTCCGTCCTCTTGCAGCGGCAGTAGCTCGGCCATTTTTTCCAGCGAGGTATCGCGCACCGTTTCATCCATCTCTAAGCCGTTTAACGGCGCCACTTCGCGGTCAAAATAACCACTGGCAATGGCCTGCGCTGCGCGCTCATGAGAGCTCAGGGAAAACTGTTCCATGGCCTGGCGGCTAAGATTCCAATGCTTGGCAATCATCTCGGCAGAGTTAAACTGCGACACCGGCACATTGCCATAGCGCTCAACCCAGCCCTGGCTACCGGAAAAGGGATCGCTAAAGCCCATTGGTTCGGCCACCAGCATGGCGGACGAAATTGGAATAGAACTCATGGTCTGCACACCACCGGCGACCACTACATCCATGGTACCTGACATGACCGCTTGGGCGGCAAAGTGGACAGCCTGCTGGGAAGAACCACACTGACGATCGATGGTTGTTCCCGGCACCGCATCCGACAGGCCCGCCGCCAACCAGGCCGTGCGGGCAATATCACCGGCCAGCGGGCCAATCGTGTCGACACAGCCAAAAATCACATCATCGTATTCGTCGTCGGGAATTCCATTGCGCTCGACCAGCGTGCGCAAGACATGGGCGCCCAAGTCAGCACCGTGAACATCAGCCAATGAACCGCGACGGCGGCCAGTTGGCGAACGCACTGCATCGACAATATAAGCGGAGGGAATAGTCATAGTTAGTCTCTAGTTTTAGTCTCTAGGCAGATGTAATGGGAGTAGCCGCATCGCCCATATGGCGGCGACCAAAGGTGTATTGGGGGCCGAGCAGTGCATTGGGCTGCAACAGCCATTCGTGGATACGGTTTTTGTGGAAGCCGGCATCGCCCCACTCTCTGTCGAGGGTCCAGGCACGCTTCATCCAAATATGCAGGTCGCACTCCCAGGTGTAACCCATGGCCCCATGCACCTGGGTGCAGTTGCGGCTGGCGGCGCGTGCGGCATCACCAGCGCTGGCTTTGGCATGGGACACAGACCAATCGGCGCGGGTCGGCGCCACGGCGACGGTATAGGCGGCTCGATAGATAGCCGGTTTGGCAAATTCCGCTTTCACTGCACAGTCGGCAAGCAGGTGTTTAACGGCCTGATTGACACCAATTGGGCGGCCAAACTGTTCGCGATCGGTGGCAAATTGTACTGATCGCGCCACCATCGCCTCACTTAACCCGAGCAGTTGCGCGGCATTGGCGAGGGCGCCACGATTCAGTGTTGAACGCCACAGATCGGCACCCATTTCACCGCGGGCAATACAGGTTTCACTGCGCGGCTGCCAGCTGACTTTGCTCAGGCGGCGACTCAGGTCAACGCTGGTTTGCAATTCCAGTTGCACAGCGTCATTCGCGACCAAATGCACTTCATTGCCATGGGGCAACAGCAAATAGTCGGCGCTGTGGGCAAAATTGATGTAGGGATTGATCGATGGGCCGCAGAGTACGGTTTGATCCCCAGAGGCTATTGCCTGTAGAAGCTCTCCCAGTCGGCTATCACTTCCTTCAAGGGCGCGATCGGCATCCACCAGCATGGGCGTCGCAACCAGGCAGCTATCGACGATAGGCTCTGGCAATGCCGCCCTGCCGCACTCCTCGGCGATCAGGATAAAATCCACGGCATTGAGCCCTAAACCACCCTGCTCTTCGGGAACTAGCGCGGCGGTTAGACCCAGGTCGACCAGAGACTGCAATGCTGCGCTGTCTACACCGCTGTCGCTGTCCCAACGCTGGCGAATACGCTCAGCAGTGACTTCATTTCTGAGCAGGTCACGGACGCTATCGCGAAATAATAATTGGTCGTCATTAAAGGTAAAATTCATGGTTATCTCTCTTTTTGCCGCTTATCGTCGCGGCATGCCAAGCATGCGCTCGGCAATAATATTGCGCTGAATTTCATTGGTCCCCGCATAAATTGGTCCGGACTGCGCGAATAAAAAGCCGTCCAGCCAATTGGATAACTGCTGGTCAGCGTCGGGCGAGCTGGGCTCTATCTCAGCCTTCGCACCGAGCAGAGACATGGCCGTCTCATGAATACTCAGATCCAGCTCCGACCAAAAAATTTTATTGCAGCTCGACTCTGGGCCAATAGCGCCGTTATTGATCAGCCGCGATGCGGTTTGATAAGTCGACAACGCATAGGCCTCGGCATCCATATAACAGCGCACGACGCTGTCTTCGATGGAGAGATCCAAAATATCATTTTGGCGCTGGCGATAGAGCTCGACGAGGCGCTTTGATGCCTGTTGAAAGCGCGCCGGGCTGCGCAACATCAGGCCGCGCTCAAAGCCTGCAGTGGCCATGGCAATCGCCCAGCCACCACCCTCTTCACCAATCAGATTGAAATCTGAGACACGTACCTCGTCAAAAAATATTTCTGCAAATCCGGGCAGGCCGTTGAGTTGCGGAATTGGCCGCACGGTGACACCGGGTGCGTCAAGAGGCACCAAAATAAAAGACAGACCATGGTGGCGGCTGGATTCGGGGTCGGTGCGCAAGAGGCAGAATACCCAGTCGGCAAACACTGCCCTTGTCGACCAAATTTTCTGCCCATTGATCACAAATTCATCGCCATCACGATCAGCGCGACAGCGAATTGCTGCCATATCCGAGCCGGCACCAGGTTCCGACCAACCCTGCGCCCACATTTCAGAGCCGCTGGCCATGGCACTTATAAACCGCTGCTTTTGCGCTGCGGTGCCATATTCCATCAATGTTGGGCCGAGTAAAAAGATGCCGTTTTGGTTAACCCGCAAGGGCGCGCCTGCGCGGTAATATTCCTCTTCAAAAATAAGCCAGTCGATAAGATCGCAGCCGCGGCCGCCAAATTCTTTCGGCCAGGTGACCATGCCAAAATCACCTTGAGCCAGAGTCTTTTCCCACTCGCGATGAGCGGCAAAGCCCGCGTCGGTATCAAAGGACGGCAGCGGTGCTGCGGGAATATGGGCCTTTAGCCAGTCACGCACTTCAGCTCGAAACTGGGTCTGTGCCGCGGTATAGATTAAATCCATTAAGACTTATCCCCAGCTTTGTTGTGTTTAGCCATTTTTTTCGCATCAAAACCGCCAAGCTTATCGCCGGACACCAAATCATTGTGGGCATGAGAAAAGTGATGCCAGGCAAATGCCGCCTCCATACCTGTGCGCTTACCCTGCAGATCCTCAATGTGATTGATCGCCTGCTTGGCCAAGGCCAGCCCCAAGCGCGGCTGAGCGGCTATTTTCGCGGCCAAGGCGCTGACATCATCGTGCAGCGTCTCGCGCGTCGAAAGGCGATTGACCATGCCCACTTGATAGGCACGCTCAGCGGACATTTTGTCGCCGGTAAACAAGAACTCTTTGGCAATTCGCGGCGGCATTTCAAAGGGATGGGCGAAATACTCAACGCCGGGGATGCCCATGCGAACCACCGGATCACTGAAAAAAGCATCATCTGTCGCAACAATAATATCGCAGACCCAGGCCAGCATCAGACCGCCAGCGATACAGGCACCTTGCACTGCCGCAATGGTCGGCTTGGGAATCTCGCGCCAGCGACGGCACATGCCGAGATAGGCTTCAGCCTCGCGCACATAGAGATACTCGCCGCCGGGCTTGTTGGCATGGTCATACCACATGCCAGCACGCTCTTGGCTCAGGTGCACGTCGCGGCCAGGGGTGCCAATATCATGGCCGGCAGAAAAGTGTTTGCCATTGCCAGCGAGGACAATAACCTTAACCTCATCGTCGGCCACTGCGCGCCGAAAGGCGGCGTCTAGCTCGTAGGTCATTTTGCCATTTTGAGCGTTGTGGTAGCTCGGGCGATCCATGGTAATGGTCGCTACACCCTCGCTTGTGCTGTAGATAACGGTGTCAGCGTTGGGGTCGTAACTGGCGCTGTCAGACATTGTTAGACTCCTCTAGCCGTCGGCGATCGCCAACGGGGTTGTCTTTTAGTTGTTTGGCGCGGCTGTTGGCCGGGTCCAATGTCGCCATAATGGCCATTTGTTCTGCCGTGGGCGCGGGAGTCGTTGTCAGATTATCAACCTGGGCAAGATCGAAGCTGGTGTTGTCTTGCACCTCGTCGAAGCTGACGCCCGGGTGCAGGCTGACAACACGCAATTGGTGATTGGCGCCACCCCAGTCCATAACACAAAGGTTGCTAATCACCAGGCGTATATCAATATCATCGAGACTGTATCCGCGAGGCAAACGCTGAGGGTTGTAGCCAATCGAGCAGACCACATCACATTCTCCCGGGACAAAAACACGACGCGAGTGGTTGGGCACAAAAAACGAGTTGGCATGGCATATTGAGTTGCCGGGAAAACCGCGCACGCCGAGCATCTGGATTTTCGGCTTGGTGTACTCGCCACCCAGTGCGGAAATATTGGTTTGCCCATAGGCGTCGACCTGAGTCGGACCGACCATCGCGTGGCGCTTGCCACTCCAAACATTGTCAAAAATACGCGAAAAGCCCATCCAGGACTCCTGCGCCTGCCGATCGCTGGCCGCTCGGCCACTGACATTATTGGGCTCCGACAGCAGCCAGCTTTGGCTGTCGGTCATCATCAGCTCTGGGGTAAATGTCTTCATCGCCAAACTGGCTGCCAGGCGCGGTAACAAACCTATGCCTGTAGCCAACACCTCACCGTTGCCGCGAAACGCTTCTGCGGCAGCGGCTGTCATCAATTCCGCTAAACTGTAATCCTGCTGTGTCATAGACTGATCCATTGCATCTGTTAATTGGCGTCGTTAATAGACAGGTAATGGCAGCGCGCGAATCGCGTCGATACCGCCCACCAATGATTGATAGGCTTGCTCATCCTTGGCGCTGACATACTTTTCCAGATAGGCGCCGATGCCGTCGCCAGACGCGCTCGCGGCGTACTCTTTAAAGTGCACCATATCGAAGCCATAGAGCGGGTCACAGGAACTGGGGTGAGCACCGCCCGCAATGGGAACTACCATTTGCGTTACATTGCGCTCCCAGAACACTGAACGGGCATTGTCGCCCTGCTGGAAATGAGCGCTGTCGACCAGCTCATCACAGGAGACAATAGTGGTTTCGGCGGCGCGGGCAAACCAGTCGTCCATGTAGACATCGGGGCTGTCGATTTGGCAGACGCCACGTTGGTCAGCGCGGCTGACATGAATAAGTGCGACGTCGAGTTTCAGCGCCGGCATCGCCAGCCACTCTTTATCGTCGTAGGGGCTATCGACCATTTTGATCTGCGGGTTGAGACGCACCACGTCAGTACCCAAACCAATTTTCGTCGGAATATAAGGCACACCCCAAGCGGCGGCGCGCAGACCCAACAGCATCATGCCTTCGTCAATTTCACTCACCTCGATGGCGCCGCTTTCGCGAACCTTGCGAAAATAGGGCTCGAGGGGAATAAAATCGAGCGACACAAAAGCAAAAATGACCCGCTTGACCTTGCCCGCTGCGCAGAGCAAACCAACGTCTGCGCCACCATAGGCAACCACTGTTAAATCCTTTACTGGCGAGCGAAGCAACTCTCTGATAAGAGCCATAGGTTTGCGGCGTGGCCCCCAGCCTCCGATACCGATAGTCATGCCATCTGTTATCGCAGAGACTGCCTCGCGCGCTGAACGCACCTTATCCATACCCACTCCCAAGTAAACGGTTTTCAATGCTACGGATTATCTAGTTGCGCTATTTAGGGAGCATCATCCATAGAGACTATGACAAGCAAGATGGCGAGCAATAACATGCTCAAAACAGACTAATTTGACTATGCCATGAGCACAACCATTGCAACGGCTCTAAACAGCGCCATCAATAATTTTGACGACAAAATCTTTATTGAAGACGGCGAGCTAAAGCTCACTTTTAGCGATACTCAACGACTCTGCCACCAAGCTGCAGCGGCGCTGATTGGCCGCGGCTTTGCCCTCGGTGATCGCGCGGCAATCTGGGCCCCCAACATTACCGAATGGGTATTAGCAGCGCTGGCGATTCACTGTGCTGGCGGCGTTGTTGTGCCGATTAACTCGCGATTTAAAGGTGTCGAAGCCACAGAGATTTTGGCCACCAGTGGCGTTAAATGGCTGTTTAGCATCGGCGAATTTCTCAATTCAGATTATCCCAGTCAGATCGATCGCAACCAACTCAGTCAACTTGAGGGTATCGTCGTTTTAAAGGGTGGATCCATAGCGCCTCACACTACCTGGCTAGACTGGCTAAGCGAGGGAAAACAACACCTCGCTGTCAATCCCGAACAGGTCAACGAGCGCAGCGCACTGGTCAGTGGCGACGACTGTTCCGATATTATTTTCACCTCCGGTACCACGGGTAAAGCCAAGGGGGTTATCACTACCCATCAACAAAACCTGCGCACCTTTATGACTTGGAGCGACCTTGTTGGCCTCGATGAAAGCGACCGTTACTTAATCGTCAATCCCTTTTTCCACAGCTTTGGTTACAAGGCGGGCATTCTTGCCTGCCTGCTGAAAGGCTGCACCCTAATTCCGCAGCTGGTTTTCGATGTCGATGAGGTGTTAGCACGTATTGCTCGGGACAAAATAACCATGCTGCCTGGGCCGCCAACCCTCTATCAATCTCTGTTGGCGCACCCCAAACTGGCTGAACACGACCTCAGTTCGCTGACCAAGGCGACGACCGGCGCCGCAGTGATACCCACCGAGTTAATCGACAGTATCCGCAATGAGCTTGGCATTACCACGGTGCTCACTGCTTATGGCCTGTCTGAATCCTGCGGCCTCGCGACCATGTGCCGTCATGGCGACCCCAGTGCAACCATCGCCAGCACCTCTGGACGCGCTATCCCGGGTATTGAAGTGGCCTGTTTGCACAGCGACGGTCGTCGCTGTGATGCAGATGAAATCGGTGAAATTGTGATTCGCGGCTTCAATGTTATGCAGGGCTATTTGGACAACCCCGAGGCCACTGCCGAAAGCATAGACAGCGCCGGCTGGCTGCACACTGGCGATATTGGCAGCCTCGACGGCGACGGCAATCTGAAAATCACTGACCGTCTCAAAGACATGTACATCAGCGGCGGATTTAACTGCTACCCCGCCGAGATTGAATCGAGCCTAAACCGCCACCCGAGTATTGTTATGAGCGCGGTGATCGGCACTGCCGAAACCTTGATGGGGGAAGTGGGCGCGGCTTTTATTCAGAGCACCGACCCACAGCTTACGGCCGACCTTATGCACCAGTGGTGCCGTACCAATATGGCTAACTACAAGGTCCCTAAGCACTTTGTATTTGTCGACAATTTGCCTCTCAATGCCACCGGCAAAATTCACAAACCTACACTGCGCGAGATCTGGTCTCAGCGTCAGTTACCCAGCGTTTAAACAGGAGAACAGCATGGCGATCAAAAGTCTCGGCTATATAGGCATCAACAGTACCAATCTCGATCAATGGCGCCAATACGGCTGTCAGGTTATGGGGTTAGAAGATGCTAGTGAGCGCAATGGCGCCACTGACAGCAGCCTCTATTTAAAAATGGATGAGCACCCCTATCGCATTGCCGTGCAACTTGCCGATAGCGACGGCTTTGGTTTTTGTGGCTGGGAAACAAACAATCAACAGGGTTTTGACGAGGCAGTCAGCAGTCTGGAAGACGCTGGCATTGATGTCGAGATGGGTTCCAAAGAGCTGGCCGCGGCGCGTAAAGTGCACCAGCTGGCGCGCTTTAGTGATCCGTCGGGAAATCAACACGAAATTTACTGGGGTATGATTTCAGACTTTAAACGGCTGGTCTCACCGGTCGGTGTGCGACAATTTGTCACCGGGAATATAGGTATGGGCCACGCCGTATTGCCGGCACCCAACTTTGACGCCACCATTGAGCTCTTTACACGCGTGCTTGGCTTCGGTCTCTCCGACATGATGGAGCTGCGCTTCACTCCCGATCCCAACGAGCCGATCAAACGACTGTGGTTTATGCACTGCAACTCGCGTCACCACAGCTTGGCCTTTTTTGAGATGCCCCATCCTGCAGGCTGTATTCATATTATGACGGAAGTTGACAGTATCGATGAAGTAGGGCGCGGCAACGATCGCCGTATCGCACACAATGTCGATTTATCAGGCACCCTCGGACGTCATGCCAACGACCATATGGTGTCTTTTTATATGAAATCACCCGGTGGCTTTGATATTGAATATGGTGCCGAGGGGCGCACTGTCGAAGACTGGGCCAGCTATGAGGTATTTGAAAGTACGGTAGCGAGCTTTTGGGGTCACGATTTTTCAGTGGGTCAGAAATAAGCGCTGGCGGCCAGTAAGCCAAATGAGTTAGATCACATCATTGATTTAATGCATTCGGGGTATGCGCAAACAGATGGGTGTTTGGGACTATACACCCATCAAAATTGCGAACTCGGTTGAGACCATTATGAATAGCGAACAAGCAAAAGAATTGCGTCAGGCTTTCGGCCATTTTGCCACAGGGGTCACCGTGGTGACGACTATGGATCACGATCAAGCGAGTGCTCAGCCAAAACCTCTGGCGATGACCGCCAATAGTTTTTCATCCGTGTCGTTAGATCCGCCACTGATTCTCTGGAGCATCGACAAAAATGCTCAGAGTTTCGCTGCCTTCGAGCGCAATGAACACTTTGCCGTACATATTTTGCACGCTGGCCAGGAAGCCCTATCAACGATTTGCGCAACCCGCAATGCCGATAAGTTTGCCAATATCGAGTGGCAGCCGGGTATCGGCGAAGCACCTATTTTCGATGAGTTTAGCGCACGTTTTCAATGCCGTGTTGAACACCGCTATAAGGGTGGTGATCATCAGATTATTGTCGGTCGTGTGCTCGATTACAGCTGCCAAAATGAACATCAAAAAGTGCAACCGCTGGTCTTTTTCAAAGGAAAGTACTGCGCCGTCGCTTAGTAAGGCAGGCTTGTCAAAACAACCCAATAAAAATAACAGCAAGAACCCCATTACCGACTAATTCTGAGGACAATATTATGACCACCATTACAGCAGACGTTAGCGCAATTATTGAAAGTCATGCCGCAGAGACACGCAGCAATCGCGAAATTGCCAAACCAGTGATCGAGGCGTTAAAAGAGTGTGGTTTTTTCAAAATGATGCTACCGAAAAAATGGGGTGGCAGCGAAAATACGCCACAGGAATTCTTTGCCGCGCAAATGGCCATTGCCGAAGCCGATATGAGCGTCGCATGGGCTTGCGGAATTATCTCTGTGCACTCCTTTCAATTGGCCATGATGGATGAGCGCGCCCAGAGCGATGTCTATAAAGACGATGCCGACACCTTGATCAGCAGTTCCTACAACCCTGCCGGCGCCCTTGCCGAACCCTGCGAAGGTGGCTTTATGCTCAGCGGCCGCTGGGGCTGGAGCTCAGGCTCAGGGCACTGTTCTTGGGCGCTGCTCGGTGGCTACATGCCCAGTCATGGCTACCGTACATTTTTGGTGCCTAGAGCAGATTATGAAATCGAAGATACCTGGGATGTAATGGGTTTGCAGGGCACTGGGTCGAACGATGTTGTGATAGAAAAACCAGTCTTTGTACCCGATTACCGCACCCATAAACAGATCGATGGTTTCAACTGCGTCAACGATCAGGAAAACCCCATGTACGGACTACCCTGGGCGCAGACCTTTATTCGCGTGGTTAACACCCCGGCGATTGGTGCTCTGAAAAAAGCGCTGAAACTATTTATTGAAACCCGCAATGGCAGTGCCACCACAGATATGACCAAGCTGGCTGGCGATGTGGAAATCCAAGAGCGCATTGCCAAGGTGAAATATATTATCGCCGAACTCGAGTCGATTATGTTCCGCAACTTTGACGAGATGCAGAGCAACAACTGGAAGCCAACCCTCGACCAGCGGATTTTGTATCGCTATCAGGCCAGCCTAGTAATTGAAAAGTGTATTGCCGGTGTCGATCTATTGTTTGATGCTGCCGGCGGTCGCTCGGTGTTTAACAACCACCCGCTGCAGCAATTGTGGCACGATATTCATATTGCTCGCTGTCATGTTGCCAACAACCCGACACCTTTCGCTCGCGGTTTGGGTAGCACCCAGCTCGGCGTCGATAATATGGATATGTTTATATGATTGTCGACAGTCAAAGTTTTTTGGCCCGCGGTCAATTTGTTGATTTGGCCTGTGGGCTGCGCACTCACGTTATCGAAATACCCGGCACAGATGCCGACGCCAAGACCGTTGTGTTTGTTCATGGTAGCGGTCCCGGCGCCAGCGGCTGGAGTAATTTTCAAGCCAACATTCAACCCTTTGCCGACGCTGGCCATCGCGTTATAGCCTTTGACCTGCCAGGCTATGGCGATACCGATAAACCGACCGATGCCATTTATACTCTCGATTATTTTGTCACTCACCTGCGCGATCTACTCGATTATCTGGCAGTTGACCAAGCCATTTTAGTCGGCAACTCTCTCGGTGGTGCCATCTCCCTGGGCCTGGCTCTGGCCCACCCGACCAGAGTGGAAAAGCTTATTTTGATGGCAACCGGTGGCGTCGAAGAGCGCGAAGTGTACTTTGCCATGTCGGGCATTCAGGCGATGATGGCCTACCCCATGGGCTCGCCGACATTTACCCGAGAAGTACTTGGCACGCTGCTCGAACAACTGGTTTTTGATAAACGCCATGTCACCGAACAGTTGATCAGTCAGCGCTGGCATATTTTGCAACAGCAAAACGCGCAGGTATTGGCCACGATGCAGATACCTAACCTAACAAGCAGACTGAAAGAGATTAACTGCCCAATACTGGCATTTTGGGGCAAAGACGATAAGTTTTGTCCAGTCAGCGGCGCACTGACACTCCAGAGCGAGTGCCAGCAGGTCAAAGTAATTACCCTCAGCCAATGTGGTCACTGGGTGATGGTTGAACACCCCGAGATGTTTAACCGTGAGTGCCTTGAGTTTGTGGAGAACAAACAACATGGCGCTCACTGAACTCCAGCATCAAGAGCTTGGCACAGCCCTCTATAGGGCGCTTCGCGCCGGCACCACCTTAGACCCGCTGAGCGACCGTTATGCCTCTATCGACATCGAAGATAGCTACCATATTTCTCGCGCCATGCTGGCCTGTCGTATGACCGAAAACCATGAGATTGTGGTGGGTAAAAAAATTGGCGTCACCTCCGATGTCGTGCAAAAAATGCTCGGTGTATTTCAGCCAGATTTTGGCTTTTTGACCAATACCATGGCCTACGCCAGTGGTGCCGATATTCCCGTGGCAGGCAATTTAATTCAACCGCGTGCCGAAGGTGAAATTGCCTTTATTCTAAGTCAGGATTTACGCGGCACTAACATCACCGAAGATGACGTACTCCGCGCCACCGACTACATCACCCCCTGCTTTGAAGTGGTTGACTCGCGCATCCATAACTGGAATATCAAGATTCAGGACACGATTGCCGACAACGCCAGCTGCGGTGTCTATGTGTTGGGCGATGAGCGCATCGATCCCAAGGGGCTAAATCTTGCCGCACTGCAAATTGAAGTCTTTAAGAATGGTCAGCCACTCAGCCGTGGCTTGGGTTCTGCCGTTCAGGGCAATCCGCTGACCGCAGTGGCCTGGCTAGCGAATACATTGGGCGCTTTTGATATTCCATTGCTGGCTGGAGAAGTGATTTTATCCGGTTCAGTTGTCCCCCTAGAATCAGTTGTTGCCGGTGACACAATGTCGCTCAATCTGACAGGTGAAGGTCTGACAGCTTCCTCGGTCAGCTGCCAATTTGTATAACGAGAAAATGCCATGAGCAAGAAATTTAGAGCGGCCATTATAGGGCCGGGAAATATAGGTACAGACCTGCTAATGAAGTGCTTGCGCAGCGATATTATTGAGCCGGTATGGATGGTTGGTATTGACGAGTCACCTGGAATTCAACGCGCCCGCGATTGGGGGCTGCAGGTAACAACTGGTGGGGTCGATGGTCTGATTGAGGCTCTGGGTAACGAGGCTACTGGCGACAAAACAGTGCATTTTGCCTTTGACGCTACCTCAGCTTACGTGCATGCGGAGAACTCGCGCAAACTCAACACCTTGGGCATTGTTATGATCGATCTAACGCCTGCGGCGATTGGTCCCTACTGTATTCCTCCGGTCAATCTTGGCAGCCTGATGGCGAATGGCCCCATCGACAATGTCAATATGGTCACCTGCGGTGGCCAGGCGACCATTCCTCTGGTCCATGCAGTAAGCCGTGTGCAAGCCGTTGACTATGCCGAAATTGTTGCCACCGTGGCCTCGCCCTCCGTGGGCATGGGCACCAGAGACAATATTGATGAATTTACCCGTACCACCTCCTCGGCAATTGTCGATATTGGCGGTGCCAAAGAGGGCAAGGCGATTATTATTATCAATCCTGCCGAGCCACCAATTATTATGCGTGACACAATTCACTGCCTAACCAACGACACTCCCGACCAAGCGAAAATTACCGCCTCGATCCACAGCATGATTGCCGATGTTCAGACCTATGTGCCCGGTTACCGCATGGCCAACCCGCCGGTGTTTGATGGTAACCGTGTGACTGTGTCGGTCGAAGTTGAGGGCAAAGGCGATTTTCTGCCCAATTATGCCGGTAATCTCGACATCATGACTGCCGCTGGCCTGCGCACCGCAGAAATGATGGCTGCACACTGGTACAACGCCCCTGAGGAGATCGCGCAATGAATAATCCAACAGCCAAAGTGACGTTGCACGACATGAGTCTCCGTGACGGCATGCACCCCAAGCGCCACCAGATCTCCATTGCACAAATGGTTAGTATTGCCAAGGGGTTAGATGACGCCGGCGTACCCCTTATTGAAGTCACCCATGGCGACGGCTTAGGCGGCGCCTCAGTCAACTACGGCTTTCCTGCACACAGTGATGAAGACTATCTCAACGCCGTTGTCGGCTCCGTCAAGCAGGCAAAGATTTCAGCGCTACTGATTCCCGGGATCGGCACCGTAGACCACCTAAAAATGGCCGCAGACTGCGGTGTCAGCACCATTCGCGTAGCCACTCACTGCACTGAGGCCAATGTCTCACGGCAGCATATCGCCGAGTCGCGGAACATGGGCCTGGATACCGTTGGCTTTTTAATGATGGCGCATATGATCGAACCACAACAGTTACTCGAGCAAGCGCTGCTGATGGAGTCCTACGGTGCCAACTGTATTTATTGCACCGACTCGGCGGGCTATATGCTGCCAGCGGATGTCACTGCGCGCATTGGACTATTGCGTGCAGGGCTGTCACCAAACACCGAAATCGGCTTTCACGGCCACCACAATATGGCCATGGGTGTCGGCAATTCTCTCGCCGCCATTGAGGCGGGTGCCAACCGTATCGACGGCTCAGCAGCCGGTCTCGGAGCTGGCGCAGGCAATACGCCTCTGGAAGTAATGGCGGCGGTATTAGATCGCATGAACATCCCCACTGGGGTGGATATTTTCAAACTAATGGATGTTGCCGAAGAGTTGGTCACCCCGATGATGGATGATCCAATCCGTTTGAGTCGCGATGCCCTGGTGCTCGGCTATGCCGGCTGTTACTCGTCATTCTTGCTATTTGCCGAACGCGCCTCGCTCAAATACGGCGTGCCTGCCCACAAGATTTTATTGGAGATGGCCAACCGTAAAACCGTCGGCGGACAAGAAGACTTGATCGATGATGTCGCTCTTGAGCTAGCTCGTCAGGAAAAGGGCTTTGAGGGTTAGGGATTTAAGAGCATTGATTGAATAGCTGTTTCGGTGTTTACTCTGCGTCTCAATAGGATCTAAGTGCGATTATGAAACAGCCGACTCTTCAAGACTTCTCCGCACTGTTGGCCAGTCTCTATGATGGTCATATCGAGGAGGACCCCTACAGCACGTTTCTCACAGGGTTACGCAGCATTATCGATGCCAGTTTTGCCTCGATTACCATGCGTGAACCGGCCAGTGATGACGGCGGACTGCTTTTCGTATCCTGTGAAAAACTACAGAAAACCTTTATTAACGATCACGAAAACCCCTATACAGATCGCTACTATACCTCCAATCTAATGACCAATTTGCCGTGGGGGCAAGTCATTTCACTGGATGAGTGTCACCCCTACTCCAAGTTAGAAGATACCGACCTCTACAACTTTTGTATGAAACCACTGGATATCTACCATATGCTTGGCGTTGACCTGCGCAGTGCTAATGGTCAGCGCTTTAGTGTGCGCTTTTGCCGTCCCAAGTCAGCGGCAAATTTTGAACCGAGCTGCCGTGAATTTCTGTCCATGCTGTCGACCCACATCCAGCGCGCCATTGCCAACGGCATGCAGCTAATTCAGCTAGACAATGAGCGCAAGGTTTACAGTAAGACACTATCGCGGCAGGCAATTGGCGTGATTACATTAGATGAAAAGGGTAATGTCATTACGCGCAATGCTATTGCCGATGAAATTTTGCATGAAAAAGACGGTCTGCATATTATTAACCAACACATCCATTTGGAGAGCCCCGCCAGCAGAACCAAGCTCAACGGCTATATCACTGAAGTAATTGAGGCCCAGCGCAATCACCAGCCACCGCCCGTCAACGCGCTCTCGGTCGATCGGCCATCCGGTAAACCCGACCTGGAAATCTTAATTAAACCAATGATGATTGATAAAACTGTCGAGCCTAGCAACACGCCGCATATGATGGTCTTTATCAACGCCCCAGACAAAACCTCCGATATTGATATTCGTATTTTGATCTCACTCTACAAACTCACACGAGCAGAGGCGCTGCTTGCGAAATATTTAGCAGACGGTGCCAATCTCGATCAGAGCGCCGCGCAATTAGGTATTGCGCGCAACACCGCGCGCGCGCAACTGCGTTCGATTTTTGCTAAAACAGGGGTTAGCCAACAGTCGATGTTGGTGAGTTTGATTTTGAAAAGTTTGGTGACTTTTTCTTAGTGCGGCAAGAACCCGCGCTGACAATAGTTCAATCAAGCGCGCTTACACTGCGCGCATATTTTCCCGGCTCCAAAATGCGCGCATCGAGACAATCTGCTCAGCCTCAATCTCAAACACATCAATAATATCCATAGCAAAGGATTGACCTTGAATGTTCATATACAGATTAAAAGCAAAGGCCACTTCATTGCCGGCAACACGGATCGGCCCACTGAGTTCAGCGGCTTCAATGCTCCCCAGACCTTTGCTGTAAAACTCGACGATAGCCTCGCGCCCAACTAACGGCGTTGAACCCACGGGGTCTTCTAGGCGCGCCTGAGAATGATAGAGGGCGCCAATACCGTTGGCGTCTGCGGCCACCAGCAGACGCATATAGTCGTCGACTAGACGTTGCGCCAAGGCACTATCGAGCCCAGCTTTTTGCTCCGCGACCTGCTGCAAATCCAGCTCAACACTCATGTTCATACCCCTCTGCTAAAACGGTAGACCATCATCAATAGCATGATTGGCCTCCGCTGGACTGGCAACACCCGTTACCAGATGACTGCCATTGACTTCGGCTTGGATCGCGGCGACATTCTCGCGCGCAGCGTAGAACTGTGAATACCATTTGCGACCGATACGGAAAGGCCCATCAGTTTTTAACTGCATAATGGTTAAGGCGGGTTTTTTGTGACGCCAAATTTGAAAATCAGTGGCAAAGGCGCCGAGCGCGCCGGCCTGACTTTGCCGCGCCATCTCGCGATCCTCTTCGGTAATCTCAGCCGACGACGCCTTGACTAAACAGCCGTGCCAGCACTTGCTGACACCGTCATCCACTGGTGTGTTAGCAATAAATTCATACTGTAAGGCATCGCCAAACACCTGCTTGGAGAGCAGGATACCAGGGCCGGTGTACCAAGTGCTGGTAAACAGCATCACGCCACCGTAGAGCTGCATTGGGCCGCCCTGCCGCTGAATATACAGATGATCTTTGGCTTGATTCTCAAAATATTCTGCCGGTGCACCATGGGTTGGCCCCAAATGGTGGATGTCGCTCATATTGTCGAGAATTTCCTGCGGGTGAACATCCAATTCACCCAAGTGATCGAGCTTCCAGTGAATCCACTGTGGATCATTCCACTCGGGCAGGCTGGGCACCGCGTAATCCGGCTCAGCGCCGTCCTCATCAAACCAAGCCATAATGCAGCCCATATTATCGACCACCGGGTAAGAGCGAATCGATGCTGATTTTGGGCAGGGGCCTTCGAAATAGGGAATATCATCGACATCACCGGCAGCGTTGTAACGCCAGCCATGATACGGACAACGAATGGAATCACCTTCGATCTGATGCCCATTGACCACGATCATTGCCGAGTCACTGGCGGTAAGATGGGTACCCATATGTTTGCAGTAGGCATCCAGCATCACCGGGCGACCGCTCTCACCGCGATAAAGGGCCAAGTCGCGACCCCAGAAACGCACTGCCATCGGACCCTTGTCTAACTCACAGCTCTCAGCCACAACAAACCACCCTCGCGGGAAAGTGTGGGGCCCCAACTTGTATTCAACTGACGATGCCATGCGCGGTTACTCCGACATTAATTTGCTTCTAGTATATTAGGCAACTTCACTGGGTAATCGTCCATATGGACGACAGCTTAATAATATTTTTTTGTTGTCCAAAGTCCGTCGATTAACTCATATATTTGCCGGGACGATTTTCAGCTTACTCTATCTGGGTGATGCAGCACGCTGTTACCAACGGCATAATAAAGCCCTAACCATGTCGAGGAACAGCGAACAATGACCAGCTATCAAATTTGGGAATGCCTAATCTGCGGCTTTATCTATGATGAGTCACTCGGTATGCCCGAGGATAATATTGCCCCCGGCACCCGCTGGGAGGATATTCCCGACGACTGGCTGTGTCCCGACTGCGGTGTTGGCAAGCAGGACTTCGAGATGACCGAAGTAAAAACCGCATCCGCGGCAACAGCCGCCGGTTCGCCTGCCACCACAGCGATCGCCGCTGAGAGTGCAGACGACACCACGATACCAGCCCAGCAAGCGGCATTAGCCGCTGCGGTCATGGCCGATTACAGCGTCTGGGAGTGCCTGGTCTGTGGATGGCAGTACGATGAATCACTGGGTCTGCCGGAGGACAATATTGCCCCCGGCACGCGCTGGGACGATATTCCCGATGACTGGCTGTGTCCCGACTGCGGCGTGGGCAAGCAGGACTTCGAAATGATTGAGGTAAAAAAAGTCAGCGTTGCCAACTCTGTGGCACAACCCGCAGTCTCTGAGGTGACCGACAATAAAGAACAGCCTCTGGTGATTATTGGTGCTGGACTCGCCGCCTACAATCTAGTGAAAGCCTTCAGGCAGCACAATACCTCGCGCCCAATTACGCTGGTGTGCGCCGATGACGGCAATTTTTACTCGAAACCACAAATTTCCACCGGCTTTAGCAAAAACCGCTCGGCCGAAGCCATGGTCTCGGCCGACGCGGCAACCATGGCCCAGGATTTCAATTTACAACTGTTTAACCACAGCCGGGTTGAAGCCATCGACCGCGAAGCCAAGCTGGTGCAATTGGCAGACCGAGCAATCCCTTACGGTGAGTTGGTTTTGGCGCTGGGCGCCCAGTGCATACAGGCACCTCTGCAAGGTGACGGCCTCGACTCGGTTTATACCGTCAACGATCTGAGTGACTACGCCACATTTCGTGCCGCCGTGACCGGCAAACAGCGAGTATTGGTTATTGGCGCGGGATTAATTGGCGCCGAATACAGCAATGATTTACTGCAGGCTGGCCTGCAGGTTGAGGCGGTCGACCCAATGCCGGGTGTGCTGGGAACCCTGCTGCCACATGACGCCGCCAAAGGGGTGCAAACCGCACTCGAAAAAGCCGGGGCACGATTCCATTTCGGCACCACAGTGCAACGTATAGAGCGCGAGGACAGCGGGATTGTGGCTCATTTGAACAACGGCGAGACCGTGGCGGCCGATATTGTTCTATCGGCGATTGGCGTTCGTGCTAATACGACATTGGCCGCCGCTGCCGGACTCGAGATCAACCGTGGTATTTGCACCGACAGCTACTGCCGGACCAGTGATCCACATATCTATGCCCTCGGTGATTGTGCCGAAGTAGACGGTCAACTGCTGTTCTACGTGGCGCCACTGATGAACTGTGCCCGTCAATTGGCAAAAACCCTGACTGGCGAACCCTCAGCAGTACAGTACAGCGTGATGCCGGTGGCGATTAAGACCACACTGCATCCAGTTATGGTTGTGCCAGCGCCTCGCGACTGTCCGGGGGAATGGCACGTCGAGGTCAATTCAGAGGCGGGCTATGCGGGATACTTTGTCGCTGCGGACGGAAACGAAAATGGTTCAGAAAAGAGTGTAGTAAAGGGCTTTGCTCTGACTGGTAATCAAATTAACTTGCGCGACGCCATGATTGCGAAGATGTCGTGAATTCTCAATAACAGCGCTGCGGCATCGACCGCAGCGCCATGGCGGGGCAGAGAGTGTTTTACGTTAGTCAAACTCCGCATCGCGTTTCTCAACAAAGGCATCTCGCGCTTCCTGAGAGTCTTTGTCTTTGTAAGCTTGCAGCGTAAAGCCCTGCTCCCAGCGATATTTATCCTCAAGATTGCCGTCTTCAATACCGCTCAAAGCCTCTTTCGCCAACTTAATCATGGCTGGGGATTTTTCGGCAATTTTCGCCGCGATGGCCATGGCTGTGTCTCGCAGATCGGCCAGCGGCACTACAGACTCCACCGCACCTAGCCGGTAGGCTTCCTGTGCATCAATAAACTCGCCGGTAAAATACATGTAACGGACTTTTTGCACTGGGAACATGCGCTGCAAGTGCGCACCACCACCCAGCGCGCCGCGGTCCACTTCAGGCACACCAAAACGAGCACACTCGGCAGCGACAATAATATCGGCCGCCCCAGCGATGCCGATACCACCGCCGAGAACAAAGCCATGTAGCGCAACAATCACCGGCTTGGGGTTGCGGTGAATGGCCGCAAAGGTATCGTAGTTGCCTTTATTGACACTGAGAATTTTGTTGCTGTCAGCGGCCAACTCTTTGATATCGACACCAGCGCAAAAACCACGCCCCTCTGCACGCACAACAATAACGTGAACCTGATCATCGCGGCCCAGTGTTTCTAGCGATGCGGCAATAGCAGCCCATTCAGTGCTGTCAAACGCATTGACTGGCGGTTTAGAAAAAATAACTTCAGCAACATTAGCCTCAATAACAACCGAAAAAGCCATGAGTTTAATCCTGTGATGAGTTGAGAGTGGAGGGAGTGACAGAGGACAATGCCGACAGTCCGGCAATAGCATGGTCGGCTTCAGCGACAATCGACGCAATTAGCGCGCCGACAGTCGGCTGGTCAGAAATAATACCGGCGACCTGACCGCTGGGCAAAATACCGCGGTCGGGATGCCCGTTAACCATCGCCTCTTGAATCATCATCGGCGCATTGGCCGCCATCAGGGTCTGCGCCCAGCTCAAGTCGCCGGTACGGCTAATCGCCCAGGCCGATTTTAGGCTGGATAACAGCGACGAGTTAGCTCCCTTGGAAAAGGCTAAGCCATTTTTTACCGCCAGCAGCCACATGCCCAGCGCCGAGGTGTGGTTGAGTTTATTGAGGCACGGATTGTTGATCATACGCTGGGGAAGTCCGTCGAGCTTGGTACTGATTTGAATTTGCTCGGGCACGGCATGCAGGTAGTTGGTTTTGGTCAATTCAGGCACTGGTGACTCTTCCGTCATCAAAAACCGCGTTCCCATTGCAATGCCGTCCGCGCCCATTGCCAGAGCCGCCACCAGCCCGCGACCGTCGCGATAGCCTCCGGCAGCAACCACCGGAACCTGCACCTGAGCCAGCACGTCCGGCAGGAGTATTGTGGAGGTCACCGCGCCGGTGTGCCCGCCACCTTCACTGCCTTGGACAACAACCGCATCGGCACCCAAACTAACCGCTTTAACCGCATGTTTTGTGGCGCCGACGGTGGGTATGCAAACAATGCCAGCCGCCTTCAACTTTTCGATCAGGGCCGGTACCGGCGAGCGACTATAACTCACTGCGCGCACATGGTATTTCACGCACAGATCAACAATGTCCGCGGCCTGTGCCATATACATATGAAAATTCACGCCAAAGGGGCCATCAGTGAGGGATTTAATATCAATAATCCCCTGCTCGACCTCCTGCGCCGTCATCACTGCACCGGCTAAAAATCCAAAACCTCCGGCATTCGTTGTCGCCGCGACCAATTTGGCATCCGCTACCCAGCCCATCGCCGTTTGGATAATAGGGTAACGGCAGCCAAGCATGTCGGTTAAGCGTGTTTGCATAAGTCGTTTCCTTTAGTCTCAGGCGCCCTATTATTGCGCGATTCATTTACCGCGTCTGTATTTCCACATGCAGTGGCATAGTGCATCTGGACGATACGGCAGCAGAAAAAACATTTGTCCTGAAATGTTTTTTTCTGGATACTTTTGAAAAAGGCAAGCGGCCTCTGCAGCGTCTTTACTGCCACGCCGCTAAATAATAAAAAGTGTTTCAGAGATCACACCTATGCCAGCGTCGAGTGCCACCTACCACAGTGCCGTAAGCCAACTGACTTCAGCGGGCGCACCCTTTGAGATCGTCGACTCTGTGCGCAACGGCACAGCGATGAAAGCCTTTAAAAATGCCGCCCAAAGCCTCTTGGCTGTGGTTAATGAAGGACGTCAGTTTGGCGATGCGCCATTTGTAACCTACGAGGGGAAAACGCACAGCTTCGCAGACTTTTTTGCTCAGGTAGACAGGCTGCGCAGCACGCTGATCACGCAACAGCAGATTAAAAAGGGCGATAAAATTGCCATCGCCATGCGCAACCGCCCCGAATGGATGGTTTCTTTTGTCGCCATTCTCGGTTGCGGCGCCGTCGCCGTCCCACTCAACAGTTGGGGGCGCGAAGAAGAGCTCAGTCAGGGACTGGATGACAGCGAAGCAAAACTGGTGATCTGTGACTGGCCGCGCTATCAGTTTATTGAACACAAGCTGCCCAGCGTGCGAGCGCTTGTTGTAGAGCCGAAAGGCGCATGCGGCGCTGGGGCCAGCCTTTGGCAACTGGATCAAGTCGCTAATGAAAGCGCACCAGAGGTAGTATCTAATCCCGAAGACGCGGCAATTATGCTCTTCACTTCCGGCACATCAGGGCGCCCCAAAGGGGTTCTTTTCGATCACTTTAGCGCCTGCCAAGCGCTGTTTAATATTGAGTTTATTGGTGCTGCCACCTATATGACCAACCTCGACGCCATGAACCAGCAACTGGCGGCGGGCGTTCCCGCAAAAACCTTGCTCAGCGTGCCACTGTTCCATATTAGCGGCCTGTACTCACAGTTTTTGGTCAACCTTAAATACGGCCGCGCCATTCACCTGATGTACAAATGGGATGTCGACGAAGCCTATCGCCTTATCGAAGATGAGGGCATTACTGTGCTGATGGGCGCACCGACCATGTTGCTGGATTTGCTGCAGCACCCGGATATAGACAAACTCAATCTGAGTCGTATTAGCAATATCAGTGCCGGGGGCGCAGCGACGCCCTCCGCGCTTGCCGATCTCTATAAAAGCAAACTTCCCAAATCAATGCCTGGTGCCGGGTGGGGTCTCACAGAGACTGGCGGTACCGGCGCAGCTTTCACTGGCGCGTTAATGAGTCAGTTTCCCGGCACGGCGGGTTTTCTCAGCCCGATTATCGAAAGCAGTTTTCGCGACGAAGCCGGTCAACCGGTAGCCGATGGCGAGCCAGGGGAGATTTGGATTAAGTCGCCTACCTGTATTCAATCCTATTTTTGCGGTGACAACTCTGGGAGT